>PPCM01000725.1_pt1 | contig 22263 bp, 19 predicted proteins | sample 1555541 | NCBI WGS metagenome assembly PPCM01 (sample SAMN05284479, study PRJNA326546) | Marine sediment metagenome, whole genome shotgun sequencing project. | isolation source: marine sediment | place: Germany: Wadden Sea | collected 2012-09-05 | reverse complement strand
TATGCCAATTTTCTCATTTTCATATAGTTATAACGCTCAACATTATTTTTTTGAGTTATCAAGATAATATGTATTACAATTGTTGTTAAATCACTATTTTTCTTGATCATGATCCTTGCTATTGTCTTTAAGTTTACCGCTATTATTGTTAACTTTGATTGGATAGACACACTTTCTAGGCTATACCCTTGTGCTCGGTATAGTCCATGAAATCTTTTTAACTCTGAATTCTTACATTCTATACTGGACCTGTTTTTATACTTCTCTAACCACTCAGGGTCTTTTTGCTCTTGGGACAATTCGTAGAATTGGGCTGTGTATGATCCAACATTTAAAATTTTTCTTTTTGCATTACCTGTCACACATGATTCTCGGTCAGGGCAGTGTTCACACTGACTTTTTGGAAAATAATACTTATAGCCTTCTCTTTGTTTGCCCTTTTCTGTAGTCTTAAAGTGTTTTCTCTTCTCGCTGGTGTTTCCCCTGTGACAACTCCATTCATCAGAATCTTTGTTGTAGCTATACTTAGTTTCGTCCATCCGATACATCCCATGGTGGATTGGAATAAACGGTTTTCCACCATTAACTTTTATTTCCTCTAGTATCGGTTTTCTAAAATAAGCCTTATCAGCATAGAACTCACTAAGTACTATGTTTCCTTCCAATGTTTTATCAAGTAACTCTTTAGTATTGCTACCATCTGTATAAGAGCCACTCTCTGTACAGACAGCAGTTATTATATGCTCCTTGCTTGTCATTATAAACTCTGTCTTGTAGCCAAAAAATCGGTCGAACTTTGTTTTATGTCCTACGCGGGCATCTGTATCTATTAATGATCTGGCACCTTTATGAGCCAGGAACTTAGGATCAGCCATGATTTCCTGACCTTGCTCAATGGCTTCTGTTGTTTTATCACTTATTTCATCACCAGCTGCTGATTCAACTTCTTTGATAACATCATTCACGTATGCAACCATCACACGTTTTGCTTCGTGATGGTCCTTGATGGCTTCATAATCAGGTTCTTCGTATGCACTGGTAAAGTCTTTATCATCTTTTTGATGTGTTTTGATGACTTTTCGAGCAATCTTTTTCATTAGGCGTTCGGCGGTGTTATTAAAGGTATTGGCTACTATGTGGGTTGAATCGATGCTGACACTTCCACTATCTATAATATTCTTTTCAACACATTGTCTAACAATCTCTGTAATGATTTCATCGAGGGTAGTCTCATCTATTCTATGACGTCTGAACTTAGATAGTAAACTGTCATTGGGAAGTTCATCTTCCGGATTTAGATGCAGGAAGTATAAGTGTGCCAAATTAAGACTAGCTTCCTCAATAAGCCTTTTATCAGATAGATTGTACATGTGTTTAAGAAACAGGAGCTTGCACATGAGTATAGGTTCCTTACCAGGTCGTCCAAACCGCTTGCAGTATGTATCTTGAAGTAACTCATTGATGAAAGAGAAATCTACAGTCTCATCTACAATTCTTAGTATATGATTTTGAGGTATCTTATTGTATAATAGTGTATGAAAAGATGATTGTTTTGGTATTATCCTTAGCATTCTGGGCCTCCTTGGTATGGTCTTTGGTCGTACTTATATTATACCATTTATAGAGGCTCTTTTCATTACATTAGTGCTTTAATACGTTGATTTATTAAATGCTTTTTCAGTGGTCTCGGACGGTCCTTTTTGGTCCTTTTTCTAAATAAAAACCTTATGACGACACGCTGGGGACGGACCTTAAAGTGCCATTTTGGCACTTTAAGGTCCGTCCCCAGCGTGTTGCTTTAGGCCTTCTTCCAGCTAAAACAATAATTCTTATCATCTATTTGTAGAGATTGGTCAATCTCTATCCACTCTCCTTGTAACCCATATTTATCAACACCTAAGTCAAAATGTAGCTTAGCTATCCCCAAGTCATTCATTGCAAATCGGATTTTTTGATCCTTCATCTTATCATAGAACTTCTTTGGCACAGTATAGAAGTCATACCTATCTTCTACTTGAATAACGCGCCATGGTTGTGAGTTTCCTGCTGAAGGCGCTAAGCGCACTAGCTCTAAAACCTTATGGTAAGGGTTAGCTTCAATATACTCTAAAGACTTCAACCATTCATCATTGAAAAATACCTCCCCAAAAGCTTTTCTTTTATCAGCCTTAATAAAGGTTCGGGTAAATTTTTCCATCATATGCTGACCCTTTTGGTAACCTATGGGTGTCACCATAACGATGCGTTCGTCTTCTCCACCAGCAACAAGACCAAGTAACTCGTCTTCTTTGTATGAAGCACCCATCCAGCATGTTCCAATACCCATATCTGTGGCTTTTAGGATTATTTTTTCAAAATCAAAACCAAATTGTATAGAAGTCTTTTGATCATCAACGAGACTTCTCTTCCCAACGGCAACCAGATATTTCTTAGCATTTTTGATATAACCATAAGTACCAATTTTCTCTTTATCACCTAGTTCTAGGTCGATGATTTCATAACGGTATAATTCATTCTCTAGCGTCTTTGCATAAGTCTTTAGTAACTCTAGGTCTGCTTCACTTACTTGTTGACTGTCATAATTTCTAACTGATTTGCGTTCTTTAATTAGTACTTCAACATCTTTCTTATACATTCTTATCTCCTTTTGGATTGTTTAATCCATTCTGGTCAAAATAGTGCTGCCTGCTTAACAGGCAGCCTTTAATTATCCGAGTGCTTTCATACAACTTTCAACAAAATCAACTTTATGTGCCTCAGTCACTTTATTCTGTGAGTCCTCATAATATCGAACGAATATGGACACCATACCAATCATCAACTGTGCATTATAACCTGGATCTCTTGTCCTAAAAACACCTTGAGCCTCACACTGATTAATGAGTTCAATCAAGCCTACTTGTCCAACACCATTTTTCTTGGCTGCCCCACAAACATCTGGTACAAACCTTAAGGCTTCTAGTGCATTAAAATCTTCCATATGGTTCAGGCTATAGTCAACATAGTGTTTTAAAATAAGTTTGAAGGATTCAACCACATCCATACATTCATTAATCTGTGACCGAATATATGTCTCTATCCCTGTGATAATTTCTATATACAACTCTAAATATAATTTCTCCTTAGAATCAAAGTAATTATAAAGGGTACCATAACCTGTCCCGGCCTTTTTTAGGATGTGACCTATCGTGGCGTTCATTACACCTTCTGTCGCAATGATTGATTTGGTTGCATTTAGTATGTCGTTTCTTTTACTCATAAGTGTTCACATGACCTTTTGGATTGTTTAATCCAATTATAGGATTTGTTCTTACTAATGTCAAGCTAATAAATTAAGCTGTTATCTCAGCATCTTCTAACAATGGGTCTGCTCCTTGATCTTTGGTCTCCTCTTCATGATAATTAAGCTTATATAGGGCTTTATTCCATATCTGAGTTATGAACAAGATGAAGATACCTATACTGGTTATAATGAACATAGTGTTAATATCTACAAAGGCTACAAGGAATGCCGACATAGCTGCCCCAAGTGGAATAGAAGATAGAGCTAATACATTCATCAAAGAAAATACCCTGGTCATAACGGCTCGGTCTACTTCTCGCATCAATGTGACTGAGGTAGGTACTTGTAAAAAGGTTAAAGTAGACCCCATAATAACTGATGTAATTCCAAGTCCGATATATCCTGTAATTTGACCACTAAAGATCACTAGGCCACTCATCATCAAATAACCTGTGGCAACAACCATTCCACCAAAAAGGAAAACTTTTCTACCACCAAACTTCTTAGTTAAAGAAGGTACCATCAGACTACCAATAATCATTGAAATCATAAAAGATAAACTAAGTACGACGATACCATTGGCACCAAGCTTTAAGTCACCAAGTATATAAGGAGATTGTAAGGCGTTAAATGGTGTGAAGAGCAACATCATTCCACCCATAAAAAAGGTTAGAGTTTTAATAATTGGCACTTTCATAACATAATCGAAGCCTTCTTTTAGCTCACTTCTATAGGATTTAAGGTCAAGCTTTTCTTTAACCAATTCTTCTTTCTCACGAACAATGGTCATAAGAATAAGACCAGCAATATAGAAGGTAATCCCATTAAGTACAATACCCATGGCAGGTCCAAGGGTACTAAGAAGGACTGCACCAACACCAAAGCCAGATAGTTCTGCTAATGTTCTACCTGAAGTGTTGAGAGATGTAGCATGTTCTAACTTTTCTTTAGCAATCAATTGGGCAAACAAGGCACCAGATGATGGAGACCTATAGGCTTCGATGATTGAATTAATAGCTGTAAAGGCAAAAAGATGCCAAACTTGTAGATAACCAGTCATGTATAAGATTGCTGTCAAGATAACACTGGACCCTCTGATAATGTCACAAACCCAAACAACTGTTTTCTTAGGCCATCTGGTCACCATAACTCCAGATACCATATTAAATATCAGAGAAGGAACGCCACTTGCGACAAGTAACAAGGCAAAAAGTACAGGGCTATCCGTCATCTCATACACTATTAGGGCAAAGACAATAGATTCTACTCCGTCCCCAAATCTGGATATAACACCTGATGTGAATATTTTAAAGAAATTCTTATCTTTCATCATCGATTTAAAGCTTACTGTATCACTCATTAGATTATCTCCTTTTCTCTATTGTTCTGTATCACTTCTAATTGATCCACAAATTCGTTGAAACTTGAACGAATCCTTTGTAGATTTAGTTTATAGAAAGATTTGTTACCTTTGGTGTATGCTACTTCAATTGCCCCAGTTTTTACCAATTGATAAACATGGTGGCTGACCGTTGCTCTTTTCAGATCAAGAAGTGATGCTAATTCACTACCGTACATTTCTTTACCCGCTAAGTGTTTGATAATGGACATCTTAGTCGGCTCACCTAAATACTTAATAAGTTCTTCATTGGCAGATGACTCAAATACTTGTCTTATATAAGAACCAAAATTCATATATTGAACTTCTGGCTGGTTCTTATTCATAGTGAAGGTTAGATTATTAGGATAAGTAACGTTAATATACATGTAAACAATGTAGTCTTCATTTTTGATAAACTCATCTGCATTAATCTTAAAAAGAGTTCGCACAAAAGTCATAGGGTCTTCTTGCAACATGGCTTTGAACTGGTCACATTCTTCTTCAGCGGTTGTCATGATCAACTGCTTGTTAGGCAAAAAGACTTTCTGATAAAAATTGTTATAGAACTGTTCAAGTCTAGGTCGTATATAAGTAAACTGATCGATCAACTCTTCAAGTACACTAAAATCAAATCCAATCAGGGTCAGATAATCATCCTGATCAATTTCATCTCGAATCAGGTCTAAACCTTCTTCTTTTTTTCGTTCAATTAGTGCATATAGATAGACATCTATAAGATCATCATCGCTAAGTCCTTTAATGATTTGAAGGAACTCATTTACTGTTCTTACACCTTTAATGTTGGCATAGTAATGAGGCACCTGGTGCATCAGTAATGTATGGTTAAAATATTCCAGGTCGGATTTTAGAAGAGCAGTAAGCTGCTGATCTGTCTGCTCTTTGATAGCTGTCATACCATCACTTAGCGGTACTTCCGTCCTAAGTTCGGGGTCAAAAACCATTCTATTCATTAGGCTGCCATATTCCACTAATTCAGATACTGCTATCTGTATACGTTCTTTCATCACTTTCTCCTTACAATATATGTTAGATATAAATCATACATTAATTGTATTACTATAATGCTTGTTTGTCAAGTTACAAAAAAAGACCTGTGATAGTTATACCCATCACAGATCTTTTGCCTATTATGTATTTATTGATTATATCCCAGAATTATTTCTATATCTCTTCTTGCTTTCATGGTTGAATCGGCCATTTTTAAGTAGTCGTACTCAATAATAGAGCCTCTATCTGGGTCATCCCATGTTACATCAACATGGAAGAATCCATCATCAAATTTTATGTAATTCCAAGCATGGTCGTTTGTACCATCTTTATCCGAATCACCTAGTACAACATAGGATTCAATACCAAGTTCATTCATTATAAGGTTCATTGCCTGAGAGTAACCTAGACAAATCGTGCTATTGTTTACTAAACCAGAATAAGGATTGTTGATGTTATGGTATTCAAGCTCATTATCTACATTTGTCGTATCATAGGTAATGTTTAGTACTAAGTAATTATGGATCGACTTTATTTTATCATAGGTTGTCATACTATCATTAATGTTTGCTTCAATAATATTGTCTATCTCTTCATCAAGAATTGGAAGGTTTGGATCAACAGTATAATATTTACCCTCTATACTATAAGCGACATTACTGTCAAAATCATCTTCAATTGTAATCCCATTTGGTAGAAACATTGTTGCAAAACCTTGTACTAAAAAGTCGTCATACTCACCAATCATTAATGTACCATCTACATAACTATCACGACCTGATCCACTAAAACCATAGTTTTCAACTTCACCAACAAAAATCGTGCCATCTGTAAACTCAATTAATCCATAACCATTACCATTGTCATCTGAATACTGGTATATTTGTTTACTTCCTTCATAAAAATCATGCATGTAAAGATCTTTTGAATCATCTCTATATTGAGTCTTAATACTGTTATAAATCACATTTCTAGTGTACTCATTTTCATTCCATTCAATCGTTTGGGAGACAAGTTCGTCATCGTCATAATAAATGTGATGGGACCCACCAATATATGTCTCAGGTAAGCTGTAGTTAATAGCTACTTCATCAACATCTGCATAATATTCAATCCCATAATCCATATTCAGTAATTCATCTCTATAAAATAGAATAGATTTTGTTCCAATTTTTTTAAAGATCAAAAACTGGCTGTCTGAGATATTCAGTTTAGCCCTGTATATATCTTCAACCAAAGTTATTTCCCATGTTTCATCACCAATTTGGGCTGTGAAATCCTCAACGCCATTGTAGGTGAGGTCTACATTTGTACTGATTTTAAATTCTAGCTGTGTTATTGTATCAAACATTAACTGTCTCAATTGATCGTTGTTTTGATTTGGAATGAAATCGTAATCATAGCCAAGTATATAATCTATTGCATCATCAATTCCCTGATTATGATCAGCCATTTGTGCAACTAAAGTTGACACCTCACTTGTTAAAGATACTTCTTTATCTTCGAATAAATCAACAAACTTCCTCTTACTTGTGTTAATAATTCGTGTTATTATTGTCGCAGCCTGTGCCCTATTAGCCAACTCGTCTGCTCGGAATGTATAATCACTATAACCTGTTATAATACCTTTACTCATTGAGACCATAACAGATTCTTGTAAAGAGTTATCTATTGCCTCAAAGTCCATTATCTGGTGTTTATAATATTTATAGGCCTGAGGTGATTCTATGAGTGAGAGGGTATTAGCTGCAATCTTAGCCATTTCTCCTCTGGTTATTGGTCTTGTGTAATCAGTAAAGTCCGTCATACCTACAATGCCAATAAGTTCGGCTTGATCAATAAATGGTTGAGCCCAATAATTAACGCCATTGTCAAGTTGATAACCAAGAGCACTCACCATCATTTTTATAAATGCATCTACTCTTACCTCATTTGAAGGTCTAAAGGTACTATCCTCATAACCATTAACGATACCTCTCCCAACCAAGTAATTAACATCATCATAATACCAATCAGTTGTGTATATATCATTGATTTCAACAGAAACTACAACATCGGTGGTTGTTGGTAAGTCTATCTTAAAGTCTCCTGAGAATATCCCCAGATCAGGTTCTTCATCTTGACCAGTTATCTTCCAGAATGTATCTTCATTTTTAATAACTTGGAACATGGTCGTAGCTTCTGTCCCCATACGCTCCTTAACAAATGTTACTCTAAATACATAAGTACCTACTTCTAGCTGATTTTCTAACTCGCCAAAATACATACTAGCATAGGCAGATTCAATTAACTTCCCATCAAGGGTGTAGATTTCATATAAAAAGTCATCTTGTCTATCAATGTCTATGAATCTCACTTCATTACCATATTGATCTGTAGCATACACATGAAAACCTGTTTTATCTTCTTTATGGTGTGATAAATCCAAACGAATGGGTATGAACTTTGAACCAATCGTCATATTCGTATCGTTGATTCTTATACTCCTAGTTGAACCATAGATATCATATTTCTTAGTTGATAAGTACAAACTGGTGTAACTATCTTCTAAGTTCATATTGGTCATAATTTTAATATCATTTGATATTCTGTCAAACCAACTATTGATTCTTGGTTCATGTGACGTAATATATATATACTCATAATCATCATAGTAACCATCATAATTGAGGTTATAGATATTCAGGCTATCTTGATTTATTAGGATTGATTTAGATGTATTTTCTTGAACATCTATAGTACTCTCATATAGAAGGTAGCCATCCCCATCACTAGAACTTAAGGCAATAGTGTATAAGTCAGAACTCATATACAGTCTTTTTGCAGCGTTAGACTTTAGTTCACCCTGAAGTGTACTTATATAGTCAAACTTTTTTAGTATATCTGACTGAAATGAATAGAATAGTAAATCAGAATTAATCGAAGAAGCATCTACTGTAAGCTCTAGCTCATTTAGATCACCAATATTTATCGATTTAGTGACAGTATCTAATTGATCAAACTCAAGTTGAGTGTGGAAAATGTATGCCTCTGCACCTTCGAGATAGATCGCTAATTGGATTTCTTTATCAGTATTTGCAGATATTGTGACACCTGTATTGGTGAAAGTGATATCTGATTTATCAGGATATCTGCCTCCACCTCTTTCTCCATATACATACCAACTTAAATCATCGTTATAAATAGAAACAACTGCATCAGTAAGGTCAATCCTAACCCCATTCTGATCCAAAAGTTCAATGGTTGCCTTCTTATTCAATTGTTCATCTGCATGGGCTGGTAAAGATAATACTGCTAAGAAAAACAGTATCATTCCTAAAATAATTTTCTTATTCATATTAAACTCCCTCATTTTTTATAAGCACATAAAGCTATAGACTGCTTCCTTTGTACTATACTCCACGTCTATTATAGGAATATTGTCATAAAAATGTCAAGATGATTCATATAAAAACCTCAGCCAAGTGGCTGAGGTTATCTCTTATCGTCTACCAAGTATCCGAAGTATTCTAAAGAATAAGTTGATAATATCTACATACAATGCAGCTGCACTATCCACAGCGTTATCAAAGGTCTTAGGAATCATGTTTGCACGTCCCCAGTCATAACCAATATAGCCACAGAATATTAAGGCGACTATCCAATCTAAGATACCGTATGATTGCTTGAAGACTAGCACAGATACTAGTTGCACAACAATGGTGACAATAAGTGCAATAGTTAAGGCACCGGCAATCTTTTGGAAGAAGGCTGGAAACATAACCCCAAACATCATCATTGTAGCTGTAACAATACCTGTAATAATAATTGCCTGTAAAACCAATCCAGGCGCATATGCCGAAACAATTACATTCATCACAAGACCGAAGGGTACTACGATGAAATTGTAACCTAGAAAACTAATAGCTGGGTTATTGGAACGTCTTATAATACTCATGCCCAGCATACATGAGGCAAAATAACCTATAAAAAATAACCAGAACTGGGTCATACTCGTAAATCTTACTTGCACTGCTTTAACAATAAAATAATTAATCAGAAAGCCCCAGGCAAGTACTGCTCCAATGACTAGGTTATATAGCCTTTGACTAATGAGTGGTCCTTCTGCAATAGTTCTTTTAAAAACGTTGTTGTCCATATATATCACCTCTTCATTTGTATTCAGCTGTATATAGCTACTATAACTATAACATAGTATGACATAAGCTTATAAAACTTCAATAAACACGGTCTTAAAAAAATCTTAAAATTACAAGGATTCACTAACCGTTTCTTCTATAAGTACGTCTGTATTATCTACTACTTGAGCTGATGCATCTACTACAATCACTTCAGGATAATCCTCTGCAACATACTGCCTATATAAAACAAAGCCCATAAATGCAGATCCAATTAATCCAACCACTAACATCCCAACCAACATACTCTCCATCTGTGCTTCCGTTGCAAATTGACTAAGAAGGGTAGAAGTCATGTTAAAGGTAAAGTGTAAAATAATTGGTGCCCAGATGGATTTGTATTTGTAATAAACAACACCAAGTACTAAACCTAAGAAAAAGGCATAAGTCCCTTGAATCATATTCATATGCATAATACCAAATACTAGGGCTTGAATAAGAATAGCTACCCACACTGGTACAGCTTTTTTGAAATCGTTAAAGACAATCCCTCTGATCACAATCTCTTCAAACAGTGGCGCTGAGATTGTTAGAGCCATTAATATCATAATGAAGTTACCATTAAGGATACCTTCCATTAACTCCGCATATTGCTCCATCTGATTGTCAATAGGTAACAGTCTAGAGGCATATTGTAGGCATGCAATCAAGAATAGGTTCATAAATATACCTAATATAGCCAGGTAAATACCATCCATTACTTTGAACTTTTTAAACTGGACATACTTGATAAACTTATCTTTACGCCCTAAGAAATATAACATAACTAGAACTAATGTAATCACGTTAATCATAATCAACATAGGCAACATAAGATCTGCCATGCCTGCCATCATAGCATCGTTAAATGCATCCATACCTTGAGCATCCATTAAAGCTGCATTCTTAATACCTAAGTAGCCACCAATTACAACACCCGACATCACACTTGCAAGTAAATAGGACACAGCAATTAACACCATAAATCCAAATGCCTTCATAAATTTTTTCATCAAATACCCTCCTAAAAATCGTATTTATAACTTTCCCAGCCTCTATTATACGGTTTCATGTCCTAAACTACAATAAAAGGTCACTAAATGATCTATACTGATGACCAATGACTGATTTATAGATGACTTTCGTCATTAATAACTATAGATATTTTCCTCAAAAATATGAAGAATTACTGACCTTTTTCAGCTGCTAAAAAATTGCAAAATGCTAGTAAGATCTAAGCCATTATTTTTGTGAAAATCTCTTAAAAAATTATTTTATTGTCGTCAAATATGGCATTTATTATATATCTTTTTTTTCAGAGATTTGCTATAATTTATTTAGGCTTTTGAGATGGGTAAGGCTTATTCTGTTGTGCAAGTACGGCGTTATAACAGGGGCAAGTACTTGAGTGCGTACTTGTTTTTTTAATGCAAATTTTTAATCGTAGAGGTAGATAATGAGAAATAGAGATATTGCCAGTGCAATCATGAAACTCCAAAAAAGAATGGGTCAGAACCACTTAAACATCCGCGCCATAGAAGGTAGCAACAATGCTTCACTTGCTATGATTTCAAAGGTAATGGGACAATCACAACTTGCAACCTATAACAGTTTTCTAGCAAGGCTTAAAGCCGCCGCTTCTTCTTCTGAAGATATCAGCGAAGATATTTATAATGAAACCAAGATACTGATCACTCAGGCAAGTCATAAAATTACATTAAAACATGTAAGTAATAAAGCTGATTTTATTCATTACGCTATTGACAACTTAAATGAATTTCTGGATTTATGCCATAAGGTGTCAGATAAATTGGATGATGACCAGCAACTAGCCTTTCATACAACCTTACAGGATATGATAAAAAAAGAAGAAGACACCCTTAAATATCTCTCAAAACTAAGTACTTCTAACTTAGCAATGTAAGAAAGTATCATAAAGGCACATGATATGCTTCAAATTCATACACTAAGTTTAGAGAACTTTCTTATGAACTAAAGTAAAGGCACACTGATTTATACAGTGTACCTCATATGAAATCTCTGCCATCTATGATTGTTTGTCATATATGGCTTTTTTATTCTACTCAGCCAACAATGTATGGTAGAGATTGTTAATACTATCATATATATTTCTTTCAACAACTAGGATGAGTACTTTACCTGTATTTTTAGTCGGCAGGAAATCTTCTTTTTCTTGATTGTTAAACATAATGTAATTCTTGGATACATCCACATATTCAAAGGAGGGAGCAACTGCATTGTAAAATGAGTCACGTATAACAATTAATTCATCTTTACTAGGTAAAGGAGTTTCAATATGAGGTTTATAGTAATTTACAGGTTCTACAGGCCTGTAAGTTATGTCGTAGTACAGATCAGGAACACCTATGATATTTGCCAAGTCCTGACCCGCTACCTTATCGTAAATAAATTTATCTTTATAGTCACTATAGCCAAAATTATTCTGAGGGTACATGACTTCAATAAGTTTTTCAGAAACAATATATCCTCCCAAGTGATTCCAATGTGAATCATATGAAAAGTAGATCTGTTCATTTTCTTGGTTTTTATATTCTAACAATAAACTCTGTAAATCAATGTAATGAATAAATGATAACCTATTCATACTATCTTCAATCTGATTTAATCTTCTGTACGTTGCTAGAGAAAAGGATGGTAACCTCTCAGGATAAATTGAAGTTTTATTAGGGCCAATGGCAAAATAGCATTCATACCCACTATCATTGTAGAATTGACTGATACGGTCTAGCTTATATATTGTTTCATTTAACTCATCATCGGTTAAGAGGTTACCTTTCATGTCAGAAAGGGTCGTATTTGAGAAAAACATCTCGTCACCAATCAAAACTGAATTTCTGATTAATGCATTGCCAATGAGAATTTCATACTGACTCTTTACTTCAATCAATTTCTTTTCCGAAATTACTTGATCAGAAAAATAACCCTCTATTGACTGTTGGAAACTTTGGTCAAAAAAGGCCTTACTATCGATTGTTGGAAAACTCTTTTGAGGTCGATTTTCTACAACAATATAATCACTATTCGGCATATTACCTAGAATAATGATTAACATTATAATATATGCTATTATCGGAAGTAACTTTGATTTTCTCATTTCTAACCTCAAAATCTAAAATATATAAATGGATTTGGTGACCCATCTGAAAGTAATATAATCGAAAATATAAGAAGTATTGCAATACCCATATCAGCAAAAACATGTATATTTAATGATGAAAGTTTTATATATAGTTTCTTAGGCAAAGGTGTACATCCAACAAAAGCTGCTGCAAATACCAGAATGAACTCATATCTGCTTATTCCAGCAAAAATAGTAGTCATTTGGCTAAATGAAACCATCCTTAATACATAAGCTTTGGCAAATGATAATTCCTCGAAATAGAAGATAATCCAGCTCGTAAGTACAAGAACCATTGTGTATCCCCATCGGATTATTAAAGGTATTTTGTCTAACCATTGTTTGAGATATTTTTCTAATAGAAGTAGTACAGCGAAATAAAGACCCCATATTACAAAATTCCAACTTGCTCCATGCCATAATCCTGTTAGAAACCAGACTATAAAAAGGTTGCGGATCCATATAAATAAAGAAACACGATTTCCACCAAGTGGAATATAGACATAATCCCTGAACCAAGACCCTAATGAGATATGCCATCTTCGCCAAAAATCAGTTATAGACGTAGCCATATAAGGGTAATTAAAGTTCTCAAGGAAATTAAAGCCTAACATTTTTCCAAGACCAATGGCCATATCACTGTAACCAGAAAAATCAAAATAGATTTGAAAAGCAAAGGCTAATGACCCAATCCAGGCTGTTGGTGTGGAAATATTTTCAATTCCAAGTGAAAGTATGTGACCGAATACTTCAGACATTTTATTGGCAATCAAAACCTTTTTTAGTAGCCCTATTGAAAACCTATGAAACCCATCAATTACATTCTCTTTTGATATGGTTCGTTGTATAAGCTCTATTGATATATCTTTATAACGTACAATTGGTCCAGCAATGAGTTGTGGGAACATAGCAACGTAAGTAGCAAGTGCTAATGGATTACGTTGAGCTTGAACCTTACCACTATAAACATCAATTGCATAAGACATGGTTTGGAAGGTGTAAAAACTTATACCAATTGGTAATGGTAAATTTAGACTATTAAGTTCTAATGATGCCACTCTGTTTAGATTTAGGATTAGAAAATCACCGTACTTGAAAAACATAAGTAAACCAATATTAATGGCAATCGATGAAATCAGACCTATTTTGCCAAGACTGCTATCTCTATGTTTCTCTATAAAAAGACCGTGAAAATAATCAGATAAGCTACTAAATATCATAAGTAGTATATAAATAGGCTCACCCCAAGCATAGAAAATAAGGGATGCCACCAATAAGACAAAATTCTTATAACTATTCTTAGGTGCTAGATAGTATATAACTAAAAATATAGGTAAAAAAAACAGCAAAAAAGAAACGCTACTAAATATCATAATATCCCCCTCATTCACATCGGATTATAACAGATGTCAGAGTTATTATCAATTTCATAGCGTTCTCGTCTAATGTAAAATACTACTTATCCAATCTTTTGTAACCAAACCAATCCGGCTTAAGGTCATAGTCTCTTCCACTCTTCTCAAGTACTATATAGACTTCTTCACCCTCTTCAGTCAACAAAGCCTCATTCACTTCAACCACTTGGTCTACATGCCAAAGTTCAGCTTGAAACAGCTTATCATCATTACTTCGAGCCTTCACCTCAGATAAAGACGTACCAACCAGCAGCCTGACCTCATGAATTTCTTGGGTTGACTCTGGGTGATAACCTCCCAGATAGACAAAATATAACTTAAGACTTGACTGTACTGGTTCACTAGATAAAGTTATAGAATAGCCTTCTGCACCAACTATTTCTTTATACGAATCCATATGTAATTTGAGTGGCTTTCCATGCCAATGTTCTTTTACAAGTGGTATTGTAGCATCTATAGAGTCTGCCACAACAAATTGAACGTCGTGGACTTCAATATTAGCGCCTTGGGCTTTACCGCCTAGGCTGATCATGTATAGTTTTTTCATTGGATTTCCTTTTCTTAGTGGGCAATAATATTAACTAGTGGCTCATTGATGTAGATTTTATCTCTGCCTCTATTTTCAACGACAAGTATTCCTTTTTCAGATAATTGATTCAGATAATTTGAAGCCGTTTTCCTAGTTACTCCTAATCCAATTTCCACAGCTGAAATTCTGATGTAAAACTCTGAAAACATAATTTCAATTAACTCTTTAGAGTATATTTTTGGTAGTTCTCTTTTTACTTTTTTTGCTGTATGCTCAAATAAATCATTGATTGCTCTAAGTTGATCTAATGAATATTTAGCCATCTGGGTAATGCCCTCAAGGAAGAATAAAATCCATGACTCCCAATCCTCTTCATTACGTACAACTTGGAAAAGTCTGTAATACTCATTTTTATTAGCATAAATGTATTTGCTTAAATACAGTATAGGACTTTGAAGTAACTCATGCATAACTAAATACAAAATATTTATTATTCTACCAGTCCTTCCATTACCATCATAAAATGGATGGATACTTTCAAACTGATAATGGACAATGGCCATAACAATCAGTGGATCTATCTCTTGTTCAATGTTGATATAATATTCCAAATTTTTCATGAGCTGTCTTATTTCATCTTCTGTTTCAGGTGGTCTGTAAACAATATCACCTGTTTGGTCATCCATTAAAACCGTTCCAGATTGTTTTCTAATTCCAGCATTATTACCTTCAATTATTGCCTGAATGTCACAAATCATGTTTGTAGAAAGAAAGCCTTTCTTTTCTATCAAATTGAAACCTTTCCAAATTGCTTCTTTATAATTTAACACTTCTTTTGCTGGGCCTATCATCTTTTTAGTCTCAGCAATCACAGAAAATAACTCATCGTGGGTCGTAATTATATTTTCAATTGCCGAACTATCCTTTGATTCATTTAGAGTGATTGCATTAATAAGAATGTTTTGATTTGGTAAAACTTCCCCATAACCTTTAAGTTCTGCAAGGTAACGATGGGCAGTTGATAAAGCCTTTAATACTTCTTTTGTTTCCAAATCAACATCTTTTCCATCCTTCATGGGTGGCAAATTGTATAATTTACTCATAGCTGCCTCCTTATGGGTAAATTATACAAAACATTACCCATATACTCAGTATATGGGTAATGTTTACACATGTCAATAAAATGCGGGTAATTTCAGGATATATTTACTTGTATAAAAATATCAAGGGAAGAATTGATCTACCAATAGGAACAATGTAGAAATGAACATGATTAGTGTTCAATCTTGTACGCTTTATAAACGTCATCCACAGATATCATCAATACATCTTCAGTGATAAACATATCATATAGATTACCTTCATTCACCAAATCCCATTCGCCCACTACTTCTAGATCCCTAATGGCTTGTAGTTTGTCACCATCATAGATAAATAGGGTGTCGCCATAAGATGTGAAAACCGCATTCATGTATATTAATCCCTCAAATACATACCACTTCTTACCATCTGTTGATAACTGTACTCCCCTTAGTCCCTCTAAGAATCCTAGATAGTCGTCAGAGTTTGTCACTACTCTCAGTGTCCTCTCTGGTAGAAGGTCATTCATCTCCTTAGATGATACAAAATTCACCCCATCCTTTGATGTGTAAAGTTCAGATACCATCCACTCTGGGTTTTGATAGACATACTCGCCGTCTATTTTAATCATATTAAAATCTAATAAGTCACCAGCCTCTTCTCCGTCAAGTATAACTTTCTCCCAATTGACCCCGTCTATGGATGTAAACTCGGTCATCCCCTCGACCATATATAAACGATCGCTCAGGACTCTCATATAAGAGATTCTATCTTTGTCACTACTGTAAATCAATTCCCACTCATTCAGGTCTTTAGATTTGTATATCCTTGAATCCCATGAATCATGAATGCCTGCATGAATATAGTAATGTTGCTTGTAGTAAAGGATGCCATTGATATCACATCCCTCAAACGAAATTGTTTTTGAAGGTTCAAAAGCATCGTTCATCTGCAATAATTGACCATCAGATCCTTTGAAGAAGATGTCATTGGCTAGGTAATAATATCCATCAATTTCCATTCCATCAAAGCCTGTGATCTCAGGCATTTCCTTTGTTGATGTACATCCACTTACTAGTAAGCAAAGTGTTATCATGATAGTGATTATTCTTTTATTCATAAATATACCTTTCTCAATCCATTACTGAATTAGCTTGCAATACCTTTTCTTCTTATCCTTCTAAAATCAGATTCTTATAGGCTAATACTCTCTCTTTTTCATTGGACATGCCATACATTCTTTTCACATATAAATCTTTATCAACTCTGCTAATCAGTTTTTGGAATAAATCATCCCCCATAAATACTTCATAGTTACCAATCAATTCTTTCGCTTCCATACAGGTTGGGCATGTATCAAGTTTTTCAATCAGTATATCAATGTTACCTAGTTCCTTAAAGTCATTTTTGTCTCTTGAGCATCTTGGGCATACATTGTTGATCAATTGGTTATGATGACCACAATAACATATCCACTCTTTATCAGATATATCAAAATCTCTTACAACATCCTTACCATTTATGCTCCTTAACTTCTTAAGCAAGGAGGTATCATCAAATAATTCAACGTTTGTTATCTCAAATTCCTGAACATCTAAATTTTTAAAAACAACTTTTTGTATCTTGATATCCACCTTCTTCAGTGTTTCAATATTCAGAGACCTACCAAGGACTAATTTTGTATCTACTGTATGACTAAAGCCGGCATCCCCATCAGAGTTCACCTCATATAAGACCTCTTCAAAATCCCATACATCATCCATTAGGTCATGAAAAGTCAAGGTCGCCTTAACTTTGTCGATAACACCTGTATAAGATTTTAAGTGTAATATCGAACTAATATGGCTTTGGTGATCTATTAATGATAACTCAAAACAATGAACTGAATTATTGCCATTATAGTAATGGTTAGGAAAAATTTTAGTTGATTCAAGAACCTTCTTTTCTAATTCTTTTTGCTCATCAATTTTCATGCGGTATTCATTTTTTACCTTATTAGCTTCATCAATAACTCTTTTTTGTTCAATCAACATATCTAACTCTCTTGCTGCTCTTTTAGTGAATAATGCTTTCATAAACCAATCAGCAAACTCATAGCCATTATCTTTAGCACGATCAGCTACTAAATAGGCAAACAACACCCATATACCAAGACCTACAAATACAATAAATAATTTCATCTTATAGCCTCCTAAACATCAAACACCATAACTCTCGGCATATCAATCTTTTTCTCATAGCTGTTATCTTTTGAAAACTTACCTTTTTCATTCTTTGTGTGTTTTGTAACAACAACATTACTCGATTGACACTCATCACACTCATGATAATCAAGTTTCAGATATTCCTGATGGGCATCATCCTCTTTGACTGGGTGTGCCTTAAGTATTGAATGCGCTAACTCTTTATCCTTCTGTTCGATAGCATCGATTAATGACTGTAAATTATCATCATGTGCTTCGCTAATCATCCCAATTGTGCTATTCTTTTTATATTTTCTACAACTATCACAATAGATTAAATCATCTAAGGTGGTACTATAAGCCAGGTAAGCTCCTAATAAGAATCCTAATAAGTCAATTCCAAAGAATAACCAGTTAATTGTCTTATTGCCTTCTACAGACCCAATTTCCCTAACGTAATTTCTCGAGAAACTAATGGTCATTGAGTTAACTCTATCTACTGTATAGTTGAAGAAGTTCACTTGCTCTCCACTATCATCAAAGTAGTATTCACTAATATGATCACCTTGGAACTTGTAATTGAAGGTTATATCTTCCCCAATGTAGGTCATTTGGTAATAACCATATTGTATGCCCACAAATAGAGCAATTGCCAATAAGACAGAGACTAATTTACTGACTTTTGATGACTTGATATTGCCTTTTTTCATCCCCACAGGGAATCCAACTGTCATGATATAACCGGCAATTATAGCTCCAATTGGTACAATAAAGAACATACTAAATGATGTACCATCAATGCCAAATAAATATTTGAGTGCAAATAGTAATGCTCCACCTACAATCATCCATAATAAACTAAATATTAGTATCATTTTTATCCTCCATAAGATTAAATAGAATTTATTTACTCATAAACCAGATTATCAAAATCAACATTTATCTTATATGGTAATGTCGTATATGAGTTCTCTGTAGAAAATTGGAATCTAATCAAATCAATGGTTTTCACATCTTCTATGTCGCCATCATATCCCATCTCAAAAGAACCACTCAAAGTCTCACCACTGTACACATAGTCCACCATTGGGCTATAGCTGTAATAAGAATCCATCATTTTAAGTGCTTCTCTTCCACTTGCCTGATTAAAGCTAAGGAATGGTGGGAAACGTACATCTCTTGATGACTCATTCATCACAGTCATATCCATAATGAATATACCTGGCATTTGCATGTCACTTGGATCAAAAGAAATACTATTGATAAAAAACAGTATACTATCGTTTGTACTTTCTACTAATGGTTCAACTATAATTTGTCTGTGAATTTCTGAAATGTTACCACTTGAATCTGTTGCTTCATACTTTATAACAAACTCCCCAGCTTGGTTTAAAATGATTTTGTCACAAACTTCCCCATATTGGTTATAACAAACAACCTCTAGTTCACCATCAATTTCATCATATGCACTAACGCCTGCTTCTACATATAGATCTGCTAGTGTAGCACTAATAAACTCATCACCTTCCAAAGTCATCACTGGCTCAGTCTGGTCTTTTACAACAACAGTTCTATGAATCACAGTCTCATTTCCAGCATTATCTGCTGTAGAATAGGTGATCTCGTAACTACCGATTGTACCATTATCCACCTCTCCAATTATATTTACTTCCAAGTCATCATCATAATTATCAACTGCTTCGACACCTGGTTCCTTATAAGTGTCGTTATAATCTATAACAATTTCATCACTACCAATTAAAGTCAATACTGGTGCAATTTCATCAATAATGTTAAACGTCAAAGTTGAGTTAGCCGTATTGTCCTTATCATCTTTTGCCGTAATTAAAACTGTTTGTTCTCCAACCTTACTTGTATCAATGTCACCTTCTAGAACAACACTTGGTACTTCAGTATAATCGTCTGTCACATCAAAATATGCTTTTACATCAATATCACTACCTAGTGGCATAGTTATATAATCCTCTTGGGCATAGCTAATAATTGGTGGCTCTTTGTCAAACATTGCACAAGCACTTAAACTCGCCACAAGGGCTAAACTCATTACAACTAACATTAATTTCTTCATCATACTCTCCTATACATCCTCTTTATTTAATGCTGTAAGCAATCGATCTATAATAACAACGGCTTCAGCTCTTGTTAGATTTGCCTTGGGATCAACACGCATCCCAGGTTTTCCTGTAATGATCTTATTGGTGATACACATATCTACAGCTTGATTGGCATAAGCACTAATATCGGCTTTATCACTATACCCTTCAATCAAACCTTCATTTGCCAATTTGATATTTCTGAGTTTACATACGTTGTTCATAATCATTGCCGCATCTTGTCTCAGGATTTCATTGTCTGGCTTAAATGTGGTATCAGGGTAGCCGTTAATCAGTCCATTCTTAGCAGCAAACATCACTTCTTTAAAATAGTCATGACTCGTCTCCATATCACTAAATGATTTACTTATATCTAAGTCCTTAAGTGACAAAGCCTTTGATAGAATGGCGGCGAATTCAGCTCTAGTAATCCTGTCGTTTGGTTTAAATTCTTCTTCTTCCTTATTAGTGGCAAAATCTTTCAACAGATATGTTTTTAATATTTCTTCAGCCCAGTGTCCCTCAATGTCCTTGGCTGTATCAACATTAAGTAACCACTCTTTCATTAAAAGATTACCTGATAGAATGCGTATTTTTCCAGTCTTCTTACTCGTATAAATACCAATAGGTATAATTATCTTATGTTCCATACTTTTACCGCTTGCAATAGTATAGTCGCTCTCATCTATTATCTTGTTGTCTGTTCTGGTCAAGCAAAATTGTAACACCATGTGTTAGTTTAAAGTTCTTGCCTCAGATGGTGTAAGTTTATTGTTGTAGGTATGTGGTCTATGGCAGTTGTACCAATTAAAAATGTACTCATCGACAGCTTCGTTTAGATCTTCATCACTTTCAAAGCTGAATTTGTAGATTAATCCTGATTTCAAGGTATTATAAAAACGCTCCATTGGTGCGTTATCATACGGATTACCAGCTCTACTCATACTTTGTGTTATGTTGTTGTCCGAGCAATATCCAATAAATTGCCTAGACGCGAATTGACTTCCTTGGTCGCTGTGTAGGATTAAATCACCATCTATTTTATTTGCCTTTATAGCCATTTCAAGAGTCTCAATGGCAAGACTTGAATCAATCCATTTACTATTACTACTAGCTACAATACTTCGGTCATAAAGATCCAGGATGGAGCAGTTGTAACGCTTATGACCACCTTTCAAAGTAAGGTATGTAAAGTCAGTGCACCAAACTTTATTAGGTGCAGAAGCACTAAATTGTCGACTAACTAGATTATCAAATATATGATGTTTTTCACCACTTTTATAGGGTTGCTTCTTACGCATAATTGTGGCTTTAAGACCCATTTCTTTCATATAGGAATAAACTGTTGGATATGAGCATTCAACGTCTCTACGGTTAAGAATATCACAGATCATACGATAACCAGTTTCGCCATTATGTTCATGGTATATCGTCTTTATTTGTGCCATGAGCTGTTGCTTTGTTTCTCGATACTTGGCTTTACGATTTTTAAGGTAGTTGTAGTAATCATTAGGGTATAACTTAAATTTTCCTAACAGCCAGTTTATACCAAATTCTAAATGATACTCATCAATAAACTTGTATATTTTTAGTCGATTTCCTTCGCGAAGAATGCTGCCGCCTTTTTTAAGAAGTCATTTTCCTTTTTTGCTTCTGCAAGCTCCTTACGAAGTCGTTGGTTTTCAAGAAGTATTTCCGTTTCATTTTGTAGCGTTGTATCTGTTTTGCATTCTTCGCGGTGTTTATTAAGCCAGTATTGTAGTGTGCCACTACCAAGGTTATATTCTTCAGTTAAGCTTTTGACTGTACGACCTTCTTCAAGGTGAAGTCGGATAACTTTTTTACGTGTTGTTGAATCATATTTATTATTTGCCATATTTGCATCTCCTTTTTGATGTTTGAATTATATCATCAAACTATCTCAAGGTGTTACAACTTTAGTATAGCAGGACA
>PPCM01000724.1_pt1 | contig 22282 bp, 25 predicted proteins | sample 1555541 | NCBI WGS metagenome assembly PPCM01 (sample SAMN05284479, study PRJNA326546) | Marine sediment metagenome, whole genome shotgun sequencing project. | isolation source: marine sediment | place: Germany: Wadden Sea | collected 2012-09-05 | reverse complement strand
AAAATACCCAAGAGCACTTGTAAAGGCAATAGATACTTCTAAAGCATCTGCTTCATTAATGTTAGTTACATCAAAGTTCATAACAGTGTATTTTACTTCATCTTCGTCTGTTTTTTCATTGATGAAACTTACTCCGTAATCTAAATATCTTGCTCTGAATCCATCAACTGAACTACAATCATTAGAGTATCCAATTTCAGGAATTTCAATATTATCTACGAACCAACCAATTTCATTATAAGCACCATCTGTCATGTATCTAAATGCAACAAGAATTTCTTGACCAGCGTAAGCTGTTAAATCAAACTCTTCTTTATTCCACTCATTTCCACTTAAACCAGTAAGTCCTGGTAAATTACTAACGATAGTTGCCGCAGCATCTGGATCATGATTAACTGTTGTATGATCATTTGCTAATGAAATCCAAGTTTCTCCACCATCAGTTGATACTTGAACAGCTCCAAAATCCCAACCAAGTTCGATATTATAGAAGTTATCAAACTTTAATGTTGCACTATCTACATTTGATAAATCAGCATCAAAGATTATGAAGTTATCTTTTTGGTCACCTTCACCAGCCCATAATACTTGCTCTCCAGTTCCAAACGGATCATTTACTACAGACCAAGGTACTGGAAGTGATGATATACCTTCTAACTTGAAATTATGAATTCTATTTACATTTTCAATCACTTTGTAATCAGCACCCCAAGCAGGAACACCGTCTTTATCACTTGCCAAAGCACTTTCAAAATCAACTTTTAAGTCAATACTATCAAAGTTATAAATTCCACCGTCTACATCTGGATTGTCAATAGCTACAGCTAATGAGAATCTTCTAAATAACTCAGCAAAATCAATATCTGAACCAAATTGTTTTAATACTTGGTTAACACTTTCAATCCCTTGATAATCACCATTAGTAGCTAAAGCTCTAACGAACTCTTGTCCAAAGTGATCATTTAAGTATAATTGTAATAAGTATGCTTGACCATAATCAGCTAGAATTTCAGTACCTGCATAGTCACCCCAAATTAATAATGAATTCTCAGGTTGTCTAATGAATGCATTTACATGTGATGTACTATGACCGTATCCACATAAATATTGTGCAAAGTCAGACATACCTTCATTAATCCATGTTTCCTCAGCAGGATCATTATCAGCATGTAATAAATGTTGGTACTCATGTGCTACAGTTCCAAAAGCATCGAATTGATATGGTTGATAAGCAGGAATATCATTTGGCATTCTTGCAAATAAAGCATATGAATCGATTGTGATGATATTTCTATCAATATATCTTTCTAAAAGACCCCAATAGAATCCAGCTACATAAGTATTAGCTCTTTGGTAATAAGAATCATCTTTAACATTTTGAATAATGATGATGTTTTTACCTTCATCTGAATTATAGTAACCTTCTGGAACATAACCTAATGTTTCTAATAATGCATTAGAACCATCATGGTAATCTTCAGTTCCAAAGAACTCAGTATCTTTGATATAAATGTTGTCTTCAAACTCATCACGCATCATATCTGCATGTTCTTGTGTTACAACATCAGCAGGACGATCGTATCCATATGATAAGTCATTAGCAACCCATACCTCAACATTGTCACCAACACTTCTTAACGTACAAAGGATAAACTCACCTTCCATACCTAAGAAATACTTAGATCCACCGTTGAAAGTAAAATGTTCTTCAGCATTTGCCTGAGCTGGTTGAGCACCATCAGAACTAAAATCAATGCCAGCAGCGTTTTCTTTTACTTTGTCTGAGAAGTCTTGAGTAAACAATTGATCATCTTCTAAATCTCTTAACTCAATACCAATGTCTAAACTTCTTTTTGCCCCAATTGAATCAGGGTTTTGCTTTGCAGCTTCAACTTTAGATACGCCAACATTTGTAAGCATTCCTAAACCTAAAACCATAACTAATGCAATAGTAAATAACTTTTTCATTCATTCTCTCCTCTATCATTTTATTTTATGTTTGAATATCTTCTTCAATAAATGCTACTAGTATTAACACTCATAGAATAATATGGCCTTACTTAGAAATACTACTTTTGTGAATTGCCCCTAATATACCCTTCACAAAGTAATAATGTATTTTAATTAAAACCATAATGATATTGCAACTAACAACCAAGAATGGATGAAGAATTTTAATTCCCCACCTTAAAAAACACTTCGAAAAAAAAATAATTGAAGTGGTGTTTTTGCAAGCAATTATGCGATTATTTACTAAAAATCATTTTCCCCGTTTTGAAACATACAAGCGACCACTTTTTGTTAAATCGCCTTTTAAAAAAAGAACATAAATATATAACCTATATCTATATTATTACACTTGGTCGTGCAATTCAATACATTTATAAATTATTTTAAAAAATTATTTTCTTCCTACTTTTTCTGATATAATATAGCCCAAATATTAATGTTGTCACATTGCGATAGCTTACTTGATTTGTATATAAAGAACCTATAAAACTCACCTCTATTTTGAAAAGTAAGTTTTATAGGTTTAATCTAAATCAAGGTAGTCTTTTGTTTATAACCATATTGATTATCATTTCCTATCAAACTTTGAGGAGTAACTTCCTTAATATAATCCTAAAAGAAATTAATTAAATATATCACTTCATCATAGTTCCACTTTATCTTTTATTTTTTTCAGTTCACTTACTCATAGCCTTCAGGTGGGTATATAACCTGATATTCTTTTGGAAAGGCAATCACATTTTCATTCGCTTCATAAATGTATGAGATGGTTACATCAGCTGATGCTTTTGTGGAGTTTCCAACTCTATAATCCAGGACAAACTCCATTTTTTCAATCTTCTTTTCACTCTTAGAGATAAAAACATCTATTTTAGATGTATTTATCTGAACTACGTCACTAGGTAAATCATAACTGATTAAGATCGATAAAACACCGGCGAAATCTCCATTCTCATCATTATCAATAGTTGCCTCAATGACATAAAAGTCATCAGTTATATCCTTCACTTCTGTTTTGGATACTAAAGTTGACGCAAAGAATCCTTTCCACTCCAAAATATTATCATCCATCTCACTCAAATCACTATAATACCATTCCTTGTTCTCTCTTTTATCGTCATAATTATAGCCTTTACAATCAATAAACTTGTCAGTCTTGTAGTTACTACTGTATATTCCCCTAGATTCATCATTTTTTAGTACATACATGCAACTCGAGTGAAAATTTTCACTCTCATTCCAATGATAATAAGATTCCAGAAATAAGTTGCCTTTATCATCTAAATAAATCTTAACATTTTTTGATGATTCTGCTACTACAGAATAATTTTCACCAGTCTTTATCGTATAATCATCATAATTAACAGTTACATAATTAGGCTTGTAATCCCCTTCTAACACTTCTAGTAAATCAAAATCTAACTTCTTTTGCTTGTTAAAACTTAAAACTACAAATATAACACCAATATAGATAACGTAGTAATCAAGAAAATAAACTTCTTCTTCATCCTAATCATCCTTTCATAACTTACTTTTCAATTGTTCCAAACTGACCGTTCCTAAAAGAAAATACTAAATGTATCATTTCAGGCTTGTAGGGTATAAAAAGACCATCCTCTTTCATTCTCAAGATTTCTTCTTTCGAAGCCCATTTTACCTTTTCAACTTCTTCGTATTGTAATTTTAAAGCGTCAATTTCTACATCTTTTTCAAGAAAGTAGAAGTCATCAAATCCGTTCTCAAAATTAATAGTAAATAAAGGTCTCTGCTTTGTTAAGTCCTGTTCTATTCCTAGTTCTTCAAAAAGTTCTCTTGTAGCAGCTTCTCTACTATTCTCACCAGCTATGGAACTTCCACCAACAGTAATATCCCACATTCCACTAAACCCCTCTTTAAAAGGTTGTCTTTTTTGAATAAGTAAATCACCATCACTATTGAAAATGCAAACGTGAACTACCATTCTATATTCACCCTCACCGAGTACACTCCCTCTATTAATCTCTTTTCCCAGTTTGTTTCTATCAATATCATATAAATCCCATTTTTCCATTTTATTATGTCCCTTCTAGTTGTTCTCCTAATTCTAATAAATACTAAAAATTAATTACTTAACCAAAACTACTGAGTCGCAGTATGGTTGATAGCCAATTTTCATATAGATACTATTTGACGTCGGGTTAGAAAGATCAGTATATAATGTTGCATCTTTTCCATCCTCGATTACTTCTCTAGTAACATCTGCAACTATCTTACTTGCGTATCCATTACCTCTTAAATGATCTGGAGTATAAACATACCCCACTGATTCAGTTTTTAATAGTGCCCTAGTTCTTGCTGTCATTGATACAATACTGCCGTCTACTTCAAGAACATATAAGTGATTATTTTCAATCTTTTCAAGAAGATGTTTTCTCTTCTCTTCTGCGCTTGATGATGAGCCCTCAACATCTATTGAAAATGCAATAGCCCAATCGACAAGAATATCTAAATCCTCTACTCGCGCATATCTTGTAATACTCTCTGCCCTTTTCTCATCAGTAACAGATGTACAATAATAGATTCGCTGGTCCATTTCAACCTTTAAAGAGCGGTTGTACTTCTTTTCATAAACTCTATTGAATATAAAGCAGTGTTCTTTTAGGCCAATTATCCCTGGGTAACTATCATCATCCAAATAATCAATCAGTTCCTCATAAACAGTTTCATTATTAGTATTAGAGGCAATGATTAAATTTTTACCTGCTAGTACACCAATAATAAAATCATCTTTAATTCTTGATTCAATAATCAATGTCACTATCTCTTTTCTTTTTGCAATTCCATAAATTAATCCATATCGTACTTCATCATTAGTAAAGAACTCTTCATACATATCTAAAAATTCCTTGTTGTCTTCGTATAGTTTTATCAATTTAACCATCCTTTCTATATTTTCTACCTAATATAGCACGCAATTAAACCTTAAGCAATAAAAACTCATTACCTAGTAATGAGTTTTCTTTATAAAACTTTCTTGTAACCAATATAAACATCATCAAGTTCGAAATTATGACGCTTATATAACTCGATTAAGTCCTTACGCTCACTATCGACAAAACGTTGTATCAACGTAATAGTTGGATGATTTGCCACGATGTAATTGAGAGCATAAACTGTTAAATCTCTTTCAATACTAGTATTTTTAAGACTTGGATCGACAAACAATCCATATATGACACTGACCTCATCATTATATCTTACAAAAATACTGGCAGTGATCTCGTTATTTGTGAAAATCATAAACTTATCTAAGGCTTTCTCAAGCTTATTGCTATCCCAATACATTCCTCTTTCCTTAGCATGTTTATCATGGAACTCATAATAATCACTAAAACTTCTTTCATCTATTCTTTTAAACTTCAAGTCCTGTTCTATAAATTGATAATCACTAAACTGTAAAATAAAGTTGTGTGAGTCCTCAATTTTATTCCATTCTGACATTTCAAAGAACTTTCGGGCATTTACATTGTAGCCACTAAATCCACATATAAACTCATAGTCTGGTAAATGACTTTCAATTTGCCTAACAAAAGTATTAGCAACTTCATCGTAATCCTCAATGATAATAAAAGCATCAGCCTGACCATATAGATTTTCTTCTTCCCATGAATAGAAAAGTACAGCTATTAACTTTTCTTCCTTATAGAATCCAAAAACAATCCCAAACTCATCCTCTATGTGATAGTTTACATGAGACTCAATATCATCATATGAAGGGTGTCTTCTATAACTGGCTAACTCATCATCGCCTCCATACTTATAAATGAAATCCGACACTTCTTTTACTTGTTGAGTATCTTTTATTTGTCTTAACATAGTACCCCCTAATTAGTATATAAATGCCTCTTCTTCTTTCTTCGCAGTAAGCTCAACCCAAGCAGATCTAAATCCTGCTTTTCTTGCTGTATTTTTCGATGCAATATTACTGTAAGCTGTACCATAGAAAGGCACCTTACCTAATGATAATATTTCCTTAGAAAGTAAATAAGTGAGAGTTGAAGCAACTCCTCTAAATCTAAACTCAGGTATAACATCGATTCCTATTTGCCACATTGTTTCAGAGTCATTTGAACATGCAGCTACACCAGCTAGTTGATCGTCAATGTAACCTACTACCGCAATTTCATCTCTTCTATTGTCTGTTCGTGAGTATGACAATGCCATATCTAATCCCTTTATGTCATATAATGGTAAGATTTCATCACCAAACAGTATTTCAATTCTGATATCTTCATTTATTTTAGCCTTGAAATTTACATCTGGTAAGTAAAAATCTGCTATATGAGCTATAACATAACCTTCTTGATGAAGTTTTTTTGCAACTTCTGATATTTGTGGTGCATCAAAAACTCTAAACAAAGACTCCTTGTTCTTCTCTATAAACCCCTTCGCAAAACTCTCAAACTTCTCATCAGCAACACAAACTAGTCCTGTTCCATAGTAGAGAAAGTTAAAGCTTAATGCCTCGCTCAAGTAGTTTCTAGCCTCAGCAGGTGGTTTTATTGAAGGAACAATAGTATATCCTTCTTTATCGATTAGTTCTCTATTAAAACTATAGTCTAGAGCACTTTGTTTTTTAGCTATTTCAAACACTTCTTTATTTGTCATCATATTACATAACCTCTTCTTCTTTAATATCCTTAACAAGTATATCAAATCATGAATTAAATTTAAACTCATTACTCTAAAAGAATAGTTCAATAGCTCATATAAGTTTAAAGGAGAGTTTTTATACAGACAACTAACTCCTATATTGAAAGTGTGCAAAAGAAAATCTACATAATAAAAAAGTAGAGAATCTATATTCTCTACTTAACAGGAAATCTAACTTCACTAACCAAACCTAACATTATAAATCCTAGTTTTGGCCCCTTTACGTATACTTCATAAGGTGGAGCTACAACCTCATCACCATTACTTTCTATGTAGTATCCAATTTTCTTATAGGCTTCCTCAAACTGACTATAAGAACCAGTAACTGTTAATTTCAAAGCTTTATGCTCTGGATACACCACAGTGTTTTCAGTTTCACGATCAACCTTGACAGCTATCTTATATCTCCATTTATCATCATCGACTTCATCTGGATCTGTCAGGTATGTACACATCATTACCCCTTTTGGTTTTAATTTTTCTCTTCTCAATGTAGCAAAGAAATTACCAAAACTTTTCCCCATATCCTTTACATGTGACTCGTATTCTTTTTCAAACATAGGACCTATTGCTTCTACCATTACTTCACTCACGTTACTAATAGCCATAAAAACACCTCCTAATTCTAAAATACACATTATTTTTAGCATAGTCAAGAAATCACAACTCAACTATAACTTAGCAGCCAATTGCTACTATGACAATCTAAAATGGACGAAAAAATAGAGAGATGATAACAGAGATAAGAACTTCTTTTGAGGTTACATTTCTCAAAATGAGTCTTTTTCAATCTTCACCACTTCCTATTTCATTACTATAGTACCGTTGAATAAAGTAGTTAGGACTACTTAAGTTCTAATCCGATTAAATGAACAAAAAACTCTGACTGATCGGGAGAAATAATTGCACCTTTAATACAATTAATGTCAGTTTTCAAGGATATCAGCGAGCAAGATGAAAGATCTACCCCTTTCAGAAAGGTCTTGTAGAAATAACTTCCATCGAGAATTGAATCACTAACAATCAATCCTTTTAGTTCTGTCTCAAAGAAATAAGACTCAACTAAGTCCGTGCTTGAAATGATAACCTTCTTTAATTTTGAATCATTAACACTCAACATATTAGCTTTTGTATCCTTTATTAAAACATCACTAAAATAGCAATTATCAAACTTTGTACCAAGAAGTTTACAATTCACAAACTCAACCCTAACAAAGGCACAACTAGCAAAGTTAACTACTGACATATCACAGTTTTGAAAGATTACGTCTATGAACTCCGCACCCTTTATTCTATCCTCTCCAAACTTCACTCTCTCTAACTTACAAGCATCAAAGACAATTCTATCATTATCGTTCAAACTAATTTCTTGCTCTTTTAATATCGAATATTCAAACTTACCATCTTCAAACTCAAGTTTCACTTTCTCAACAAGTGGTAAATTGTGAATTGGTTTTTTTATCTTCATCTTTAACTCCTTACAGTATGTATCTACTCCTCATTGTACCAACTTGCCTTTTATTTTGAAATAAAAAGTAAATATTCTAAAAAAATATTTGATATTATGATAAAATCAATAACGAAAATTGTATATATATATGAAAGGGGGATTTATGGATACTAACTACAACTCAAAGAACAACGAAAGCTTCAGTTGGTTTGTAAAACTTTTTTATGATGAGATTTATAGTTTTACTTACAGACAAGTTATCGATATCAACATTGCACAGGACTTAACCCAAGAAATATTTATTAAAGCTTATCAAAATATTCAAAAGTACGATAGCTCAAAGTCAAGCCATAGAACATGGTTATATAGAATTGCCTCAAATCATCTGATCAACTACTACAAAAAGAAGAAGATTGACGTAACTCCGTTAAACTTAAATATCCAAACCAATGACATTGATTTCACGATATTAGTTGAGAGGAAAGAACAGATTAAATACTTGATTAAAGTTATAAATGAAACATTATCAAAAAAGCAAAAGAAAATAATACATCTTCATTTCTTTTCGGATTTATCAGTAAAGGAAATTAGTGAATGTCTGCTGATTCCTAAGCAAACAGTATACTCTTCATTATCAAGGAGTATAGAAAATATTAAGGAGGTCGTAAGAAAAGATGGATTTTACTAAGAATAAAATTGTCAATATAGAAGTTAAAGGATTGGAAGAGAAGAGCAGAAATATCGATAACATTATCTGTGGTGTTCAAGCACTAGAGAGAAGGAAGAATATTGTTACGATTTCTTTTTTTATCGCGACCTTAATAGGGATTCGAATCTTTTATCCTATATACTTTCGCCTAAAAATAACTCCTTTCACACTTGTAAAGGTATTACTACTTTACATCTTCCTTGCTACTATATTATTTCTAACAACAAGATTGTTTTCTAAGTTTCTAAGGTTAACAAAAAATAATCTAATTGTTAACCTTTTGTTGCTAGCTATCACCATTTTAGGGTTCTTGCTATACGAATTGAATGGCTGGGGACTCTTTGGGTCAACATATAGACTAATATCCATTCATGGACTAAATTCAATCATCAACTTACCTTTAGGTATACTTGAAGTAATGAAATCATATGGTGTTGCAAATCCTATGATAATTGAATTAACTGCTATAATTCTTTTTATAATAACAGTTGTATACCGAGCTAAACCATTTGAATCTTTTATTAGAGTTGGTATTTTGTTTTTATCTCATATTCTTTTACTGGATATTGCACTTAATAAGTCAGGTTTATCAAATGAAATGGTTGTCTTTATTCTAAACTTATTGGTCATGTCTTCGTGCTTCACCTATATAATAAACTTAAGTAATAAGCGTGTAAAATAGTACTATAAACTAAAAATAAACCCCTCCGCTTAAAAACAGAGGGGTTTAACTTATCATTTCTCCCACTAAAAGAGAAGGCGAATATCAATACTATTTAGAGTACTTAGATAGTACCACATTACGAATATCACGTATAATTATATTACTATCTGTCTTAATATATTTAGTTACTTCTTCAGCTGTACCATGGAGGAGTAATCCATCTATTCTCACTCCATTTTCTTCGAAAAATCTTATATCTCGCTTAAGAGTATTCTGGTCAAGAAAACTACTATTAATCACTTTCAGAAATTCCTCCCTATATGTGAAGTACTTTAACATATCAATATAATGTTCTTCATAAGCTTTAGCAAGAATCTCAGCCTTGTCTCCACCTTCATGTTCTAACAAATCATAATAGATGAGATAGTCTCTTAGCCTAACAACCGGAAATCGTTCATCAATATATCTTTCATTGTCACTATTTACTAGAGAAAAGTAATTCCACTCTGGACTAAACCCCCAGACCGGATGAGTATCACTTTCCTGTTCGACAGTAAACCACTTTATTTCAGCATCAATACTATCTATATTTTGCTCTTTCCTTACTGCTTCAAGAGTAGTTATTGGATTTTTATATCTAAGATATACCGAAACGTAATTTGTTGGTTCAAGAGCTTCAAGTAACTCAAGGTACTCATTTGAAGCTTCTATCTGATTTTTAAGGTAAGCATTAGAGTTGTCAAAAATATGATGATTAGCATTATACTTTTCAAAGAAGTTTCCTGTACCTTTTTTGATTGATCCCGAGAGCGTAGTTAACTTATTACCCTCGCGATAAAAACGATCGCCCAGGTAAATTTCAACACCATAATCAGCAAACCCATGATCATCTATTATTGTGCTGAATACATCCTTTTCCCCATCAGTTAGTTCAAGGTATATCATAAGATCATGATATAGGTCTTTATAAGGAGGATAAATCTCCGTCTTTCCTGGATTATAATAACGAGACGAAACTAATGGAGAGATTAATGGTCGATATAAAAATGAAAATACCGATACTATTACAACTGCACTCATTACAGATATTATCGTACTCTTTTTAAATCTATGGCTGACCTCTTTAGAAATACCCTTTTCTGTCTCTAGATTTATAGGAGGAAAGTTTAAATTGAACTCATCTTCTACTATTTCATTTAAAAGGCGATGCTTATCTAACTCTTCTTCAACTTTCTTTTTTTCCAGTTCAGTTAACTCATCAGTCTTATATCTCTTAATTAATTCAAAGATTTCTTTCATAACTCCTTCTCCTTTACTTTTTTTGCAAACTCTTTCCTTGCTCTTGAAAGCAAGACTTTTGCATTACTGTATTTCATGTTATTAATGTATGCAATCTCCTTCAAACTCAAATTGTTGTAGTAGTACTGAACAATTATTTCACGATAACTTGATTTCAAGGTTAGTAACAGTCTAAAGATTTCTTTTTGTTTTTCTTCCTCTATTAACTTAGTTAGGTGATTTTCATCAACTTTTATTTCATATACTTCTTCAAGAGTTATTTCTTGCTTCTTCTTAACGAACTTAACCAAAGGTTTTTACCTACTCTAAATGCCCCATACTTAAAGAATGAGTCGTCTCCATCAAAACTGATTAAGGCTCTAACGAAAGTTTCGCTAACTAAATCCTCTGTAATAGCTTTATCCCTACAAAGAGAGTAGATATATAAAAATAAATCTCTATAATGTTTTCTGTACAATAAGTCTAACTGTTCATTACTCATATATCCACCTCTCTACTATATAAACAAATTAACGACTAAAAGGTAACAGTAAATATCATTTATCTTTCATTTAGTGGGCTAATACGCAAAAAAAAAGGAGTGAACACTACTCTCCTTCTAACTTTTCTAGTTTTTCTATGTATATATTATACCATTTTTTGGCAACTTTTTATAGACTGTAATCTCTTTGAAATAAAGAGTAAAATATGCCTAGAGGAGGGATCAAATGAAATACTATCATGGATCTACAACAGAAAACTTAAAAGTACTTATACCTTTTTCATCACCATACTCAAATCTTGATGAAGCAGTAGTTTACCTTACTACAAGCAGACAGCTCGCACTTCATTATATTTGGGATAGCACAAAACTAACATCTAGAATGCCGATGCTAGACATCAAAGATGATGGAGTTCTAGTTTTTCAGGAAATGTTTAGTGGGGCATTAGAATATTTCTACAAAGGACTTAGTGGATATATCTATCACTGTGAGGGAACTTTAAATGAAAATAATAATTCTGGAGTTCATACTTGTGTAACTTCAAACACAATCGTTCCCGTGATAAAAAGTGAATACATTTCAGATGTCTATAATGAAATTATGAAGTATGAAAAATCCGGTAAACTCATTTATGAACGTTATGAAACTTTGCCACAATATCGAAAGGATATGATTCGTTGTCAGGTACTTCGACTGATAAAACACTTCAACCTACTACATGACCTTGACAATCCAAACATAAGCTTTTATAAGGAGAAATTCTCTAGTTATTGGAAAGAAGCAGAAGTTCTTGATGAAAATAATCTTTTATAACAAAAACCGCTTTCGCGGTTTTTTTAGTTATTATTATTTTGACTATTCCAAATATTAAGCTACCGATGGTATCTCGATTTCTAGATCACTTCTATCAATAGCTTTAAGAGCTTCGTTATAAGAGTCAACAAAGTTAGTCTTTCCATCAATTATTTCATATACTCGATCAAGACCGTGAACATCATGGATAAGTCCCCAAATCTCTGCCCCTAAGAAGTAATTCAATGACTGCGCCATATCATTCGGTTCATCAGCTGAGGCGTACTTAGTCTTTAAACTCATCCAGTAACCTGAAATTCTTGCACTCATATCAGCAAATGATGCAATCTCACCACTCCTAATACTTTTTATATCCTTCAAGAACTCCTGATAGACATTATCAAACTCACTAATAAAGTAATCTCTATCCTTATGTGTTACTGAGGCATTAGCTTTTCCATCACAGGTATTCTTCGTAAGTACCCCTTGATAGTTATTACAATATTTCACTGCTAAGCCTTCTCCAGAAAGGAATAAATAGAAGTAATCTTCCAATGTTATTTTTGACATATCTAAAGTTGCGTAATGTTTTTTTGATCCTATATGATGAAACTCGTGTGCTAGTACATCATAAAGATTGTCCTTATCAAAATCTTTTAGAAATTGAACTATATCATAATGAGTGTACTTCCCATCATAGAACCAACCACCACTTGGCCCCATTCCTATAGAAAAAATAACATCCATTTCTTCAAATTCAACAGTTTCAGGAAGTCCAGATTTTGCTTTTGAAATTGCCTTCACAACTAGTTCTTCAGTTATTAATTCTAACTTATCAACTTTACTCTCGTACTCTTCAATATTATCCATAAACTCTTTGAATGCATGATATCTCTGTTTCATTCTCGTATTTTCAAGACCATCAAACTTCAAAGTATAGATATTTGTAAAGAAATCGATAAACTCATCATATGTAAAGCCACCGCTTGGTCCTCCAGCATGAGTATAGCGATCCATTTCAACTTGATAATCAGAATGCTTAAGCACTTTCTCTAACTGTTCAACATCAAAATTTCCATCTCTCAGTGATTTACAAATCTTGAACATCGGTTCAATCGTTTCTTTTCTTATTTTAATATTCATTTTGCTCCTCCTTTAGTCATCAGTCCTTAATCATCAGTGATGATTTTAGATTTGTTTTCACGATTTAATTGCGTGAAAATAGCACCATTAAAGCATAACATATGAAGGATATAATTACATCAACTTACTCAAATTGAATACTGCTAAAGTATATCTAATACTTTCTTCTCAAGTTCTAGTACTTTGAGAATAAGTTCACAGTATGACTCTAACTTATCTTTATCACTAAAAACATCAAATGCTGAGAAATCCTGTGGTACCATATTCCCCATCTTCTTGCTTAAGTTACTTATTTCCTGGTACACATTGGATAGGTCACTTCTTCCATTCATCTCAAAAAAGTTTATTGCATATTGTCTATCTAGATACTGTTTGTAGTTACACATCACATTCAGATACGGTTCAAAATTGTCATCCCATTCATAAGTTCGAAGCGCATTTACAAATCCTTGATGGGCAGCTAGTCCATTGTACTGACCTAGGCAAATGTTTTCTTTTTCTATTAAATCTCGGATAAGTCTCAACGTCTCTTCAAATACTTGCTTCTTATCTAGCTTGTCGACTTTTCTATTAATAATGACTATTTGTCCTGTTGTTCCTTCATCAAAGTTACTATTGTGCCAATTAGATTTTCTAAAGTAGCCAGTATCATCAGGGCTCTCGTCATGATCTTCTTCAATACTCATAAAGGGATTGTAACCCAATAACACATCTCCATCATTATCATATCCTGAAATAATGCAAGCATCAGAGCAGTTAATTATTCCCTCTAATGTTATTACAGGAATCCCTTTATCGATGCTATCTATTATCAGTTTTTTATCATGTTGATAATCACCCCTTGGGTAGACTGATACATCATAACCCAACATCTTAAAAGTATGTTCGACTATCATCGGGGTATTGATTACATGATAATTTCCATGATTCCACTTTTGCGATGATGCCATCGAGAATGACGTTCTAAATGCACTTCCCGATACTGCACACACATAATCATAATCGCAACTTTCTCCCAAGCAGTTTAGTGCAGAGACAACGCTATTCACAAACTCATTTTGTCTTTGAGTATCAGACCAGTCAACATTTCTCATATTCAAGATTACATTTCTTTTCATATTAAAACCTCCATTAATTTCATGGGTGATTTTAATCGGATCAAACTTCAAACTCGAGTTGCCAGAGTATTTTGAAGGAGAACAACCAAAAAGCCGCTTAAAGGCTTTTGAAAAGGACTCCGGAGTCTCATAATTATATTTAAGAGCAGCATCCAAAATAGAAGACCCACTCTCAATATCATCAATTGCAGATGATAAACGCCTAAACCTAATATATTCTCCAATTGAGTATCCAGTAATAGCACTAAATAAGTTCTGAAAACTCGATGGTGAATATGATATTGCCTTTCCAATACTTTCACTAGTTACATCATCAAGCAAGTTATTCTCGATATAATCTATTGCCTCTTGAATCTTATTAATCCAACTCATCTTATCACCTCAAAATAATGTTATCATATGAAAATTTCTATTTCCTGTCAGAATCTATTATAGTTCGTCTAGGTAATATTAACACGGTTAATCACTGGATGTATACAGTAGATAATGTCCTAAAAAAAAAGAACTTCTAATTCTCTTTAGTAGTTCTTCTTCCATTCTTTAATCCAGATGCAAATTCTTTTGCTTTCATCAAGTCATTGCTATTTGGTCTATTCTTATTCATTCCTCCAATGTACTTAAGAAAACTGTTGGTGTTAAAGCCCTTGCAACTAAACTCTCCGACTATTGAATATCCTTTTAACTCAAGTTTTTTTCTTAGTAATGAGTGATCTTTTTTAACCTTGGCTTCTCCTTGTGTTGCACTAGTCGAAAAAATAAAACTATCTTTCTTATTTACATTTGGCAATCTATCGACAAAATCAAGTAGAGGTTTGTAGTGTCTTCCACTGTCTATTCCTGCACCAAAACCTACTAGATCATACTCATGTAATTTTTCTACTCTTACTTGTTCTAGAGTTTTAACGTCTACTTGTAATACTTCAGAAAATGCATGTGCCACTTTAAAAGTATTATTATGATGATACGAGTGAACTATAATGAGACCATTAGATTTTACAAACTCTTTATCGTTCTTTACATTACTCATTTTCTTACCCTCCATCGATATTCTTTAGTTATTGCCTACAACATACTTAGAATATACAATACTTTCTTCTATTTCAGCAAGAACCATCGCCACTATTATAATTACACTTCCTACCCAAAGAGGAGTATTTGAAGTCAGTGATGGGAAAGTTTCATTATCGAAACTCAATCTAAGTTTTCTTTATATTACAAAGTAATCATGTTATACTTTTTATGACTAACTTTTGGAGGAAATTGCAATGCAGGTAAAACAAAAATTAATACAGCAATTAGAAGTCGTAAAAGAAAATGACTATCAGCTAAACAAGGACCAAAGTATACAAGAGCTATTAGAAGCTATGCTTTCTCATATTGGAGATAGTAATGCTTATTTAAGAGATCAATTAATTTTAAGAACTTTTATTCATTGGATCGAGTTCAAGAGAATGTTAACTAATGAGCAAATTGGTGATCTAATCAATAGACTATTAAGCGATGATTATGCATTCTACATGATAGAACAAGATGATGATCTGTCAGCCCTAAGAAGAAGTTTTTCAATATTAGTCTTAGACCCGATTTTATGTCTACACCAGGAAACAAACAACCTAACTACAGAGCAACTTTCAAAGATATCGTCAGGTCTTTTAAGGTTTGTTGATCAAGAAGTTAACTATACCGGTTATCATCAACAATATGGATGGGTTCATTCACTAGGACATGCATTTGACGCCCTAAACCAACTGCTTAACTGCCCTGGAGCTCAAAAGAGCTACTGTAACGAGTTATTACGAGTCTTAAAGAAGAAGATTCTAGATGGCGATATGCCTTTAAGTGCTGAAGAGGATGAACGCATTGTAAATTTACTCTATTACGATATGATTGAAGAAAAACTAATTTCAACTACTGAATTGTCAGATTGGTTGCTAAGCTTACTTGAGGTAACTTCAATTGAGGATAAAGCAAAGCGATTTAATGCTCGTTTTAACATTAAAAACATCATCAGAAGTTTATACTTCAGAATGATTCATTACAAAAACTATGATGACTTAAAAGAAACAGCACTTAAAGTTGAGAAAGCATTAAACTTATATACTATTGAATAACCACTCTGTGGTTATTTTTTTATGGGTAACTGTCTTTTGAATATGTTTGCTCAGTACCTTCATAGTCTCCCCTGCATTTATTTCTTACTTGTTTACCCCTTTTGAACTATTCAAATCTATAATTACTACCTTAAGTTCATCTTCTCTAATATGTAGTCAAGTACGCTTCTCCTTTCAGCAACCAGAGCAAACTCTCCAATCATCCCAGACTTTATACAATCAGTATCCTTTGCTTTACAACTAAAATTTCTTCAAACAGTTGCAGTGTTACACCGTAAGAGTAATTACCATTCTCTTCTAATATTACATCTGGTGAAATATATGACACTTTCGCCTCAATAGTTCTTTTCTCATTTCTTTTGAAATCTACAAGATTAAGTTTTACTACATCACCGACCTTTATTTTTGCCACATTGTTAACACTAATATAACTGTCAAAAAAGTACTTGTTTATATTGTCTGGCACTATTGTTGCAATTAACTCTCCGGTTGACATGAAATCTCCAATAAGGATTTTCTTTATGACGTTCAACTTCCCTTCTATAGGTGCCTTCACTGTTCCAAGATCTATTCGGAAAAGATTTTGTTGCAACTGATACTCTTTTTCCCTTTTAATTGAATTTAAGTTTCTTATTTTTGTTAATAGTTCTACCAACAATTCTCGCCTTATTTTACTGATTGCATTTCCTAAGGTAACCTTTGAGATTTCATCCAAACCTTTAATTCTATTATTATAAGATTCATATGTGTTTAAATAGAAAGAGTCCAGCTTCTTGTCATCAAAAATTCTTTCCATTCTCAATATAATCGACAATCAAATTTCGTTGTATTAACTCTGCTTCAATTCCCTCTAAATCACTTGTTATCTTCTCTGTACTCATCTCCAGACTTGCAGTATTATATTTAAACAGTGTTTGGTTTCTTGAAACATTTTCACCAGTGTAAAATAGAACTTCCTCAACTATACCTGAAGTAGTCGAGTATATATGGTAAGTATTACTAGTGGCCGAAATAACTCCATAACCTTTAATATAAGTATCAATTCTCCCGAATGCACTCAACATGGGCTAATCAACATAATTTAAATAATTACTCACTCTTTATTCGGTAATACTCTTGTTTTTTTTAGTTCTTACTCTTATTTGCATCGATATAATCTATTTGGAAGGATACACATGAGTGTTAACCCACACCTACTCAAAGTGTTTCATTCCACATTTCTTCTTCCATTCCTACAAAAAAGTTTTCTGTTGGTTTTTTTGTTATGTTATACAAAATCACTTCGTGACCTTTTTTCATCGGACACTTCTTGTCCAAGCAATTTCCATTTCTACTCGTTGATAAAACTGTGTAAACACTATCCACCATTTCTCTATACCTTTAGTTCTGATATTTAACTCCCTGATCTGACTGTATATTCATTTCAGAAAACTGTCACCGTATTTTTGCTCTAGCATTTCCATCAACATTTTTATCTTATCTATCTTTGTATCAAATCCTACTGCAAATGCCAACACTTATCTAGTATGGAAAACAATTATTAGCGATAAATAAACTTTATAACCCCTACGTCTTTTACTTTTTCAAATATAATCTATCGATTCAAGCTTCATAGTTAACCGCATATAAAAAAGGCCCTCCTAAGTATTGAGTTGGTATATTCATTATACCTTCCTCCAACTTTTGGGGGCCTATTCATATTTTACTGGTGGAGATGAATCACACCAGAATATGGTCTCGAAGCAATATACTAGCAGTTAAGAAACTGTCACTAAATAACTTGTCATATAAATATAAGAAAATATTTAACTTTCAATTAAAACAACCGTTAGATGTAAGTTTTTGATGGAGTCAGTACCTCATTTAATACTTTCTAATAGTGTGACCTAAAACTTCAATTGTTTCTTCCTTATCAAAAGTCTTGTCATAGTTTTTTCTTAGCTCAATCATATTTAAATGATCAAACCCATTATCTATGTAAAACTTTAATGCACTTTCATTTCGAGGAATTACATTCACACTACATGCAATAACTCCCTCATTCTTTAGTTTTTCATCAAGAGTGTTTAATACCTTTTTCCCATATCCTTTACTTCTAAACTCTTCTCTAATGTAAATGTCTTCTAACCTTACAAATGTTTTATTTATGTATATATAATGAACGAATCCGATCTCTTGCTCATCTATATTTATAATATTAAACTCAGCAGTTTCAATCCATTCCTCTAGTGTTAATTTCGATTGTTCAAGGGACTGCCAGTATTTTTTGGGAGCTTTAGTTAACTTTCTATGATAATTAAAAAAGTCACATACATCTTGTATATAGTCATCTTTAATATCCTTTTTTTGCTGTTTTATTATGTCTACTTTCATTACCTATCACCTCTTATGCATTATAGCACATTCATTGTTAAAAAATCACCTACAAAGATGGTTCCTTATATCAACGACCTATTGGTCGAGACCTTGCTGGTGGAGATGAGTCGTATTAGGATACGGTTTCGAATTTCTCGTTACTGTACGTGGTAATAGTATTTTTAGGATACGTTTTGTATACTTGTTTCATCACTCCATTATCAAAAAAAACCTGGTTTCCACTCCAAATGCTCACCCCTGACAAGCGAGTGTATTAAACACTTCTCTTGTAGATAATTCTCATACTTATCTAGATCCTATTCACACTCCATGTCACTTTATGCTTTACAGTCGTTGACAACCTCATACTCATAATCATTTTGCTATGTAACTATAGTAAACTCTATTCCATGACTAAATGCGAAAATTAAATTGTCTTGCACATCAAGTGATTTATTTAGATAATAGTTGTCATCTGTAAAATAATGTTTTCACACATGAATGCCTCTCTTGTTATAAGTATAAAGAAAACCCATAAAATTTCTACTCTTTATTGAGTGTTTATTTTATAGGTTTTATTTAATTTACATTTAGACTCTTTATTGTATGGTAAAACCTAATTACTATCTACTCACTAAAACTAGATGTATATTCATGAATGTATTCAATTATTTTGTAACTCCCTTTTTTCTCAGTAGATGTAAACTCAAATGTAACATTGTCGTTGTTGATAAGTAGTTTGACAATATCATGAGATGAACCACCACTATCATCCGCATCATAACCACTATGTCCAAAATAATCAAAAAGGTTTACATGGCTATCTACAACAAACACTTGATTATATTGCGATAACTCTATAATGTTTTGATAATTTTCTTGATTAAAGAACCTCTCAGTTGGTGAATCAATCACAACAACTTTACCTCGATGTGAATCCTCAAAAAACTGGTTCGAACTCAAACATTTTATGAAAGTTATATTCATACAATCATAATTGGATTCTGAGCCTAAAACCAATAAAGAGTCGTCGAAGCTACTTGTTTTAGTACTTGTTAAAGAAGTATTCTTGAATACAAAGTATGCTAGCGATATAAAAATGATTATTAAAATAATTGTTAGTATTTTTTTCATCTCACTACTCCTTATTTCGAAATTACAGTAAATCTATATGCACTTATTTACTTCTCTTGAAAATTCAGCTCATTATCAAAAGAAGCATATCTATAATCCTAATTCTCGCATATTGGTAAATAGGATTTCCTTGGAATACAGCCACGCAATTTTGAGTAGAGGTATTTCTAATATAACCCCACCTTTTAATATCCTATTCATTAATAATCCCCCATTTATATTTTTTTCAATATTTGATGCTGGTATGTATAAAATTCACTCTCATAACATATATGAAAGCCTTATTGCATTCTATATCTCCACCTTTTTTTAATTATAGCAACTGTTAAGTTCAATTACAATGTAATGTTCTATTGAATTGTATGAAATTATTTTTGGTAAACAAAAAGAATCACCTTTTCAGGTAATCCTTAATTTATATCAACGACCTATTGGTCGAGACCTTGCTGGTGGAGATGAACAGTATTGGATTATGGTTTCGATTAAAATCAAACCAAACGAAGCCTCTCATCATTCTGCACATCTCGAGTCTGTTCGCAGAATGACTTCCATGAATCATTTATTACATCTAAAGTATACTGAAACTACCTCACTTTACGATATAATGCTTAACCTTGTAAAAAAAATTTTTCACCTTTCCACAACCTCTAAGTAAAAAGACTAGATTTAGCAATCCAGCCTCACTCAATAAGCATGAAATTTTACAAATTATCCTTCTCACAGGAACTAGAAACATCTATTCTATTTGGATAGATATACATTTCTTTTAATATATAACATTCCCACAAAGTATATCGCAAAAAATAACATATGTGCAACCGTAAATAGGTTAAGCATTAATGAACCCACGATGAAACTGTATCCAAAAAAAATAAGAATTACAAGACTTCCGAATAGATTTGAGTTTACCAGCTTTTTGTAGATCTTTCCACTTAGATAGTAATTGAAACTAAATGCAAATGTTGAAAAATAAACACCGAATAATACCATTCTCATCAACTCTATTGAGACAAAATTACCTGTTTCAAATGTAATGGACTCTTTTAAGTTACCACCCATTGTTACAACTCCTTGTGAAAACACACCACTCATTTCAGATAAAATCAACACTTCCATTACAAGTGAAGTTAGGGCTGCTAAACCCAAGAATATAGAAATTTCTCTTTTCTTCATTGTTCAGTACCTAGTAAACTAAGTGTGAACAAGAATAAAGTGTTGGAATTTCGATTATCTCGTCTAATAAATGAACTATCTCCTACTTCAAGTGGTGGAGCAATAGATCTGGTTCCAACATTAATACTATCTACATAATTTTCTTTACTTTCATCTGGACCTATAGCATTAACAGGAACGCAACTAAAAACAAAAGCAACAACAATAAGCAACTTTAAAATATTTTTCATGATATTCTCCTTTTTTTACAAATATTAAATAATTTAGGAAAATGAGTTAAAGAAATCCATACTTGTCACCTAACACAATTGTATCCCCTTTCTTACCCCCAAAAATTTTCCCTTTACTAATTTCTATCAGTGAGTATTTCTCATTATCGTAGGCATTACATCAATGATATATACTACTAATAAAATGGACTTCTTTGTAATTAATCTTACACAAATAAAATATTGTTGTCAATAATTGTGTAGATTGCAATAATCATCAATGAAACTACTAAAAAAAGAAGTGGATATAATTTCATAATGTGAATATCAATAAGAGTACCCATTGTGCAATAGTAAAGAGTTAGTGGACACATAAAAAATATTTTATTGGAAACCCAGTTCAGTTCTATACTGTACTGGGTTTTTATAATTGAGTTTGTGAGCTTTTCTTCTATTGCTAAAATATTTAACATATTCATCAAGACAGACATTCATTAAATTTAAATTTTTTATAAAGTAATGGCTCGAACCAACTATTAAATGATTCAATAATTGGGTTATCTGTAGGAGTTCCTGCTCGTGACATTGATCTTTCTATGGTATAATCTTTGTGAGCTTCTTGGAATGCTCTTGAGGAATATACTGCGCCTTGGTCGGTGTGTAGGAACGTGACTAGGTCTTTATATCCTCTTTTTATTTTGGTTTCTATCAGACTGTTTAATGCCTGCATATGTACACCAACATTTGAACCATGTTTACTATCACCCATTTTGTAACCTATAATTTCATTGTTAAAAACATCTAAGTAAAAAGTAATCTCGAATTGTTTACCAAATATTTTGCTGTAAACTAATGTTGTATCAGAAACTACTTTCTCTAATGGGCGTATTGTAGCCCAATCATTCGCAATGCTATTTGGATATTTCTCATGTTCATCTTTT
>PPCM01000723.1_pt1 | contig 22313 bp, 24 predicted proteins | sample 1555541 | NCBI WGS metagenome assembly PPCM01 (sample SAMN05284479, study PRJNA326546) | Marine sediment metagenome, whole genome shotgun sequencing project. | isolation source: marine sediment | place: Germany: Wadden Sea | collected 2012-09-05 | reverse complement strand
TAAAGAGACGGATAATATCCGTGGTACCACTCTAATTGGAACAGTCAATCAACTGTTTTCCCACTTAGTACCTTAACGCAGCATACGTCCTCACCTAGATTTCTCTCAGCAAAGCTCCTCCGAGGTCCTTTTCCTTATCATTGAATTTATGGGCTCTCACCGACTCCCACTCGCTTAAAATTCTGATGAATAGTACTCTCCTCTTCTAAGGATTTATTAAAAGTAATATTACTATAAACACATTTCTGTGTCAAATAAAATTTGTTTTTAGATTAGAATGTCTAGATTATCAAACAAATGATGAATCACTAAAGCAATACTCCCTATACCATCGACTTCAACACAGCCTTTTAAAACTGGCGTTTCCATAGCAAAATTTGAAAACACATTTTCAACTATAGAAGTTTTAGCTGCATCAAACACATCCTCCGAGGTTGGTACAATACCACCTAGTATAACTGCTTCAGGATTGTGAATATTAATGAGATTTGAAACACCAACTCCTAGAATATGGCCTGTTTGAATCAACAATTGAGTCTTGTAGTTAATCTCTGAACTTAATAACTCTGAGAAGCTAGATATTTGCATTCCTTCAGCTTGAAACAATGACATAATTGCTCCAACAGAAACATACATTTCTAAACACCCGCGGCTTCCACAGTAACACGGTCTGCCATTGTATGAAATAACATGATGTCCAAATTCTCCAGCAACACCATTATGTCCTTCATAGATGGTATTACCATGAACTATACCACATCCTACACCTTGATCAACAAATACATAGATAAAGTCATCATACTCACGACCATGACCAAACCACAATTCAGCAAGTGTTCTCGTTCGTGCAACATTATCTATGTGTACAGGGAAAGAAAGTTTCTTCTCAAACCATGTTTTTACATCAATTTTTTCCCAACCTTTCAATATTGAAAAAGGGACATCTCGTTCATACTTAAAATTAGTACCTGGTGTACCGATACCGATACCACCAATCAATTCATTTGGAATTTGATGTAACTTTAAAAGTTTATCAATGTTTTCAACTACTTGATTCAAAATATCTTTTGGTGTACTATCCGGTAATTCTTTTGAAGACCATGTATCAATAATATTACCCATTAAATCGGTTAAAATTACTGTGATCTTAACAGCAATCTCAACACCCAATAAATAAACTCGTGATGCATTTAACGATATAAGGTTAGGACGTCTACCGCCTGAAGAATCTCCTTTTCCAATATCAATAATTATATTCTGTGAAATCATTTCATCCACAAGTCGCATGATACTTGGTAAAGCAAGCCCTGTTTTTTTCGCTAATTCTGAGCGACTAATTTCTTTATTCTTAAAGATTAATTCTAAAATTAATCGACGATTCATTTTTTTTAATAATGCAGGTTGCCCTGACTGATACTTTGAAGTCATATAATATCCTTTCTAAAAAACATTATATGACCTAATAGCTAATTAATCAAATTAGTTATCAAAAGCTTCTACAACTGCACCACCATAAGTAGCTTCAATAAAACTTCTAACTTCATCACTTTGAAGAGCCTCTAAAAGAGCTAGTAATTTTTCTTTATCCTTATCTTCTGTTCTTGTTACAATAATATTAGCATATGGCGACTCTGCACCTTCTAAAATCAATGCATCTCCTACTGGTGACAAATCAGCTTCTAAAGCATAATTGCCATTAATAACAGCTGCATCAACATCTGGAAGTACGCGTGCAAGTTGTGCTGCTTCTATAGATTTAAACACAAATCCTTTTGGATTATCAATAATGTCATCTGCAGTTGCCTTTAAGCCTGCATCTTCTTTTAATGTTATCAAACCATTGTTCTCTAATAGAATTAACGCTCTTCCACCATTAACACTGTCACTTGGAATAGCTATTACGGCATCATCACTTAAAGAAGTAATGTCCTCATACTTATCAGAGTATAAACCTAATGGCTCAACATGAATGGTACCAATTGAAGTTAAATCTAAATTTTGCTCATTAATAAACTCATCTAAATATGGCTTGTGTTGAAAGAAATTCGCATCTATTGCACCATCAGCTAAAGAAGTATTCGGTGTAATATAATCAGTAAATTCAACAATTTCTAGAGTATAACCCTGTTCTTCTAAATCATCCTTAACTAGTTCTAAAAGTTCTGAATGTGGAACTGGCGTTGCACCAACTTTTATGATTGTATCATCCTCATCTTTTTGGCATCCTACAAATACTAAAGCTAATACAATAATTAATCCTAATAATACTCTTCTTTTCATAATAATTCTCCTTTTATCTTTTATCTAATATTTTTTGTGCTGAGTAATTTCCTACACCTTGAATCAGTTGAACAATCACAATAATGACTAAAACTGAAACTATAAGAACATCCATTTGATATCTATGATAACCATAACGTATAGCTAAATCTCCTAGACCGCCACCACCAATGGCACCTGCCATTGCCGAGTATCCAACTAAGTTTATCATCATCATTGTGATGCCTCTAATAATACTTGGTAGTGCCTCGGGCATCATAACCTTTAAAACAATTTCTCTATTATTTGCCCCCATTGCTTTAACAGCTTCAAGAACACCAGCATCCACTTCTTTTAAAGCACTTTCAATAATTCGTCCAAAGAAGGGCGCTGCCGCAATCGATAGTGGTACAATTGTTGCACTTGTACCAATGGTCGTACCGACTATAAATCGGGCAAGTGGAAACAATAAAATCATTAAAATTATAAACGGAATGGATCTTGCAATATTTACAAAACCGTTGCTTATTTGATAAATAATCTTGTTGGGTCTCAATCCTCCATCCTCAGTTAAAACAAGTAATACGCCAATTGGAATACCAAGTAATGATGCAAATACCGTTGAGATAACAACCATTTCTATCGTTTCAATAATGGGTTGTAATAATAAACTGAATTCCATCTTACACCGCCTTTACAAATGTTCTAGTAACTTTCTTTTCAGGATTTTCAAAAACTTTAGTAACTTCACCTAGTTCAACAATTTCACCTTGTTCAATTACAGCAACTTCATCACATATTTTTCTTATGACTTCCATCTCATGTGTAATTAGCACAATAGTAATATGAAGTTTTTCTCTAAGCTCTTTAAGTAAATTTAGGATCTCTAAAGTTGTTTTGGGATCAAGAGCACTTGTTGCTTCATCACACAAAAGGATTTTCGGTGAATTTGCTAACGCTCTAGCAATTGCTACTCTTTGCTTTTGGCCACCACTAAGTCTAGAAATAGCACTATTTTTTTTATCTGTTAATCCAACCCAGTCTAATACCTCGTTGATTCGATCTGCAATCGCATCTTTACTAACTCCTTTTAGTTCCATTGGAAGGCTAATATTACCTGCGACATCTCTAGAATCTAAAAGATTAAAATGCTGAAATATCATGCCTACTTCTTTCCTAAACTCGTTAAGTGTCTTTCCTTTAAGATTCGTTACCTCAGTATCATCTACGATAACCGATCCAGAGTCTGGAGTTTCTAAACCATTTATGGTTCTTATTAATGTTGATTTACCAGCCCCACTCATTCCAATAATTCCAAATATTTTTCCAGTTTCTATACATAGCGATACATTTTTCAATGCAATTACTGGATTTTCTGTGCTTTTGAATGTCTTTTCTAAGTTAAGTACATTTATCATATTATCCCTCTTTTTACTTTATTTGTAATTACCTTTGTATAAAAATAACCCTATTTTAGGGTTTTTAAAAATAAAAAAACCACCCAAAGTTGAGTAGTATCCTCAACTCATCTATCAGTTTACACTGCTGGAATTAGCACCTTGATTTAACAGGTTGCCGGGTTTCATAGGACCAGTTCCTCCACCACTCTTGATAAGTTCGCGTTATTTAATTTGAACTCAGTATAGTAAAATTTACCCCTTGAGTCAATACTTTTTTACATATTCTTTTTTCGAAAAAATTATAAAAGCACACCAAACCCTTGTAATACAAGAGTTTAATGTGCATAATTTTTTTCTAAGTTATGTTACTTTTTAGCAGATTAATTTCTTCAGCATAGCCATTTATCTCATTTGGTGTTTCTAAATTAAATGGGATATTCTTAAAAACTGGATGATTTATTAGTCGTAGAATTCCTTCTAAACCTAATGTGCCTTCGCCAATTCTTTCGTGACGGTCCTTATTTGAGTTAAAAGGCATTTTTGAGTCATTCAAATGGACAGCTTTTAAACGATTTAATCCCAATATCTCATCAAAATCATTTAAAACATTCTCTAAATTATCTATAATATCATAACCTGCAGAATACAAATGACACGTATCAACACATACACCTAGATTCTCATTGTATTTAACACCCTCTATAATACGTTGTAACTCTTCAAATGATCGCCCGATTTCAGTCCCTTTACCCGACATTGCTTCAAGGCAAACCACAACATCTAACGGCTCAGTAATGGCTTCATTTAATGCCTCAATTATGTATTCTATACCTTTTTCAGCCCCCTGCTTTACATGAGAACCTGGATGGAAAACATAAATAGCTCCTGGTATCTGTGCAACTCTCTTTAAGTCATCTCTAAGCAAGTTTTTTGCATATTCTCTTGTCTCTTCTTTGTTTGAACATAGATTCATCGTATACGATCCATGAGCTAAAATTGATCCAAAATCATGTTCTTTCATCAATGTTCTTAACTTGTCCAAATCACTTAAATTAAGTTCTTTTGCTCTTCCACCTCTTGGGTTTCTAGTAAAAAATTGAAACGAATTTGCACCAATGGAAACAGCTTGTAAACCAGCCTTATAAAACCCATTTGCAACCGACAAATGACATCCTATTTTCATTCTTCCTCCTAATTTCGAGCATTAGATGAGCTTTAAAAAACAAACTCATAACACCACTCTCGTATAACCTCTTCTGTATGTGAAGATACTCTTCTAATAGATTTTAGTCCTTAACACAAAAAGAGTAAGTCCTTAGACTTACCTCTAGTTTAATATGCATCAGTTAATGTTCATTATCAGTTTAACCTCTTCGTTCTGAAAAGGCAAGTTCTTCTAACTTTCAAACTCTACTAATTCTCTATTTTGATGTTTAATACGTTCTGAAAGAATCCCACATTCCAATTCTGTACCTTTTTTTAGATAAGTAAATGCTTTCTTATAATTTTCCATAGACTCATATACACATGAATACAACTTATAGACTCTTGACTCATCTTTTTTTGAATGGTGTTTTATAGCTATCACCATCGCTTCTTGTAAATGCCTGAAAGCATAATCATACTCCTTTTTTATAAAATATATTTCACCAATCATAGCATTAATCTTCGAGGCATTCTGGAAATCACCAAATTCTTCTCCTAATTTGAGTGCTCTATTGTAAATCACAAGTGCTTCATCATACTGCTTTAAACCTTTATATGCACTCGCAATGACCATATTAGCAATACTTTTGTGCATCGTATCATCACTATCTTTTAGAAATAATAAAGCCTTTTCAGCGCTTTGAAGCGCATCCTCATAATATGATAGTCCTTGATAAGCAAGACCCATAGTTAAATAAGGGATAAACAATCTTTTGATTTTATTGTCATTCATATAATCAATTACATGATGACTTACTTTAATCGCCATTGCATAATCTTCTAGATAAATATAAGTTTCAGCTATATTATTAGCCAGTTTAGTATAATACTCACAATCGTATTTTAAGGACAAATGTTTACCTTTGTATAGGTACTTTAAGGATTGTCCATAACTTCCCATCATACCAAGCACAGTTCCTAAGCTAAAGTAACATCTGGCTATACCTTGATTATCTTCTAATAACTCAAACTTTGTTAATGACTCATTATAGTAATCAATTGCTCTATACCGCTCACCATCTTTTAAAGCATACGAACCTAATCTCAATAGCGACCAAGCAACACCTTCTTTATAATTATTTTTCTTAGATAATTCATAAGCTTCATCTAATGCTTTTTTACCATTTTCAGAATCTCTATAAATCTCTTTTCTTGCAATTTCAAGTAAACTATCTACTCTTTCCATAAGCGCCTCCACTATTTTTATACCCGAAAAAACAAGCTTCATTCAAGTATTTGCAATCGTGCTACACTTGAAATAAAAAAAAGAAGGATAACCATCCTTCTAAATAATCCTTGTATTTATATTTAATGCTGATGCATATTTGGTTAGATATAGCTTCAAATCACAAAGAGCATCTTCTAAACCTTCACCGTTACCAAAAGCATGAATAACCATCATTACCCGTTTAGTATCATCGGTTACCATTGTCCTTAACGAATCTGAAGTAGCACTACCAAATGGTCCGATATCATCCTTTAACACAGGTAACTTATTAATGTTTAAGACACCTCTACCTATGCCTTCATATACTTCATCCTTACCAACACTATATAAGATATTCCCTTCTATTTTATCAAAATCATATGCACCGACACTCCAAAGTGTTTTTAAAGAAATTACATTGTTTATATCTACAACATTATTGACATGGTACATTCCTTTTTTCTTGATAATACGTCGGAATAATGAATCCGAAGAAATTCGGTATCTCGAAGGGTCTTTACCTAAAGCTTTATATATAGCCCTTGAAGCTTCTAAAGTTTCATTTCTATAGTTTTCGAGTGTAAATGCTTCTACTCTTTTCACTTGCTCATCAAGTAATGAAAAAATGTTGGTACAAGATTTTTCTATTTTAACATCAGCCAATAGAATTCCAAGTCTCAAAGTAATCCCAGTTTCTTTTATTTCATCTGTGATATGTATCATAATTTTCTCCTTCAATTCACTATAACATACTCTCAATTACATTAAAATTATTTTATTGTCAACTCCTGGCATTTATAGTTGACAATGAGTTTTTAATAACCTATTCTAAGGTAGGAGGAAATTATGAAAAATGCAATTTTAGATTTATTTAACATACCATTAGAAACTTTAATCTCGCAAGCCGATGATTTAAGAAGGATATATCATAGCAATCACTTTGATCTATGTTCCATCAACAACATTAAAAGTGGTAAATGTACAGAGGACTGTACGTTTTGTTCACAGTCCATTCACTTTAAAACAGATAGTCCTAGCTATGATTTATTGGATCAAGTAAAAGCCTATACAGAGGCAATATCACTTTCCAATCAAGGTGTACACAAACATTCACTTGTTAGTAGTGGAAGACATTTGGATCATCACGATCTTGAAAAATTATTGCCAATATACGAGTCACTAAATGAAACACCTTTAAATTTGTGCGCTTCACATGGTTTAATAACTGAGGAGCAAGCTTTACAGTTAAAGAATACTGGTGTAAAGAGATATCATCACAATTTAGAAACATCTGAAAACTATTATCCTGAGATATGTACAACACATACATATCAAGACAGAATCGATACAATTAACGTCTGTAAGAAAGTTGGTTTAGAAGTTTGTTCTGGTGGAATTTGGGGACTTGGCGAATCAAGAGAAGACAGAATTGATATGTTAATGACATTAAAAGCATTAGAAGTGGATTCAGTTCCAATTAACATATTGTGTCCCATTGAAGGTACACCTTTAGAGAACAATCAACCTTTACCTTTAGAAGAAATAATGAAAACACTTTGCATCTACAGAATAGTATTAAAAGATAAAGAACTACGTTTGGCTGGGGGACGTGTACAATTAGAGAAATTAGAAGAAGTATACAGATGTGGCGTTAACGGTATTTTAACAGGTGACTACTTAACAACAACTGGTTTTAGTGTTAAAAAGGATATTGAATTACTAGAAGCATTAGGATATAAAGTTTAGCCACTTCACTGAAGTGGCTTTATCATTTCTAAAAACTTTTTTGCTGTTAAAATTTCATTGGTTATCAATTCACCATTTAAGTATAGTGAATAGGTAGTAAAAGGACATGGTGCTTCTTTTGCCTTTTCTAATGTATCTATGCATATCACTTCTAATGGAAAATGAATGGTCTCAGCAGCTTCCTTCACTAACTTCACATACTTATCTGTGAATGGACACTGGTAGCTATAATAGAGTTTATTACCGTTTATCTCCCCCACTGATGCGTTAAACTTAGGGATCGCCGATTCTTTAAGTGACAAATATAGTAACTCATAATCTAAAAATTTATCGGCTACTAAAAAGCCATTTTTCTTTAGAAACTTAGGATCAGATAAAAAAGGCTTCTTCTTATTTGAAGATAAAACAACGATTCCTGATTTATTCTTTTGTTTGGCGTCAGCTATTAAACAATTCAAAAGTTCTTTTCCGTATCCCTGATTTTTATATTTCCCAGAAACCCAAAAACAATCAATGTATAGATAATCATCTGCAGTAATCGGCACATATGCAAACTCAGCTGGTATATACTCAATAAACACTTTCCCTCGTACATCTAGTTTATTAAATACCAAGCCGTTCTTCATTTGCTCTTTCATCCACTCTTTTTTTAGTTTTACACCTGTATCTTTAGAAGATAATGAACAGCAAATGTGTTCCTTATCAATATTTGATTCATCAACAATCTTAAACATTTCGCCTCCTTTTTCTAAAGTATACACCACAAACTATGACAACTGTCTGTCAGAATTCAAATATATTCTTTTCATTCATATTCTATCATACTGCTAAACACGTCATCAATTCTATTACTAGAAGCATACCTTAAATATTAATCAGGATTATCTAAACTAGTCCATTTTTGAGGATGTTTCCCATTAACAGGATTAGTACGAGTTATCACTAACTTAGTACTCGGGTTAGTTTCTCTACTATATTATTAAAAGAGACGCTATTACTAGCATCTCTTTATCTCTAGCCTATCTTATTAACTTTAACACTTTCTTTGTAATACTTAGTATGCGAGAAAATTTCATCTACTAGTGGTTTCTTTTTGTACCTAATCATTGAATAAATCATATATGCAAACACACCTACATTAATTACTAATGATATCACACTCACTGCCATCCACATATTTTGGTCATATGTTGGAACAATTTGGAACAAATCACTTTGCATATAGTCAAATGAAAGAGCAAACATTACATATACTACCAATGTTTGAGCACGATGTTGTAACCACGCACCTCTTTTGAAGAATACTTCAGCAATTATTGCAGCTAATAATACACCAAATCCTGCATACATAGATCTTGTAGATATACAGTTATATACATATGCAAAGTTCCATATTGTATAGCCAGTAATATATAACCAAGTCATATCTGGCCAAATCATGTCTCTTGATGAATCCTTTGATGCTTTTATACCTACTGAACCAGTAATAGTAACTATACATAGAATACCCGCTATAGCGTTCATAATATTCCATGGACCACCTAAAATAACAGCCCCTGACCCTTCTACAGTCAACTCCTTAAAAGTAGAAAACACTTCAAATTCTCTTACAACTGCTTCAGCAATATTTAATGACAATAATACTACTGGAAATATTGCTGCAAACTTTGTTTTTCCTAATTTAGTATACCTAATTAGCATGAATCCATAAATGATAATAAGTACTGAAATAACCTTTACCCATGCAAACCATGTCTTACCCGTTGTTGAACCTAAAATATCTGTGAAGATTAATCCTGCTAAAACTACCGGCACAACACAATACATAATAATTGACATAGATTTTGATCGACGTGATATCTCATTTATTACTAATAACGCCGCAACAAATAATATAAACACCAAAAGACCGCTCACACTAAAATTACTAAATAATACTCCCATAAATTCTCCTTTTTAGTTAATATGCTTTTATTTCTTTAATATTAAATTCCTGTCCTGAAACTATCTTGTAATTATTATCACTGCATTTTGGACACTTTTTCTTATGTTTTATAACATCATACAACTCGCCACAAGACTCACAATTAACCATAGCTGGTAATGATATTATTTCTAATTTTGTGTTCTCATATGGCGTTCCATCAATAGCTGCCGGAAAACACTCTTCGATAAACCTTGGTACAACTTGAGAAAGTGCTCCTATTTCTAGAACAATGGTATCAACGATTTTGATACCATTACTTATAACTACTTCATCAACTACTTTTATAACTTCGTATACAATTCCTAATTCATGCATATGATATCCTCATCTCAGTCTATCTTGTTTCTTCAAATGGATTTACTTTATTCACCATAATTTTTGCTTTTCTAACAAGAGCTTTTTTTAGTATTTTACTCTTTACATCTTCTATCTCATATCCGACAACATCATGAACTTTCTCTAATTTGATTGCATCAAATTTACATTTAAGCGTACACGCTCCACAACCTACACATAAGTATTCATCTGTTTTAGTAGCACCACATCCTAGACAACGTTCTGTTTCAATTTTAATCTGTTCCTCTGTCAAAATCCCACGAAGATCCTTGAAAGTTTTTCTTGATTTTTTTCCATCTACATGAGCTATTTTTTGTCTTGGAACTCTATCATAACTATCAAGATCACTTAACGAATCCTTATCAAGCATTACATAAGAATGATTATCACGACCATAAACAAGCGACTGACCATTTTGAACAAAACGATGAATTGAAATAGCGGCTTCTTTTCCAGCTGCAATTGCATCTATTGCTAATTTTGGTCCATGAGCAACGTCACCACCTGCGAAAATATCTTCTTTTGATGATTGGAGAGTAACTGGATCAACGTCAATAGTACCTCTTTTAGTGATCTTAACTGATTCTCCTTCTAGTAATTTTCCATAGTCAAAAGTCTGACCAACAGATAATAGAATATAATCACATTCAACTACTTTTACATCCTTTTCATCAAATATCGGCTTGAAGTTACCATCTGAATCTAATACTGATAAACATTTCTTAAATTCAATACCTTTAACTTTTCCATTCTCAGTCAGAATTCTACTTGGGCCCCAACTATTATTGATATTAACCCCTTCGTCAAGAGCTTCATCAATCTCACTACTATGTGCTGGCATTTGATTTCTTGACTCCAAACAGAACAATTCTGTTTTATTCACATCAGTAAGTCTTACAGAAGATCTTGCTACATCTATAGCAACATTTCCTCCACCGATTACAACTACTTTACCGTTTACAATTGAATCATTTCCTAAATTAATATTTTTTAAGAACTCTACACCACTAATTACCTCAGTTGCTTCTTCTCCATCGAGACCAAGTTTTCTTCCGTTCTGGGCACCAATTGCAATGTAAAATGCATTGAATCCTTGTTTTCGTAAATCTTTCAATGATTTATCTTTACCAATCTCAACACCAGTTTCAAACTTAACACCCATTTGCTTAATTACATCTATTTCAGCGTTAATTACTTCTTTTTCAAGTCTGTATGATGGTATACCTAACGTTAACATTCCGCCTAACTTTTTTTCTTTCTCAAATACTGTAACATCATATCCATCAATAGCTAGGTCATATGCGCAAGTCAGACCAGTTGGACCAGCCCCAATTATTGCAACTTTCTTATCACTATAATCATGACGTATTTTCGGGATATATCTTGTGTCTGTATTTAAATCTTTCTCTGCAATAAACTTCTTAATATCATCAACAGCGACTGCCTCATCAAACTCTGCACGTGTACAGTCTTCTTCACATAATGCAGGACAGACTCTTCCACATACCGCTGGAAGTGGATTGTGTTTTTTGATTAATTCAAGAGCTTCAGTATAATTACCTTGAGAAGCTAGTTTGATATATCCTTGTACCGGTATATGAGCTGGACATTTAGTAATACATGGTGCTGTACCTGACTCCAGAGAATTTTTTCTGTTAACTCTATAATCTCTGTTTAATTTTTCTTCAGTCCATTCTGTGTCTCTAGGTGTAACTTTAGTTATTTGTTCATCTATTGGATTTGCTGAACATAACTTTTGACCAAGTCTTAATGCGTTCGTCGGACATACGTCCACACATTCACCGCACGCTACGCATTTATCCTCATCAACTACTGATTTATAATTGGATCTTACTATATCACCATTTACAAACTCATTAGCAAGTCTCATCGCATAACAACCACATCCACAACAGTTACATATCGCATGAGTCTTTCCTGGTCCATCTAAATTAGGAACTGAGTGCATTAACCCATTGTCTTCAGCTCTTTTTATTATCTCAAAAGCTTCATCTCGGCTGATTTCTCTACCTCTGCCAGTTCTAATATAGAACTCAGCAACATGTCCCAACTGTATACACATATCCTCTTTTAAATGTCCACAACCCTCACCCATCGCTTCTCTTGATGTTCTACAAGAACAGTCTGAAACTGAAAAAGTTGATGAATCATTTAAATATTTAGAAACTTCTTCATGTGATAATTTCTTAGTCGAACTATCAATTGATCTTTCTATAGGAAGAACTCTCATTGGTCCTGAACCAATTGGCATTATCCCCGCTGCCATAGGTCCTTTTTTACCTCCAAAATAATAGAATGCTTCTGCTACCTGAGGGTGTTTGGCTACTAACTCTTTATTATTGTTTATAAATTCAATGTGACCTGGTACAAATATGTCATGCCAGTATTTATCAACACCATCAACATTATTTACTAGAGCAACTCCAGCCCAAGCCATATATTCTAAATTTTTTGTTACTTTTTTTAATGGTTCATTCGCTAGTTCTGCTATTTCCTTAGCAGAACGCTTGATTCTAAATCCAAGATGCATAGCCAACTTTGCTTGAAATTCATCTAATATAGGATCAAACACATAGTATTCAGGTCCGTATGGAATCGCCTCTCTTGAAGTTCCCGCTTTAGTGTTCCCAATTTTATTTGCTAAATCAACGATTTCCTGTCTGTACTCTCTACCATCAACATCAGCCCAATTCAGAGCAAAATTGAATTGCTTAGACTTATTAAAGTCAGTCTTAGTTTCTTTCTTTGACATTATTATTCCTCTCTTCCAATTTGATTATTAATCCAATCAATCCAAGTTTCTAAACCTTCTCCTGTCTTAGCCGAAATCGGTATTATTTGAATATCTTTATTTAACTTCCTTACTCTAGCTTCTAATAATGACATATCAAAATCAAAATGTTCCATTACATCTATCTTATTAACTATGAGCACATCCACTTTTATAAATATATCTGGATATTTAAGAGGTTTATCATCACCTTCAGGAACACTTAAAATTGCTACATTTTTCATTGCTCCTGTATCATGTCCAACAGGACAAATAAGATTCCCGATGTTCTCTAAAAAAACTAAGTCAATACCACTAACGTCAAGTTCATCAATACCTTGTTTAGTCATGGTTGCATCTAAATGACACATTCCACCTGTGTGAAGTTGAATTGCCTTTGCTCCTGCCTTTTGTACAGCTATAGCATCTACATCAGAATCTACATCTGCTTCCATAACACCAATTTCTAAATCGTTTTTCATAGATTTAATTGTACTAACAAGAGTAGTTGTCTTTCCACTTCCTGGTGATGACATAATATTAATTAAATATGTCCCATTTTTTTTTAGTTTTCTCCTAGTCGTTTCTGCAACATCATCATTATTTGCATGTATATCTTTTTTGATTTTAAAAACTTTTAACTCTTCCATAGTCGCCTCCATTTAACATTTTATTTGATTCTATCAATAACCGCCAAAAGCAACAACTGGCTCAAAAGTCTAAGAGATTCCGCAAATTTGATTTAGGTGGTGTTTACAACTTTCTTGTATCTAGCCATCAATATTGTTATAATAATAACAAATTCACAAATGTGTAAACATAGTGCAAAACCAAAATATTTTCAGCAGATCTAATTTTTAGAAGGAATATATGAAAAAAGAAAGAATATTTGAAATTATTACAGAAGGACAAAAGAATGGTATTTCCAAAACATGCAGGAAGTATGAGATTTCTAGAACCCTCTATTATCGCTGGCTTAATAGATATAAAATGGAAGGTATTGACGGGCTTGATAGAAGTCAGAAAGTATTAATACCTCCAAATAAAACTGATTCAAAGTTAGAAGATATCGTCGTTAAAGTTAGTCTTACATATCCGTCTTATGGACCAAAGGCAGTTATGTATTTACTAGAAGAAATGGGATACTACCTTAGCGAATCAGCTGTGTACAACATTCTCAAAAGAAGCAATATACCAAACAAAAAAAGTAGAATAGAATATCTTAGTCATCAAAAGAAAATAAAGAAAAATAAAACCTTTGACCTAGATAATCTGAAGAGTGGTGAACTTTTAGTTTTTTGGATTACAGATTATGGATATTTCAACAACATTGGTAAAATCTACGAATACACAATTTTTGAGTATAAAAGTAGAATTGCTTGTACTAGATTATTCAATGAAATATCATATAATCATTTCAAAGATTTACTTACAGATGTTGCTATGCCTGTTGGAAAATCACTTAGCTTTGATACTGCTTATATAGGTTTTTTTGAAAATTCAGAAATAATAGGCTCAAAGAAGAACATTAACAAAGAAATAAAGGCAATTAATAGCAGCTATAATTATGGTATTGATATTCATTTTATAAATAGTTCTTACGAAATTCAACAGTTAAATGATTCTAGAAAACACTATACAGAAATGTGCCTTTCTTCAATACTCAAAATTTACAAGTCTGAGCCTGATTTCGAGAACTTGAAACAACAATTCCAGCGAAATATAATAAACTATAATATTAATGATAAATCTGATTTCAATGGTGAAATGCTTACACCAATAGAACATCATATCAAATTGACTAACTCAGAATTTATTTTGCCTTTATGGGCATATATTGAAAGACCATATTAGAATGGAGAATTTAACATGAAAGTAGCAATTGTAGGAGGAGGGTTTTGCGGGCTCCTTACAGCTTATTTGTTGAAAAAACAAAATATTAAAGCAACCGTTTATGAGAAACTAGAAAATATAGGTGGACATTGCAAAAACATATATAATCTTAATGGTTATTCTGAACTTGGAACGATTATGCTCTCCGGGAGTCAAATAAAAGAACTGCTAATTGAGTTAAAACTTGATTACTCAGAGAAATTCATAGATCATTGTTTCATTAATGAAAATTATAATAAGACTGAACATATAAACAGAAATGATACACAACTAATTATTAAAGAACTGAACTATCTACAATCCATATTAGACACTCACAAATCATCTCTTGAAAGTGTCGATTATACTAAAATCCATGATGATTTATTATTGTCATTTTCTGATTTTCTAAGTAAACACAACTTCATAGCATTACCTCAATTATTAGAGCCCTTTATTGCTTCAAAGGGTTATGGAAATATGAAAGAAACACCTGCTTACTATGTCTTAAAAGCTTTTGATATTAATACTATCTACTCCTTAATCAGAGGAGATAAACTATTATTTGTAGACAATGGAATTTCACAAATAATAGAAAAGTTAAGTGAAAATTTATCGGATATTCGAACATCATTAGAAGTCATAAGTATTGAAACTAATGAAGACCAAGTTAAAGTGTCTACAAATTATGATGAAAACTATTATGACCACGTAATTGTAACAACTAAATTACCAGAAAATGTTATTAAGGACGAGATTAGCAATCAATATATGAAAATGATTGACACAAATCACGTAATGATATCTTTATTTAAAGTTGAAAAGGCGAACCTATCGACTACATTTTTCCAATCAAACTTAGGTCTGCAAAATAAAGTACAGTTTATAAATATACAAAAAAATGATAAGGAAACCATATTAGTTGCCTATACATATGGAAAGGCAACTAAAAAATCCGTTGAGGATATTGCACATGATATAGAAAAAATCGGTATCAATATCGAGAATCTCAATACTATTAAGGAGTGTCATACATTTCCCCATTTACATCTGAATAACATCGATAAAAATTTCTATTGCAACCTAAAAGCAAGTCAAATGAATCATCCAATAAAAATGATAGGATCCTTAATAACAAATCCAGATATTGAAAGTATATACATATCAACTAAGAATTTTATAAAAGAATTTTTGGAACAATAGTATAATAGCAGAATTATAATATAAACATTCATACAAACTAAATATCTATAATCAAAAAAACTGTTCAGGACGAACAGTTTTTGTGCATAGTACATTATAAATTCTATCACTAAGAATATTATAAGTCTAGTATTTTATTAATTAGAGGCTATTATAATAGTTAGGAATAAACTATATAAGCGGAGGAAAAATATGAAAATAATTATACGACCTATGAATGAGGACGACATACCAGAAGCTTTAGAATTGTGGAGAATGTCATTTAATAGAGGTTTTTCTGAACACTTTGATACAGAAAACATCATTCAAAAATATCTACAAAGAAACAATGGCCTGAGTTCCGTGGCTTATATCGATGATAAACTTGTTGGTGCCTTACTGTGTGGTCACGATGGAAGAAGAGGTTCAATATATCATACTGCTGTATATCCAAAGTATAGAGGATACAAAATAGGAAAACAGTTAGAGCAGCATTCACTAGATAAGTTGAAGCAGGAAGGTATAAATACTGGTTTCTTGTTCATCAGCGAAAAGAATCCAGGTTCAAAAGAATTTTGGAAGTCAATTGGTTGGAATGTAATTGAGGACATTAAATACCTTTATAAAGAATTTTAATATGCAACAAAAGAGCAATATAATCCCACATCAGATTATTTTGCTCTTTAATACTTATTCAACTCCTTGATAGGATTCATCTTTTATAAAAGTTTACATTACCCAATTCTCTTGCCGTCATTTTGAATACAACACATCCATCAGGGAAAACAATTTCTTTGGTATACTTGTCATTACCTCCAATTTTGCTCAAATCACCACCACTGCGGACCGATTCCATCACAGGAAATATCATCATCATAACTTTCGAGCATATACCATAACCATCGCTATTTACCGGACAACCATATGTACATCTATATTTGTCTCCGATTTCTTCACCATTTCGACAATAATTTTCTGCTTTATTTCCTCTTAGAAACCCAACAACTTCTATCTCCCATTCGTACTCTTCAGCATACCATTTTTTCATGTGCACCCTCCATCAGTTTTGTCTCTTCATTTCAATATATTATACTAAAACAACAAGCTACTTTCTTCAAAAGAAATCTCAATTATTGGTAAAACGGTTCATTCTAAGTGATCCTAAACTAGTTGTATCACAAGCAATTATTTAGCAGCATACCATCACACAAATCAGAAGTTAATGGTTTATTCATTGTATTAAATCTCACTTTAAAAGAGGAGCTTCATTAGTATTAACTAAAGTTATAACAACTTAATAAAAGCAAATAAACTAATAATCCATATTAAAAAACCTGATATTCTAGTCATACCTAAATAGAAATCTGTTGGTTCTCCCCCTCTAGTCACAAACATCATACGGAATTTCCAAGAGAGTTCAGGATATTCCATATTGGTACATGCCAATATTGTGATTAATACACTCATCACAATCAACATTGCTAAGATAGGGGTTTGCCTGGTCCTAACTAAATTATAAATACGACTCACCTTAACTTGCTCATCATTCAAATCTATGAAAAAGTTTGGATCACGATCACGATTATAGTCTCGATAGATTTCATGAACATCCTTACCTATGGACATTTTCAGATCCCCAACATACCATAATTGAGCATCATATATTGGCTTTCCATCGATTCTTGAAACTATAATGCTTTCGCCTGTTTCACTTACAAAATGCCAAGAATTTAGTTGAATTTCATCAACTACATATATATGACCATCAATTGTTATGTGATTTAAGTGGTAGTTGACATAAAACGAGACACATAATGCAATTATTAACATCACTCCAAATAATAATATAAACTCTCTTTTTCTACTAAATAGCATAATTTCTCCTAACATTTAGACTCACTTTAGATACTTTTCTATTTAAATAGCATTATGAAGTTATACTAAATACAATTCAGAGCTATTATCTCATTAAATTCCAAAAAATAACATTACAATAAAGTTAATGATTACTCGCCAAAGATCTTTACAAGTACTTTCTCATTGCGAAGTACATCGAATTTCTCGTAGAAGGCTTGTTCCCAAGGACCAAAATCTAATTGTCCCACTGTAACAGCAACAACTATTTCTCGTCCCATAACCGTTCTTTTTAAATGTGCATCTCTATTGTCTTCATAACCATTCTGATCATATTGTTCATAAGGTTTTTCAGGCGCTAATCGCTCTAACCATCTTTTAAAAATCTCTATGTGAACCTACTTCATCATCATTAATAAACACTCTAGCTGTTATATGCATTGCATTACATAACACTAATCCTTTACGGATACCACTTTTTCTAATACAACTATTTAAGTCTGGGGTGATGATTACAAAACCGCGTCTATTGGGTATATTGAACCACAACTCTTTTCTATAATGTTTCATGTTCTCCTCCTATAACTCCATATCATGCAATTACTTTATCTGAATATTATATTGCATATAAATTATGTTATTAATAACTCAAAGACATTAACCCTTTTAGCATCCAATAGCACCATCTTATTAAACTGACACCACCCAAAAGTTATACCTTTATACCTATTTTCTCTATTGATTTAGAACGAAAAATTGTATATGATTAAAAGCGAATATACAGGAGGTCATATGCATAAAATAGATTTATATTTATTAACTGGATTTCTAGGTGCCGGTAAAACAACTTTTTTGAAAGCTATGTTGGACCAGGCTGGTAGTAAAAAAATAGGTATCATCATGAATGAATTTGGAAAAGTAGGCATTGATGGTGACTTAGTTAAAGATAAAGCCAATGAATTAATTGAAATTAACAGAGGTTCTATATTCTGTTCATGTTTACAATTATCATTCGTTGAGAGTTTAAAGGATATGTCTGAAAAACCAATAGACGCCTTATTCGTTGAAGGTTCTGGTCTTGCAGATCCATCTAATATTGGTGAAATATTAGAGGCTACAGAAGTTTTGATTGGTGAGAAGTACAGATATGCTGGTTCAATATGTATCATCGATGCTGTAAATTTCATAGAACAGTCTAATGACTCAGAGACTTTAGAAAGACAAATTAAACACAGTCATTTAGCTGTAGTAAGTAAAACAGACATTGAGGATAATTTCAAAACAGTCCAGGAGCAAATTATCAAATACAACCCAAATATCGAAATTGCAAAAGCAGATATGGGTAAATTACCTTTCAACTTCTTTGATAAGTTCACTGATGAAGCATCTATTATTAAAGATGAGACAACCAATAAAGTTGAGAACAAACCCAAAACGTTAAGTTTGGAGATCCATGAACCTGTTGAAAAAGAAAAGCTCGAAGTTTTCTTAAAAACATTAAGTAAAGATGCATTCAGAATGAAGGGGTATGCAGAGTTAACAACTGGAGAAAAAGTACAAGTTGATGTTGTAAATGGTAAGATTGATTATCAAACAGATACAGAAAATCATGATTCTAGCATTGTCATCATCTCTAAAATCGGACCTCAAATCATTAAAAAAATCATCCCATTATGGGATCAGGAAGTAAATACAGCCTATAAATTAAGAAATTAAAAAGACCTTTCGGTCTTTTTTTATGCTATCCAGATGTTTTCGACATTAAAAACTTGCCATTGTTGGTTTTTATACCTTAACCTTATTTTATAACCTTGTCCTGATAATGAACCTGTACCAACACCAACCTCTATTGTTGCAAAATACCTACTGACTCTTGATTTTTCTATTGATAGTTCAATTTCAGCAGTATGAACATCTGCGAATTCTGTAATGCCAAGCTCTTTTAGAGCAACTTTAATCTCCTCATACAGATGCTCTTTTTCTAGCATATAAAAATTTACACTTCCATTATAGGTCATAACTTCATCAATTGCAGCAATATAGCATGGTATTACTGTTTCCGAATTTGGAATCAGCATATATACGGATATCATGATTAATATTAAAAGAAGAATCATTAACTTTTTCATACAATCCCTACCTTTTCTATAAAATATTTTGTTAGTAAATAATCAATTGAAGCCCATAATCCTAGAAACAACGAAAAATTTCTATATGATATATCAATTATATTTAAACCGTAAAACGGACTATGAAATAATACAAATAGTACACCTGATAGACCTGTGAACACATTTAGTAATTCAAGAACATAAATAATCACGCCAGTAATTGCTATGGCTATTAACTGATAACCCGTCCATTTAAAACCTTCATTAAAAATCAAGTATACATTAATACCTAACCAAACCACTAAAAAAAGCAATGATACTATAACGTTTATTGGTCTCACAAGCATATTGGGATGAAGTGCTATGGTAACTGAATTAAATATCATAACAACTATATATATTAAAAATAGAACTTTTTTCATCTTTACCTCTTTGTTATTATAACACGAAAAAAAAAAGCTCCAGATACTCTGGAGCGTTAAATTACTTATTTACTTTGTTGTAACGATGTCTTTCATGAGCGTTTAAGATTCTTTTTCTTAAACGAATCACTTCTGGTGTTATCTCAACAAGTTCATCTTGCTCAATAAACTCTAACGCTTCCTCTAAAGTGAAAACTCTTGGCTTTCTTAACTTAACAGCGTCGTCTGAACCAGATGCTCTTACATTTGTAAGTTTCTTATTTTTACCGGGATTAACAATCATATCATCTTTACGAGAATTCATACCGACAATCATACCCTCATAAACATCTATAGCAGGATCAACAAACATTGTTGCTCTTTCACTTAAGTTGAACAATGCATAAGCCATTGTAGCAGTACGCTCTTGTGCAATTAAAACACCATTTTGTCTTGTTGGTACTTCTCCAGCGTGAGGGAAATATCCACGGAATGATTGTACTAATGTACCCTCACCACGTGTCTCATTGATAAATTGTGATCTATAACCTAGTAAACCTCTTGTTGGAATAGAGAACTCTAATCTCGTATATCCGTTTTCAGCAAACATATTTTCCATTGTACCTTTTCTTAAGTTCATAGCACTGATAACAGCACCACAATACTCATCTGGTACATCAATAATAACATTCTCAAAAGGTTCTTCAATACCATTTTCTGTTTTGTGCATTAATACTTCTGGCTTAGAAACACCTAGCTCATAACCTTCTCTTCTCATGTTTTCAAGTAAAACAGATAAGTGAAGTTCACCTCTACCAGATACTTTGTAACCGTCAGTTGAATCTAGTTCTTCAACTCTTAAACCAACGTTAACTTCTAACTCTTTGATTAGTCTTTCTCTAATATGACGTGTTGTTAAGAACTTACCACTTTGTCCTACAAATGGTGAATCATTAACATAGAAGTTCATTGATAATGTTGGCTCTTCAATTTCAATCATAGGTAGTGGATCTACCGATTCAAAACCGAATGTTTCACCGATTGATACATCAGAAAAACCAGCTAGTATAACAATATCACCAGCGTGAGCAATATCTTTTTCAACACGTTTCAAACCCTCGTTTACTAGAAGTTTTGAAATTTTACCTTTTTTAATTGAACCGTCTCTTTTAGCAAGCGACAAATATTGTCCCTTTTTAATCACACCTTTTGTGATTCTACCAATACCAAGACGACCTAAAAAGTTATCGTAGTCTAATGATGATACTTGCATTTGAAGTGGTTCATCATCAAGATTTGGATAAGCTTCAAATCGTTCAGTCATTGTTTCAAATAACGGATCTAAGTTTTTTTGTTCATCACTTAAATCAGAGACTGCAATCCCCTCTTTAGCAATACCATAAACAATTGGGAAGTCAAGTTGTTCATCTGTTGCACCTAATTCAACAAACAAATCAAATGTCATATCAACAACTTCTTCTGCTCTTTGATCCTTTTTGTCAATTTTATTAATAAATAAAATCGGTCTTAAGCCTCTTTCAAGGGCCTTTTGTAGCACAAATCTAGTTTGTGGCATCGGGCCTTCACTTGAGTCTACCAACAATATTGCTGTATCAACCGTTCTAATAATTCTTTCAACTTCTGATGAGAAATCGGCATGTCCCGGTGTATCAACAATATTAATCTTTAAACCATTATGCTCAATTGCACAGTTCTTTGAATAGATGGTAATGCCTCTTTCACGCTCTAAATCATTAGAATCCATAACTTGTTCAACAACTGCTTCATTGGCTCTAAAAACACCACTCTGTGATAGTAGTGCATCAACTAATGTAGATTTTCCTGCATCTACATGGGCAATAACTGCCACATTTAATATATCTTGTCTCTTCATAAGTTCCTCATTTCTTTACACTCAATTATCTAGTATACACCAATAAATCAATAAAAGATACAAAAAA
>PPCM01000722.1_pt1 | contig 22345 bp, 19 predicted proteins | sample 1555541 | NCBI WGS metagenome assembly PPCM01 (sample SAMN05284479, study PRJNA326546) | Marine sediment metagenome, whole genome shotgun sequencing project. | isolation source: marine sediment | place: Germany: Wadden Sea | collected 2012-09-05 | reverse complement strand
GATAAACAGGGGACCGTAATGGCCGTAATCCGCAGGCCACCACTTCTTTGAGTCGGTCATCAGCGCGTAAAGGTCCTCTTTCAGGGCCTTGAGGTCGAGCTTTTTGAACTCTTCGGCATAGTTGAACCCGCCGCCCATGGGGTTGCCCGCCGGGGAATTCTGGTGAAGGATCTTCAGGTTCAATTGATTCGGCCACCAGTCCCTGTTGGATGTACCCCTGCCGCCTGCCTTCTTGCTTGCCAACCCCGTTACCGGGCACTTGCTGTTTTCATTAGACATGTTGCCCCCTCTGGTGTGTCTGATTATGGAAATGGATATTATATGATAATGATTATCAATTAAACGGCAAAAAAATTTTAAACTTTTTCAGCCGTGCAATTGGCGCAGATGCCGAAAAAATCCAGTCTGTGATTCAGAATTTTAAAGTTGGTCTCGGCCGCGACTTCCCTCGTCATATCTTGCAGGCTCTCCAGGTCCGGATCAACAATTTTTTTACACTTGATGCAGATGACATGCGGATGGGGATACGGTCGCTTTCCGTCGTATCGGTTGCTCCCATCCGGGAATCCCAGCTCAAGGACTTCCCCAATAGACTTAATTAAAAGGATATTTCTGTATACGGTGGCAAGGCTCATGGTGGGGAAGTCGTTCCTGACCTCCTCATAAATATCCTCGACACTCGGATGATGGGTGCTTATTGCAATAATATCTATGATTGCAAGGCGTTGGGGTGTTATTTTGTGACCGTTTTCCCTGAGCTTTTCAATGATGATTTCAGCTCTCTTTTTATGATTCCCCAACTTGGACCCCGCGCTGCTAATTGATAATGATTCTTATTTAACAGTTGTTATCCAATGTGTCAACCGCTAAAGGCGGGCGTCAATTCACCTTGCAGGGAGCGTTTCGCCCGACAGCGGTATTCCCTGGTCGGCCAAACAGGTGACAAGAATAGGAGATGGAGTTGTTTTTTTAATGATATTAAAATGATTTGGGTGGGTGAAGCCTTTGTCCCGCCTCACGTCCCAAACAGCGGTAAGCCTTTGGGGAGCTGCTGCTATGAATATGGGGCGGATCTGTTTTTTTAATGAATTTTCATACGGTGTGGAGGGGGAACTCCATTTCCAGCTCGCATTTCAAATGGTTGCAGCCATTTGGAAGCGGTTGTCGATATCGATCAATGTTTGAATGTTTCTCGATATGCCGTCGGGCCATTGGTCCAAACCCAGATATCTTGCCTTTTTTTGAAGCGAAGCGGAGTAGTTTTCAAAAGACATGCCGGATAATAAAGCATTGGTTTCCGTTTCGGTAAATCGAACCGGGGCGGCAATCCTTTTGACTTGCTCTTTATTCATCGGGCAAATCACCTGGCACTTCAGGCAGTCATAAATGCAGTGATGCGCCGACTCCGGCAACCACGCAGGAAATGGATCGCCGCTTTCATTTAAAAACGACAGGCACCTTTCATTATCTATGAGAAATCTACCGGATCGAATCGCTTCCGTGGGGCAATTTTTTAAACAAGCGCCGCATTTTTCGCACCTTTCGGCCATTGTCACGCCTCTCCAGTCATCCCCGTCCCACGGGATGTCCGAATAGTATGCCGAAAAGGAAAAATTACTGCCCATTTCATCAATGTAACAGATATTATTCCTGCCGTATTCGGCGAGGCCGCTTTGAACAGCCAGCCGCTTTAAGGGGATGTTTCCAGTTTCCTTGACGTGGTATCCTTTGGATGACAATTCTGCTTTCAGATTTTGATCCGTCTTATCAAAATCGGACATTACAAGGCTCGGGAAGCGGTATGTTGTACCCCCATGGACAAGTTCCGCAGTTGTATGGAACGGGTGAGGTATTGCGATAAGAATTATTGATTTGACGGCAAAGCCGACATCCGGCACGGCGACTTCATACATGTTGTCCACAATCCAGCTTTGAAAATCGTTCAGATCCTCTTGTTGCCTGAACCGTTCGACTTCAAATCGAATACTTTGTAAACGATCTATCGGGATGATTCGACATTTCTCATTATTGAGGAATGCTCTGTCCAATACGGTTTGTGTTGTACTCATGGTCCTCAATTCCCTCCGATTGTATCATTGCGTTTTTTGAATAAACACGGCTTCGGCATCGGTCGTTACCACCGGAACGGAATCCTGACCGAACCTGCTCGCATAGTCCCGGGCAACGGCTTTTACATTGTTCCTTAGTAACCCGTAAGATGTTTGGACTTTGGATCGTCCAGTACACGCAACCATGAGCCGTACCCCGGGTTGCTCAGCATATACCATTTATACCCCCAGTTATCCCCGTGTTTCTCAACCAGCGCGTCCCGCTGCCCCGGAGTGATGTTCTTTTTTACTCCGGGCAGGAAATCCCCCAGGTCGTCCCCAAACAGCATGACCACCCGGTATTTTGAAACAACGGCTTCCCTCCTGCTCTTCTTTTCGGACGACCAGTCCGGCTGCTCCCGTTTCAGCAGGATATTTTCGGGCTTTACGTTCAGGATGCCCACGCGCTTGAGGTTGTCCAGGGTGTCCTGCTCCTGGGGGCACGCCGGGCCGCCGGTTGCTCTTGGACTGCATTGCCGGTTGGTGATGTAAATGACCTCCACGTTCTTTTCAGCCGTTGTGTTTATGAAATCCACGGCACCGGGCAGGGCGGGCGCGCTTTTGAGAGACACCCATTTGTCCCATGTAGCCGGGCTGAATCCGGTTCCGTCCAAAAGCAGTCGGGCCTGATACCTGGAGTTGTCCAGAACGGTTTCGTCGATATCCAGCACGACCGCCGGGGGCAGGGATGAGAATCCTTCTTTTTGTTCGAGGACGGCGGTCCACGCTTTGTCCCGGATCGCCTTGTCGATGTTCATCTTGCCGGTGTTGTACACCTGAATGGCATGGGCCTTGTGTTCGGATGCGGTTTGTGTCCACAATGTGCTGTTGAACAGGTTGTTTTGGGCTTCGGGTTGAATACCGGAACAACCACCCGTGATCAATAATCCCACGATCCATGCCAGAACGAATCGGCGATCTGTTTTCATGGCCTTGCCTCCTGTTTGGTTGATCGAATTGCTTCCGCGGTTTGCTTGCCGGCAAAGTGCCGTGGGCCGGGTTGGTAAAAAAAGAGTCGGCCGCTTCGGTCGGATGTTGTTATGAATATTCCTGAAATTTCTTCCGAAATCCCATTGGATCGGCGATGCCGCTAAACGGCTCTCTTGTTCCGCCGGTGCCGATGACAATAATTGTGCCGTACCCGAGAATTCGACCAAGTATGCTCTGGTCGACGTTTACGGATTCAATTTTGTTGAGGTTCATTTCCAGTGTACGCCTCGAAATAAGCCCAACCTTGATAATGAGGCGCTTGCTGGTAATGGCAAATTCGCTGGTTGCGGATCGAATGAACGGAGCCATGAAGAGTGTAAGTAACGCCTTGAGCGAAAAATAAATGATCCAATGCAACTTTGCTTCATAGACAACGTGTTCACCTCTGATAAGGGTTTTCGTTACATACCTTCCCATTTCATTTCTCCTTTGATCTGTTCTTCCGGTTGCCGGTAGTTTGATTTGCTATAAAAAACGATCTTCAGTAATTGTTGATTCAAAACCATGCAAAATTTCAAGTCAATTTCCGAGAGTGCCGAACGTGGTAACTCGGCCGGTTTGGGAACGGGCGGCGTCAGTTCGGATCGATGGTCAGGGCATCGTAGGCTTGTTTTACGATCTCTTTCTCGTATGTCCGCTCAAGCCTCCGGACGATAAAATGGCCCCGCGCCGTGTTCTGAAAATGATCCATGAAGATGGTGTTCACGATACCCCCGCCGGCCGCGCCGATGGCGGGAATCGCCTGGGCGGCGGCTTTTTCCGATACCTGGATCCCGAAACGCTCGGCGACCTTGGCGATCAGCCGCACAAAGGCGGGTGCCGTTTTTTGGGCGGCCCCTGTCGCGGCCAGGTATTCGGACGCTTCCGTGACGGATCTCGCCAGGGCGGCCCGGGTTGCAAAGTACCCGGATTCAGCGGGATCGACGCCCCTGCCGCCGCCAAAGGCGAACACCTCGATACAGGCCAGCTGGGATGGGATTTGGGTGATGATCTCCCCTTCGCTCCTGGCAATATCAACGATGGACCTGAGCATGATGGTGACGGACAGGGGCAGCTCCACCGCAAGGGCCGGCAGTCCGAAAAATCCCCCGATCCCCCCCGATGCTGCCGCAGCGATTTTATGCATGAGGTTCGAGGCTTCCTCGTTGGGAGCTTCCTTCATGGTGAACACCGAGGCCCTGACCGCCTTGCTCAGCGCGGCCTGGGTAATATCCACGATTCTCGCGTTCCAGTTGTCCGGCAGCAGCTCAAAGCCCATTTCGATGGGCGTTCCGAGGAAGTCGCTGATCCTCATGGCGATGCCCTGATTTTCCAGCAGTGTTTTGGCGACGATCAGGTCGTCCATGTCCCATTGGCGAAGGGTCATTTCCACCTCTCTCCAAAAAACACCCCGGCCCCGCTCATGGCCGAACCACTAGCGGGGCGGTCGTTGGGTTTTTAATAGTATTAAATTCCGCAACCTGGAAAATCGACGATTGGGTAAGTGATGCGGAATAACAATAATCCACAATCTCGGTGCAATCGGTTCTGGAAACTCGAGCCGTTGCTTCACGCCGGCAACAACGCGAATCATCGGTAGTTGTGTAAATTATTCTTTCTCGATCACCTAACTTGCGTTACGGGTTGATTTCTCTGTAAAAACACGACCACAACCGGTAGTTTTTTTAATCCGCTTGTCCCGCACCATGGCGTGGTCAAAAAAATAACTCAGGATTTTTTACGAGTCCATCACAGGTTAATCCTGAAAGGAATCGAACCAGGTTTTCGCCTGGGCAACGGCCGGAAGGATGCAGTCGCCGTGGTCTCCGAAGGCGAGGGGGACGAGTTCCACGCTTGTTGACCCGTTCTCGGAAAAGTAATTATAGGCCGTTTCCGAGTTTCCGTAGGGAACCGACTTGTCCCCGGTGCAGTGGTAGAGCCGCATGGGCGACCGGGGTACCCAGCGGTACACATCGTTCTCCCTCAGGGCCGTCCCGAGGGGAGTGGGAGATGCTTCCTTCAGCCCCGAGACAAGCGCTTCGGGAAGAAAATCCAGTTGTTGCCCGGGCATGGCGGCGTTCACCTCGCTCCCGCCGTGTTCGCCGTCGAACAGGGGCGGGATCGTTTCCGCGTACTCGGGCCGCATCAGCTCGTCCGGCCCGTCGGCCAGCCCGTATACATCGTCGTAGGCCATAAGGAGATAGGCGAGATAATAGGGGTTGGGAACCGGTTCCTCGGAGGTCATCTGCTCCAGCATGACCCCGGAAAGATCGTAAGGGCCCGCCATGGGGGCCGATGCCGTGATATTGAACTCTTCGGGGTAATGGGTCTCCATCTCCTTGTGGGCGGCCATGGTGGCGTACCCGCCTTCGGAGTAGCCGGCGAGAAAAAGCCGGTCGTTCAGCGAAATCCCGTTTTCGGCGCAATAGGTCCGAGACGCCCTGAGCATGTCGATCACGGCGCTTGCAAGGCTCTTGTCGTGCACATAGGGGTGCAGTCCCGGCGATTCACCGAACCCCAGGTAATCGGCGGCAACCGTGACATAGCCGGACGCGGCCCCGATCATCGCGAACAGATCCGTCTCCACGGCCGAGGGCGCATCGCTTCTCCTCATCAGGGTGCCGTGCTGGTAGCTGAGCAGGGGCAGGGGAGAATCGGAGTCAAGGGGAACGGCAAGAAGGCCCGAGGCCTGGATGACCTGCCCCTGGGGATCCACGGTCTCGTATACCACCCTGTAAAAGGAAACGCCGTGGCTCACCGGGATCATGACGGCCAACAGGGGAGACTGGGCGGTCAGCGTCTGCTTGATTTCGTCGACGGTTCGGGTTGCGAGGAGCGTGACGGACGATATATCTCCCCGGGAAGCCGGCGGTACCACGGGAGTCGCCGTCTTGATGTCGAAGAGCAGTTCACCGTCGCCGGCGGATTTTTCAAGTTCGAGGGTGTAGAGCTCTCCCCCGTAGCCGACCCGGGGAACCGTGAAGGAGAGGTCCGGGTTGAGCAGTACCGTGCTTGCACTGTCCGGTTCCTGCTCCGGAAAGCGTTCCGGAGCCCCAAGCAGCGAGAATTGTCCGGTTGCAGGTTCGTACTGCAGCTCCACGCTGAACAGTTTGCCTTCATGGGAAAGCCACGGAACACGGAGCTTCAGGTTCTCGTCGATGAGCCCCACGGCTCCCGCCGAGCTCGAAAGCAGCAAAAAGAGCAATGCCGAGGCCGTCCAGAGAAAAAAGAGATGTCGATGTGTCTTATGTCGTTGAATTGCTTTTCTATTCATATGCGGTTCCTCCCGGGTTGATGTCGGACCCAACCTTACCACTCACCGGGGAGAAAATCACTAAAAAGATTCCCTGGCCGGACAAGCCGGAACCAAATCGTTTTGACATCAAAACACTGAATTTTGTCGGTAAGTTAATACTGATTATATGAGATCGGCCTCGAAGGCGGTGTCAAGCCGACTACGGGACAAAAGACCGAGCTCTCTTTTGGATATATTGGCGTTCATGGTTCGAAACGGCTTTTTACGGGACTATCAATGCTAAGGGGAGGTTATGTCCGATTCTTCAAGGGCCTCGCGAATGCGGGCCAGGAGTTCCTTCGCTCCGGCCGCCTGTTCGGGGTCGACTTCGGGCAGGGCCGACTGTATCAGCTCGGCCTCCTTCTTTTCCGCCGACGCCAGTGCGCGCCGGCCCTCCTTGGTGAGGGAGGCCAGCCGGGAACGTTTGTGGCGGGGGTTCTCGGTGAAATACAGGAGGTCCAGTTCCTTTAGATCGTTAAAAACAGTTTGCACGAACTGCCTGGACACACAGAGTTCGGCCGCCGTGTCCGGGACGGTGGCCGGTTCAATCCGCGAAAGAGCCCCCATGACCTTCCGTTTCGGTGTGCTGAGTCCCGTTTCCTCGTGGACCCTGTCCATGATGCCGAGCAGGGTTTCCCGCAGCATGAAAACCTCCCTGAAGAGATCGTGGATCACTTCTCCCCGGGGTTTTTCATCTTTCCGCTTTCCCATTCCTACAACCACCTTGCGACCCTCCGGCAGTATACCCTATAAGCCTCGCCAAAGGTTCTTTCCATGTAGGCCTCCTCGCGGGGAACAACGTGGAATGCGATGTAAAGGCCCAGGGGGATGTAGAAGAAGAGCATCCAGAGGCTCCCGATTAAAAGGCAGATACCCAGGTAAAATGCGGAACCGCCCACATACATGGGGTTGCGGCTGAATACATAGACGCCTTTTTCCACGAGGGTCGTTGCCGGAAATTTGGGACAAACATTGGTATCGGTTTTTTCAAATGTTTTATGGGCGATGCTCATGAATGCGAAACCGGCGCCGCCGATGCAGAGCCCCAGAAAGATCCGCACGGAAGGCGCGTAAATTGGAAAATCCCCCGGAAGCAGAAATTCCAGAATGGCTCCCAGTATCAGGCATGTAAAAAAAACCGTTGGGGGAATAATGAATATGCCAGGTGAGTCCTGTTTGTTGTTTGACTTTGCCGTGTTCATCGATGTCTCCACATTATCCGTTAAATTCCTGGAAAGTTGATTGCCGTGGAAATTAATATATGACATGACAATTAACTTGTCAGTGTGGCAGGTTGGTTGTCGATGTGGGCGGCCAACTCCTTGAATCGGTATATGTGAACCTCTTTCGCTGAAAAGAATCGCGGGGTTGAAGCACTGCTGGGTTGGAAGGAGCCGCCCCAAGATTTTCCTTGTCCCCATCCGTCCAGATACTATATAATTTCAAAATTAACGGCGTGTTCACGAATGCCCGTGTTCTGGTAGCCGAGAACGTTCCAGCGGGCTTCTTCGGGCTGGCGGTTGCCCAAAACGTCGGTGGCCCTGGCCATGACGGTGTAAGTTCCCATTTCAGGGGCTTCCCACAGATATTCCCATTGTCTCCATGCATAGGGCGTCTTCAACCCGATGAGGTTTGCTCGGTTCCACGTCTTTCCGCCGTTGGTGGAAACCTCGACTTCCGCGATCTCGGTTTCGCCGGCATATGCGGCGCCCCGTATTGGAACGATGCCCCGGGCAAGTCGTTCATCCCTTAGGGGCTGGGTGATGACGGCTTTCAGGGAAATCCCGGTAACGCCCGTGCCGCCTTCCGGTGCTTCACCCTTTTGAAACACCCGGTAAACCTTATCCATGAAGAAACCTTCGAAGGGTTTGTCAAGGAGGGTGATTCTCTTCAACCACTTGACGCAGTTGGCGCCGGTCCAGCCCAGGGCGATCACCCGCAGGGGAAAGCCGTGTTTCAGGGGCAGGGGCTCACCGTTCATCTCGTAGGCCAGGAGCGTGGAGGAGAGGGCTTTTTCCATGGGGATGCTGCGGATAAACTTTATGCCCGCCTTGCCGGCCGGGATATCGAACCCCTCGAAGGCGACATGGCCGGCTTCGGCCTTTGGCCCGGCTTTTTCCAGGACATCCTTGAGAAGAACACCGCCCCAGATCGCGTTTCCCACGCCGCCGACGGTCCAGGGGTTGCCCGACGCCTTTTGGGAGAGAAGGGACCGGCTGTTTCCGGAGCACTCCATGGTGTTGGCCTGCTGGACCTTGGGGAGGGCCAAGAGGTCCTGAATACTCAGATTCAGCTCGTTATGGAGCAATCCTTCAACCGAAAGGGACCATTGGGAAAGGTCCACCGGATCAGCGGGAAACAGGCCCTGGTTTCTCTTGAAAAACACTTCGTTGTCGGTAATCCAGGTACGAAGCCTTTCTGTGGGTGTTTCGGCATTCAAGGGGGTTTCCGTTAAAATGCGCATTGTTTCACCTCTTCGTTTTTTTACCGTTTAAACCTGCGTTTTCCAAGGCGGCGGAAAACTTCATTGCATTGATGATAAAAGCTATCTGGAAATATGTGTTGATTCGAATCAATCATAATTGAAATGCCCTGAAAATGCAAAGTTCATTCATGGGGAGAGGAGAAGATGAATCGCTGCCGGGTCTTGAATAAGGGCGGGAAAGAAAAAGGTGATGAATGAACAGCCCCGCGCAAAATGACTTCCCATGACTCGGAAGGAGTTCATGTTTGCCGGTCGTCGGTTGATGCCCGGAGAAAGGAGGGGCGGTGCGGTCGGGGCCTTGGGCCGTTTGCTCGTAACGCGTTTGCCGGTGTGTAAATGCCGTTGGAGCCGCAAAGGAGTAAATCCATGAAAAAGTACTGTTGCTTGTGTATGGTGTTGTGCCTTGTTCTGCTTTCCGGGTGTGCGTCTTACGTGATGCTGCATCCCCGGCGCGCCGGTGAACGGGAACGCAATTGCCCGGCGATCCCCGAAAGCAACGGTCACGCTTACGAGGAGATCTCGGTGAGAAACGGGTCCGGTTTTATGCTTCATGGATGGCTGTTTGCCGGGGAGGAAGATTACGGGACCGTATTGATCGGCGGCGGGAACACAATGGTCACGTCGCAAACCTATGACTATAATAAGTATTTGATTAATAAAGGCTTCAGGGTCCTGGTCGGCGGCTACCAGGGGTACGGGAAGAACGGGGGGGAGGCGGATTTAGGCTCCATGATCTCGGATATCAAATCATTTTACGATTATGTTCGAGAAAAATACCCCAAAGAACCCGTTGTTTTTGTCGGGAACTCCATCAGTACTGCGGGAGGAATCTGCGCGGCTTCAAAATATGGTATCTTCAAAGGACTTAGCTTGGAGGGGACGCTTGATCCAAAGCAAATACCCTATTCGAAGGTCATGAAATATCCCCTGTACTGGCCTTTTCTGCCCATAAGCCTGGCTTTAGCCATGGGGGTTGCCCACTCCGTTCCCGAGGAGTTGAATGTGGCTGATTGCATTTCCCGCCTCAGGGATATTCCTGTTTTATTTATCCATCACCGGAAGGACGGGATCACGCCTTTTTATACGGCATGGGAGTTGTATGAAAAGTACGAAGGAGAAAAGGAGTTTGTCGAATCGGAGAACAGGTGTTCCTGTTCAAGGAAATTCCATATGAATATGAAATCCGACAGGGAGTCAAGGCAAAGGCAGGGAGCGTTCATAATGCGTATTTTAGCGATGCCGTAGGGGCCCGGTACGAACGGCCCGAAATGGACAGGCGGATTTCGGTTCACCTGTTCGGACACCCGGAGAATACTTTTCCGGGTTCAATATTGATCCCTCTGTAAAAAACCGGTCTTCAAAATCCGACCCAGCCGCCGGTTGTTTTAATCGGGCTTGATCACATGACCGGCCACTCAACCCGACACGTCGGCCGCGCCTCGATATCAGCACCCTTAATCACAGGGGCATTTGGGGCGGAGCGCATCCTGCCGAAACCGGGGCGGCCGATGATATGATCAAGTCCTTTTAATCCGAGTGCTCCGCAGTATGATTTGTTCAAAAAAAAGACGTTGGACTTCTAAAGAGGCATGGAGTCGATATACTGATTTCATAGGATCAGGCCTGGAGGCAGTGTCGCATCGACCAAGGGAAAAAAGACCGGGTTCCTTTTCGGATATATGGCCACGCGTGTGCCGCGCGCTTTTTACGAATCCTTCAATATTGGTTGAAGCGACGTAAGTGGAAATGAACCTGGATAGTAGTAAACGGAAGTTAAGGGCCTCACGGGTGAAATTGCCGGAGGCCCTTTCAGTGTAGGGAAGAGCGGAAACCCGTTGCTTGGTCCTGAATGAAACGGCGGTGGTCGGGGTAGTGATATGGTATTGCTTTTTCGCGGGGGTTGTGTAAGGTTAAGTAAACCACCGGAACCGCCGTTGTCAAAGCACCCGCCAAATCGCACTGGGACCGTTGTCTTGGGTATCCGGGCCCGCGCCCTTTTGGGGAGTGTTCATATACTGTCCAATAATGCTTGAAGTTTCCAGGAAAGGGGGAATGAGATGGTGAGAAAAAGGGTCATCGTGTTGTTTGTTCTATTGGGGGTATTTCAGGCCGGCGCGGCATGGGCCAATGTTATTCAGATCATGGAGAACGGCGGGCTTCAGGGGGCCGATATGGTGATAAAGGCGCCCCAGCGGGAGTCCCAGCTGGCAACGGGCATGGTCACGGGGGATTTCAACGGCGACGGTATCAAGGACCTTGCCGTCGGTGCTCCCCGAAGCGATTCCCCAAGGGGGAAGGCCGAGGCGGGCAATGTTTCCGTGTTTTTCGGGGGCGAGGCGTTCGCGGCCCTTCCGTCGATCCTTGAAACCATCGACGGCGGCAAGGAGGATCTGCTGCTTTCGGGAAGCGCGGAACATGAGTTCGCGGGTGAAAGGCTTGCGGCGGGCGACCTGAACGGCGACAAGATCGACGATCTCGTGATCGTGGCCCAATGGGTGAACGACACGGGTGCCCCTGTTTCGCCGGAGGCGGCAAAAATTTATATCGTTTACGGAAGCGCCTCCCTTTCCGGTTCAAAGACCCTCTCCACCTCGGCGGACGTGGTGATTGCGCGCAAGGATTCGATGCATGTGGCGGGCGTTGCCGTGGGGGATGTGAACAAGGATAACGTCGCCGATCTTCTTGTCGTGGACGACCTTACCGACAGCGTTACTCACCCGCCCCTTGCACCGCTGGTGGAAGGTTTTGCCCGCGGGGTGAACGGCGCCGTGTATGTCTTCTTTGGCGGGGCACTGGGCGCCTCGTTGGATCCGGCCGCAGACACGGATGCCGCCATCATGCGCGCCGGCGGGGCTGAAATCTTCCAGAGCCAGAGCATTGCCCTGGGGGATTTTAACGGCGACGGGAACCGGGACATCATTCTAGGCGTTCCAACCGGGGACAATACGCCTCAGGACCTTGAAGACAGCGGCAGGGTCTACCTCGTTGACGGCGCCTCCGGCATCTCGGGCAACCTGGATATCGACAATATGGGCGCAACGACGATTTATGGGGCCCTGGAGAGGGACAAGATCGGCGTGACCCTTGGGGCGGGTGATCTGAACAACGACAACAGGGACGACATCGTGATCGGCGCTCCCCTTTCGGGGTGGGGGCAGGCCGGTTCCACGGGGTTTGGAAAGGTCCAGGTGGTGTACGGCAGGGACTCGTTCGGCCCGGCCATGGACCTTTTCGATGATACGGATATCTACCTGGCCCTTGGCGAAGGCGTTGCAAGGATCGGATTCAAGACCGGTCAGGGGCTCCATGTGGACGACATCAACGGTGACGGGGTGAAGGATATCATCATCGCCACCACCAACGCATTTTCCAGCAGCGGTACCAACGGATGGGTCCATACCGTGTTTGGAACGTCCGATTTGAAGAACAGGTACGACCTCGATACGGAGGCCGATTTAACGATTCTCGCACCGGAGGGAACGCCCACTCCGGGAGACCCCCTCTCGAAAGGGCGGCTGGGGTCCACGATTTCCGTTGCCGACCTCGACAACGACGGAAAAGCCGACATGGTGCTGGGGGCTCCCTGGGGCCTGGGGAACAACGACATGGTGGGGAACGGCTGGGCTGCTGTGCTTTTCAAGCCCCTTGAAAAGAAGGCGGATGAGCCCTGTATCCTCTTTGGCGCCGACGGAACGCTTCCGATCCCCCACCTGACACATAACGATCAAAGCCTGGGGATTTCATTCCGTTATGCGGGGGGCATGGATTTCACGGTGGATCTTGCCTCCATCACCGGGCCGGACGAAACCTTTGATCCCGTGAGTTTTGCCGTCGATTTCGGGCTTCATCTACCCTGTGTGAATGCAAACGGCACCATGTACGAATTTACCCTGAGGCCAAAGGACCCGTCCCTGGCGGATTTGTCGGGTTGGACCATAGATCCCGCAACGGTGGTGACAAAGGAAAACCGATAACCCCGGCTTTCGGGTTTCATGTTAATAAAGGAGAGCCTCCTGGGGTTTTTGCCCCGGGGGGCACGTACACCATATCTCCAACAAGCGTGTTGACAAAGGTAAACCGATAATCCCGGTTTGCGGGCTTCAGGGGAAAACGAGAGAACCCCCGGGGATTATTTACCCCCCGGGGGCTACGTACGATAGAAACTTGCAAAGGTGCGAAGTTTCAGGACCAACTTGGGGAGCGGACAGGGCATTCCAAAAGGGGGAAGCCCTGCCCGGTTGCAGGGTTGCCGGGAGTCGGCGCATTTTCCGGAATGGGGCGGCGAACCCGGACCCGACGGGTTATTCGGGAGAGGTTGCAGCGCTCACCATCGGGGACATTTCAAGGGAGTATTCCAGGCAGATACGCTTTGACAGGGCCTCCCGGCGGGTGTTCATCCGTTTGCTCAGAAACGTGCGGATCTTTTCGGTCCGGCTTTTTGCCTTTCTTCCCCCCCTGTCGGTCAATGCTTCCTTGACCAGTGCGCTCCTGTTGTTGTTGAGCCACTTGACCTTGGCGACCGCGTCGCATCCGATATCGGCCAGGATCGTATAGGGGGAGCCGGCCAGATGGACCCTGTTCCCGTAGAATGCGATCCTTCCGTCAATTACCTGATTTACCAGTTCCGGGCTCGGGGCTCCCGAAGCCGTTGCGGTTGCAGCGGGGGACCATAAAAGTAAAGCCAGTCCCGCGAAGAAGAAGATGTTCCGGATTGTTTTCATTTTTTAACCTCACTGATAAAAGATTATTGTTTGCCCCTTGCCGAGGCGTATCGACCGGTTTGAATCCACCTGTGGTATTCACCGAGCATGAATCTTCGGATTTTATACTTTACCGGTCTTGTTTCGTTCTGTGCCATCCCCATGATCAAACTGCTTCTGTTTGCCGTGAAATAATCAAACATCCGCTTGTATTGAAGTCCGTAAGCCCGCCGGTTCGGCGTGCCGGCGTGGCGCATTCCGGTCTTTTTCCCGCAGTTGTGGATAAATTGGTCCACGTAGGGTGCATACTCGGTGTTTTGCTCCGGCGATGGGGCGCTGTTGCACAATCCCGGAGAAGCCGCGGATACACAGAGTGCCGTGATGAAAAGATAAAGAAAAGGGGTCCATACTCTCATGCCTGTCGTTCTCCTGTTTTTGATGTGTTCAGAGCGGTTACCGACTTGTTCCGGGTAGACGGTTGCCGGGTGGAAAAACACCGTGGTGCTGCAAGTTCTTTCCCGACGACACTGTCCGGACGGTAACGGTAAATCGCCTGATTATCTTCGGTAAACAGATTCCGAAGGATGAAAAATAAAACCGATGTCAATACGTACAAACTTGCAAGGCGGTACAGAAAAAGCGTGACTGTGGAGGAACGTAAAACCCCGAATGAAGGGGGTTTGCATCGGTATTTGTAAAAGTGACCCTGGGTCATTAATTCGCACGAAGGAAGATGTTTATACTTCTTTGGAGCGTCTGTCAAGAGTGAAATGGTATTTTATGTGTACCGTTGAATTTTCCTACATGAAAACGATCCGTAAATGAATTTTCCTACATAAAAAAAGACCTGCGGACAACTATAAGGATTGTATCGATCTGAAAGGTCGATCCCAGTCCTGGGGCGGCTCATTTTTCATCGGTTACCGCTGCCGGTGCCCGCCGCTTCAATCCACATGGACTCATGGTGATTGAAGCGGCGGAGGGGGAAAACGGAAGGGATCAGGGGCAGGGGGAGTTCTGTTCAAATTCGCAGATCTCCCGCAGGGGAATCGGGCGCACGGGGGGCCTGATGTTCAGCGCGCCGAGGGTGTATGGTGCGGTTTCAAGGGCCAGTGCCGCTATCTCGCCGAGGGCGGGGCCGCACATGCGTCCCTGGCAGGGGCCCATGCCGCATCTTGTTCGGATTTTGATCTCGTTCACGTTCCGGCAGCCTTCGGCGACGGCCCGGCGGATATCACCGGCCGTTACGCCCTCGCACCGGCAGACGAGCACATCGTTCTCCACGTCAAAGAGGTTTTTACCAGGGGCAAAAAAGGCGTCCACGAACCCCCTGGGGGCCAAGGCCTTGCCGAGCCGGGCCTTTGCCCGGCCGCTCTTATCGCGTGCTTCCTCGGGGGAGATGACCCGGAGTTTTGCCGCAGCATCGATGCCGGCAATCTCTCCCTTGAGGGCCGAGGCGGCCGCTCCGTGCACGGATGCCCCGTCGCCCACCACGTAGATATTGTCCCGGCTGCTCCTTCCCGATGCATCGCAGACAGGGTACCAGTGGCGCTGGGTGCTGTTCCAGGCATGGTCCAGTTTCAGCATCCTTGAAACATGGGTGCGGGGAATGACCCCTTCGTGGAAGAGCAGGGTCGCGGCTTCGACGGTCTCGGTTTTGCCGCCCGCGTCATAGGATACCCTCGAAAGGCAGTTTTCTCCGTGGGCGGCGATCCGGTTCACGCCCCTCACCATTTTCGCTCCCGAGGTCATGAGATCCTTGAGCAGCATCACCCCCTTCAGGAGAAAGGGGATGTCCCTCAATGCCGGAGGCATATGGATAAGGGAGGTCACGTGGTTGGACAGGGGGGCGGTGTTCAGAACCGCCGACACCGTGACGCCCTTTGCGGCAAGGTGACTGCCCACGAGGGGAATCAGGGGGCCGTTGCCGGCCAGCACCACGGGACCTTCGGGAAGCACGCCGGAGTTCTTGTAGAGAATGTCGGCAGCGCCCGCTCCCATGACACCGGGAAGGGTCCACCCGGAAAAGGGCACTGGCCGCTCCATGGCGCCGGTGGCCAGGATGATCACCTGGGCCTTGATGGTGGAGGACTTTCCCTCCCTGCTGCAGATCACCCGTCCGGGTTCCGCGAACCACACGGTTGTCTTCGGAGAGTAGACGGCGCCGCCGGCAAGGAAGCGGACCACCATGGAAAGGCCCTCCTCCCGGTCCTCCTTCGAGAGGAAGTTTTTCCGGGCGTTTTTCGCCCCCACATTGCGGTAGATCTGTCCGCCGGGCATCTCCTGCTCGTCCAGGAGAATCACCTCCAGGCCGTTTTCGGCGGCCGCCGAGGCTGCGGAAAGGCCCGCCGGGCCGGCGCCGATAACGAGTACATCCCATTGTTGCTGCATCAGTTTGGCTCCACTAATTCTGTTTGTCGTTTGATCCGCATCCCCTCGCGCACCGTGACAAGGCATGCCTGCAGGTTGGGAACATCGTCGATGGTGACAAGGCATTCAAAGCAGACGCCCATCAGGCAGTAGGGAGCCCGATGCTCCCCTGTAACGGGGTTGGTGCAGGTGTGCGATGCCTTGGCATGGCCCAGGACGGCCGCCGCCACCGATATCTCGTCCGGCACATGGTAGGGCTTGTCTTCGAAGTATACCGTTACTGTGTCCTGCTTGGCGGTATCAGTGTGACTCATATACGACTCCGGTTATCTTTTGGTGCCCGGAACTCCCTGGTTTTCGAAAAGGGGAGGCGGGCGTTTCAGCTATTTGTTTATCGGTCCTGAAAGAATACGGTGGATCGGGCCGCTTATTAAGCAGCGGGTGACGGCTCAGGCGATTTTCCGGACCGGATCATGTTTCTTGAAAACGGGCGAGGGTAAATCCCTTTGCATCTTCCGGAAGGGGGCCGCCGAGAATATAATCCGGCAGCTCCCTTGCGTGCACGGCGGCAAGTGTCACCGAGCTGTGGGCGTTGATCACGAAGGCGTTTTCATGTCCGGGCACCCGGTCGTAGATGGGAAATCCGTCCCTCGGCATGACCCTCAGGCTGCTCCAGCAGCGGATCACCCTGAGGTTTGCCAGGGCGGGCCACACGGAAACGGCCCAGCGGGCTTCCTTTGCAACGGACTCGGGGGTGAACCCGATATCCGTTCCCACGTTCTCGTGCATAAATCCCACCATAACTGTACCGCCCGGGGTCCGTGTGATGCCAAGGATGGGGGTGGGCAGGATGTCGTCCACCCGCTCGGTGAGGAAAACCTGTCCCCTGTCCGGGGTCACGGGCACCTTGAGGCCCATGGGCGCCGCGAGCTGGCGGTTGCCGAGGCCGCCGGCAAGCACGAGCCTTTTGCATTCCATTACCCCCCGGGTGGTCTTGACCCGGTACCCGTCGTTCACCTTTCGGGTGGACAGGGCGCGGCAGTCTCCGTAAAGGGTGCCCCCCATGTTCACCATCCCCTGCCGCAGGGCAAAGAGAAGTTTCAGGGGCTCCACGAGGCCGTCCTCGGGACACCAGGTGCCCCCCACGACCTCCTTGCCGAACTTTATTTTGGGAAGGAGTTTTTCGAGCTCCGCCCGGTTCACCATGGAGCCGGGATACTCTCCCCCAGCCTCCTCTCTGAGGCCGTCCATATAATCCGAGCGGCGGGTAAACTCCTCGTTTCCGAGACAGGGGATGATCCCCCCCGACTCCGTGTACTCCATATCGATACCCGATGTTTCGAAGAGTTCCTTTGCGAATGCCTTGTAGAGCTTCGAGGAAGAAAACCCCCACCTGACGTAGCCGGGAATTCCCAGGGCCTTTGACTGGCACCAGATCAGTCCCATGTTGCTGCGGGACGAACGGTCCACGGAGGGGACCTCGTCCAGCACGGCCACGCGGGTGCCGTTTTTTGCAAGTCCGTATCCAAGGGCCGCTCCGGTAACGCCACCGCCCACGATAAGGACATCGAAGCTCGTGGGGCCTTCCGCATTGCCGTTGGATAAAAAGCGTCCGGCGAGTTTTTTCATTGCCCCGTTCGGGCGATCATTTCTGGCTGTATTCAAAACCTGCTCCTGATTTGAATAAGGGGGCGAAGTCTTCGTTTCCGATCCATCGAAGGTCCTTCGCGATTCCCTTGAAAGGGGCGAATCGTCATTCCCTGTTTAAACGGGACCTTTTAAGGTCCCCTCGAAAGATGCGAATCGTCACTTCCAGTTTAAGTGGAACCTTGTGCGGTTCCTTTGAAAGGCTGTTACTTCAGTTGCTTTAAGCGGATTCCCTTAGCGATCACCCTTCGGTGGGGGAAGCGTTTCCGCCTGATGTTTCCAGTGAAAGCCATCGCCGTTTCCCTGATGGGGGCAGGGCGCGGGCGTCTCGGTTCTCGCCCTTGCCCTGCCGCTCATACGGATATGTTTTCCAAGGAAAACCTATTGCGATCCTTCGTTGGCGCGGATGCCCAGATCGTCGATGACCTTTGCAAGGTCGGCGTACTGTGCCTTGACCTTTACGGGCCACTCAACAGGACCCATGTAGGCCGTCGTTGCGTGGATGTTGCCGAGGGCCTTGATGAACTTGGGGTCCTTGACCATCTTGGCGGTTGCGTCGGCGATCTTCTCCACCACGTCCTGGGGAACACCCTTGGGAGCCGCGATGCCGCCCCATCCGATGTATGCACCCTTGTAGCCTGCATCCTCAAAGCTGGGAACGCCGGAGTATGCTGGATCGACAGCGCCGAGGGCCAGGAGCTTGATCTTGCCGGCCTTGACCTGGGGGATGTAGTTCTGGGGAAACATGAAGGAGATGTCCGCGTGCTTGCCGAGGATGGAGGTGACTGCGGGGGCGGAACCCTGGTGCTCAACGTGCTTGAGCTCCACATCGGCCAGCATTTCCCACTGCTGCATGGCAAGGGAGAGCCAGGTGGCGGCGCCGGGGCTTGCGTAGAGGAGCTTGCCGGGGTTTTTCCTGGCATCCTTCACGAACTCCTCGAGGGTGTTCCAGGGAGCGTCGGCGTTTACGAAGAGGCCGCAGTTGCCGATCATGATGCGGGAGATATACTCGAAGCTGTCCATGTCGTATGCGGTTCTGGCGGTCTGGGGAGCGATGAGGGGGGCGCCCGCCTGGGCAAGGAAGAGGGTGTAGCCGTCGGGCCTTGCGCTTGCCGCATAGGTGGTGCCGGCAACGCCGCCGCCGCCGGTCTTGTTCACAACGATCACGGGCTGGCCCAGGATCTTCTCGGCGAAATCGGCCCATACGCGGGCGGTCAGGTCGGCATCACCGCCCGGAGAGTAGCAGACAACGAGCTTGATGGGTTTCTTGGGATACTTGCTCTTCGCGGTTGCGCTCTGAACGGTTCCGAGGCCGATGATAAGTGCGGTGGTAAGAACTGCCATAAAGATCTGTTTAACGCGTTTCATTTGTTTCCCCTTATAAAATCCATTGGTTTAGTATTACTTCCGATTTTGATGTGACCCTTGTCGGCTCCGTTTCACGGTTTTGGCCTTTAAGGCCGTGCCCGGCGTCCTCGGGCACCCTTCCTCGCCGTTGTCCGCGTGCCGGGCAACGGTCCCCGGAAGGACCTGGAGTTCAAGATCGTTTTGTGAATTCTCCCTGTTCGGAAACATCCCCTTACTTCGAGGAGTGTTTTTCCACTTGCTTCGAGAAGTACTTCCTCCATGCTCCGGGAGATCGTTCCCCATGTTCCGGGGGAATGTCGTTCCCATGTTCCGGGGGAACGTTGCCTCCTTGTTCCGGGAGGATTCCCCTGCCGCCCGGGGAGCCGTAATGACGCTGTCGGCGGCGGCTGTATACTGTCGTCTCCTTTCCCGGGTTTCCGGATAGGCCCTTTGTCCCTCGCCCCTGTCGGGGATTGGAGTGTCCCGGCGTTACGGAGCCGGTCTCCGGCCCGCCGACTCGGCGGACCGGATGGGGGATCAAGAGGGTATCGGTTTAAGCGTTATGGGTGATTGCCCGGCCGTTGCAACCTTCCGCGGAATGGGTGTACCCGGTGCCCATGCCGGTGCGTCGGTCGAAGCGGCCGGAAAACAGTTTCGTTTGAGAACCCTTCGGGGTTTACATCCCCTCGGGATGCAAAACTCCTTCGGGCATGGGATTATGCAGTTGCCGCAACCTTCCTGTTCTTTCTCATCCGGGTCCTGGTGATGCTGATAATGGAGGCCACGGCCATCAGCAGGAAGACCACCGATATGGGTTTGGTGAAGAAGATCATAAAGCTGCCGTCGGAGATGACCAGCGCCTGATCAAAGGAGCGCTCCCAGATGGGTCCGAGGATAAACCCGACGATAAAGGCTCCCGCGCTGTACTCCAGCCGCCTCATGAAGAAGCCGATGACGCCGAAGAGGATGAGGGTGGCCACGTCGAAGAGGCTCTGGTTGATGGAGTAGGAGCCCACCACGCAGAAGATGGTCACGCAGGAGAAGATCAGGTGACGGGGCAGCTGGGACAGCCGGATCCAGAGGTTGAAACCCATCTTCGCGATAAAGAAGAGGAGGACATCGCAGAGCAGGAGCCCGCCGTAGATCCCGTAGATCAGGTGGGTGTGCTCGAAGAAGATGGTGGGCCCGGGGGGGATGCCCTGGATCATAAATGCGCCCATCAGGATCGCCGTCACGTCGTCCCCGGGAATTCCCAGGGTGAGCATGGGGATCATGGCGGCGCCGGTGGTGGCGTTGTTGGCGGCTTCGGGCGCGGCCAGTCCGTCGAGGGCGCCCTTGCCGAACTTCTCGGGCTCCTTGGAGCTCCTGTTGGCCTCGGAGTATGCCATGAAAGCGGCAGGCGAGGCCCCGAGCCCGGGCATGGCCCCCAGGAAGGAACCGATAAAGGAGGACTTGATCATGGTCTTGAAACAGCCCTTGAACTCGCTCCAGGTCATGCGGTTGTCGTCCCTGTTGTCCGACAGGCGCAGGCGCTCGGTCTTCTTGCCGGAACCCGTGAGGCTCACCTGGCGGATCACCTCGGGAAGGCAGAGAAGGCCGATCACCATGGGGATCAGGGATATGCCGGCCGTGAACTCGGGGATACCGAAGGTAAAGCGCGTTGCGCCCGTTGTTTCGGAGATACCGATGGTGGAGAGCCAGATCCCAAGGGCGGCGCAGATGATCCCCTTGATGATGGAAGGACCGGATATGGAGCCCACCACCGTGAGGGCCAGGATGATGATGCTGAACCTTTCGACCGGCCCCGCCTTGAGGGTGAGGATCGAGAGGGGCGCGGCAACGAAGATCAACAGCAGGTTGCTGAACGTGTCCCCCACGATGGAGGCGGTCAGGGCCGTGTTCAGGGCCTTTCCCGCCTTGCCCTTGCGGGTCAGGGGGTAGCCCTCCAGGGCCGTGCACACGGCCGGGGGCGCTCCGGGGGTGTTCAGGAGGATGGCCGAAATGGAGCCCCCGAAGATGCCGGCCTTATAGATACCCAAAAGCATGGGAATGCCGATAAGGGGGCTGACGTAAAAGGTCATGGGCAGGAGGATGGCGATGGCCATGATGCCCGAAATTCCCGGAATGGCGCCGAACACCAGGCCGGTGAGGATACCCACGGCAATGCCGATCATGGGTCCTGCGGAAAAGATGGACAAGAGTCCCGATATTGCTTCAGCGATCATGAATTCTCTCCTTATTCAAAGAGGATGCCCGCAGGGAGCATGATTTTCATCAGCTTCAGGGCAACGTAGTAGAGGGTGACGCTGAAGAAGATGCTCATGAGCGCCATGGCGATATAGTTCCGCCCCTTGAGGATGATCGCCACCACCATCATCACGATGGGCGTGGACACGATAAAGCCCACCAGGTGCATCATGCCCATGTAGGCCACAAGAAGCCCCAGGTAGATGACGATGTTGAGGTTGCTGACCTCCTCCTCCTCCAGGGGATCCTTGAAGGTGGCCGGGGAAGCCTCGGTCTCCTCGGGTTCCGCTGCCGCCTCCTTTTTCGCCGGCCTCAGAAAGCCCTTGAACACCAGCACGAGGCTCAGGACCACCACCAAGGTCATGACGAATTTCGGGAAGAAGAGGGGACCCACGGTGGATTGAACCCCGCCGTAGACAAACCGGTGCATGGTAAGTAAGAACAGGAAACTTGCAATAAAGAGCCCGAGGCCCACCAGCTTGTCGGCAAGTTGCATTTTGTTCCGGGATGTATTCATGTATTTTTCCGTTGGTAAAATGGGTTGATCGTTTCGGGATCCCCGGTCATGCCCCTTACCGGGATATGGGAATCCGCCTTTATTCGGGCGCAGCGGGTCAGGTGAAGCCCGGTAGCCCGCAGTTGCGGGATCTCCCGGCGGTAATGGGGCCGATCTTCACAGGGGTTCCTCCTTTTTTTCAGGGGCGCGTTCGGCGCCCCATGGTTGTCGTGGCTCCCCGGGGCCGTAGGCAGCCGGGAATGTTCCGGTGTTAAGTTTTCGTTAATCTTGTGCAGGTTGCATGTCAGATATCTGATGTTTCTGCAACCAATTGTAATAACGAGATGTATTTGGGGGATCAGGGGGGGGGGATACAGAATCTGGGAAATGTAATGTTTCGTTGCGATCGATGCGCTGTTTCAGGTTCAGTTGATGCGCCGAGGGACACGGCCTGGAGAAGATGGACGTCAAATCAAATAAATAGGCGTCGTGGAGTGTTTAGTGTACTCGGGTGTAATGAATCGTTACATGTAATGAAACGTTGCAGGGTGGAGGCCACGAGGAAAGCGACAGGAGCGCGGTTCAGCGAAATCCCTGTTACCGGAAGGAGGGATGCCGCAGGGCGGTTGATCTACTTAATCGGGAGGAAGGGAGGCGTATGCCCGACAGGCTCGGAAAGCT
>PPCM01000721.1_pt1 | contig 22365 bp, 18 predicted proteins | sample 1555541 | NCBI WGS metagenome assembly PPCM01 (sample SAMN05284479, study PRJNA326546) | Marine sediment metagenome, whole genome shotgun sequencing project. | isolation source: marine sediment | place: Germany: Wadden Sea | collected 2012-09-05 | reverse complement strand
ATCCCGGCCGTTGAAAAGGGGATTATCGAATCTTCGGAAAAGGGCATTCTCGCGGGCTTTCCATGCGTGGATTTCAAGGCGGTTCTGGACGACGGCTCCTATCACTCGGTGGACTCTTCGGAGATGGCCTTCAAGATCGCGGGTTCCCTGGCCTATAAAAACGCGATATCGAAAGCCGAACCCGTTCTCCTGGAACCCATCATGGAGATCGCCATTGTTGCTCCCGACGATTTCACGGGAGATATCATGGGTGATCTGAACTCCAGGAGGGGACGTGTTCTCGGAATGGACAGCGCCGGAAAGAACCAGGTGGTCAAGGCCCATGTGCCCATGTCCGAGTTCCTGACCTACGCCCCGGATCTGAGGTCCATGACAGGCGGTCGCGGTACCTTTACCATGGAGTTTTCCCATTACGATGAAGTCCCCTTCGATATTTCACAGAAGGTGATCGAAAAGATCCTGAAGGATCAGGAGGGATAAATCCCGAAATAAAAATGGGGGGGGGTACTTCCCTCCCCTTTCATACCCGGATCTTAAGGGTGCCGCTCCGGTGCCCTTACCCGGGGACGATCTCCTTTCGAAGCCTCCATTTGCCTGCAACCCCTTGCGGTTCAGATATCCCTGCGTGCATCCCGGCACTTAAATCAAAACATGCACGATTTGTCGTCCAATACGGAAATCCTGATCATGCCCGCATTTATGGGAATAGCCGTGCCGGCGCGTCTCCGTGATATGGGATAAAACCTTGCTGTTTTATTCATGCGCGGTGCCCAAAAGATCGGATCACCTTGGTGATGAATCAATATAGCCGTATGAATCCCATCGAAATATCGGTTGATTAAGGAATGGATGCAACGGGGCGCCGCCGTGGCGGCATGGGGTGGTATCGATGATACTGTCAAATGGATTGGAATGTGCCCGCCGTGAGATCGTATGTCGTGGTGTTGGGTTAATGGGAAAGCGGACCTTTCGACCGGCGTGATAAGAAATGTTAACTCTCCCCGTCCCTTGGCTTAAGGGACGGGGAGTCGTTTTTATCGAGGAAGGGCGTTTCCTTCCATCGGAATCGGGTTCATCAGGTTATTTCTTGCGGTTTGCAGAGGCGCGCCTCCTCGGACGCTACCCTTCCGCAGGTTTGGCATGAGAATTTCATTGCAGCCAGTTTTTCCTTGCAGATGTGAGCCGCGCCCACATCACCCGCGCCGCAAAAAGAGCAGGATATTTTTTCCATGGTGGGATTGCAGAGGTGACCGGGGTCGTCTGCAACCGCGCCACATGTTGTACATGTATGAGCCATCTTGTATCTCCTTCGCTAATCGTCGCTCAATATTAAAAAGACAGCCTTGGGGTTGTCGGAACCGTCTTCCGAAGCCGTGTCCCGCATGTTCACGGGCATCCTTCGGCTCTGTTTGGGAAATGGGTTGAAGAACGGTAAAAACCTTATCCAAAAAACTAATAGTTCTTGACTCATTGTCAACGGGGGTGGTGAATTTATCAGTACGGGCAAAATGTAAAATTTATCAGCCGACTTTTCGATCCGCTTGAAGTTGATTCCGCTCTTCTTTGATTTTTCCTTTGCAGAATCGACTTCGAGGTCAATCGCGGACAAACCCCACTAACTATTGAAAAAGGCATTGCTGAAATGAAAAGAGTGGTATCGGTGGCGGGAGAATCAAAAAATACAGGCGGCAACAGGGCGACGGAAATGGTGAAGCAGGAGAAGAACAATTGCTGCGATGGATGCGGAATCGAGCTCGACCCCGGAAGTGAAGGGTATGTTGAACTCGATTCCGATCTGTATTGTGTATGGTGCTGGAACAACGACTGTTGCGGTATCACCGGCGATCGCCGTTATTAAGACCCGGTTGTTCCCCTGAACATCCGGACGACACCGCATGTTCAGGTTCCCGGGAAGCTGTTTTCCAAAAGCAACGGAGCTTAACCGGTAAACAGTTTCAGGGCCTCGAAGTACTTTTTGGCGGTCTGCTCAATGACCTCGGCGGGGAACGTGGGGCCCGGAGGGGTCTTTTTCCAACCTGTTGAAACGAGATAATCCCTTACGTACTGCTTGTCGTAGCTCTCCTGGGGACCGCCCGGAGCGTATGTTGCCTTGGGCCAGAACCTGGATGAATCGGGGGTGAGCACTTCGTCGATGAGGATGATCTCGCCGTCGAAGATACCGAATTCAAACTTTGTGTCGGCAATGATGATCCCCAGCTTGTCGGCCACTTCGACACCTCTCTTGTAGATGGAGAGGCTCAAATCCCTGACGGCCTCGGCATGCTCCCTGCCGACCCTTTTCACAGCCTCTTCAAAATCGATATTGATGTCGTGGAGTCCCACCTCCTCCTTTGTGGAGGGTGTAAAGATCGGTTCCGGCAGCTTGGCGGATTCCGTAAGTCCCGAGGGAAGCGTAATACCGCAGACTGTTCCGTCCTCCTTGTAGGATTTCCAGCCGGATCCGGATACGTAACCGCGCACCACGCACTCGATGGAGAAGGGTTCCGCCTTTTTAACGATCATGCTTCTACCCTCGAGGATATCGGCATGGGGGCGGCAGGCTTCGGGGAACTCGTTCACGTCGCTTGTGATGATATGGTTCTTGACGATGGACGCCATTTCGTTGAACCAGAAGAGCGAGATCTGGTTGAGGACGATACCCTTTCCCGGAATGGCATCGGGCATCACCACATCGAAAGCCGAGAGCCGGTCGGTTGCGACCATGAGGTAACTGTCGCCGAGATCGTAAAGATCCCTCACTTTTCCTCTTCTGACAAGATTCAATCCGGGTAAATTTGTTTCAAACACTGCTTTGTCCATAATTCAAGACCCTATCTGATTGGTTACGGTTGTTTATGAGTTCGTCGCGGTATACCACGCCAACGCCCGCTTCGGGCTGCTGTAAACCAATTCTTCTACCATAAACCAAACGGCAACTAAAGAGATATTTCACCCGGTATATGCATCGAGTCATGTCCGATTATAATAGGATCATCTGAAAAAACACCCGAATCGACGTGGAGAAGTCGTGGGCGGGATGCGCCTTTCCGATGAACAGATCATTCGCGACATGCCTTGCTTTATTAATAGATGGCGCCTGATGACGGTGATGACGACGGGATGTATTGTGATTCAGGCACAGCTGCGGGCTATGTGGGTATTGTGCGAGAATGGAGAGGGCAGCGTTCTTGGAGAACAGGTTCGTTATTCAAAAATCCGATAGGTGCGTTGGTGAGCCGTGTCACTCGGAATTCCATTCAAATTGACGGCTCCAAAGGCTTAAAACCAAGGACTTCTTCGGGAGCCTTCCCCTCTTTGCCCGCCCGCGACAGGTTGGTACTTACTCATTTTACTCGTTCAAAGATTGCGAAACGGACCCCGTACCTTTTCAAGGAACTGGAATGAATACACTGAGCCACTGATATCCCTAGGATAAATGCAGGGGTATTAAAGCCTGAAGAACGTAAATATAAAAAGGGGGTACCCCCCGGAAAGGATACCCCCTGTAAATCAAATCGATGTACGATCGATTTTACATCATGTCTGCAATAGCGGCTCTTTCCTCGGCCAGCTCTTTCTCGGTGAGACCCATGCGCTCACGGCTGAAATCGCTGATCTCAAGACCGGCAACCTCTTTCCACTCGCCGTTTTCACAGGTGATGGGAAATGCGTACATGAGATCCTCGTCGATGCCGTAAGAGTTGCCGGCGCTGTAAACACCCATGCTGACCCACTGACCGTTGCTGCCGAGAGCCCAGCTGCGCATGTGATCAACTGCCGCTGAAGCTGCGGAAGCGGCACTGGAAGCACCGCGAGCCTTGATGATGGCTGCGCCGCGCTGCTGTACGGTGGGAATAAAGGTGTTGACGTACCACTCGTCCTCGACCAGTTCCTTTGCGATCTTTCCGTCAACCGTTGCAAAGCTGATGTCTGGGTACTGTGTGGCGGAGTGGTTGCCCCATACGACCATTTTCTCAATGTCGGTGGAATGTTTACCGGTTTTCTCGGCAAGCTGGGACATGGCGCGGTTGTGGTCCAGACGCATCATCGCGGTGAAGTTGCGGGGATTGAGGTCCGGAGCGTTTTTCATGGCGATAAGGGCGTTGGTGTTGGCGGGGTTGCCCACAACCAGAACCTTTACGTTGGGGTTGGCATTGTCGTTAAGCGCCTTGCCCTGGCCTGTGAAGATGGCGCCGTTGGCCTTGAGAAGGTCGGAACGTTCCATTCCGGGCCCACGGGGACGGGAACCTACGAGGAGAGCATACTCCACCTCCTTGAAGGCAACATTGGGATCGTCGGTTGCAACGACACCCGCGACAAGGGGAAAAGCACAGTCGTTGAGCTCCATTACAACGCCTTCGAGGGCGCCCATGGCCGGCGGGATTTCCAGGAGCTGCAGGATAACGGGCTGATCTTTACCAAGCATATCGCCGCTGGCGATACGGAAAATAAGAGAGTAACTGATTTGCCCTGCTGCTCCTGTAATTGCTACACGTACTGGGGATTTCATTTGCGTTCTCCGTTTATTTAAAAAGTTAATTAGCCGGTTTCGGCGGCTGGTTGAAGGGAGAACAGCATTACATTTGTCCTCCACCGCCGACCCTTTGCCGTAATAACAAATCTGCCGCGTGAAAGGAGAACTTATAGTCCAATATCGCCCCTTTGTCAAATTGAAAAATCGTCATTGGTCGACTGTTTTACTAAAATCTCTCATCAGTAGTTCGATGGATGAGGGATAATTGCCGCGACGGCTCCCCGGGTAAGTCTTTCCACGTGCTAATTGTATTAAGGAACGGCCTAACATTGGTCATTATTATTGTGATTTGCGGCAAAACACTGAACCCATACGGATGTTCCGAAAGATGTTGATCAATTTTTCGGATATTTATCCGAAGTGTTCTTTATAAATTGACGTCTTTGGGGTATTATCCCTTTGTCGGTGCGAAGCGTTCTTCTGCGGATTAACGGAGGCGCGGCCCTCACTCCAACGGGCATCATTCTGCAAGCGGTTTGTTCATGCCGTGTTCGGAAAACAACAGATTCGGGTTCGGAGTAAGCACGTTCGAAAAACTTCAAACTCCCGGAATGGGCAAAAACAGTAAAGCCGATTTTTCAATATAGCAGAAATTAGTAATAAATTTGTTGACTTTATTGCCTGTTTTGATGATATTTATTGTTTTTGTCCGGATGTTCATTTTTGTTCGGCAAACGTTAAAAAAATCCCTTTTGATGATTCAAATCAACATAACGGTTTCAACAAGGAGATAGGTATGCATAAGAAAGTTACGGTTATTGGATCTGGAAATGTCGGAGCTACCGCGGCTCAACGACTTGCCGAAAAACAGCTGGCCGACGTCGTCCTGGTTGATATCCTCGAAGGCCTTCCCCAGGGCAAGGCCCTGGATCTGACCCAGGCTGCCGCCATCGAAATGCACGACTGCAAGGTCATCGGAACCAATGATTACGACCAGACGGCGAACTCCGACATCGTCATCATCACCGCCGGCATTCCCAGAAAACCCGGAATGGGCCGAGAGGATCTGCTCAAGACCAACGTGGGAATCATGAAGAGCGTCACCGAGGAAGCCGTTAAAAGATCTCCCAATGCCGTGATCATCGTTGTGGCCGATCCCCTTGATGCACTCTGCCACGTGGTCCATGAGGCCAGCGGTTTCCCGAGGGAGCGGGTGCTGGGGATGTCCGGGATTCTCGATGCTGCCCGTTTCAGGTCCTTTATCGCAACGGAGCTGGATGTGTCCATAGAAAACACCCATGCTTTTGTCATCGGCGGAACAGGCGACCAGATGGTTCCCCTGCCCCGTTACTCGACCGTGGCCGGCATTCCCGTAACCGAACTGCTCACCCGCAAAAGAATCGATGCGCTGGTTCACAGAACCGCCCAGGGCGGCGTGGAGGTGGTCAGCTATCTCAAGACCAGGAGCGCATACTATGCGGTTGCATCGGCGGCCGTGGAGATGGCCGAGGCAATTCTCAAGGACAGCAGGAAGATCCTGACCTGTACCGTGCGTCTCAACGGAGAGTACGGTTACAAGGGACTCTTCATGGGAGTGCCGGTGAAACTCGGGCACGGAGGCGTCAGGGACATCATGGAGATCGAACTCTTCGAGGATGAGAAAAAGGCATTTGACAAATCCGCTAAAACGGTTCAGGCAATCGTGGGTTCCCTGGAAAAACTCTGATGATTCCACCGGGCGCGTCAACCGATTGACCCAAGGCGGCTTGTTGCGGATAATCCGCAACAAGCCGTTTCTTTTCTTGACGTTAGCCTCCGGTTCTTCTGATGTAAAACGATACAATCCTGTTGCCGTCCATCTCTTTTACCGTTACCTCGTATCTTTTCAGCTTGATCTTCTCGTTTTCCCTTGGAATGCGTCCGATTTTCTTGAGTATATACCCTGAAAAGGTGTCGTATTCCATTGATTCTGGAATATTCATGGGAATCATCTTGTTGATCTCGTCAACTGAAGATTTTCCAAGAACAATCCACTCCCTGTTCTTCAATCTAACGATATGCGGGGCCACCTTGTCGGTCTCGTCACTGATCTCCCCCACGATCTCTTCGATCACATCCTCCAGGGTAATGATACCGGCAACGCCGCCGTGTTCGTCGATGACAATTGCAAGGTGGTGTTTTCCGTTTTTGAAATGGTGCAGCAGGGTATCCAGCTTTTTGCTCTCCGGAACAAAATAGGGTTTGCGCATCACCTTGCGAAAATCGGGATTCTTTCCGCCCGGTATTCGGCAGCTGAAAAGATCCTTTACGTTGACGATCCCGATTACGTCGTCGATATCGTTGTCAATGACGGGGATACGGGTAAAGCCCGATTTGAGAATCTCATCGAGTCCCATCCGGTCGTTCACGTCAATGACAAACATATCGGCACGGGGTGTCATAATCTCGGATGCGCTGGTATCGTCGAACTGGAAAATATTATGAATGAACTCTTTTTCCGCTTCCTTGATCTCGCCTTCCTCTTCCACGACCTCCACGATGGTTTTTAATTCCTCTTCCGTGACGGTGGGGGGTCTGTCGATTTTACCGGTGAGCATGGGAATGAACTCGAGGATGCGAATAAGCGGGTAAAATAGACGGGACAAGCAGTGGATGGGACGGATAACGCCTCTTGCGACGGGAATACTGTGTTTTGCGGCAATGGACTTGGGTATGATTTCACCGAACACCAGAATCAGAACGGTCATGACGATTGTTGCAAGCCCCACCGCGTTGGAAGGAAAAAGGCGGATCATGACGGATGTTGCAAGGGATGCCGCGGCCACGTTTACGATGTTGTTTCCGATGAGAATCGTGGAAAGCAGCCTGTGGGAAGACTCCTTCATTTCAAGGATAAGCTCGTTTGCCCTGCCGTTTTCCTTGGCGAGATGCCTCGCCTTGGTCATGCTGATCGAAAACAGTGCCGTTTCGGCCGAAGAGAAAAAACCCGACAATATCAGCAAGAATAACAGAGCGGTTAGGTCGAAGTACATAATGGTTAAAATCCGTGAATGGTACAACGGTCGGCATCCGGTAAAACAGGTTGGAAAGGAAAAATACAATGCCGGCGCCGGTACGCAGATTTAAAGTATCATTACACAACTATAAACAATCTAGTATATTACGCAAGAAGCTAGTGCCACTATAGCTTTGACCATCTTAAATTTCAACAGTCCAGGACGTCGTTTACTAGTTTTATACCGGTAGCGGAAATGAACGTCGGCGCCGGTAACGGGAAGAGGGCTTGCCGGCAGGTTTAATTATCGCACCCCATTCATCACCCCTTGAAAACTTGACACAAGCACATCCCCAATGTATGATAAGATATTAAAAACAGGAAGTATTTCGACATTACCGGGGCCGTCCCGCCCCATGACGGAATTGAACACCGGAGCTTGTTCTCTTAAAACAGTTTTAATTCAGCGACGTCGTTCCCTTGGCCGGAACGGGACAGGATCGTTTAAAGGTGATGGAATCCGCGGTTCCTTACCGAATTCCGGAAAGAGAGCGGAACCACGCGCCCGTCAATTAAGGAGAATTCCATGATTAAAGTAAAAGATATCATGACCACGGATGTTCTTTCGGTTTCGCCTGAAACAGAGATTGTCCAGGCCGCGAAACTGCTACTTGAGAATCGGATAAACGGTTTGCCGGTTGTGGACGATTCCGGTAAGCTTGTGGGAATTATCTGCCAGAGCGACCTTATCGCACAGCAAAAAAGATTTCCCCTTCCGAGTCTCTTTACCGTACTGGACGGTTTTATTCCATTCGGTTCACTAAAGCAGCTGGAAAAGGAAGTTTCCAAAATAGCGGCCGTGACCGTTGCCGAGGCAATGACGACGTCGCCTGTAACCGTTACCCCCGATTCCGGCATCGAGGAAGCCGTATCCCTTATTATCGACAACCATTTCCATACGGTTCCGGTCGTTGAAAACAACCGTATGGTCGGTGTCATCGGAAAAATAGATGTACTGAAAACAATTATATAGCCCCATACCCCGGGTGTTTCTCCCGGTCACGCCGGTTGACCCGGCCATTAAAACTCCGAATCCCTCGCATACCGGGCTGTTAAAGCCTGGATATTCCTCCGGCCGTTGTCCGCAATTTTATACGAATTGTGGACTCGGAGCGGATTGAGTGAAAGAATGGCCCGGATGCAAGGGTTTCAACCGCGCTTCTTGTCCAACGTTATTTGCCCGGTTTTGACAAGTCGGTTTCTTATTCGTGCCCCTCCAATAACTCCCACGTTTTCACATCGATTCATGATCAACCGCCTTGAAACGCTCCCGATTAAAGGAGATGCCGAATCACGCCCCGAGCCATGGGCGAAAATGAAAGCGGTCTTTATCCGTCCACGAGATCGGGAGCGGCAAAATTCTTGCGTAAATTTATATGGACAAAGGTTCCTTTCCGGCCGAGATTACCGACCGCGACGGAATTTGGAACATGCAATTATGGATTAATTACCCCGGCGATGATGCACGGCATTTTTCAAAATCAGGAAATAAAAGCGGCTAAGCCGACCTGCCTGGTGGAACGTGTAGTGAGTTGGCGATTCGACAACAACAGGTAAAAGAAATGGAAAGGGTTTTAACTAACGGCTGTTGCTTATATAAGTGTTTTTTGTTACATTTGCGGACTGCGATTGCGTGCCGATGGAGCGCCGGTTGCGGTCGGTAACGGTTTGCCCCTTCCGGCTGTTTGGCTCCGAGCAACTCCATCTTGACCATGGCGGCGCGCCCGCGTGGGGGCAACAAGCGTAAGGTACTTATTATAGACAGAAGAAAGTTGACATGAAATATTCAAATGTTTTTATAGAATCCATTGGTTATGAGCTTCCTTCCAATGTTGTGACCACAGGGGAGCTGGAGGATCGGCTAATGCCCGTCCTGAAGCGCTTTTTCTTTAAAAAAGGCCAGCTCAAGGCGTTGACGGGCATTTCCGAAAGAAGGTACTGGGACCCTGTTCACACCATGGGGGAAGGTGCCGTAAAAGCGGGAAAAAAGGCGATGGACCGCTCCGGGATCGCCCCGGGGGAGATCGGCATGCTGGTTTACGGCGGGGTCTGCAGGGACAACCTCGAGCCCGCCACCGCCACATCAGCGGCACACGGACTCGGCCTGGGGGCGGACACACAGATATATGATGTGTCCAATGCCTGCCTGGGCATTCTCACCGGAATGATACAGGTTGCAAACGCCATCGAACTCGGCCAGATCAGGGCCGGACTCGTCGTCTCATGTGAATCCTCCCGCCAGATTGTGGATTCCACCATTGAGCGGATCCTCTCGGAGAAGAGTATCGAGGTGTTCACCAAGACCATCGCGACCCTCACGGGCGGCTCAGGGGCGGTTGCCGTTCTTCTAACGGACGGCTCCTTTTCCGGTTCCGGGCGTCGTCTTCGGGGCGGGGTCGTAAAGAGCGCCGCCGAGTTCCACCGCCTCTGTCTGTGGGGACCCGACACCGGAATTCCCGCCACCATGCCCCTTGTCATGGAGACCGATGCCGTTTCCGTTTTGAAAAACGGCGTTAACCTGGCAAAGGTCACCTACGACGCCTTCAGAGAGGAGCGGATCCTGGATACCGATGAACCGGACAAGATTATCTGTCACCAGGTGGGCTCATCCCACCAGAATGCCGTTCTCGAAGCCCTGAACATTCCCGGGCACAAGGATTTCACCACATTCGAGCACCTCGGAAACATGGGCACGGTTTCCCTGCCCCTGACGGCAGCCGTTGCCGAGGAACAGGGGTTTTTGGAGAGGGGCGATTCCGTGGGGTTCTTTGGAATCGGAAGCGGCCTGAACTGCATGATGCTCGGCATCGAGTGGTAACGGTATGTCAAACGTTAAACAGAGCAGAATATGAGAATCATGAATAATATGCCGGTGGACACCGATCCATTTAAAGATATCTATCCGTTCAGGTCCAATTTCTTCAACAACAGGGGATTCAATTACCACTATGTCGACGAGGGCAATGGCGACCCCGTTCTCATGCTCCACGGCAACCCCACATGGTCCTTCTACTTCAGGCGCATCATCCAAAAGCTGTCCGGCACCTACCGGTGCATCGCACCCGATCATGTGGGGTGCGGGCTGTCGGACAAACCCGGAACCCGCGACTACGGCTACCGCCTCAAGGACAGGGTCGAGGACCTTTCCCGATTCATCGATCATCTGTCGCTGGACCGGAAGATCACCCTGATCGTGCACGATTGGGGGGGGATGATCGGCATGGCGTATGCCCTGGCGAACATGGAGAAAATCTCTCGCATCGTCGTCACGAACACGGCGGGTTTTTTCCCTCCCGGCGGAAAAAACCTCCCCAAAAGGCTATGGCTGCTGAAGTATATCAGCCCCTTTGCGGTGCTCGGGATACTCGGGTTCAACCTCTTTTCCCGGGCGGCGCTGTACATGGCGCCCAAAGCTCCCCTGCCCCCCAAGGTCAAGAGGGGATTGACCGCTCCCTACAACAGCTGGAAAAACAGGATCGCCACCCTGAAATTCGTTCAGGATATTCCCATGGAAAAGGATGCCCCCAGCCGAGGGCTTGTGGAGCGGGTGGACCGGAACCTTAAAGAACTCGCATCGATCCCCATGTTGATCCTCTGGGGAAAACACGACTTTGTTTTCAACGAGTCCTATTACGACGAGTGGCGGAAACGTTTTCCCCTTGCGGAACACCACCTGTTTTCCGATGCGGGGCATTACCTGTTCGAGGACAAACCGGATGCCGCAGGTGATTTGATCCTCGATTTTTTTAAGAATAACCCCGCTTAGGAAGCACGGGGCACCGGATCGGCCTTTCACCGGCCGCCGAATTGAACGGTCTGCTTGCCCAACAACGGCCGTTCCCTTCATCCGGAAATCCGCGGTACCGGTAAGCCCTGGAAATAATTGAAACGGCGGTGAACATGTTTGGTAAAAAGGGAAAAAAGGCTAAGAAAGGGGCAAAAGAGGAGAAAGTATCCGAGGACGGCGGGGGCATCAAAAAAAAACGTCGCCTGACGCCCAAACTGCTGTTCGGCGTATTGATAACCCTTGCCGTCGTCACCATCGGCGCCATCTATTATTTCGTGATCAGAAAAGCCGAGGTGACCGTTGCCCCGGGAGACCTTGACAAGGTGACAATGGGTGAACAGCTCGTGACCTTTTCCATTGATAAATTACCCGGGATATACGGCAGGATCGTATCCGTGAACGGCGAGATCCTGCTCATCGAAAAGGAGATCACCCGGTTGAAGGAGATCGAGAAAGCCTATCCCCTCCAGAAGAAGATCACCTCCAAGGAGATCAAGATCTGGGAAAAGATTCTCAAGGGGCTTGTGAAATCCCTGGGCGCCGCGGAAAAAAAGATCGAGCAGTTTTATGTGGCCGTGGAGGTCAACCCCGAAAAGGGCGCCGAAATGATCGGAAACAGCCAAAAGGATGTTGAAGCGGCAATGGATGCCGTGCTCGCGCCCTCCAGGGAAGCGACGGCGCGGTTGAAACCAAAGGTGAAGGAGAAGGGCTCCCTTATCGATCGCGTCAAGGATAAAATAAAGAACCTGATCTGACCATGAATATAGAAAACGACAAAGAAACCCAAGACAGTGTCAACGTCGCATCACTGCTCTCCCTTGCGGCCGAAAGAACCCCCTATAAACGGGCGGTGGTTTCCCCGGAGGGAACGGACCCATGCGGCAGGATCACATACTCGCACCTTACCTTCTCGCAGCTGGACGAGGACTCTTCCCTCGTGGCCAACGGCTTGACCCTGGCCGGCATCACAAGGGGAACAAGGACCATCCTCATGGTCACCCCTTCCATCGAGTTTTTCGTGCTGACCTTTGCCCTCTTCAAGGCAGGCGCGGTACCGGTGGTGGTGGATCCGGGCATGGGCATCAAGAGAATGCTCTCCTGCCTTGAAAAGGGAAAGGCCGAGGCTTTCGTGGGAATTCCCAAGGCCCATGTTCTGAGGCTCCTGAGGCCTTCCTATTTCAGGTCCGTTAAACACTGGGTTACCGTGGGAAAAAAATGGTGCTGGGGCGGCCATACCCTCGATGATCTCAAGGAGATGGGGCAACCCGGGTTCGTGCCCGTGAAGACCCGCGCCGACGAAACCGCCGCGATCCTCTTTACAACCGGCAGCACCGGTCCCGCCAAGGGGGTGGTCTATACCCACGGCACCTTCGCGGCCCAGGTAAGCACCATCAAGTCCCATTTCGCGATCGGTGAAAACGAGGTGGACCTTCCCACCTTTCCCCTCTTCGCCCTCTTTGACCCGGCCCTCGGCATGACCGCCGTGATTCCGGACATGGACCCCACAAAACCGGCCAAGGTCAATCCCGAGAAGATCATCGAGGCGGTACGGAACCAGGGGGTGACCAACATGTTCGCCTCCCCCGCCCTGCTCAACCGCGTGGGCGCGTTTGGAAAGGAGAACGCCGTTTCCCTTCCCTCCCTGAGACGTGTTGTATCCGCCGGCGCCCCGGTCTCACCCGCCAACATCGCCCAGTTTTCGACCATGCTGGACAGTGAAGCCGAGATCATGACTCCCTACGGCGCAACCGAAGCGGTCCCCATCGTCTCCATGGGCAGCCGCGAGATCCTGTCCGAGACCCGCAAGCTCAGCGAGCAGGGGTTCGGAATGTGCGTGGGAAGACCCATCCAGGGCATGGACGTGCGCCTGATCCGCATCAGCGACGACCCCGTAAAGGAGTGGTCCGACGACCTTTCCGTGTCCGACGGCGAGATCGGCGAGATCACGGTGGTGGGGGATCTTGTGACCGAGTCCTATTTCGAGGACCCCGAAGCCGATGCCGGCGCGAAGATCCGCCACGGAGAGAGGATCCGCCACAGAATGGGCGACCTGGGCTGGATGGACAGCAAGGGGAGAATCTGGTTCTGCGGAAGAAAGGGCCACAGGGTCATAACCGAAAAGGAGACCCTCTACACCATCCCCTGCGAGGCGATCTTCAACAACCACCCGAAGGTGTTCAGAAGCGCCCTTGTGGGGGTTGGGCCCGGAGAGAAGAAGTCGCCCGTGATCTGCATCGAACCCGTTCCCGATGTGACCGAGGAGGACCTGGACACCCTGCGCGAAGAGCTCATGACCACGGCGGGTGAGAACGTTGCAACGGAAACCATCGGTCATCTTCTCTTTCACAAGTCCTTTCCCGTTGATATTCGCCATAATTCCAAAATATTCAGGGAAAAACTGGCGGTCTGGGCGGAGGAGCAGTTCGATTTCGACGAAATAGATTAATCTCCCGGTTCAAACTTTCCCCCGAGGGGCCGGGCCCGTTGCGGATTACCGGTGAAGTGTCGGCGGATCGGCGCTTTTCTCCCCACCGGGCGCGGAAGCATGACCTTCGGCAGCCGCTGCCGTGGTCGGGGCGCCAACCCGTGCCGGCCTCACGGCATCGGAGAAGGATGAAATCACTTGGAAGGATCTGAAAGAAAAATGGAAAGCGCGACAAAAAAACGGATACTGGTAACAGGCGGCGGCGGATTTCTCGGCGGTGCCGTCGTAAAACGGCTCAAGGAGGCGGGACACCGTGTGGCCGCCTTCTCGCGGAACGAATACCCCGCGCTTTCGTCCATGGGAATACGTCAGATAAGCGGGGATATCGCGGACAGGCATGCGGTTTTTAACGCGGTAGAGGGGATGGACGCGGTTTTTCATGTGGCCGCCAGGCCCGGCGTCTGGGGATCATATGAATCGTACCACACCCCCAATGTCACGGGAACCGTGAACATTGTGGACGGATGCCTGGAACACGGGGTTCCGCATCTCGTGTACACCGGCTCCCCTTCGGTTGTATTCGATGGAAAGGACATGGAGGGGGTGACCGAATCGGTGCCCTACCCCCGAACCTATCACGCGCACTACCCCAAAACGAAGGCCCTGGCCGAACAGTACGTGGTGCGGGCCGCGTCAAGGGGATTGTCCACCGTCACCCTGAGGCCCCATCTCATATGGGGCCCCGGCGACAACCACCTGGTTCCCAGGATCATTCAAAAGGGCAGGCGGCTGGTGAAATTCGGAGACGCCGCAAAGAAGGTGGACACCATATACATCGACAATGCGGCGGATGCACACCTGCTGGCTTTAACCGCCCTTGAAAGGGACCCCTCCCTCTCGGGCAACGTCTATTTCATCAGCCAGGACGATCCCGTTCCGGTCTGGGAGATGATCGACGCAATTCTCGCGGCGGGCGGCCTCCCCCCCGTTAAAAAGAAGCTTCCTTACGGTATTGTGCGGACCGTTGGCGCAATGCTCGAAAAGTTCTACACGCTCTTCGGGATTCAAGCGGAGCCGCCAATGACCCGCTTTATTGCCGATGAACTGGCCACGTCCCACTGGTTCGACATCTCCGCCGCGAAAAGGGATCTGGGGTATGTCCCGGCGGTTTCAACCGAAGAGGGGCTCGGGCGTCTCGGGGATTGGTTAAGCTCAAGACCTTTGATCGGATCTTAAGCGAAGCGGCGGTATTAAGTACCCCCTGAAAGGGGTTGCTTGTTACGCGAGGTTCCCATTTATTCAGCCGTTACACCCTTATGTTGAGCCGATCGTAAGCAGGGCTTCCGGTGGTTTTCGTGCCCCCTCGGTCAGCCTATCTTAAAAGTGAATGCACTATAAAAATCCTGCCGGCAGAGTCTCCTGACTCCGGCCCGACCGAAAAGGAGCAGTTCTTCCACGAAGGAATAATTGTTTCACAGACTGGCGACGGATATATTGCCGATCTCCTCCCCTGAACCATTATGGGGTTTATTAATACAGACTCCCTTAAAGGGATGGGGGTTCCGGAACTTTCATCATCTGTTGACAATTCGGCCGTAATGGGTTTTAATTAAGGAAAAGTCTTGTTTATCCCGGCTTCAAATTCCTTACGATATTTCGCATCGACAACACATGCTTTTCTATTTTTGTTTATCTTCATATCCACGATCGTGAAAAGGTGAAGCCGAATCCGGCCGATCGCATACACCACGTGAACATAAAGCGGGCGAAGTCGCAAAATCCATGATCCGCCCCGCCCTGCCGTTATTTTGCCCTGTGCCCTGTCTTTCCTGCTTTAATTTACGGTTCAGAATGACGGTTTATCTCGTAAACCAGCCTTTGGCCCGCGGCCGGTGGAAAATCGGAATAACTCCTTGTCAAGAAGACAGCCGATTTCGTATCCCACGACAAAACAGGAAGATAAGAAAATGTGCCCAAAGAAAGTCCGTTTGCCGGCCGCGTTTCTCCTTCTTTTATTCCTCCTTTCCTGCGCGGGAGATCCCGAGATCAGAATCGAAAAGGACACCGTTTATAAAACGATGCCCGGCGGCCGGCCCGAACAGTATCTCCTTGGCGCGGGGGACGTGGTGGAGATCGTATACCACAACACCCCCCGGCGTGAACAAAAGGAGTATGTCCTTTCCGTTGGGGACATCATCAGGGTCGAGTTCACCTACCATGAAGAGATAAACCGTGAACTGACCATAAGGCCCGACGGAAAGGTGGCCCTGCCAAGGGTGGGAGAGATCGACGCGGCCGGCCTCACCGCATCCATGCTCCGTGAACGTCTCATGACAAAGTTCGGCAATGTGTTCAGGGAACCCGAGGTGACCCTGACCATCGTCCAGTACAACAGGGCCATCGACAGGCTCAAAAAGGCCATCACCACCTCCCCCAGGGGGCAGAGCAAGCTCACCACGGTCCGCCCCGACGGGTACATCACCTTTCCCCTGCTCGGCGACATCATGGCCGCCGGACTCACCCTTCCGGAGCTGAAACGGATCACGGCAACGCGCTACAGCGCCATTATCGACAATCTCACCGTCTCCCTGATCCTCAAGGTGATGAACGGGAACCTCGTTTACGTGATGGGAGAGGTCAGGGAGCCCAATTTTTACCTGATGCTCGGCCCCACCACAGTGATGCAGATCGTCTCCTTTGCCGGCGGATTCAAGAATACCGCGGAAAAGAGCTCGGTCCTGGTGATCAGAAAGAACCGGGAAAACAAGCCCGAAGGAAGGATCGTGAACATCAGGGAGGTGATCGCAAGGGGAAACATCGCGGGCGACATGGTGCTCAGGCAGTACGATATCGTTTACGTGCCGAAGACGAAAATCGCAAGAAAGGGGGAGGTCGTGGACCAGTACATCAACAAAATCATACCGAGGTTCATCGGGGGGGTTAACTTCGGGTACGATCTCAACGACGATCTTTGAACCAACCAAGGCTGAAACCTTGGGCTTTACGGCCTAAAGGCCGGATCGTAAAGGGGGCAAGATGAATCTGAGCCGGGTAAATTCCCTGCGGGATTTTCTGAGGATATGGTTTTTCTGGAAATCCACCGCCCTTTTCATGCTCGCGGTGATTGTTTCCGTTATCATGGGGTTTTCCTACACATCCGTTCCCGTATACGAAAGCCGCGCGGAGGTCCTCCTTCTGCCCAAGACGAGCGAAGGAATGGTCTTCTCAACGGGAAACGACGAGAAGAGAATTTCACATGTTTCCAACGTGGATATCAATACGGAAATCGCCCTCATGATGGGAAACGGGGTGATCGGCGAAACGGTCAGGTCCCTTGATAAAACGGGACTCGGGCTTAAAACCGAGCGGAAATCAGGGGTTGCCGAGGCGAGTGCCTTCATTAAAGGGGGATTGCACCGGGTGCTCCAATTTCTTGGGCTTTCAAGCGGCTCCGCATCCGCATACCATGCGAACGTGGCGGTATTGAAAAACTCATTGACCATAGAGCCGGTTTTCGAATCGAACATCATCCAGGTGGGATTAAGGAGCGAGGTGCCGTCGGCCGCAAGGGACGTTTTGAGAAGATACCTCTCCGTATATATCAAGCATCACAACAGTGTTTATACCAACGCGGAAGGGACGGTCTTTTTCGAGGATCAGGCGCGGATCTACCTTGAAAAACTAAAGACGGCCGAAAAGAGGCATAAGAAATTTCAAAACAACCATGGGATCGTGGATCTTGCCTGGCAGAACGAAACAAACATCAAGCTGATCGGTGACCTGAAGCGCGAACTCAAGAGGATACAGATCTCCTGCGATGAAGCCGAGACAAGATACCGGGGATTGAGAGAGTCCTTTGACAATCCCGACGGAGAACTGGTGATCACAAGGGAGATGCGCGGGCTGCCCTCGATTCTCTTATTAGAGGAGGGGCTTGTCCCGATCCTGATAAAGCGCAGTGAAATTCACAAGATGTTCACCCCCGAGAGTCGGGAGTACCGTGACATCAATCTTCAGATCGGGATGCTCCGGAGGGAGATCAGAAGCGAGGTGGAAAAGGCGATCAAGACCGAGGCCCTTGAGCTGGCCAGTCTCCATGCAAAGCGAAGCTCCCTTGAAAAGAGGATCGAGCTGCTTACCGGTGAAGCCGTTGCCGTGAATCAGAACGAACGCATACTTGGTGAACTTGAAAGGGAGGTAAAGCTTGCAAGGAGTAAGTACATGCTCTATGCGTCAAAAACAGAGGATGCGAGAATCAATTCGGAAAGACTCAATCGGGATCTTGTCAATGTGAGTATTGCCGACAGCCCCACGCTGCCCGCAAGACCGGTTTCCCCCAACAGGCTTCAGACCCTCCTGCTCGCCGTTGGACTTGGGGTGTTTGCCGCATTGGGCTGTCCCTTTCTCCTGGAAACCCTGGACAGGAAACTTAAAACTGCGGACGATGTGGAGACTCACCTGGCCCTGCCCGTGGTTTGCAGTTTCCCGGAGATGTGACGGTTCACAATGATAAACCAAAGGCGTTTCAGGGCCTGAAGACCGGCAATTCCGGCGAGGAACGAAATCCAGCAGCAAAGGGAGCAGCGGGACCTATGGCAAATAGATACTCGGCCGTTGTGGAAAAAGAAGAAGCGGGACATGGGGAGATTATCCTTCCCTTGGGTGACGGAGAATGGGAGTTGCTGGACCTGAGAAATACCCGGCAGAAGAGCGATCTTGAAAAAAAACTCACCCTTTACCTCAAGAAGAACAATGCCGCGGTTTTCAACTTCACCAGCAGCCGCCCCGGTGAAGGGGTGTCGACCATCGTGGGCAACCTGGCCAATCACATCTCCATTAAAAAGCCCACCAAGCGGGTGCTCGTGGTGGATGCCGATTTTTCCAACCCGGTACTCCACGGGGCTTACGACGTGATTCCGGCCCCGGGGCTCTTTGAACTTCTCTCCCGGGGCGTCGAGGATGCCCATTCGGCGATTCACCAAACCCCCATGGACAATGTGGATCTGCTCCCGTGCGGTCGCCTGCCGGACAGCGCGGGTGAAGGCGTTGAGCAGGAAAAGTTTTCCCGGATCATCACCTCCCTCAAGGGAGACTATGATTACATTCTCATCGACTCGTCTCCCCTGCTCTTTTCATCGGATGCCCTTTCATCGGCCCTTGCCTCGGACGTGACGTTCCTTGTTCTGCGCTCCTTCAAGATTCACCGGGAGGTGGCGGAACGGGCAAAGCTCCTCCTCCTCGACAACGACTGCGTGGTGGGCGGCGTCGTGCTGAACCGTGTGCAACAGGTGATTCCAAGCTGGCTTTATCGAATCCTATAGAGCCGGGGGATCGGTTATTCAAGGACATTATCCCTTCCAGTGAAAAAGGCCGTGAAACTTATCGTCGACAACCAGGTAAAGGGGCATGCAAAACATGCGCTCCTCGAGTTTGAAGATGCGATCATGGATCTGTCCAACGTTTCGAGGGTATTGAACAGGGGGCGGATTGTTTCCGGAATCCTGTGGCGGACGGTGAAACTGTTCAATGGAGCGGGCCGGATAAGGACCTGCGGGAGACCGGTTTATTTTTCAATTCTCATGGGGCCCAGATATAAAAAATGTTTCCCCCATTTCCTCTTCCCGGGTAAAAAAAGCGTTTATCTGTTTGACGCGTGGCCCGGGCGCCACGACGATATTGTTGCCTTTATCAGGGCTACGGGGACCGACCCGGTTTTCTTCTCCTCCCTTGGGGCTGCGGACATGGTTCAGAAAAGGGTCGGCGCAAGATGTGTGTGGATCCCCGAGGCGGTTGCCCCTTCATGCTATAACACGAGGGATTATGATAAAAAGGATATCCACGTCCTGCAGTTCGGCCGGCGCCATGAACCCTACCATCGCGCAATCGTCGATTTTCTTGGGCAAAACGGTTTCGTGTACCGGTATGAAAGGGAGCGGGGCGAGGTGGTGTTTCCCGAAAGAACGGGATTTATCGACGGGCTGGCTCGTTCGCGCATTTCCATCTGTTTTCCCCTCGCCGCCACCGATCCCGTGAAGGCAGGCGGAATCTCCACAATGACCATGCGCTATCTACAGTCAATGGCGTCAAAATGCCTGGTGGTGGGGCGCTGCCCCGACGAGATGAGGCGCTTGTTCGATTACAACCCCGTGGTGGAGGTGGATGAAGGGGATCCGGCCGGCCAGATCGGGGATATTCTAAACAACTACGAAACCCACATATCCCTCATTGAAAGAAATTATCGAAACGTTGTTCTTTATCACACCTGGTTCGAAAGATGGGGGCGGATGCTTTCCCATATGGTGTGAAGCGGGGAAGCGGAAGATCAGGATCTTTTATACGACCCGTAGCCCTGAACACGGGGCGGAGTTTGCCGGGTAAGCGGGATGGGGCAATGAAGGTTAAGCTGCTTTTTATAAACGCCGCAGGGTCCGTTATCCAGAGCATTGGATTGTCGATCATCCTCTTTGTACTTTACCGCTGGCTTCTGGAAACCATGGGTCCCGAACGCCTGGGCATCTGGTCCCTGGTAATCGCCACGACATCCGTTGCCGGAGTGGGAAAACTGGGACTCACGGGGAGCGTCCTGAAGTTCACGGCAAAATACGTGGCCCTGGGGGACTTTAAGAGAGCGGCCGGTATCATTGAAACGAGTTTTGTTTCAGTTTCCCTGTTCATGGGGGCCATCCTAGGACTCCTCCATTATTGGGGGCTGCGGATTATCGGGCGCGTTGTGGAACCTAAGTTCGCGGCCGAGGCCGTGTCCATCCTTCCCCCGGTAATCACGGCATTTTATCTGATAATGGTGACGGAGATTCTTTTTTCCGCCCTTGACGGTCTGGAACGGATCTACCTTAAAAACATCATCATACTCTTGACGGCGCTTTTGAATCTCCTCCTCTGCTTCCTGCTGGTCCCTGTTCATGGTCTTCCCGGAGCGGCATACGCCAGGGGAGTAAGCAACCTCTGCGCATTTATTTCGGCATATTTAATTCTGAACGCGCGGTTGCCGGGAGTGACCCTTTTTCTTTTCAGGTGGGATCCGGAGATCTTCCGGGAGATACGCTGTTACGGGATGAACTTTCAATTGATCTCGCTGATCAGAATGGCCCTTGATCCCGTGACAAAGGGGTTGATGAGTCATTTTGGGGATCTTGCCATGGTGGGTTATTACGAGATGGCAAATCGTCTGGTCCTCCAGGTCAGGTCCGTCATGGTGTCGGCAAACCATGCGGTGATTCCCGTTGTATCCGGCATTGCCGACAGGGACCCGGAACAGGTGAAGAGGATCTACCTGGACAACTACGCGCTGTTCATCTACATCTGCATGCCGGTTTACACCGCGCTGATCATCGTCTCGCCCCTTGTCAGCCGGGTATGGCTGGGGAGTTGTGAGCCTGTTTTTATTCGCCTGGTCATGCTCCTGACCGCGGCCTGGGCCCTGAATTCCATCAATGTGCCGGCATACTACTCCTTTATCGGAATCGGAAGGCTCTCCTTCAACCTGCTGTCCGGCGTTGTGACGGCGGCGTTGAACATCGGCCTGGGATATCTCCTGGGAGCTCTTTTCGGCGGACCGGGGGTGGCGGCGGGCTGGGCCCTTGCCCTGGTGTTCGGCAGCAGCGTGGTCTATATCTCGTATCACCGGGTTTACGGGATCGATTTTAGGGAGCTTCTGCCCTCCCCCATCGCGCTTCCCGTCGGGCTGTGCGCGCTTGTCTCGGTGGGGGCGTTCATGCTCTACCGGCGGGATTTCGGCATGGGGCCCTGGGAAATGGAGGTCTTGGGATTTGCCTTCACGGGCCTCTCGATCCTCTCATTTTCCACATGGTTCAATCCTTTTCGAAAGACCATCACCGATCGGTTGCGGGTTCGGGTAAGGGGGGGGATGCGATGAAAATCACAACAAGACCGGACGGAGGGTAACGACGATGCCCAAATACATCCTGTTGCCCTACGGCGCGGTTTTTCTTACCGTCTTCCTTTTCCTGTCCCCGGTGTACCGGTTGACCCTCGCTTTTTTTATCATGTCCAACTGTTTCGATCTCATGCCCAACCAGGTGGCCGGTATCAAGCTCTGGGACGCGGGGACCCTCCTGCTGTGGGCGGGGACGACTCCCCTTATGTTCAAGAAGCGGGAGTCTTCGGCCCGGCCGACGGCTTCCTACATGAAACCATTTTACCTGCTTCTCCTGGTGCTGGGGGCATCGTTTCTCTACTCCATTTTCATATACCGCTACCCGGTACTCTCCGTTGTAAAGACCGCCCGCCAGATGATTCTGGGATACTTGAGTATTTTTCCTTTTATCTGGGTCTTCGAGTCGGAAAGGGATGCGCTCGAGCGGTTTCTTTCCGTACTCCACCACCTTCTGTTCTTTCTTCTGCTGCTCAATCTTTTACAGTATCTTACGGGGTGGGTCGTTTTCAGGGGGTATCTGGGGCTGCTCGGGGGAGAACTCCGCTCCATCCCCATATTCCTCGGTTTTTCGAGCATTTTCATGTGGCGAGCCCTCACAAGGGGCTTGAGCGGAGAGCGGGTCGGGTTAATGGACGTTTCCTATTCGATCCTGTATTTCGCGGGCATCCTCATATCATTTACCAGGGGGTATTACCTAGCCGTGAGCCTC
>PPCM01000720.1_pt1 | contig 22389 bp, 14 predicted proteins | sample 1555541 | NCBI WGS metagenome assembly PPCM01 (sample SAMN05284479, study PRJNA326546) | Marine sediment metagenome, whole genome shotgun sequencing project. | isolation source: marine sediment | place: Germany: Wadden Sea | collected 2012-09-05 | reverse complement strand
ACATCAAAGTTGATATTATCCAACACCTTGGCTTTATATCCTTCACTCTCAAACATTGGAACAAAGAATCCAAAGTGATATGGAGCCATTGCTGGAATTAAAAGCGTATAATCTTTTTTCATCTCTTTAGTAAAGAGTAAACGTCCGGTTTCATCATAGATTAATTCTGCCATATTAATTTACTCCCTTCATTGTTGATAACAAACTTCTAATACGAATGTTCGCTGTCCCTAAGTTACTGACCTCATCAATTTTAATACCTGTATATAATTTATTATGTTCTTCTAAAATCGCTTTAACTTCATCACTTGTAATCGCATCAAGTCCACAACCAAAACTGATCAATTGAATAAGATTCGCGTTGTCTAACGTTCCTACAAATTTAGCTGCATCGTAAAGTCTTGTATGATAAGTCCATTGGTTTAATACCTTTACTTGCTCCTGATCAGCGTATGTGTTTACACTATCTTCACTTAGTACTACAACATCTAAACTTCGTAGTAATTTATCGATTCCATGATTGATCTCAGGATCGATATGATATGGTCTACCAGCTAATAACACTATGTTTTTATTGTTAATTTCTGCATATTCAATCGCTCTTTTACCCTCTTTTAAAACATCTTTACGGAAGTTAACATAAGTATCCATTGCTTTATCATATGCTTTTCCTGCTTTGTGTATGTTTACTGTCTTACCTTTTTCAAAACTACTGATTAAATTCTTAATAAAATATCGTTTTTTATTGATACTTAAATATGGATTAAGGTATTGATCTGATCTTAGATTCTCCATGTTGGCACCAATAACTTCAGGATAGAACGCAACTACTGGACAATTGTAATTATTGTCACGATATTCTTTTTCTACTAAGTTAAACGGCATATTTGGATAGAAAATCATATCTACTTGTTTCTTTATTAGACTTTCAATATGACCATGAACCAGTTTTGCAGGGTAACAAGCCGTATCACTCGGAATAGAATCTTGTCCTAACTCGTACAATTCTTTGTTTGATCGATCACTATATTCTACTTTAAAGCCTAACTCATCAAAGAAGGTAAACCAGAAAGGAATATTTTCGTACATGTTAAGTACTAGAGGAATTCCTACGGTTCCCTTATATGTTTTTGTATCATCACTTTTATAGCTTAATATTTTATCATATTTGTATAAGTATAAGTTTGGAATATGGTCCATAGTTTCCTTTACACCAGCACCTTTTTCACATCTATTACCTGAAATATAACGTTTGTCGTTAAAAATATTGATTGTTAATCCACAGTTATTTGAACATCTTTTACAAGTAGCTTTTTTTGTAGTGTAATTGAATTTATCTAGTCCATCCTTATCTAACATTTCACTATCTTTTATAGATTCTTCCTTCGCTAACAATGCAGCTCCAAAAGCCCCCATTAATCCAGCAATATTTGGACGTTTAACAGTCATACCTATTTCTTTTTCAAACGCTCTTAATACAGCATTATTATAGAAAGTACCACCTTGAACAACAATATTACTACCCAAATCTCTTTTTACATCTACGGTTCTTATTACCTTATATAGAGCGTTTTTCACAACACTATAAGCAAGTCCTGCACTGATATCTTCTGTAGTCGCAGCCTCTGCTTGAGCCTGTTTGACACCGCTATTCATAAATACGGTACAACGAGACCCTAAATCTACTGGATTTTTTGCTTCCAATGCCAAACTTGCGAAATCTTTAATCTCATATCCTAAACTAGTACTAAACGTTTCTAAGAAGCTTCCACATCCACTACTACATGCTTCATTTAAGATGATTGATGTGATTACACCGTTCTCAACTTTGAAACATTTCATATCTTGCCCACCAATATCGATAATAAAATCAACGTTATTATCAAAATATGAAGCAGCTTTATAATGGCATATCGTTTCAACTTCACTTCCATCTAAATCAAATGCATGCTTAATGAGTTCTTCACCATAACCAGTGCTGTAAGCACCTTTAATTACACATGTATCTGGTTTCAGTTTATACATTTCATACAATGCTTTTTTGACTATATCAACAGGGTTTCCTTTATTTGATGAATAATAATAATAAAGTATTGTATTTTCTTCACTTAATAAAACCATCTTTGTTGTTGTACTTCCGGCATCAATCCCCAAATAGGCATTACCTGTATATGTTGTTATATCTTCTTCGATTACGACATCTTTGTTATGATCTTCAATAAATTCTTCTAATTCTAACTTATCATTGAACAATCGATTCAAGGTCTTTTTCACTCTTTTATGATCGCTATTATCATATATATTAACTCTCGATACTAACTCATCAATCGTCATAACTACATCCGTTGCACACAAACTAGCTCCATAAGCCACGAAAACTTCTCCATTTTCCGGAATTAAAACATTTTCTAAATTCAAAGACTCAATAAATCGTTTTCTTAACTCACTTGAGAAAGTTAAAGGTCCTCCCAAAAATGCAACATTCCCTTTAATTTTACGTCCTTGAGATAATCCCGCAATTGTCTGGTTTACAATTGCCTGATAAATACTTACGGCCAAATCCGCTTTGTTTGCTCCTTGATTAAGTAGTGGCTGTATATCACTTTTAGCAAATACTCCACAACGTGAAGCTATCGGATAAATTTTTTCGTGGTCTTTCGCTAACTCATTTAACTGATTACTATCAACATCTAGTAATGTAGCCATTTGATCGATAAATGCACCGGTACCTCCAGCACAAGTACCGTTCATTCTTTGTTCAATGTTATTTCCATCAAAGAAAATGATTTTTGCGTCTTCCCCACCTAGTTCAATCACACAATCAATTTCATTCTTTGTTTGTTTTATCGCTTTTGTAGCACTAATTACTTCTTGTGTAAACTGTACTCCAAGTTCCTTAGCTAGTAACATTCCAGCACTACCCGTAAAGTTAAAATACATCTCTTTACCGTTGAATTTCTCCTTAATTCCACCAAGTAAAGTGATTAAACTTTTTGTGATACTACTTTTATGTCTTTTATAATCTTTATATAAGATATTGTTTAACTCATCTAATACAACACACTTTATAGTTGTACTCCCAATATCTATTCCAACCTGATACATACAATCACCATATCTTTCTCAATATTACTATTTTACTACATTTTAGATAAAATGTATGTGTATCTTGTGAAAATTATGAAACAAAACGCTTTCTTTTGTATTGTTTTGTATTCAAACTGTATTATTTCATTCAATTTACAGAATCATATTACTTTCAATTGACAAACCACTCATATTATAATATAGTTAGAATGCTTTAAAATATAGCGCAGTTCGTAACCATCCTGCGATATCAAAACTAGGAGGAAAAACAATGAGTAATGAAATCTTATGGTTGTTGTTTGCAGTAACAAATTTTCTGTTAATCACAGCAATCTACAAACTTTTTGGGAAAACAGGTCTATTTGCCTGGATTGCCCTTGGTACTATCCTTGCTAATATACAAGTAATGAAAAGTATCGATTTTCAATTTGGTAGTTTTATTATCGGAGCAACACTAGGTAATATCACTTATGGAACACTGTTCTTAGTAACAGATGCTTTAGGAGAAAAATACGGTTTAAAACAAGCAAAAAAAGCAGTTTATATTGGATTTTTCAGTTTAATATCAATGATTGTTGTTATGCGTATGGCAATTCTTTTCACACCAAATGAATTTGGTGGAGAAGCAAATGATGCAATTGTTGCATTATTCGTACCAATGACAAGAGTTGTCCTTGGTAGTTTAGTCGCTTATGCAATTAGCCAATTCGTTGATGTATATTTGTTTGATGCCTTGAAGAAAAAGTTTCCAAGTGAAAACAAATTATTTATTAGAAACATTGGTTCAACAATCTTTTCACAATTACTAGATACAGTAATTTTTGTACCAATCGCATTTCTTGGATTCTTCCCAAACGAGCTAGTATGGGAAATCTTCTGGACCACTTATCTAATCAAATTAATAGTGGCAATACTTGATACTCCATTTGTATATTGGATTCGAAAAATCAAACCATTAGACTTATTAGAAGACTAGAAATTTAAAACGAATATGATCCCTCATATTCGTTTTTTATTTGCAATATTTTAAGAATCAGTCAATCGATATAAACATATATTTTATTACATCATAATTACTCTTAACCGGGAATGGTTTAGCTAAACCAGGGAAAGAGGCGTTTAAAGCTCATTAATATCCATAAACACTCTAAAAATTTAATATGATAATATATTGACTAATAATATAACAAAAAATATTGAATGTCTATTTATCGTTATTAATAAACAACAATAAAATATTCATTGTAAATTGACTAGTGTATGTTACTGTTTATTTTGAGCGGTTTTAGCGTATATCTCCCATAGATAGTGAGATGCTGTAGTATTGTATGGAGAAAACAATTTTTGATAGTGTTTATAGACCTCTTTTGTTGGTTTTTCATCAAGATCATATAGCCACATAAGTCCCTTTGTAATACCGAAATCCTTCATGGGTAAAACATTAGGACGGTCAAGACAAAAAATCAATAACATTTGTGCCGTCCATTCCCCGATTCCCTTTATCTTTGTTACCTCTTTTATGATTTCCTCATCCGTTTGATTTTTAAAATCAAGATTGATTTCTTTATGCAAAAAAGCGCTAGCGACATTCATAATATAATTTGTTTTTGGTCTCGATAATCCAACTTCTTTTATCTCATCAAATGAATAGTCTAAGATCCCTTCGGGAGTTAGTGGTTTTATTTTTTGTTTGAATCTGTTCCAAATTGTGTCTCCTGCTTTTGTAGAGATTGATTGATATATTATTTGTGAAATTAAGGCAATGAATGGATCATCAATATGAAATGTTTCGATTTCTCCAGTTAAATCAATCAAGGCTTTCATTTCACTTGATTGTTTACTCAAATATTCATTTGCCTCTTCATTAAAATGTATTCTAGTTTTCATTATTATAACCTCGCTTTATCACTATAAAGTATAACATATCAAATACCGTTAAAAAAAGTAATATAGGGGTTGTAAACGCTATCATAAGAGTATATAATATGAAATGTAGATTTTCTTGAAGGGAGAACTTTATGAACAAAAAATATGTAGCAGAACCATATCGAATTAAAATGGTCGAACCAATTAAAGTTACAACAAAAGAACAACGTATTAAATACTTAGAAATGGCGGGATATAATCCTTTTTCATTACGAAGTGAAGATGTATATATTGATTTGCTAACAGACTCTGGTACAGGAGCAATGTCTCATAACCAATGGGGCGCACTAATGATGGGTGACGAAGCGTATGCTGGTTCACGTAGTTTCTATAAACTAGAGGGTGTTGTCAAAGATATAACAGGATATAAGTACATCATTCCTGCACATCAAGGACGTGGTGCTGAACAAGTCATGCTTCCTCAACTTGTAAAACACGATAATATGTTTTTTATAAGTAATATGCACTTCGATACTACAAGAGCACATGTGGAGCTTGCTGGAGCACGTGCGTTAGATTGTACGATTGAAGAAGCATTTGATACTACTACTTATCACCCGTTCAAAGGTAATTTTGATACAGTGAAATTAGAAGAGTTGATTGTTTCACATGGTAAAGAAAATATCGCAGGTATTATTATGACGATCACAAATAATAGTGCTGGTGGACAACCTGTAAGTATGGAAAATATGCGCAATACAGTTGCGATTGCTAGAAAGTATAATATTAAAGTATTGATTGATGGTGCTAGATACGCAGAGAACGCATTCTTTGTAAAAGAACGCGAAGAAGGATATCAAAATAAATCCATCAAAGAAATTGCTAGAGAAGTTTTTGATCTTTCCGATATATTCTTGATGAGTAGTAAAAAAGATGGGCTTGTAAATATTGGTGGTTTAATCGCAATCAAGGATGATGAAGACTTATATAACCAATGTCGTACTTACATCGTACCTATGGAAGGATTCCCAACTTACGGAGGTCTTGCAGGTAGAGATATGCAAGCACTAAGTGTTGGTTTATTAGAAGCTTTAGATGAAGACTATTTACGCCATCGTATCGATCAAGTTAGATTCTTGGGAGATAAGTTAATGGAAGGCGGAGTACCAATCCAATATCCAGTTGGAGGACATGCCGTATTTGTTGACTGTAAAAAAATCGCACCACATATACCATTCCATCAGTTCCCTGCTCAAGCAGTAAGTAACGCAGTTTACTTAGAAGCCGGAGTTAGACCTGTTGAGATTGGAAGTTTCTTATTAGGTAGAGACCCTGATACACACGAAAACTTAGAGTCACCTCTAGAATTAATGCGTTTAACAATTCCTAGAAGAACATACACGTACGCTCACTTAGCAGTTGTTGCTGAGGCAGTGATTGAAGTATATAAAAACAGAGAGTCTTTGGTTGGTTTAGAATTTGATTATGAACCACCTGTATTAAGACACTTTACAGCTAGATTAAGACCTACAAAAAAATAAAAAGGATGTTTAACATCCTTTTTTTATGTACATACTATCACCGAAACTAAAGAAACGATAGTTATTCTCAATTGCTTTTTGATACGCATTCATTATGTTCTCTTTACCCGCTAAAGCACTCACTAGCATTAGTAATGTTGATTTAGGTAAATGGAAATTAGTAATCAATTCATCAATTGCTTTAAACTTGTAACCTGGGAAAATAAAAATATCACTCCACCCACTCGTTTCAACAAATGTTTCATTGTCCCGTAAAACAGTTTCTAACGTTCTCAAGGAAGTCGTACCTACCGCAATAATCTTTCGTTGATCTTTCTTCGCTTGATTCAAAATATCCGCAGTTTCTTGTGAAACTTGATAATATTCTGTATGCATTGTGTGATCTTTAATATCCTCAACTGCAACAGGTCTAAATGTTCCAAGACCTACATGTAATGTAACATAGGTAAGAATAACACCCTTTTCATTAAGCAAGTTCATTACTTCTTCTGTAAAATGAAGTCCAGCAGTTGGTGCAGCTGCACTACCCTTAACTTTATTGTAGACTGTTTGATATCGGTTTTGATTCTCCAATTTTTCATGAATATATGGTGGCAAAGGCATTTCACCTAGTTCTTCTAATATTTCATACAAAACACCATTGTAAATGAGTTCAAAATCTCTTATTCCATCATCAGCAACTCGAACACATTTCGCTTTCAATGATCCTTCTCCAAAAGAAACAACGGTTCCTAGTTTAATTTTCCTAGCCTTCTTAACAAGGCATTCCCAAATATTATTCTCCTTTTGTTTAAGGAGTAATATTTCAATTGTAGCGTTTGTTACTTCCTTAATTCCATACAATCTAGCAGGAATTACCGAAGTGTCATTGAAGACTAAAACGTCTCCTTTGTGTAAATAATCAATGATGTCCTTAAAACTCTGATGATCAATATTACCCGTTCCTTGATCTAAAACAAGTAACTTGGATGCACTACGGTCCTTTAAAGGAGTTTGTGCAATTCTATCTTCTGGTAAATGATAATTAAAATCTGATACTTTCATTAAAATAACCTCGTATTATGTGTTTTCTTGAGATGTTTATAAGCTTTCTCAGTAGCTATTCTACCACGAGAAGTCCTTTTAATGAAACCTATTTGCAATAAATATGGTTCATAAACATCTTCAATTGTTGTGCTTTCCTCACCAATTGAAGCAGCTAAACTGTCTAGTCCGACAGGTCCACCACCAAAATTGTTGATAATCCCTTCTAAATATGCATAATCTTTTTGATCCAATCCTATTTCATCAATATTTAATTTCGTTAAAGCAAGTGTACACATATCCATATCAATAACACCATCGTTTAAAACATCAGCAAAATCTCTAACTCTTCTAAATAAACGGTTTGTTATTCTCGGTGTACCTCTACTTCGTTTTGCTATTTCTACAGTTGCATCTTCATGTATATCTGTATCAAAAATATCTGCAGTTCTTTTACAAATTTCAGTAAGTTCAGGTTCGTTATAATACTGTAATTTATGTACAACACCAAAACGATCTCTTAAAGGACTACTTAAATCACCAAATCTTGTTGTCGCTCCAACGAGTGTGAACGGTGGCAGGTCAACTCTAATCGACTTCGATGTAGTATCTCTACCGACGATAATATCTATACAATAATCCTCCATTGCAGGGTATAAAATCTCCTCTACAACCCTTGGTAAACGGTGGATTTCGTCTATGAATAGTATGTCCCCTGGTTCAAGACTTGTTAAAATCACTGCTAAGTCCCCACTTCTTTCAATAGAAGGACCACTTGTAATTTTTATGTTAACTCCTATTTCATTCGCTATAATATTAGCTAAAGTCGTTTTCCCTAATCCCGGAGGACCATATAAAAGGACGTGATCTAAAGCCTCGTTTCGATTCTTTGCTGCCCTGATAAATATATCCATCATTTCCTTAACTTCTGTTTGTCCAATATATTCTTTTAAATATTTTGGTCTAAGAGAATGATTTTCAATATCTTCAGGTAAATTATCGCTAGAATACACATTTTCACTCATATTCTCACCTCTACTAAATTATACTAATAAACCCATGGTTTTTCAAAACTTTTTTGATATATTACACTTCTATCTTATATCTTATTGTATATTTATATTTCATATGATAAAATAAACAAAGGGGAACGGCTTAATAAATAGATATTCCGGGAGGTGCATCAACTTTGATGAAGCAAAACGAACTAAAGAGTTATGATATCGCATTATTTGAAGTCGAGCAAGAGTTCAATAAACAAATTGCACCAATAGAAAAGAAAATAGAAAAACTAAATAGTCAACACGAAACAAAGTCTTTGAGTTCACACAAGGACTTTTTAGCAAAAGAAAAAAAATCCAACGACAATATCAGTACTTTAGATGATAAAAATGTCGTTCGTTTTCAAAGAATAGAAAGAGCCGTAGAAAACAAACTTGTTAAACTAAAAAATAAAAAAGCTCGTTATACAGAAAGTTTAGATTTATTCAAAACAGAACAGGGTGTTTTATGTCAACAAGAAGTTGATGTGGTAAATACCAATATTAAGAACTTGCAAAATGAAGAGCAAAACAAAATCGATGAAATCAAAAAGAAATTCCAAACAAATATAGAGTCTTATTTGGAGAAACTCCATATCTATAACAATAACTTTGAAAAAAATAAACAATTCCATAAAGACGAGATCAGTAATTATCAGGCAAAACTAGATGAACAACTGAAAAACATAGAACAGTATCATAGTGAAGTTTTAGATATGGTATCTGAAAGACTTCAAAAACAGGCAATCAGAAAAACAGAAAAAGATACTGATATTAATAAAAGAAACAAAGATTCAATCAAGAATTTGAATCAAATTGAAACCAGTGTTCGTAAACAAGTGAATATTGAAATAGAAAATATAGAATCATACATCACAGATTTAAAACAACAAGAGAAAAACCATTATGAAGCAATGATAAACGAACTAAGTAACAACATATACAATTTACGTAACACGTTCGAAGAACGACGTTTATTAATCGCTCAAGACCTAGAATTGAATGTATCGAAACAAGAAGCTTTACTAAACAACATTGAAGATACGATGAAACGTAAAACAAAACGAAACATAAACGCGAAAATTGATTTATTCAAAGTTCGTGCTTCTACTGTTGTTAAGTATGAGGAGAATTTACTCGATGAGGAAATCAGTTTAATCGAAAATGAAATTTACTTATTAAGAAACAGATTGAATGATGAACTACTAAACATCGATAAGCTAAAAACGTTTTTATTGAATGATGAACTTCAAACCAAAGATACAAGTACACTTTTTAAAGATTTGAACATAGTCTTAAGAAATGAATTAAGTACTTTTGAGTATACAAACAACGATTACACAAAGAAACATTCAGAACTTAAAGCTGATTTTAATCGTACATACATCAAAATCTTTAAAACATTAAAAGAAACACTTATTTCAGTATCCCAAACATATTTAAATACGATATCTGAGAACAACTTTGAATTAGATGAGATCAATCGATACTTGGATACCGCAGACCCTCAAAAAGAAATCAAAGTCAACAAATTACGAGAAGATATCGAAGTTAATGAAGTTGTTGAGCGCTATAAGATTAAATATGCGAAAGAACAATTCGATTTAAACATGATAAAAGATAAATATGATGCAATAATTACAAAAGAGGAAGAGCAAACAAAAGAATTGATTTCTGAAGTACAACTAGAAATCACAGAAATACGAAATAAAGAGGTTTTTGATAAAGCTGTTGAAACAGCTAAGTTGAAACAATCAAAAGCACAAGAAGTTTATAAGTTACGTTTGAATAATACCCGTTTAGAGCGTAATTTACTTAATAACAAATATAAAAACGAGATTGATATTTTCGATCTTGAAAAAGAGTTAGCTGAAATCGACGTTAGAAAACATAACGCCCTTTTATCTAAGGAACTAGAATTTTCTCTTAAAAACTACAACTTAGAAATCAAATATTCTTCTGAAGTAATCAAAAAAGGCTTAGAAGAAACCCTTCTGAATTTAGAAGAAAAAATTTCGAAAGTAACGTTTGAAAAAGAAGGTTTCCTAAACAAATGGACAAACGAAACAAATGAAGAATTAGACGTATTACTTTCAGAAAAACAAGAAATAATTGATGCAATGGAAGATAAAAGAGATTTGATAAAAGTGGCATTGGAACGAGAACTGAAAGAACCATCACAAAACAGATTAAGAACCGAAGCTATCATCGATGAACGATTAAGCAAACTAGATACTAGTAACGCGCTTTTTGTAGATTTCATTAGAGATACCATTGATAAGTATCGTGATGACTTACTTTCTGCAGAGCAATTAAGAAAAGTTATTATCAGTAACGACTCACTACTTGAAAAAGCAGAGAAATATATCTCAAAATCGTACCAAGTATTGCGCGAAGCTGTTGAATTCATGAATGATATCGAAAAACATTCATTATTAAACCGAATCGCTTCTACTGCTGATTCATCTAAAACACGTAAACTAAACAAACAACTACAGAAACAACAACAAGAAGCAACAAAACAAATCAATCAAATCATTCAATCAGAAAACGATCATAAAATCGTAAACAAAAAATACATTGAGAATGAATTCTTACTAATTAAAAAAGCAAATATTGAAGATAAAGAAGAATTGGTTAATATAACTGAAAATACATTCTACAAAATCTTTGATAAATTGAAATCATTACAGGAAAACGTTAAAAACGAAACAGAGACCCTGTATAAAACATTGACAAAAAACGATACTGAATTAATTGAGAATGCTAAGACAAATGCTGAAACAGCACTGAATAAAATCAACAATGAAGAATCCAATAAAATAAAACCGTGTGATGAAAAAATCGCACTATTTAAAGAAGAAAAAGAAAACGAGAAAAATGAGTACTTGTCTCACTTCGATACAGAAATTAGTGAGCTTAAGGCTGAAATTAATCACCTTAAAAACGATGCTTTATCAGAAACCAATACTATTAACCAGGATAAGAAAGACCTTATCGCAGAAATCCAAACCCAACAACAAGAACTTCTTGAAGAGGTAGAACGAAAAGTAGTATTAGAGAAAGAAAAAATTGATGAGAAAATTCATGATTTAACAGATAATTATCAAGAAACTCTTCAAAAATTAGATCGAAAAGATCAAGAAGCGAAGAAAATATATGATTATGAAGATCGTATTTATAACATTGCTGTTAGTAATGCTTCTTCTCGTTATAATGATTCTAATAGTAAAGCAAAAAGTATCCATGTTGAGAACACAAAGACATATCACAAACATACTGTTAAAGCTGAAAAAACTGTGGAAACAAACAATAAAAACTACAATAAGAAATTACTCGCATTAACCAAGCAATTTGAACGAAACATCTTTACAACAAGACCAAGACTTGAAGAATCAATAGGAGATGCACAAAAAGTAATTGATCAGGAAATTGATGAAAAACAAAAACAAGCAGACTATCTACTTAAGAACAACGAAAAACTAGTAGAGTCAGCTGAAACACATCTATATACATCATTCACAGAAGGATACGAGAAACTACAAGAGAACTTAACAACATATATTGAAAAATACAAAGTTATCGAAGAAGAGTTTATTAATCGAAACAATGATTCGAACAATATCATAAAAGATAACAACTTATTATTCTCGAAAATTCTCTTTGAAATGTCTAAAAACAAGCATAAAAAAAATGTTGATGAACTTCTAGAAATAAATACAACTATCATCGAAGAGGAGGTAAGATAATGGCTAAAATATTTAAATCTTCCTTACCTAAAGTTATTTCTAAAGCAAATAGAGATATCTCAACGATTATTGAAAATGATATAGCGAATGAATCTAAGATACTGAAAGACTTAGTAGATCAAGTACTAGCTGCTAATATGGAAGTTAAAAAGAAAAACAACCAACGCATTACCGAGACAAAACGAAAACTACAAGAACTCGATATTGAAATTGACGAATTAAACAAATCAATCGACTTAGTTGATCGAGAAACCGTTATAGAACAGCTAAACCAAATGATTGATGCTGAAAATAAGATATTTAAAGCACGTCATGAAATTCGTTTTTTTGAAAACGAAGAGTTACCAACACGATTAGATAACTTAAACATAATCTATAAACAATTAGATACTGCAATTGATCAAATAAGTGATATTGAAGCACCTTTTGTAGATATTTTAGAAAGCAATAATGACTTATTATTCCTTGAACAACTAGAAATCACAAATACAATTCTTCACTTCATTCGATCTTTAAACATCGATAAGAGAGATACGATTAACCAAGCAAGAAAAGGATTTGCAGAACTGTACACAAAAATTGAAAATCTTGAGTTACAGTTTTTTGATTTTGTGAAACAACAATCTTCACAGTTTGGTTTACTATCAAGTAGTACAGACTCTTTCTTCTCAAAAGAAGACAATGATGATGAGTTATCAGAGAAAATCAAAATTGAGCATCAGAATAAAATGATTGCTATTTCTGGTAATATTGAGGAAATTAAAAACAACTACTTACAAAAGAAACAAGAAATCATTGATCAATACAAGAATTATGAAGCTGAGGTTACAAAAAAATACCAACTTCAAAATCAAAAAGAGTTGGAAAAAGAAAAACGTGAACTTGAAAAGAAAGATGAAGAACTTCAAAGAGTTAAATTATTAATTATTGATGCTGAGAAAAAGCAAAACATTAATCGTGTTCAAAAATTAATGAAAGAGTTCGAAAAAATAGAAAAAACCAAAGAATCAACTGTTACCGACAAAACAGACAAACTCTTACAAACAGAAACGAAAAAAACAAAAGAGAAAGCAATAAAACAACTAGAACAACTAGAAGTCAAACTAGTGACAGATTTAAACAAGCAACAATTAGCACAAGAACTAGAAAAAATAAACTACGAGGAATCTAGAATTCTCTTCAAGATTAAAACTGACTTCACAGGACTACATAATGATTTAGACTTAAATAAGGAAAAACATACAACTCTTGATTTATTTTTAAGTCAACAAGACAAAGTAATTAAAGACTTATACAAACACAAACTAAATCTACGTTTACAGGAATTAGATATAATGAAAAATAGTGAAATACTAGACAACGATATTTCGAATCAATACAAAGAACTTCTACTCTCTCTTAAAGACGTTGAGTTCAAACGTAGAAAAGCCTTACTAGAAAATTCTAATCATCAAGAGCGAATCAAGATTGAACAGAGTTATCATGTTCAAAAAACGATCATTGATCTTAAACTTAATAAGGAACTATCAGATATCGATCGCCTTATTCTAAAAAAACAAAATGAATCACTAATAAAAATTGAAAAACTGAAGGAAGAAGCAAATAGCGATATAATCTTCCAGGAATCATTAGTAAAAATCGCCAAAAAAGAACGTGAGTTACAACTCGTGAAAGTGAACTCTCTATACGAGAATGAACGTTCACTAGCTGAGGAACAAATCGATCGAATCGGACTTGGAGTACAAGTGAATGATACATTTGTTAAAACGACATTAGAAAACCAACTATTGTTCGCAACTCAACAAATCAAATGCGCAGATAGTGAGTTTGAAATACGAGTGGAAAGTATTAACCTAACCAAAGATCAGGAATTGGCATACGCAAATAAGAAAATTGATTATTATCGTCAAAAATTCGAGTATGAAAAATCAAAAATCATAAAAGAACGTGACGATAAACTTGAAGATCTTAACTTTAAACTTCTACTCTTCACAGAGAAGAAAGACAATGAGGAAATCAAAAATCAAATACAACTTCTAAATGAAAAATATCAAATCATGGTAGATGAAATCGAGGATGTCGAAAATCAAGATGAAGAGATCACTCGCTATGAGAAGGTAATTGAAGCAACAGAAGCAAGAGCTAACACTGCAATTGCGGAAGCTGTAGCCTTAAAAGAACAAACAAAACAAGCATTTGAGGCACTTTACGAGCAAACCAAATCGAAGTACGACTTAATCAAAGAAACCAACCGTACTGAAGAAACAGTAGGAATTATGCCACTCCTTAATAGTAGTGCAGTATCAAGTGCTGACTCTAGATTGAAACAAGCAATTGAAGAAGCAGATACACTATATCAAGAACGTATTATGGGACCAGAGAAAACGATAAAAGACAAAAAAGAATTCTTGCTTGAAATGACGAATGAGAAAGACATTACTGAATTTTGTACTACTCAGAAGCAAATCAAGAAAGAGAAAATTGAAGAACACAAAGTTATCATTGAGACATTGGACAGTCAACGTCAAGGTGATTTGGACAAATTGAATATTGAAATCAATTTAGATGCTATGTTAAAAACAGAAAAAGATTACATCGAGTCTCTAACACCATATAGAAGTAATACAGATATTATTAATGATTACGTATCCGTAATTCAAAATGAAAAAAACTATATAAGTAATCAAATAAACACATTTACAGAATACAAAAATGATAAGGTAAAAGAACACCTAAACACTTATAAGTCCGTGACAAAAGACCTTAAACTAGCAATTAAGCCTTATAAGCGATACATCCGTAGCGCAAGCCGTGGTCTAAATCAAGAGAAAAGAGAATTGATTAGAAGAAATAAAAAAGTTCTAAAAAAATCACAAGCAGATGCTCTTGATAACTTCGAAGTTTCATTTGAGTAAAATAAAAGCAGCGAATTATAATTCGCTGCTTTTTTATGTTAAATTATTTGCCCATTTATACGTTCTAAATCTTAGATTAACAAACACAAATTTGATTAATTCTTCAACATTTACAATTGCCACTATCACATATATGTCCAAATCAGTAAATATACTAAGAATAAAAGCTAATGGAACACCAATCCCCCATAATGCTCCCACTTCTGCAATCAATGCATATTTCGTATCTCCACCACTTCTTAATGTTCCAATGATATGTATCGCATTAGTGAACTTAATCGGTTGATAGAAACTAAAAACAATCAAAATCAAGGTTGCATCTCGTCGGATCACTTCAGAAGCATCTGTGAAAAGCAACGGAATATAAGGACTTAAAACAAAAACAATAACTCCCATTACAATTCCAAACAAGAACGATAATTTCACAAACCTATTGCCATATCTTTTTGCCGTCTCAATATCTTTTTCACCAAGTTTGTTTCCAAGCATAATAGCGGCAGCGCTGCTAATTCCTGCGTTCACTACCCAAAACATTCCAATGATTGTATTCGCAATATGATAGCTAGGAAATGCGGTATCATTTATAAACGAATATGCAATCAAATACATACTCATACCGAGACCCCAAAGTGTTTCATTAAACATTACTGGTAATGCTTTTGAGAATAATTTTTTAAGAAAGGATAAATCAATTGATTTTATGTAATCAAAATTAAATCGAAACACTTCGTCTTTCGATAATACGACGGATAAAACCAATATTAGTGCCCCTACAAAACTACTAATAACAGTTGCGGTAGCTGCTCCTTCTATTCCCATTACTGGAAATCCTAATTTACCATTTATTAGGATATAATTTAAAAATGTATTCAGTAAAACAGTCATAAATGTAACGACTTGTGGAAAAACAACTCTTTCCATCGATCTCATTAACATTATGATAACAAACGAAATACCGGTGAAATAATAGCCTATTGAAGCAATCCTTATGTAACTTGCTCCCATTTCTTGAACAAGTTGATGATTCTGTTCGTTTTCAATATGATTGTAAAGACCTACAATAAACTCTGGTAAGAATTTTCCCAATACAACAAAGAATGTTGTTAAGATAATACTTGATACAACAGTAACAGCAAAGGTTTTTTGTATATTCTCAGTATTTTTATTTCCCCAAAATTGAGCAAAGAAAATACTTAGTCCACTAATCAAACCAAAATTAATCATAAATGTTAAAAAATAGAAATTTGCACCAATTCCAACTGCACTAATTGCGTTATCTCCAAGTGATGATACCATTACAGTATCAATAAATGCGAGCAATGACGTTAATAACTGAGATAAAGTAATAGGTAACCCAATTTGGATTACCTTTTTATAAAATGCTTCTTTTTCTTTTTTTACTGGATCCATTATTTTAGCAAATCAAGAAAACTAGTTCCATGTTCTGCATGGCTTGTTTTAAAGTTTTCTGTTAAAGTACGTCCAATATCCGCAAACGTTTCTCTTATCGGTAGACTTCCACCTTTAAGTTTTTTACTATATGCTAGAAGTGGTACATATTCTCTAGTATGATCTGATCCTGGAAATGTTGGATCATTACCATGATCTGCAGTAATCATTAATAAATCATCTTCTCTTAACTCTCCCATTAATTCTCCAAGTTGTTGATCGAATTCTTCTAAGCAATCACGATATCCAACAGGATTACGTCTATGTCCATATAATGCATCAAAATCAACTAAATTTAAGTAAGCAAGACCTTTAAAGTCTTTTTTAGCGAACTCAATATATTTTTCCATTCCATCTTTGTTTGATACTTGCTTGTACGCATCAGTAATACCTTCTCCATCATAGATGTCTTTGATTTTCCCAAATGATACTACATCATATCCTGCTTCTTCAATATAGTTTAACGCAGTTTTAGCAAAAGGCTTTAATGCATAGTCGTGTCGATTTGCAGTACGAACAAAGTTATCTTTGTTTGTTCCAATAAATGGTCTAGCGATGATTCTACCTAGCTTCCAGTCACCTTCACGTGTCATTTCTCTAGCAATTTCGCAATATTTATATAGGTTATCTAATCCTATTTTTTCTTCATGTCCACAAATTTGTAGTACTGAATCTGCACTAGTATATACAATTAAGTCCCCTGTAGCCAATTGATGCTCTCCAAGTTCTTTAATTATTTCTGTTCCACTCGCTGATTTATTCCCTACAATTTTTCTTCCAGTTTTTTCTTCTAGTTCTTTTAGTAACTCATCTGGAAACCCAGTTTCTGTAAAAGTATTAAATGGTTTCGATATTTTTAGACCCATAATTTCCCAGTGTCCAGTCATCGTATCTTTTCCATTACTAATTTCATTCATTTTCGTATAGTATCCGATTGGATTTTCAATTGGTTTTACACCATTGATCTCTGTTAAGTGTCCGTAACCTAATTTTTCCATGTTCGGTAACGTAATTCCACCAGCTGCTTCACTAATGTGTTTGATTGTATTTGCACCTAAATCTCCAAAATCCTTAGCGTCTGGTAATTCCCCACACCCAACACTATCAATTACAATTAAAAATACTCTTTTAAACATTTTTATTCCTCCTTATTACGTGCACGAGGATGAAAATCCTCGTATACTTGCTTTAATTTATTTTTACTAATATGTGTATATATTTGCGTTGTAGAAATATCCTCGTGTCCTAGTAACTCTTGGACAACTCGTAAATCTACACCGTTATCTAATAAATGTGATGCGAAACTATGACGGAGTGTATGTGGAGATACATCTTTCATAATTCCTGCTTTAAATGTTATTTTCTTTAATACCTTATAAAATCCGACTCTTGAAATCTCACTACCTCTACTGTTAAAGAATAAGATTTCTCCTGGAATTTTCTTTAAATATGGTCTTGAACTATCCAAGTATTTCTTTAAGTGATATGCACATTCTGCCCCAATCGGAACAATTCGTTCTTTATTCCCTTTACCTAATATGTTGATGAACCCCATATTGATGTGTAAATCACTTAACTTAAGGTTCAGTAACTCACTTATGCGTAATCCACTTCCATAAAGTAACTCTAGCATTGCACGATTCCGAATCTCCAATGGTTCGTCTCCATCAGCTGCAACCATCAATGCATCAATTTCTTCAACACTTAAAACGATTGGAAGTTTTTTTTCTTTTTTTGGTAATGTAACACCCAAAGCGACATTATTATATACTATTTTTTCAATCATAAGATATTTATGAAACGATCTAATTGCGCTTAGTTTTCTACTTACACTACTACTTGTGTTCTTTTTTCTTTTTAGACGAGCTATAAAGTTCCTAATATGCTGTTTCGTGATATTTGATGGATCATTGATATTATAATTTTTCTTTAAAAAGAAAATATACTCATTTAAATCTGTTACGTAAGAACTTATCGTGTTACTCGACAACCCCTTCGTTACTTTTAAGTAGTACTCATACTCTTTTAAAAACCTTTTAAGCATCAAATCACCTCCATAAATATCATAAATATTTCATTCCCAATAAAAATGCCTGTCTGTGTTAAACGAATATTACCTTCAATTATTTCGAGATGTTTACTATCAATAAAATCATTCAATTGTGGATAAGTCTTTAATAAATCAAGCTCATATTTATCCTCAATATATTGAATACTGATTCCTCTTGTTAATCTTAACCCTAAAATCATTTCATCCATAATCGTATCATAGGAATAATAATCATAATTATCAAATTTCTGATTCTTCATATTCTCAATATATATTTTAACATTATTAATATGATAAAACCTTTTATTTGCAACTAAACTATGAGCTCCACTTCCAAGTCCGAGATAATCTTTATTCGTCCAGTAACTAAGATTATGGATCGACTCGAATCCTGGTTTACTGAAATTGCTTATCTCGTATTGGAGATAACCGTTATCCGTTAGATTGTCAATCACCATTTGGTACATGTCAGCTTCCAGTGATTCATCATTCATCTTTACTTTGTCATGTTCGTAAAGATAATATAATTTTGTTTTTTCTTCTAAAATTAATGAATAGTACGAAATATGATTAACATCTAAAGCTAAAGCTAAATCAATATCTCTTTTCAAATCAGCGAGTGTTTGATTTACCAAAGAAAACATCATATCAATGCTAATGTTCTTTATTCCAGCTTGTTTTAGATTATTTATCCCATTATAAATATCTTCAAGTTTGTGAGTTCTACCTAAGAACGTTAAATGTGACTCATTAAATGTTTGTACACCTACACTAACTCTATTAATCCCATAAGAATGAATCAACCTAGAAAAATCTAGTGTAAGATCATTTGGATTCGTTTCAATTGCATATTCTTTTATATTCTTTAAATCAATATTTTCTTTTATTGTTTGTAATAATTGCTCCAACAATTCCGAATCTAGACTTGAAGGCGTTCCTCCACCAATATAAATGGTAGAAAGTGAAGTGTATTCATGTTTATGGTGTTCAATCTCTATACAAAGGGCATTGATATAGTTCCGTTTTTTGCTATCATTGGCAATTTCCTTGTGAAAATCACAATATGTGCAAATTTGATTACAAAACGGAATGTGAAGATATAAACTAGTTAACATAATACCACCTCACTTTATTTTAACATAAGATTGTCATTTTCGATACATAAACACAACGTTTTTGAAATCAAATTTATTTTGTAAAACCGGGCAAGTTTTAGATACTCGTTATGTATGAAATAATGATCTATTAAAACCATTTATAAAAAAAGATTTTGGCTATTTTATTCTATAACAATGGCTTATTTATTGCTATGACACGTGGCAGTTATGAAACAGATTGCAAAAAAAAAGCGTTGTTTTTTTACAACGCTTAATTAATTTACTCTTTTACCATTTTGTTCGCAATTTTTTTTGGATTTTGTTTTTTAACTTCTTTTTTCATCTCAATTTTCGGTTCATCTTTTTTTACACTAACAATTTCAGGTAAGTTCATTCCTGCCATGTCAAATACATCTTGTAATGGAGGTAAACTTGATAACATTCCACTTAAGAACTTAGCTGTAGCTGGTTTCCCATCGCCACCACTACCTAAATTGTCCCATACAGTTACTTTATCAATGTTGATTCCTTTGATAGCTTCAACTTGTGATGCAACGATATTCTCCAATTTGTCAGCAATCATTAATGATACTGCACTATTTGCGCTTCCGCCAGCAGCTTTTACAAGATCGTTAAATCCTGCAGCTTGTTTCGTTAAGATTTCATTTATACCATCTGCTTGAGCTTTCATTTTGAAGTAGATAGCATCCGCTTCCCCACGTGCTTCACGACGAGTTTTTTCAGCGATAGCTTCTGCATCAATTTCAGCTTTTTCTTTTGCGATTTGTGCTTGAATTAAAATATCCGCTTCTTTTGTTGCTCTCTCACGAGATGCACGACCAAGTTCAGCGTCTTTTTCAGCTAAATAAGCTTCTTTTAATGCGTTTGCTGATTGTACTTTTTCTGCCGCAGTAGCTCTACGTAACGCTTCAGCTTCTCTTTCACGTCTTAATGCTTCAGAGTTTGCAATTGTTACTTTGGCTGTATTTTCACCTTCGACAGCGATAGAGTTTGCTTCAGCTACTTGTACACGTTCATCTCTTTGTGCATTCGCTTCACCAATTGCCCCATCTCTATTTTTCTCAGCAACAGTTTTACGCGCATCATTGATTGCTTTTGCAGCTGCTTCTTTCCCTAACGCTTCGATATATGATGATTCATCACGGATATCGGTAACATTAACGTTGATTAGTTTTAATCCAATTTTTTTAAGTTCTTGCTCAACATTCTTTGAAACGTTTGCTAAGAATTTATCACGGTCTGCATTAATCTCTTCAATGTCCATTGTCGCAATAACCAAACGTAATTGTCCGAATAAGATATCTTTTGCAAGTTCTTTTACTGAATCATGAGACAATCCAAGTAAACGTTCCGCTGCATTTTGCATAATTCCAGCTTCAGTTGAAATTGCAACTGTAAATCTAGACGGTACATCAACACGGATATTTTGTTTAGATAACGCGTTTGTCAAGTTAACTTCAATACTCATAGGTGTTAGATCTAGATATTTATAATCTTGGATAACTGGCCATACCAGTCTAGCTCCCCCATGAATACAATTCGCAGATCTTACTGATCCTTCTTTTCCTTTACCAACACTACCATACACTACTAAAATTCTGTCCGATGGACATCTTTTATAACGAGTTGCTAATGCTGCGATAATAATAAATACAACTACTACACATATGATTACGATAGTAGCTCCTGCTCCTGATGATAATAAGTTTAACATTCATTCTCCTCCTTGATTTCTTCTACTTCTAGCATTTCATTAATAATACCTACAACCTTGACCTGTGTCCCTGTTTTTATCGGGTCCTTCTTGCTTACGGCATCAAGTGTTCTAAGTGATTCACCAACAATCATTTGGACTTTACCTAGTCCTTCATTTCTTTTAGGTATTGGGATATAAACTGACCCCTGCTTACCAACTGCATCAAAAATATTCATATTTCCTTCTTGTTCAATTCGCTTAAAGAAATAATAGATTAAAGCAATTAATAGTAACATAAATGAACCAGTTCCAAGACTAATCATTAAAACGGTTAAGTCATTGTACCCAGCATTCGTTAAAATAAATCCACTCCAACCAAAGATCATAAAGAATGATATTATTCCTCTTACTGTAAACAAGTGAAATGTCATACTTATACCATCGATTGCACCAGCATCGATATCTAATTCGCCATCAAAGTCTGCATCTAATTCAAAATTGTCTCCAACTCCTAAGAAAGTGAAGACTGATTGTAAAATAAAGAATACAGTAGCTCCTAGTGCGACATAAAAATATGCATTTTCAAGTGCGTTATACACTGTTTCACTAAAACTGTTTGCTAACATAGTAACCCTCCTAATCTATTCTTACATGCTTAATTATATCATAACATATTACTAGCGACAAATATACGATTAATTTATATAAAGTATAGTAACAAAGCCAAAAAAAAGACTTACAAAATCGCAAGTCTTTTAGTCATCTAAACTCAAAACGCTCAAGAATGCTTCTTGTGGAACTTCAACGTTACCAACAGCCTTCATTCGCTTTTTACCTTCTTTTTGTTTCTCAAGT
>PPCM01000719.1_pt1 | contig 22450 bp, 16 predicted proteins | sample 1555541 | NCBI WGS metagenome assembly PPCM01 (sample SAMN05284479, study PRJNA326546) | Marine sediment metagenome, whole genome shotgun sequencing project. | isolation source: marine sediment | place: Germany: Wadden Sea | collected 2012-09-05 | reverse complement strand
TCTGAATTACAAACTTTAATTAAGTATTCTGATGATCAGTTTGATTATAACTATATTAAATCTACCCCTGTTAGTGTATTGAAAAAGAATCCTTATGTAACTTTTTCTAGAACTTTATCTAGGTCAAAATTAAATACAGGTGAAATTTTAAGCACATATTATACTATAACAAATAATGAAGATTATTCATTAGTTAATTTAGAATTAATCTTACCTAAGGTATTAACAGGGTATTATGTTGATAATGTTGTTTTTAAAATAGATCAATTAAATCCAGGCGACACAGTTATAATTGATGATGTTAATTTAGTTTTTTTTAAATATAGTAAAAAATTTTTTTTAAATCCTACTGAATTAATTTTTAATGATGTATTAGGAAATTCATATTCTAAAACATCATCTACAAACTATATAGTTATTGAAAAAACATCTCACGATTTACCGTTCATTCTATTTGAACGTAAAATAAATGGTTATGATAATGATTATCTTTATACTAATTTAACACTGAGTAGTTATTCAGATAAAACTATAAAATATTCTTTTCAAGAAGTAGGTAAATCCGAACAAAATAATTTAATCTTATTACCTAATGAAGTTAAAGAATTTGAGTCAGAAGTAAGTCTAGCAAATTTAATTGATGGGAATTTAGATAATGCAATTTTTGAAATCTCAGATTCTTTGCATGATTATTATCTATTATCTAATAGATTCCAAGATATAAATTTAGAAAATTATATTAACCTTGAAACTGGAGAAATAATTGAACCAATTGTGGTTAATGATACAACTATAAATAAAACAGAAGTTGTAATACCAGTTGTTGAAGTATCAGATGGTAAACTTTTTGTTATGAAGCTTATTAATATATTAAAACAAATATTTAAATTATAAAAAAAAGAAGGTGTTTAGTATTAAATTAAAAAAAGGGGTCCTATTAGTATTATGTATATTATTTTTAATTTTATTTAGTCAGATCTCTTTTGGTATTGCTACACAAAAAATTAAAACAGGTTATTCTGAAGGTAAAATAATTACAGTTTATGATGATGATAATTTAATTTTTTTAGATATTCCCGTAGAAATTGATGTTACTAGTGAAGGTTCATTAATATATCTTAAAGATTTAGATACTGGAAAATTACATCAAATTTATACTCAGACATGTGAAATGATTAGGTATATGGAATTGTGCGTAGTTTCTGGTAAAACAAGTTCTGCACGTATCATATTTCATGATAAATCTCCTAATATTGAAATGGAGACTTATTTATCTAAAACTGAATTTCTATCTGGTGAGATAATTTCTAAAAAAATTGAACTTACTAATGATGGAAACTTTACATGTTTTGATTGTCATTATATTGAACAATTACATGATGATATTTTCTTAACTAAGCATAATGGTTCTGATATTTATGATCACTATGTTGAATGGATTGGAGATATTGAAGCTGGTGAAACTCATATTATTGAATATTCTTTTAGTAGTTTTGACGAGGATGAATATGTATTTGAATCTCAAATTTTTTATGAAACTGAGTGGGAATCTATTAAAAAAACAAAGATTGATGAAATAGAATCAGAAAAAATTATTGATTTAGTATTTTATGATGATGAAACTATTTTTATGTTAAATAATGAAGAAAGATTAAATTTAGGTATTAGGCGTTTTGATACTGACCCTGATGCAAAATATTCTAATTTAACTTTAGATAGTGTTGAAATAATAATTCCTCATGATATTTCTATTATTAGTCGTCCAACTTATTTAATTAAGGATACTAGATATGAAGATGGGCAAAAATTCAAATGGTCAGGTAAATTACATGATTATTATACTTCAGAATTTTGGTTCGATATAATTCCTTTAAAGGATGATGATTTTAAAGTTACTTTTAATGTAGAATTTTTAGATGGTGATACATCTTACTTAGTTAAATATAATAAAACTCATAAAACAGGAAATATTCCTTTAGTTTTTGAAACAAATCTTGATGAAAACTTATCAGTGAACACTAATGATGTTTTTGAAAATTATTTAGTTATAGAAAATCCTTCTTATGAAAAGATTGAAAATATAGAATTAATTATTGATACTGAATTTTATAATAAGACTATTAATATTCCTTTTTTAGATTCAGGGCTTGATAGTAAAATAAAATTTCCAATTCAAATTCCTACATACGATATCGAAAAAAACTTATCATTTAATTATGAAATTTCTTACGATATGATATTGAATGGTTATACAAATCATTATGTTGATAATTATAATAAGCAATTATCTATATCACCAGTTAAAGATATTAAATTGATTCATAATGTTAATATTGATCCAAATGATCCACTTAATTATTTAGTTGATGTGTTTGTTGAAAGTTTAACATATAAAGAGATAAAAAATATTGAATATATTGATGTTATTCCAGATACATTTTTTGTTAGTGGGGAAACAAGTTCAGTTTTAGAAAATTTGGATGCTAATGATTTAGTTAAATTAGTTTCTTATCAATATAAAATACCTGATAAAAAAGAAAATATAACTTCATTTTATACTATTAATAGTGTGTTGTCTTATAATATTGATTCATCTATGAGATTGTTAAATAAAACTAATAGTTTCAATAAAACTTTTATTTATAATCCCGATGTTGTAATTGAAGATAATTCAATTGATCCTATCTATAGAGTATTACTTATTCTATCACTAAGTTTAGTTGGATTCTTATTATTAATTTTAATTTTATTTAGATTGATTTTTAAATCAAAGTTGAATATTCCTGGACTTGATTCTATCAAAAAAGATGAAACTGAATTAAATAAAGATTTAAAATATTTATCTGAAAAAGAATCTGATAATATTAATAAACAAAATCACATTAAACTTGATATAATTAATTTCAATAAAGAAATTGATGATCTTAAGAAAGTAATGGCTAAGGAAATCCCTGTTACTCAAGAAAAACGTAAAAAAATTGAAAAAAGAGAAAATGAATTACTTTCAGTTAAAAGTAAATTAGATTCTGAAATTTCAAAATTAAAAGCGAAAGAGGATATTGTTGTAAATAAATTAAATGCATTATCTTCTGTAAAAGGAAAGCTAATTGCTAAAGAAAATACTTTAAAATCTAAATTGTCAGGATTAAATTCAAAATTAAGTGTTTCAAGAAATGCTCTTGCTGATTTACTTAAGAAAGAGGAAAATATTGAAAACTTACGTAAAAAATTATCTAAGCGTGAAATTAAGCTTCTTGATCGAAAAGCTAAAATCTTGAGTGAAACAAGTTTAGGTATAGTTGCAACTAAAGAAAAAACTTTAGATGAAAAAATGAAATTAAATAAATTGACTGCATCTATTGATGAAGAATTATATAGTATTTCTCACAAAAAGAATTTATTAGTTAATGAACATAATTCAATCATCGAAAAGAAACAAATTGTACGAAAGGAAATAAATGTTTTTGATGCAGACAAGGAAGATGTTAAACGATCATTAAAATTATTAAAATCTGAAAATAAGAAAATTAAACAAATCTTAGACGATTTGAAAAAATAGAGGTATAAAATGGGTATATTTGATTTTGTAAAAAAAGGTAGACATTCATCTGAATCAATAGGTGATGCTCCAGCACCAAGTATGGATATGGGGTCAAGTAATTCTTTTCCTTCGTCAACATCAGGATTTAATGCATCTAATTTTGGTTTTAACTCAAATACAGGCTCATCTGATCCATTTCAAATACCTCCTGATAGATCAAGTTTGTCATCACCAAGTATGTCCTCAGACTCTAGTAATTTAGGTAGTGGTATGGATAACTTTCAATCACAAAATAATAATTTTAATCAATCTCAAAATTCTAATTTTGGTGGTTTAAGTGGTAGTGATGATTTTAATAAATTAAATCCACAATTAAATAATTTTGGACAACAAAACCAACCTCAAAATAATTTTCAAAATAATTCAAATTTAGATTCAAATCAACAAAATATGAATAATCAATTTAATAGTTTTAATCAACCTCAACAAAATAATTTCAACCCTCAGAATAATTTTCAAAATAATTCCAATTTTGATCAAAATCAACAAGGTTTTCAAAATCAATCTCAACAAAATAATTTTGAACAGCAAAGTCAGCAACAATTTAATCAAACTCCATTTAATCAAAATTCAAATCCTAACGGCGATATTAATATTGTTTTATCTAAGCTTGATTTAATTCAAAGCCGACTAGAAAATTTGGATAATAGATTATCTTCAATAGAACAATTTATTGGACGTATGATGAATAATAGATAAGTATAGTTTTTAAGTTTAAACCTAAAATGAATTTTAAAAAAAAGCTAATTGATTTTTGTAATAATAAATTTAATTTAATTATACTAGTTAGTTTTTTTCTTATATTTATTATTGATAGAATATTAAAATCTTATTTATTAAATAAGACTAGTTTTGAATTATTACCTTTTTTATCTATAAGTCTATCTAAGAATTACGGTGTTAGTTTAAGTTTATTTTCAGGTTACGTTGGTATTATAATTATATTTTCTATATTGATTTTATCTTATTTGTTATTTTTATTAAAAAATAATCCTACTTATAAATCGTCTAAATTATTTTTAATATTTATTATTGCAGGAGGATTTGGGAATTTAATTGATAGAATATTTTACGGATATGTAATTGATTTTTTACATTTTTACATTGGTAATTTTAGTTTTCCTATTTTTAATTTTGCTGATATTTTTATTTTTGTAGGTGCATTTTTATTAGCATTTAACATTTTATTGAAGAAAGAATCAGGTTTATTTGAATTTAAAAAATAATTTTTTTAAAATATACTTTTATTCGTAAATGATTTTAGGAGATTCATCCCAATCATCATTTAATTCTTTGTCTATCATAGTTTTTTTAGACTTAAGTTTAAATTTAGATTTAACATTATTTTTGATATGATGTGCTTTTGTTTTAATTTTAATTCTATTTTTATATATATTATAAATTTGTAGAAAAATAAGGAATGCTATAGAAATTATTAGTACATTTTTTTCAAACATAGGTAATTCATATACACTGATTGAGAAAATAAATATTAATATTATAATTATTAAAATAACATTAGCAATAAATGAATACTTTTTATGAATTTTATTTCTCATAAAGTATTATAACGTTTTAATTATATAAAGTTAATCTTAAAGAATATATATTTAGAAATTGAAAAAATGAAAAGAAAACGTGAGTTTAGAACTCATCATCCTCTTCTAAACCTTTAAGTAAGCCTTTTTTCTTTAAGAATCTTACTTGATTTGGTTTGTATTTGAAAATAACATCTCCTTTTTGATCCCCTGATAATTCCCAAGGTTCAACTAATAGGATATCTCCGTCTCTGATCCATAATCTTCTCTTAAGTCGACCAGGAATTCTACAGATTCTTGTTTTACCATCAAGACACCGTACTCTCATTCTGCTTCCACCAAGTCTTTGTTCTAATAGACCAAAGGATTGATTACCTCGAGGCATTTTAATTCTACGGATTTCTTCTTGTTGTTGTTGAAGTAATCTTTGTTTTTCTTGTTCTTCTTTTTTACTCATTGATTCTAAAAAATATGGGTTGTTATTTAAATGTTTCTTTAAAGAAGCTTAAAATGCCTTATTTCTTATATTTAGATTTATTAAAACTACGTTAACTTTTTAAATAATATTTTGATTTCTATTTTTATGGTTTCTGAATTTGATTTAAATTTACCGAAGCAGACTAATTTTTTAGCTCCTGCTATGCTATATAAGAGGCTTTTAGCATTTATTGTTGATATAGTTTTATTATTTTCAATAATTCTTGCACCTTTTGGTAAAGCAATTACAACTATTATTCCAAATATTGACAATATGTCTTATAGTGCTTTAAACGCTTTGATGATGAACAACAATTATTATTCTTATAAAATATCTTTACTTGTATTTTTAGCAAGTTTAATTACACTTTCATATTTCGTATTAATGGATAATAAGTTTGGTCAAACTGTTGGTAAAATGATATTTAATATTTATGTTATTAAAACACCTTCAGTAAAAGAAATGGTTGAAGCAAAAAAATCAGGAAAACAAGTAAAACAATATACAGTTAATGGGAAAATGGATTTTAAAACTGCTATAATTAGAAATATTTCTGTTGTACCTATGTTCCCATTTGTAATTCTTATGCTTGTAGATCCTATTACAATTTTTACAGATAAAAACAATAGAAGATTTTTAGAAAAATTAAGTGGTACTATGACAGTTGAAATGATGTCATTGAATGGAGGATTATGATTAAAATGGTTAAAAAAAAGAAGAGTAGATTATTTCAAGTTTTGATGATAATTTTATCATTAGTGATAGTTTCAAATTTATTGGTTATGGTATTTTATGGTTCAGGAAAAACTCTTTTATCAGGAAATGTTTTAGTTATTCCTATCACTGGTTCAATTATGGTTGGATCTGATTCAGGTTTACTTTCAGATTCTGTAACATCATCAACTAAGGTTATTGAACAATTAGATTTAGCTGAAACATCTGATCAGATAAGAGCAGTTGTTTTAGAAGTTAATTCAGGTGGCGGTAGTGCTGTTGCATCAAATGAAATTGTAACAAGAATTAATAATTTTGACAAACCTATTGTTTCTGTGATTAGAGAAGTCGGTGCATCTGGCGCATATTGGAGTGCATCATCATCAGATTATATTTTTGCAGATCCATTATCAATGGTTGGTAGTATTGGAGTTATTTCATCTTACTTAGATTTTTCAGAATTTTTGGATGATAAAAATATTTCTTATGAACGTTTAGTTTCAGGAAAGTATAAAGATGCAGGGATTCCATTTAGAGAATTAACATCTGAAGAAAGATCTATGAAGCAAGAACAATTAGATAAGGTAAAAGAATATTTTGTAAATTCTGTATCTGAAAATAGAAATATTTCATTAGATAAATTAGAACCTTTAAGTCAAGGTCAAGTTTTCTTAGGGATGGACTCCATTGAACTAGGTCTTATTGATGAATTGGGCGGTATGTCTGATGCTAAATTATACTTAGAAAATAATCTTAATACTACAATTTATTTTGATTATATTGAAGAAGAATTATCTTTTATGGATATTATGGGATTAAAATTCGATAATTTATTTTATATGGTTGGACAAGGAATTGGTTCTAAGTTAAATCCTACTAAATCAAACTTTAAAATTTAATTTTTTTCTTTTTTTCCTTTTATATTTTAATTTCTCTTGTTATTAGAAAACTAATTTAGGATATATATTCCATTTCACACTTTTGTTGTAAAAATATCCCAAAAGTAAAATATATAAACTATTTGATATTACTATATGTATACTTTGTGGTGTGACATATTGGTAAATTTAGAATCTAGGATAAAAGTAAGTATTGAAGACGCTATGCGTAAGTCTCATGACTTTGGACATTCTCTAAATGGTGCGGAATATAGTATTACTGCACTTTTGAATGAATATGAATTACCTAGGGCTCTTAATTCTGATTTAAATGTTACTTTGGATTCTTTTAACGAATTTAAGTATTTTCATAATATGTTTTTTAGGTCTGAAGAATATAAAGATGATGAAGAAATTCAAAATCTTTTACTAGAAAATTTAGCAAATTCTCTTAATTTATATTCTGATAATTTAGAAAAATTAAATGTTGCTTTAGTTGATTATTGTAATGTTGATAAAACATATGTTGGTTCTGAAGAATTTGATTATTCTTTATTTATATTAAACGCTATATCTAAGCAAACGAAATCTGCATACTCGTATTTAACTGGTTCTAGTTATGGACATAATTTATCCGCACCTTTAGGCTCAATTATTAAACAAATGAGTTTGTCTTTGAAGGACTTAATTATTTCTAAGAATATTACTGTTGAATACAATATTGAAAATGATTTATCTATTAATTATAATGGTAATGTTAGTGATTTGAGTCCTTTGATGAGTTTAACTCGCGCTATTAAAAATGATGATCTTGTTTATGATTCATTATTGAACTTATTAAAAAATGCTGTTGAAGCATCACCTGAAAATGATGTAGTTCAATTTTCTCTAAATTACAATTCTGATTTTGAAAAAGTTAAATTTGGTATTGCTAATCATGGAACAATTGATTTATCAAATCCTGAAGATATTTTAAATGAAGGTATTACTGTTGGAAAAGATGATGGTAATGGCTATGGAACATCTAATGCTAGAAGTAATATGAAGTCTTTAGATGGTGACTTAAAGCTTAATTATAGAAATGTTAAAGGGCGAGATAAAGTTATTTTATTAGGCCATTTTGATCCTCAATATTCTAATCAATAATTTTTTTGTTGAATTTTTCATCCTCTAAAAAAATACATAACTATATAAATGAGTAAATATCAATTTATATTGTGTGATTGAGGTGTAAGTTATCGAGGACGATATCTTTGCACGAAAAAATTGAACAACATTTGAAAAAGAATAACCTTCTAGATTTTTGTTATGATAATTATTCTATTTTTAAAAAAGTGTATTCTGATTGTTTAGATATTTCTTCTGAAAAAATTTTAACTTTATCTGATTATGGATTTGATAATCATAATTTAGCTCTTGCTCTTTCGCATATGAATTATTTAGCTAGTTCTGAAGAAGGTATAAAAAATAAAATTGTTACTCAAGATGTAAGACATCGAGGGGATACTGCTGATTATAATTTAATCCGTGCGTTAAAAGAATTACCTGATGAAAATATTATATTTGCAAATGTTTCTGAACGTTTAGGTAAACTTGGACAAATTGGTAAAAGTTTTAGAAAATTTTCTCACGCTCATAATCATAGATTCGTTTCTTCAACTAGTTTAGGTTGGATTGGAAATTCTAGAATCTCTGATTTTATAAAATCATTTGATGTTGATTATAAAGCATTAGCTAAAAAACATCAGAAAGTAAAATCAAAATTTGATTCTGCTTCAGAAATTAATGTAACTACAAAAGCAGGCACTGATCTTACTTTTAATGTAGAAGGTATGACTTCAATTGCTGCAGATGGAATTTATAATAAACCTGGGATGGGTGGAAATCTGCCTGCAGGCGAAGTATATATTCCACCTGTTGATAAAGGTGTATTTGGTAATGTAGTTATTGACGTAAGTTTGAAAACAGTTAAGGAAACAGTTCTTGTAAAAAATCCTGTGGAATTAATTGTTGAAAACGGTGACATTTCTTTAATCAAGGGTGAAAAAGAGGCTGAGTTGTTACAACAAAGCTTAAATTGGGCATTTGAACGTGCCAAAAACACATGGGGAATTAAACGAATTGGGGAATTCGGTATAGGACTGAATGACAGAGCTAAGCCAATGGGCTCAACTTTAATCGATGAGAAAGTATATGGTACTGCTCATGTAGGTATAGGTAGTAATTATTGGTTTGGTGGATCTGTCTATGCTTTGATCCATTTAGATCAGGTATTTAAAGACCCTGTTGTCAAAGTTGACGGCAAGAAACTTAATATCTGATCTTTTTGGATTATTTTTTTTAATTAGAAAAGTTTTTAACTTCAATATATTTATTCTATTTCTATGGCTGAATTAAAACAAGTTATTATTATTAGAAAAGATTTAAAACTACCAAAAGGTAAGTCTGCTGCACAAGCTGCACATGCATCTGTTGAAGCAGTTTTAAGATCAGATAAAAGTATGGTTTTAAAATGGCGAAATCAAGGTATGAAAAAAATTGTGTTAACTGTTGATGATTTACAATCAGTTCATAAGTATGTTCAATTTGCAAAAGAAGCTGGAGTTGTAAGTGCAACAATCACTGATGCAGGAAGAACTTGTGTTGAACCTGGAACTTTAACATGTGCTGCAATTGGTCCTGATGAGGAAGCTAAAGTTGATAGAATCACTGGCGATTTGAAAATGTATTAGGTATTTATAATGGTAAATAAAAATAAATCAATAACTCGTTTTGAATTAACTGTCTATACTTTAACTCTTTGTATTGCAGGTATTCTATTTGGTGTATCTTTAGGATCATCTAAAAATTTTCCAACTTCTGTAATTAAATTTTTTACACCTTTAGGTTTAATTTCTGTCGCAATAGTTGTTATTTTAATTGGGAATAAATATCAAAATTTATTAAAAGAATTAGATAAATAATTTTTTTAAAAAGAAATTAGAAAATAAAATAAAAATAATATTTTATTATTTTTTTAATATTTTTTTGTGAAACTAATTTTCTAAATCAGTTCCAAACATTCTGTACATAATTCTATATTTATCAAACTTCTCAAGATCGCTATAATCTTGTCCCATTCCTAAATATAAAATTGGTTTTTTTAGAACATATGAAATTGAAATTGCAGCTCCACCTTTTTCATCGATGTCTGCTTTACTTAAAATAATTCCATCAATATCAACAATCTTATTGAATTCTTTTGCTTGTTCTACACAATCATTTCCTGTGATTGATTCACCTACAAAAATAGTTAAATCAGGTTCTGAAACTCTGTGTACTTTTTTAAGTTCTTCCATAAGATTTGTGTTTGAATGTAATCTTCCTGCTGTATCAATTAATACAACATCTTGCTTTTTTGCTTCCGCATACTTAATTGCATCAAATGCAACTGCTGCAGGGTCTGAACCATAATCATGTTTAATTAATTTAACACCTAAGTTATCAGTATGTTCTTGAATTTGATCAATTGCAGCTGCTCTAAATGTATCTGCTGCAGCAACAACTGGTTTTAGATTGTTATCTAAAAATAATTTACATAGTTTACCAATAGTTGTAGTTTTACCTGCACCATTGATTCCTACAATTAGGATTTTAAGTGGTTTGTTTTCTACTGCTAATTTAACTAAATCAATATCTTCTTGATCAAATAATTTATCAACAGTTTCTTTTAATGTTTCTTCAATAATTTCAGAAATTTTTGATCTTTGTAATTGTGTATTTACTAATTTTTCATTTAGATCTGATTTTATTAATTCAACAACTTCAAATGCAACATTGTTTTCTAGTAATGCAATTTCAATATTCCAAAATAAATCATGAAATTTATCTTCAGATAATGTTTTTTTAGTGATACTATTACTAATTTTACTCAAGAATGATTTTTTTAATTCTGATTCAACTTTTTCATCAGCTTCTAATTCTTCTGAATTGTTTTTTTCTTCAGGTTTAGTTTCTGTTTTAACTTTATTATTAGGTTCAGATTTTTTTACTTTGTCTTCTACCTTAGTTTTAACTTCAGTCTTTTTAGAATCAGTTTTAGTTTCTTTAATGTCTGATTTTTCTTCTACTTTAGATTTAACAACTTCATCTTGTTTTTCTTCTTCTGTAGATTCTTCTTCAGATTTTTTTTTGAATGGATTAATTTTTTTTAAGAATGATTGTTTATTTTCTTTTTGTTCGGATTCTTCTTCATTAGTTTCTTCAGGTTGATCGTTATCTTCTTCAGATTTTTCTTCTACTTTAGATTCAACAATTTCTTCTGTATCTTCAACATCTTCTGCTTCTTCATCTACCTGTTCAGCAAATTCATCAAATGCATTTTTAACTTTTTTCTTAAAGAACCCAAACATTTTATTCACTTTTAATTTCTTTATCTAATTTTGAAATTTTCTGATTTAAATCAATTAATTCATTTGAAATAATTTTAATTTGATTATTCATATCTTCCTTATAGTTAATAACATTATCTTTTTGTTTGATAATTAATTCTTTAGTTTTATCTGAATCTTTTTCAACAATTGAATCTGATCCTACATTTACTAAGAATTGATTGTTTTTTTCTAATTTAGCTTTAATGAAAATACCATTACTAATAGGAACTAATATTTCAGAACCTTCTTTAGTGTTTGAAATTTCATTAATTGATTCAACAATTCCATCAATGTCACTAATGTTTTGATTTAAATTTTGAACTTGTAATTGTAAATCTTGTAAGTGCTTTTCCATTTCTTGATATTCTCGAATTTTTAGATGTAATTCTTTTTCAAGATTTTGTTTATCTTCTAAATTATATTTTTTTACAACCATTTTAACCTTAGATATTTTGTAATATTAAAAATGAAACAATGAAAATATTTTATTTTTAAGCTTTAAAATATGAATTTTAAAACAATGAAAATGTTTTATTTTAAGTTAAAAAATAATAAATTTTAAAACAATAAAAAATGTTTTATTTTTAAGCTTTAAAATTATAAATTTTAAAACAATAAAAAATGTATTATTTCTTAGCTTTTAAATTGTAAATTTAAAAACAATAAAAATTATTTGTTAGTATTAAATTTTCAAAAAGCCTAAGCCGATATCTACATTATTAGCTTCAGGACCACCTGAGTTACTTCCAATTAAAACACCTTTGTTATTTGTAATAACTCCAGATTTGATATAAGGAGAACCCATATTGATTGTACCTTCTCTAAATTCAACACCGAATAATTTTTCTAGTAATTTAATTTCGAATTCTTCTGCATCTCTATGGATAATTCCACCTTGATCATTTAATGCAACACAAGAACCAACAATTTCTAAATCTGCAATTTTACCTTCTTTAACTGGAATGTTTAATGCAGCTTTAATTTGTTCTTTAGTTTCTTCTGAAAATTCTTTTGAAAGGTATGCACCATTTTTGTTAATTGCAATAGAATTACCTAATGCAGTAACATTTGATTCGATAATTTTGTAATTAATACCTAAATTTTCTAAATCTTTCTTTTCAAAACCAAATGTGATTTCTGGAATAAGAATACAATCTTCATTTCCTGAAACAAATACTCCAATTAGTGAAGTTCCTGCGATAGTGATTTTATGAACTGGAACTTTAAGAGTTCTTTCAATAATTTCAACATATCTGTCATCAATTTCACTTCCAACTAAGCAAAATTTGTCAGTAGCAAAAGCATAAAGTCCAATATTTGAATCTTGATTAAATGAGATTAATTCGATATGGCTAGCATCTTCTTGGCTAGTTTGATTATCATTATTATTTGTCATAAATTTAGAAAAAATTAATTTTATTTAAAAAGGTTGCTTTTCCTTTATATAGTATATATTAAATTAAGCGCAACTATAATCAAAATCTATGTTAGAAGTTCCACTTATTAACTTAACAGGGAAATATTCGATTATTGTTTTATTTGAATCTATTTTAATTTTTTTGCTGAATATTTTATTCAAATTTGTTTTAAATTTACATTCAATATCGTAATTAAGATTATGATTTGTAATTTCTGCATTAATATAATTTTTTGAATTTCTATCTTGCACAAAATTTACTAACTTAATTGTTACATTTGATGTATTAATAAATTCAGAATAGCCAATTTTTTGTTGAATTGTATATTCTTTTTCATTAAGATTGATTGATTTAGATAATGTCATATCAAGTATACTAAATATCGCAATGCTAACTATAACTATAGATAAAATAACTTTTTTGATATTTAATTTTTTCTTTGACATGATAATGGAAATATTCTTTCTTTTTTAATATTTTTCGTAATTAATAATGCTTTTTTTATCTTCATGAAATACATTTTTTTTATTACTGCACATTATATTAAATCAGAACTTATTTAAATGAAGAAATTCTAAAATAAGACTATGTGTAGAAAGGGACAATTATATTATCAATTATTTATAGTTTTACTATTTTTAATATTCAGTTCTACTATATTAGCTGCTGCGCCATTAGGTACAATATGCGGTGAAAATGGTGATTGTTTAAGTTATAATTGTCGTAAAGAAATTGATTCTGATAATTTCTATTGTGCAGATGTTGGAAAAGAATGTTCTAATTCAGGAGCATTGGAAGTAGGCTATGATTCAGGTGAATTGTCCGGTTCTTATATTTGTTCTTCTAGAGATATTTCAGTTCAATGTAATTCTGCTACTGTTTGTGATATTTATTCAGGTTATTATTGTGATTCTTCTAATTGGATATTAGGAGACGGTACTTCTTATGATTGTAGTACTAATGATCATTGTGTAAGTGAAACTTGGTATACTGGTTATCGTTGTAACGGATTAGTTGGTAGTGCAGGTGCTTGTGTAATTGATTTTGGTGCTCAAGAAAAAGATAGTAGTCAAGTTTATTGTGAATCAACTGCTACATCATGTGTTGCTAGAAATTGGTTATCTTCAGTAAATGAATGTTGCGGTGATGATTCAGGAGCAACCGATACTTTTGAAGGTAATTCTGCTGATGGTTGTTGTTGTTCTGGTACTCAAATTGGAACTTTAGATGATGCAATTTGTTTTTCAAATTCAAATAAGTGGTGTCTTGATGGTTCTTATTGTAATGCAGGCGTTGTTCGTGATTCAGATTTAGGCACTACTCTTACTGGAGATAATGTATTGTGTGGTTGCGATAATAATGCAAATAATATTTGTGATACTGATGATTCAGGAACAATTGTTGATGGACGATGTGTTCAATCATCTTGTTGTGCTGCTGGAGAAATTGCATCTGGAGAAACTACAACTGGAAGTTTAGATTGGGATTCGGGAGATGAATCTTGCGGATGTTCTGGTGTTAGTAACGGTGTATTGTGTGATTCTACTGCTAATGATTATTTATCACTTCTAAATTCAGATGGTGCTTGTATTGCAAATAACTGTTGTTCATCTGATGTTGTATCCGGTGAAACTGTAACTCCTGTTATTGATTCAGATGAATCTTGTGGATGTTCAGGTAAGGATGGATTAATTTGTGATTCTAATCCTGGTGACGGTTTAGATTGGGATGGAATTTGTTCGGCAGGTAGTTGTGTTGTTTCAGGATCTATGGTTGATTCTGATCAAGATGGTACTTTTGAAACATATTTATGTTCTTCAAATTTAAATGGCGCAACATGTGATTCTGCACCTTTTGATGGTGTTGCTGATGGTGTTTGTATTGGAAATACTTGTGATATTTCTGCACCAGCAGAATTAGATTGTGGTGTTGATGGTTGTTCTAATTCAGATAAAGGTAATGGTGCAAATATTAATCCAACATTAAATTCAGGTTTTGCTTGTACTACAAATTTTGCATCTTTTACAAATGATTTTTTTACTCAACAAGGAACTTCAACTCAAGAAGGTTGTGATGTTGTAGGTGATTTATGTTATGATGGAAATTTTTATAGATCAGATTGCTCAAGTTGTGGTTTTGATTTTGATATAACTTCTACAGGTGCATTATGTGATTCAGATTCAACTATTGGTGGGAACTTTCAACAAGATGGTATTTGTACTTCTTCTGGTTGTAATACTGATGGTGAAATATGTGTTGATAAAGATGCAGGTAATTTAATTAAAAATGATTGCTCATCATGCGGTTCTGGAAGTCTTTGTGAACAAAATGGTGGTTCAATTTTATCAATATCATTAAATGGAAGATGTGCGCAAGGGAATTGTTGTACAACTACATATATTGATGTAAATAAAAATAGTTTATATGATGATTCAGTATCTGCTTGTGCATCTTGTTCTGCAGGAAATGAATATAGTAAATGTTCCAATGATGTTGATGGTAATTGGGATGGTGTTTGTTTTAACAAAGATTTAGGTGGATATACTTGTCTTGCTGAACTTTCAACTTGTGATATACTAGGAACTTCAACTATGTCTACATCAAATTTTGTTTGTACTGATTCAATTTTAACTAATTCAATCTTTGTAGATTCTACAATAATAAATTCAAATTTAACATCTTCAACTTTGACAACTTCAACGTTAGAAGATGGATTAATATTAAATTCAATTGTTATCAATTCAAATATTGATAATTCTCATTTAGATAATTCTGATGCAACAAATGTAAATGTAACAAATAGTAATATTGTAAATACTGATTTATGTTCAGGTTTAGAAATTACTGGTGCATCAATTTCAAATCAATTAATTTCATCAGGTATTGTTAAATACGGTTTATCAAATTATTATGCTGGTTTTAGAATAGATACTATTTGTTCATCATCTCAAGTTGATGATTATGTTTATTTTGATGTTGCATCTGTAAATGATGGATCTTACATTAAGGTATATTATAAAGGCAGTTCAACAGGTCAAACTGTAACTTTAAATGCATCAGAAATAGGTGCTAGTGATAATTTGGTTATGTGGGATAATGGTCAGAATTCAGATGATGTAGCAGGTGATGCAATTTATACAACTGCATTAAATGTATATGATACTTCTGCGTTTAATGTTAAGGATGTTGTTGCTACCATAACTGATGGTCCAACTTGGAATATTGTAGGGTCTTTACTTGTTGATAATACTAACCCTCAAGGTTATATAGAATTATTTGATAATGAAACTAATGCTAAAGATGTAGTTTACAAAGCAAATGTTTTAATTGATTTTCAAGTTACTGATGGTAATTTATTAAATGGATGTAGATTTGCAAATGATGATGTTAATGATTTATCTTTATCTCCTATAGTTCCTTGTACTTCAGAAATTGTTTGGTCATTAGATGAAACTGATGGTTTAAGAACAGTATATGTTGAAGTGTTTGATATTGTTGGAAATAATGAAATTTTCTCAGATTCTATAATCTTAAATCTTAGCGCGGTAAGTGATGTTACTCCTCCAACAGCTGCAACAGTTATTGATGGTGGTATTTTTACAAGTTCAACTGATTCATTATATTTTACTTGGTCTGATGCTTTTGATTTTGAAAGTTCTGCTTTAGGTTTACCGTTAACTTATAATATTTCATTACATGATGGTTTTTCTACTGTGTATTCATTAAATGGAACTTATTCAACTGAGTCAAATATTTTTATATCATTAATTGATGGAAGAAATTATACGCTTACTGTTGATTCAATAAATGCAGTTGGCTTATCAACATCTTCAGTTTCTGATGGTATAGTTGTAGACTTATCAACTCCTGCAATTTCTACAATTATTGGCCCTGATAATGTTAATTGGTTAAATTTAGGTTCGTATTTATTTAATTTATCTTCATCAGATACGTTATCTGGTGTTAATGGTTTTAGTTATTCTATGTCACGTGATAGTACTTTAATTCCTGATGATTTTTTAGATATATCTATTGCAAATTCAAATATTTCTTTTAATAATTTAGGGGAAGGATCTTATTATTTTAAGGTTCGTGCTATTGATTTAGTTGGTAATGTAGGTCCTGTGTCTCAGCGGGTATTAAATGTTGATACTTCTGCACCATCTATTCCTCAATTATTGAATGATATTCAAAATTTAGAAACTTCAGATACTTTAACATTTGAATGGTTATCTTCAAGTGATATATCAGGTATTGCTGATTATTGGATTCAAGTATCAGATTCATCAGATTTTTCAGCAACTATTATTGATCAAAGTGTTGGTATTTCAAATTCATATTTATTTTCTGCACCATCTCCTGATTCATATTTTGCAAGAGTTCGAGCTCAAAATAGTGTGGGATTATGGAGTGAATATTCTGATGTATTAAAAGGTGAAGTTGATGTATTACCTCCAGTAATTTCAATAATTAAACCTAGGAATTTTGTTAGATCTAATTATTCTTCGTTGTCAGTTTCAACTGATGAACGAGCAATTTGTAGTTTTAGAAGTTTAAGTGGTTTAGGTGGTTTTAATTTATTTGATTTTACTAATGCAACTTATCATGAAACATTAATTTTTGAAAATAATGGTTTAGCAAATTATAATATTTCTTGTCAAGATTTGGTTGGTAATGAAGCAAATATAATAAATTCATTTACTGTTAATACTGCTCTGGTTCCCGATAGTTTAACTATTGATACAACATCAGATCAATTTTATATGGATCAGCTAATTGAAATTAAGTTTAATTTAACTTCAGGCGCAACTGGTGTAGGAGGAATTAAAATAAATTTACTTGAGATTGAATTAGATGGTGATAATATTGTAAATAAATCATTTTATGATTTAGGTAATGGTGAATATTCTGTATCTTTTTATGCTCCAAATCAAATAACACCAACTGTTAATTATCAAATAAGAATTAGATCTAATGATGGGGCAATTGTTGAAGATACTTTTTTAATTGATGTTGATAAAAGTATTTTATCTGTAACTTCACCCAGTTATCCTTTATTGTATAATTCTAAAAGAGATTTAACTAATACAGATATTGCTTTAACAATTTTTGATGCAGAATTATTAGATTTAGATTTTTCAACAAATTTTGAAATTGCATCTTCTTTATTTTATGATGATATTATTTTAACTTCTACTGATAAAACTTTAGCATCTGGTGAATATAATTTGAAATTAGAACATGTTGGTTTTGATGAAGATTTAAATCCAATTATTTCTATTATGAAATCTGATGAATTAGTGTCTTCTGAACATAATTTAGCATGGTCTGAATAGATTTATCCTCCATAAAATTGCAGGATATTTATTCAAAACTTAAATCGTTTCTTTTTATAAAAAATAATAACTTTTATAAATGTGAAAGTTTTAAAAATGACCATGTGTAAAAAGGGGCATTTGTTAAATATAGTATTTATACTTATAATTTCGTTGAGCTTAGTATTTTCTGTTTATGCAGTTTGTACTGAAAACGCACCGTCAGATTGGCAATTTAGAGTTGTCGTTGGAGCATCTAATGTTCAAAAGATTGCTTGGACCGATTCTGGAGAGAATGGTTTAGAAACTACTTCTTATAGTTCGATAGGTACTGAAGCCGCGCCTCTTGCTTCTATTTGTACAACTGAAGGTGATGTAAAGGCTCAGTTTAGAGCATATATTAGTGTTCCATCTACTGGGGCAAGTTCAACAAATGCTGCTGAAAATCCTGCTTCTTGTGCATCAGCAACTAAATTATGGTCAACATCTGGTTACAGAGTTGCATATAATATTAATTGGGATGCAGATCAAAATGATTGTTCATGTAATGGAGATAGTTGGATCACAACTGCAGGTACTTTAACAGGTACTGGTGGAAAATGTTGTGGTGATGATGGAACTTCAGATGATTTTTCTTATTATACTGGTACTTTGACAACTTCAACTTCAGTAACTTGTGATAGTTGTTTTAATGGTGCTGATCAAGGTGCTACTACTTTACGTGGTAATGGTTATGAAACTGCAAGTGTGACTACTGCCCCTAGTTTAACTTGTTATTACGGTAATATTGCTTGTTCAGGTACATCAAGAGCTCATGGTGCAAGTTCAACTTTATATGGTAATGGATACGAAACAGGTTCATTAACTACTGCTACAAGTTTAACATGTTATTATGGTGATATTACTTGTAATGATAATAATGCTGTTAATGGTGCATCAGTTACTCGTTATGGTAATGGTTATGCTTCTGGAAGTTTAACAACTGCTACAAGTTTAACATGTTATTATGGAGATATTGCTTGTAATGATGGTAATAGTGCTAATGGTGCTTCTGCAACTCGTTACGGTAATGGTTATGCTTCTGCGAGTGTTACAACTGCTACAAGTTTAACTTGTTATTATGGTGATATTTCATGTTCAAATGGTGCAAGTGCTCATGGTACTAGTACAACTCGTTATGGTAATGGTTATGTATCAGGTTCAACTTGTTATTATGGTGACGTTTCATGTTCAAATGGTGCAAGTTCAAATGGTGCAACTTGTGGATTAACTGATGAAACTCGTTGTGGAAACGGTGTTGCATGTTCAAGTTGTGGTAATTATAAAGTAAATACTGGTTATTTATCTTGTAAGACTACATGTTCTGCAGATACTGATTGTTCAACTGGAAATACTTGTGAAGGTTCAAGCTGTGTTCCAAAATTAGCTGATGGTAATACTTGTGATGAAGCTTCAGATTGTACTTCAAATAATTGTCGTAAAGACATTGACTCTTCTAATTATTATTGTGCTGCTGCAGGTAAAGAGTGTTCCAATTCTGCATCATCAGGTTATGATACTGGTGCATCAGTTGGAGCATATGTATGTAGTGGTCAAGATACTTCAGTACAATGTTCAGCTGGAACTGTATGTGATACATATGGCGGTAAATATTGTACAACTTCAAATACTTGGGTAGCTGGTACTGGTACAACTTATGTTTGTAGTACAGCTGATCATTGTGTAAGTGAGAATTGGTATACTGGTTACACTTGTAATGGTGCTGCTGGAGCTGCTGGAGCATGTAGTACAAATTATGGTGCTCAAGCAAAAGATAGTGCTCAGTCATATTGTGAATCTGCTGCAAGCGGATGTACTGCAAGAGATTGGTTACCAAATTTAGGAACTAATGTTGGTAGTACAACTTCATGTTGTGGAGATGATAGTACTTCTGATGATTTCTCAACTTATTCAGGTTCATTAACTACTTCAACATCTGTTACTTGTGATAGTTGTTTTAATGGTGCTGATCAAGGATCAACTACTTTATATGGTAATGGTCATGTTTCAGGAACTACTTGTTATCATGGTGATGTTACTTGTTCAGGTACTACTAGAAGTAGCGGTTCAACTTGTGTTTTAAATGATGAAACTCGTTGTGGAAACGGAATTGCTTGTGCGAGCTGTGGAAACTATAAAGTAAATACTGGTTATTTATCTTGTAAAACAACTTGTTCATCAGATACTGATTGTTCAACTGGTAATACTTGTGAAGGTTCAAGTTGTGTACCTAAATTAGCTAATGGTAATTTATGTGATGAAGCTTCTGATTGTATTTCAGATAATTGTCGTAAAGATATAGATTCTGCAAGTTCATATTGTGCTGCTGCAGGAAAAGAATGTTCAAGTTCAACTCCTGGAAATGCAGGTTATGATTCTGCTGAAACATTTGGTGCATATATTTGTAATGCTCAAGATGTTTCTTATCAATGTAGTGCTGGATCAGTTTGCGATACTCGTAATGGTAAATATTGTACAAATGCAAATACTTGGGTAACAGGTACTGGTACAACTTATGATTGTAGTACGACTGATCATTGTGTTGGTGAAACTTGGTATACAGGTTATAGATGTAATGGTGGCGCAGGTGCTGCTGGTGCATGTACTACTAATTATGGTACTCAAGCAAAAGATACTGCTCAATCATACTGTGAATCTACTGCAAGTGGATGTACTGCAAGAAATTGGTTATCAAATTTAGGAACTAATGTTGGTAGTACAACTTCATGTTGTGGTGATGATAGTACTGCTGATGATTTTTCAACTTATTCAGGATCTTTAACTACTTCAACATCTGTTACTTGTGATAGTTGTTTTAATGGTGTAGATCAAGGTCCATCAACTTTATACGGTAATGGTTATGTTACTGGAACAACTTGTTATTATGGTGATATTACTTGTTCAGGTTCTGCTAGAAGTAGTAGTTCTACTTGTGTATTAACTGATGAAACTTATTGTGGTAATGGAGTTGCTTGTTCAAGTTGTGGTAATTATAAAGTAAATAGTGGTTATTTATCTTGTAAAACTACTTGTTCATCTGACTTAGATTGTTCAACAGGTAATACTTGCGAAGGTACTAGTTGTGTACCTAAGGTTGCTGATGGAACTCCTGGTTGTGATGAAAATTCAGATTGTATTAGTGATAGTTGTAATGTTGAAGTAACTCATTCTGAATCAATTTTTTGGGATAATGATCAAACTGTATGTTGTGATCAAACATCTGATTGTGTTTCTGGAACAACATGTTATGATGCTTTACCTGCTTCAGGAGCAACTTATAATTTAGCAGCTTCAGGTAATGATATGTATTCTCATTGTTATGATGGTAGTGGAACTGGTCGATGGTTAGAATGTGATCAGTCAGATTATATGGATAGATGGTGTGGAGATATTTGCGGTCCTAAAATGGGTACAAAAGATCCTCGTGATGCTGGTCAAAATCCTGATACTGATTGGAACGCTGTAGCTTCTGGTGAAACTGTAGCTCATGGTGAATATACTTCAGGTCAATTATTCGGTTCTAATAAATTAGAATGTTGTGGAGACGACGAAAACGAATTTTATAATTATAGAAAAGAATATGCATCAGGCGTAGGTGAATTCCCTTGGGATGACGATTCTAGTGATGATGCATGTTGTAATTCAGCAACTGATTGTGTTTATAATGGTGTTTGCTATCCTGGTGGAGTTGCATATGATTTAGATTCCGATGGAACTAAAGAAGCATTTTGTTATGGTTCAACTGCTGAATGGTTAAATACTGATTATCATTCAAGTTACTGTTCAAATGCAGGTGAAACTTGGAATGTTGGTGGCGGTAATGCTATTGGTGATTCATATAATCCTACAATGGGTTCAACAGGCGATTCTGCTTATTGTAATGGTAGAAAAACTACTATGGGTGGAGTTTTTGTCTCTTCAAATCATTGTTGTTGTGGTGATGATCCAAATGAATTAGTTTTATCAAGAGACTGTAATGGTGCTGCTTGTACTGATTCAGCTGCTGATAAAGGTTGTTGTGCTGCTTCAACTGATTGTGTTTATAATAATGAATGTT
>PPCM01000718.1_pt1 | contig 22468 bp, 14 predicted proteins | sample 1555541 | NCBI WGS metagenome assembly PPCM01 (sample SAMN05284479, study PRJNA326546) | Marine sediment metagenome, whole genome shotgun sequencing project. | isolation source: marine sediment | place: Germany: Wadden Sea | collected 2012-09-05 | reverse complement strand
CCCCGCCGCATGATTTGACAATCCCGTAGACCGTCGAAAGGCCAAGGCCCGTTCCCTTGCCAAGGCCCTTTGTCGTAAAGTAGGGATCGAAGATATTCTTGATGATCGAAGGCTCCATGCCGTGGCCCGTGTCGCCGACACTAAGCAGGAGATGGCGGCCCGGCGCAAGTCCCGGCAGGAGCTCCCGGTCATGGGGGGCAACGCAAACCTCCTTCAAACCAACCGTAATACGGCCGCCGGTTTTCTCCATGGCCTGGTATGCGTTTGTGCAGAGATTCATAACAACCTGGTGCATCTGCGTGGCGTTGGCCATGACCGGGCCGCACCCCTTGTCCATTCGCTGTTCGAAACCGATATTCGCGGGAATGGTCGCCCTCAGCAGCTTCATCGCCTCTTTCACGATCGGCTGTATTTTAATGGGCATCCTGTCCGCCCCGCCCTCCCTGCTGAACGCGAGAATCTGCCGGACCAGCTCGGTTGCCCGCCTTGCCGCCGTGAGCACCTCCGCAAGGTTGCCTCGCAGGTCGCTCCCTTCGGGCAGGTCCCCCATGGTCATTTCGGTATACCCGATGATGGGAAACAGGATATTGTTGAAATCATGGGCAATGCCCCCGGCCAATGCGCCGATGGAGCGCAGCTTCTGTGCCTGGTACAGCTGGGCCTCAAGGCGGTTCTTCTCCTTTTCCACCTGCTTTATCTCTGTAATATCCCTGTAGATCGACATCTTGGAGATGCCGCCCCCGGCGTGGTGTATGGGCACATTGGAAATATGATAATATCGTTCGTCTTTCGGGCTTCTTATGGAGCAGTTGAGCGTCTTTCCCCCCTGCACCGTTTCATTGACGCACCAGGGGCAGATCCTCTCCCTTTCGTGCAGGACCCTGTGACAGACCTCGCCCGTCGCGTCATATCCCGTGCGCCGGATCATCGCCGGGTTCATATACTCTATCCGGTAATCCGCGGAACAGATATAGACCAGATCGTCCATGGCCGCCATCATGGAGAGGTATTTTTCCTCGCTTTCCCCCAGGGCTGTTTCGGCTCTAACGCGCCGGGTGATGTCGTTGACGATGGTGTATAAAAGCGTTCTCTCCTCGACCTCGATGGGACCGCAGTAGACCTCGACTTTTCTTATCTCGCCGCTCGACAGTCTGTGATCGAAGATATAACGGGAATGCCCCTCCGATTTGGCCCGCCGCAATTCCGAATCCAGATCCTCTTCGCTCAATGTGTTGATCTCGCGGATATTCAGTTCCAGCATGGCCTCCTTGGTATAACCGTAAAAATCGCAGGCGGCGGCATTCACATCCACCAGCGTCCCCGTGTCCGGGTCGAGCAGCAGCATGACGCAGTGGTTGTCTTCAAAGAGGCTCTTGTAACGGGTCTCGCTTTTCACCAGCTTTCGCTCCCATTGCTTCCGGGCGCTGATATCCCAGGCAAAGGCCACAAAAAGAGGCGAAATGTCCCGGTTCATAAGCTGAACGCAGATCTCGACGGGATAAACCGAGCCGTCCTTTCTCATAAGAACGGTGGGGAGGATGCTCACATCCTTTTCCCGGCGTCGCAGGGGGCGGACCTGCTCTTCGAACATTTCAAGGTTATACTCCGGCGCAATATCGAGCAGGGTCATCCGCCGGAGCTCATCCATGGCGTATCCCAGGTTTTCCACGCATCCCCGTGTTACCTCCAGAAACGTCAGGGAAGCGCCGTCAAAAACATAGACTTCATTCATGGACCGATCGAGAATGTTCTCAAGGCGTTCCGCGGCCCGGGCCGCAGCCCTTAGTTCGGTAATATCCTCGGCGATCCCCGCCATCCGGTGGATTTTATCCCCATGGTCCATCACCGGCCAACTCTTGTCCCTGATCCAGCGGATCGATCCGTCGGGCCGAACGATTCTGTACTCCATGTCCAGCCTTTCCGGCTGCCTGTCCGCCAGCTTCCCCCTGACCGAATCCCTATCCTCCGGATGGATCATCTCGATCCAAAGTCCCGGATTATCGTACAGATCATCCCCGCACCGGCCCCAAATCTCCTCGAACGCGGGAGCGACGTACAACACCCGTTCAAAATCCACGGACCACAGCCACAGGAGTTCCCCCGTTTTTTCGGTCAGCCGCCGAAACGTATCCTCGATTCTCCCGCGATCCCTGTTTTCCCTCTCCAGGACCTTGATTCTTTCTTCCAGTTCTTCATAGGTCGGTTTTGCAGTCATTGGAGCGTCCCCTCGTTGACTGAGTATGGTTTTCCGAAATTCATTCAAGACACCCGAGCTTTCCGCCGTTTAACGGCTCCCGGGTCAACATCGAACCTCCTTCTTGACGGAAGTTTCAATGTACGTTAATGAGCATATGCCCATTTGGCAAGTTTTAAAATCAATTTTTTGATCGTGCAGGAGTTATTAAACCGGCAACTAAACAGAGCAACCCTTTGATCCCGCTGTCATTGAACAATTTGCAGCTCTACAAGTTCGGGTATTTAAGGGAGCGAGAAAAAAATCACACAATTACTGATGATTCGCGTTGCTGTTGGGAAAAAGCAACGCCACGGGTATCCTGAGCCGACAGTCCCGATATTGTGGATTTATTTAATTCCGCACCCCTAATTGCCGGGTTAATATACAAGACTGCGGGAAAAGGATAATTGGTGTCGAAATAGACATTCCCCCCCACGGCATCGGGCCGGGCCGCTGCCGCTCATCCCCCGGGAATTGACAGGAGGGGCGGGAAAAGGTATCTCGAACAGATCCTGTCCCGGCACGGGATAAACGTTCAAGGCAGGCGCATGCCTCCCCGAAAAAGGAGTAAAATGAGTCGTTTTATTTATGGTTCCGCCACAAAGCTTGCAAAATCTATTCGCGCAAAGGAAATCTCATCGAGAGAGGCCGTGGATGCTTATCTGAAACGCATCGATGATGTAAATCCCCTTCTGAACGCCGTTGTGCAACTTTCAGCCGAAACGGCATACGAAGAGGCTTTGGCGGCGGACGAGATGCTGGCCCGGGGGGAAATTTCCGGCCCCCTTCACGGCGTGCCCATGACCCTGAAGGATTCCTTTGATTCGGCGGGCATTGTCTCCACGGGGGGAACCATGGGAAGAAAAGGGTATATTCCGTCCAGAGACGCCGCAATCCTCTCACGCTTGCGCGGCGCCGGCGCCGTTCTCCTTGGAAAGACCAACACGCCGGAACTTACCCTCTCTTACGATACAAACAACTTAATTCACGGGCAGACCAACAACCCCCACGATCCCGCGCGCGGTCCCGGGGGCAGCAGTGGAGGCGCGGCCGCGATTGTTGCAGCCGGCGGCTGCGCCTTTGATATGGGGAGCGATTACGGTGGAAGCCTTCGCTATCCGGCCCATTGCTGCGGGATTACCACGATCAAGCCCACTTCGGGGCGGGTTCCCCGGACAGGTCACATTCTGCCCTTTGGAGGCGTACTGGATTCCTTTCAACAGGTCGGCCCCATGGCGCGTTACGTGGAAGACCTGGAGTTGATCCTTCCCGTTATTTCCGGGCCCGACTGGATCGACCCCTCCATTGTTCCAATGCCCCTCGGTCGATCCGCCGATGTGGAGATCGGGAAACTTCGTGTTGCATTTCATACGGACAACGGCATTATTGCCCCCTCCGTCGAAACAGCGGAGCTTGTCCGAAAGGCTGCCGGACTTCTTGAGCGGGAAGGTGCAATGGTGGAGGAGGTAAGGCCCGCCGGCATCGATCAAACCTATGATATCATGATGGGGTTGCTGTCCGCCGACGGCGGGGCATCGGTGCGAAGGCTGCTGACGGAAGCCGGAACCCGGGAACATACGCTCCCGTGGCTGGATTTCGCCGAACCCGTTGACGCAGCCCGGTTCGACATGGTGATTCAGGAATGGTACGGTTATAGAAGTCGCATGCTCTCATTTTTTAAAGATTACGATCTTATTCTCTGCCCTGTTAATGCCGATCCCGCCCTGCCCCACGGCTCCATCCAGGATGACCTGCGGGCATTCAGTTACACCATGGCGTTCAACCTGACGGGATGGCCGGTCTCGGTTGTGCGAGCCGGCGCCTCTCCGGACGGACTGCCCATCGGTATACAGATCGTTGCCCAACCATGGAGAGAAGAAGTCTCCCTGGCCGCGGCAAAATTCCTTGAAAAGGTACTCGAAGGATTTCGCCCTCCCGCGTTATGAAATATGTCATGACAATCATCCGGCGTTTTTCCACTTGAAAGAATCGGAATAATCCTGGATAATACAAAAAAGCATTTTCGACTCCTTTCCGAATACTGTTTTACTCTGACGCGCCCGAAAAGGCGCGAATTTCAAATTTGATTTGTAATTGGGTAAATATATTTTATCGACCTCATGCCCACAAAAAAACCATGCTTCGCAGGAGAAGACGAAGGTCGTGTCAGGCTGCCAACCTCGTATCTTTGCATTCACCGCCTTCCATGGGCAAGCAACATAATTATATAAATAAAAGGAATCAAAATTGAAAATCAGGCTTGTAACCCAAAATCCTTATAAAGTAGAAGAGGCGCGGGCTTTTTTAAAGGGTAGCTGTGTGGAAGTTGTGCATGTAAAAAAAACAATCCACGAGCTTCAAACAAAGGATATGCAAAAGCTTGTTAATGACAAAGTCCTGAAAGCCTTTCAAAAAGTAGGTCGACCTGTTTTCGTTGAGCATACGGGTTTATACCTTGCCGGCCTTAAAAATTTCCCCGGAGGCTTGACCCAGATTTTCTGGGACGATTTAAAAGCAAATACTTTCTCCCGGATATTAGGCAACCTTGAGGCCACGGGTGCAACGGCGAAAACCGTGATAGCATATTGCGATGCCAAAGATTTACATTTTTTTGAAGGAAGCATTGAAGGAGACATTGCTCCCGAGCCCAGGGGCGACAGATCTTTTCAATGGGATTGTGTTTTTATACCCAAGGGGCACAACAAAACCTTTGCTGAACTTGGTGAAGAAAAAAACAAGATATCCATGAGGAAACTCGCATTCGATAAATTTCGTGAATTTTTATGCAAGGAGCCTAAGCAATGAAGGATCTAATATCCGCGTATCATGAAGGCAATGTGATTTTATTTGTTGGAGCCGGTATCTCCAAAAACCTGGGATTACCAACGTGGAGTGAGTTGGTTGACCATATAGCCCGTGAGCTTGGCTACCACCCTGAAATTTACAATACTTTCGGCGAGAGTCTCGCCCTTGCGGAATTCTATAAGATCCAGAAAGGCGACCTCAATGAGCTTCTAAATTGGATGAACACCGCCTGGCATTCCGACGATGCCCGGAAACTATTGCCTGAATCCGAGATACATGAACTCATCGCCACCTCAGGGTTTCCCATTGTTTATACCACCAATTATGATCGCTGGCTTGAGGAGGCCTTCGATTTTCACAACATAAAATACACCCCAATAATAAACGTCTCGGATATCACCGAAATCAAGGATGATGTTACCCAGATTGTGAAATTTCACGGGGATTTTGAGTTCAAAGACACGATTGTTCTTGGCGAATCGAGTTATTACGATCGGCTGGAATTGGAGACGCCGCTTGATATCAAGCTGAGGGCTGATGTTTTAGGGAAATCGGTGCTCTTCATCGGATATAGTTTAAGCGACGTGAATTTGAGGTTTCTGTTCCATAAGCTGGCGCATTTATGGAAATCGGATCCCAACAGCAATGTACAACCCCGATCCTACATATTCAGTCATAGACCAAATCCCGTTCAACAAGCAATTCTGAATCAGTGGAACATTGAAATGATAACTTCGGACGAGGATATCCCCAAAACAGCATTGATAAAGTTTTTGAAGGAGCTTGGCAAAACAGTACAGCAGCCCGATTAAGCCCCTTTGCCCATTACTTCATCGATACACGCGCCGCAACTTTTGGGCGGGGTTTCAACTTGATCAACTGAACCAGACACAAAGAGACAAACCCCATAGCCGCCCCCCCAATAAAGGGAATCTTATAGTCGATCATCCATAAGTACCCTCCCAGCACGGGCAGGGCCACGGCGGCAATGTGGTTGATGGTAAATCCCACGGCGGCACTGGGTGCGATATCCTCGGGCTCCGCGATCTTCTGAAAATAGGTACCGACGGCGATGCCGAAGTTAAAGATCACATGATCGGCAATATAGAGCAAGACAACCAGAATCCTTGATTCGACAAAGGCGTAAGCCGTGAACACCAGAATCAGGAACAGGTATTCCACGGTGAGTACCTTTCTTTCCCCGAAGCGGACGATGGATTTTCCCACATAGGGACTGACAAAATAGCTGACCACGCTGTTCAGGAGAAACAACAGGGAAATATCCCGAACCGAAAACCCGAACTTCTGAACAAGTAAAAACACGGCAAACGCGATAAAAATCTGCCTTCTGGCGCCCGCCATGAAAGTCAGGATATAAAAGAGCCAGTATTTCTTTTTCAGGATGATCTTTTCCCGCTGGGGAACAAGATTCTTTCTGGTGGGATTGATTATCAGCATGAACCCGCAAACGCCTATGATCACCACACCAAACGCTATATAGATCTGAACAGTGGAAAGCCTTGTGGCCATGAAATAGATCAGGATGCTGACCACGACACTGGCCGCCGCGCTGTAGCGGATCTGCATCCCCAGCACCAACGGCGCCGTATCCTCATCAAAATATTGCAGGGTCAGGGATTGCCGGGTGGTTTCATAATAGTGAAACCCCATGCTCGACACGACGGTTGTCACAAGCAAACCGGAAAAAGAGGGCATAAGCCCGGTGCTTAGCAAGCCAACGCCTAAAACCATTACCGACAAAACGGAGAGTTTGTGCTCCTTTATGACAAGAAGAATAAATATCACGAGAAGCGCAAGAAAGCCGGGAATTTCCCTGACGGACTGGAGAATCCCCATGTGATATCCCTCGAGCCCAACGGTGTTCACCACGAAATTATCGAACAGGATGCTCCAGGTCTGATACCCCGCCGTGGTGCACACGGTCAGTATCGTCAGGAAAAAAAACATTGCATCTTTTTTATACTTTTCCAAAGCTTGATTATCTCCTGTAAAGAATCGTAACAACAAGGAGTTCATTGCCGTAACGATACTATCCATTCATCATCATCAAAGGCCGCCTTCCACATAAAGGCAGTAGCAATTCAGTCCCCGTTCCTTCCGGAGCAAAGGACTGAACGATTTCGGATTACTACAGACAATACAGGATAAAACAACCGATGTCATTTACAGAGATTGATTTCCGGTCGGTTTTTACAATTGGATAAACTGGGACATTTCGCGTCCCGCCACGGCAAGCAAGCAGATATTCAATACATCAAGGATCGAAGACATTAAGGCTCCTGCCGGATACATATGCGCCTGCTCTTGCGGGTTGGGCGGGTTTGGGCGGACCCGGTTAATCCATAACTTAGATTGGACGTCGGCCCCATTTAACCCATAGTTTTTATTCATTCAAACGCTCAAACAAAGCCCTTCCCAGTCCTGAAACGATTGATTTGGGCTAAAAGAATAGTTTAAGCCAACCCCATCCAGCGATGCTTATCTTAGACAGTCAATTTCATATCCCAAAAGCACGGTTTAAGCCCTCCAGAACACATGATCTATAAGCGATAATGAATATTTAGAATGGGTTAATTCGGTCCGACCCCTTTATACATTGGGGGCTAAAAGAATAGTTTAAGCCACCGCCATCCAGCAATGCTTATCTTAGACGGTCAATTTCATATCCCGAAAGCACGGTTTAAGCCCTCCAGAACACATGCATTATAAGCGATAATGAATATTTAGAAGGGGTTAATTCGGTCCGACCCCATTATCTCTTTCCTACATTTTGATTTCAACTATTGCTTGAAACAATATTCATATTGTATAGTGCGTATTAATACGTACTGCAATTACATCCGGGGACACGTAATATTATCGATATTTTGATTTCCGGAAAACCGCTGATTGATGCCAACTGATTGAATTTGCAGTTTTTCGTATGGAACCGTCGAAATAGACGTTGTTGTTCACTTATAATCCATGAAGTACGGCCCCCGGAGTTGCCGGTTGCTTATCGTTATTGTCGGCCGGAGGGTATTCGGGGCACATGAACGCAGTACACTTCCCAGGCGGACTGAGTAATTTTGGAGCTATATGAAAGAAACAATACCTATCGACACCCTGATTGAAATGGTCGGAAACGGGGCGACAGTAAGAACCGGGGTGGACATATACAATAAAAACGGGATTCTTCTCCTCGACCAAAACATCCCGATAGATCAGGTAGCCCCCCTTGAGACGTTGAAAGAAAAGGGGGTTTTCGAAGTCCCCATCGACATGGACAACAGAGGCGGGATCTGGGCCGATCAAGGAAAGGAGAGTGCTTCAAAAAGGGAAAAAAGCGCCTCCCCGGAATTCACCACGCTCACAAACAGGGTCAGGGAAATCTCGGAATTAAAGATAGAGGCTACCCGGAAGTACGCACTTGCAAAGGGCAATATCAAAAAGGTGCTTAGTGAAATCCGAAAAAGCGGCGGCGAATTCGATTTCACGCTGGTGGAAGAAACGGTTACGGATCTGCTGGAGTTTATTTCCAGGAATGAGAATGCATTTTCATACCTAACCAAATCAATCTTCAACTATGATGACTATCTATACAACCACGCCATCAATGTTTGCACCATAGGCACCGCCGCCCTGAACAAATTCAACTACCATTTCTCCACATCGATCAACTCACATCTAAATGCATCGGCATTCAACGCTTTCGACGAATCGGCCGCAAACGACGATTTCACATATTATTTCCCCAACGATATCATCGACATATCCATTGGGTACTTCCTCCATGACGTCGGCAAGGTGCTGATCCCAAGTGATATACTGAACAAAAACGGAAAACTCACACCAAAAGAGTTTGATCTGGTCAAAAAGCACTCCTATGAAAAGGGCATGGAAATTCTGGATAAAAACAGAATCAACAATCCCTTAATCTACAACTGCGTTAAATATCATCACGCCCCTGTTCATTCCGAAGACAGCAAGGGGTATCCGGATGAAATGCCCCCGAGGGAACTGCCCGCTTTCGTTAAAATATGCAAGATGGTCGATATTTATGACGCGATGACATCGAAAAGAAGCTACAAGGAGGCGTTCAACCCCATCCAGGTCGTCACCGATATTTTCAGGACCTATGCACAGAAAGACCGCATGTTGCAATTTATCATGCACTCATTTGTAAAAAGTATCGGAATCTATCCACCGGGAAGTGTTGTCACCACCCGGAACGGGCAAATGGCCTATGTCCTTGACAGTGAAGGCCCCCTGGTGATCATGCTGACGGATACTTCCGGCAACTTAATTGATAAGGAATCTTCTCCCCTCTTACTGGAGAAAAACGGAGATATGGCCGTTGACAACAGGAAACCGCTGAAATCCCCCGTGGAGGCCTATGAAATACTTCCGGACTATTTGAAAATATCGGAGGAACAAACCGCATAGCCGGTCTTTGGGTGGGATTGGACCGGGCGGGTCGGGCAGCACCGGTCCTTGCTTGGCATGAAACAGACAGTCGTTTGTAAAAAACCGCTATATCGCTATATATAAAGGAACCGGCCCATGGAGTGAATTTTCCAGTCAACTCCCCGGGACGGTGTTGATGCAACCGCTCCCGTCAAATCCCCTCCGCCTTTATCCATCGCTCATTGTCCCCCTCCGGAATCGCCCACAAAGGAATACGAATTTCATAACTCGAACAATATGTACCGCCCGGACCGCTTCACCGGTAAGCGCCAATTACATGGAACCCTTGGTGTGTCCACAATTATATTCAAGTAATTTGGTTTGCGCCCCTAAGACAATTCCAATTTCCGCTCCTTGCATGAAGGGCGGTGTATTGCCGGCGAACGAAGCGGCCGGCCTCCCCGCGCCCCTCCACTTAGGCGCATGGAATTTTTAAAATACACATTGGGCACGCAAGATGGGCTTGCTATGCGTGTCCCTGGGTTTTTATTGTGTATTGATTATGTTCCGTGTCCCTTATTCCGGCCACGCCTTAGTCCATCTTCCGGATCATCCCGCCGCGGCAACTCCAACTCCGGCATTTATGTTGGGGTCGATATTATCCCGACGGATTCCGCGCCCCAGGCTTCACCCGGCCCCTCCGGTATTTGAACGGTGTGCCACCCGATGAGCCCCTTTCCTTGAAAAGAGATATGATCAACCCTTGATATACAAGCCCTTTCACCCTGCCGCCCTCCCCTTCGGAAAGATTCGGATTGTTGGGAAAGCGTTAAAAGTGGGGGTAAAGTAAAAAATAGTGGAAAAAATTCTTGACAGCGATCTGGTGTGTGATATTTCAGATATCAAATTTTGAACTTAAAGCCGCTTTGGCGGCATACTCTTTCCCTGCCATGAACAGGGTAACTCATTATATATTCAACCGGAGGTAAGAAGATGGCGAAGATCAAGATGACCACTGAAGAGGCTTTCATCAAGGTTCTCCAGATGCACGGAATCGAGCATGCATTTGGTATTATCGGTTCGGCTATGATGCCCGTTTCCGACCTGTTCCCCAAGGCAGGCATCACTTTCTGGGACTGTGCCCACGAAGGTAACGCAGGCATGATGTCCGACGGTTACACCCGTGCTTCCGGCAAGATGTCCATGATGATTGCCCAGAACGGCCCCGGCATCACCAACTTCGTAACTCCCGTAAAGACCGCTTACTGGAACCACACTCCCCTGCTCCTCGTTACCCCCCAGGCTGCAAACGCAACCATCGGACAGGGCGGTTTCCAGGAAGTTGAGCAGATGGCATGCTTCAAGGACATGGTCGCTTACCAGGAGGAGGTTCGTGACCCCTCCCGCGTTGCAGAGGTTCTCAACCGCGTGATCATGCAGGCCAAGCGCGCTTCCGCTCCCGCACAGATCAACATCCCCCGCGACATGTGGACTCAGGTGATCGAGATCGCAATGCCCGCAATCGTTGACTTCGAGCGTCCCTCCGGCGGCGAGGAAGCCCTCGACCGCGCAGCAGCGCTCCTCTCCGACGCCAAGTTCCCCGTGATCCTCAACGGTGCCGGTGTTGTTATCGGCGGTGCCATCGAGGCATCCAAGGTTCTTGCGGAGCGTCTTGACGCACCCGTTTGCTGCGGCTACCAGCACAACGATGCCTTCCCCGGAAGCCACCCCCTTGCAGCCGGCCCCCTGGGTTACAACGGCTCCAAGGCAGGTATGGAGCTCATCTCCAAGGCGGACGTTGTTCTCGCACTCGGTACCCGTCTGAACCCCTTCTCCACCCTTCCCGGTTACGGTCTTGACTACTGGCCCAAAGACGCTGCGATCATCCAGGTTGACATCAACCCCGATCGCATCGGCCTCACCAAGGACGTTACCGTAGGTATCGTTGCGGACGCCAAGAAAGCTGCCGACGGCATCCTCGCCCGTCTCTCCGAGACCGCAGGCGACACCGACCGCATGGATCGCAAGGCCCTCATCGAGGCCACCAAGGCGAACTGGGCAGCAGAGCTTGCCGGCCTGATTCACGAGGAAGACAACGACGAGGGCATCACCTGGAACGAGCGCGCCCGTAACCGCGAGCCCGAGAAGATGTCTCCCCGTCAGGCATGGAACGCCATCATGAAGGCAATGCCCGCAAACGCCATCATCTCCGGCGACATCGGAAACAACTGCGCCATCGGAAACGCTTACCCCTCCTTCGAGGAAGGCCGTAAGTACCTCGGACCCGGCCTCTTCGGCCCCTGCGGTTACGGTTTTCCCGCAATCTGCGGCGCCAAGGTAGCTCAGCCCGACGTACCCGTAATCGGTATGGCCGGCGACGGCGCCTTCGGTATCTCCATGAACGAGATGGTTTCCTGCGGCCGCGACTCCTGGCCCGGCGTTACCATGCTCGTCTTCCGTAACTACCAGTGGGGTGCTGAGAAGCGTAACACCACTCTCTGGTACGCCGACAACTTCGTAGGCACCGAGCTTGACCTCAACGTATCCTACGCCAAGATCGCAGACGCTTGCGGCGTGATCGGTGTTCAGGCTGCTACCCAGGAAGGTCTCACCGAAGCCATCAACACCGCCATCAAGGCTCAGATGGAAGAGGGTAAGACCACCTTCATCGAGGTTCTGGTTAACCAGGAGCTCGGCGAACCTTTCCGTCGCGACGCAATGAAGGCTCCTGTTGCCGTAGCCGGTATCGACAAGGCCGACATGTGCCCCCAGAAAGGTGCATAAGGATTCGTTCCTTTAGCATAGATCAACGCAATCATGCATAACGCTTAGACAGTGCCCGCTAAATCCTGCACAGGAACCGCCCCCGCGGGCATTGTCCAACAACTTGCGATTTGCGGCGGCAACGGCGATTTTTCCCTATTAAAATTCGCCGTTGCCGCATCCCCTCACCATCCCCGGCCCCATCGACAGCCGGCAACTTTCTCCAGCGACATTCCTCGACGAATCCCGGGCCCGACCTTCCCCCTCTGAATCTCTTTTTTTCCCCTGTTCAGTCACCGCTTTCCCATTCCCTCGGCTCCATCATTCCAGACCTCCTGGTTAATTGAACCCTGATGGCCCCGCAACAAGTCGTCGGCTGCATGTCTCACCACAACACGATCTCTTCTGATTCTTTCCCATTACGTCATGGTGAGTGGGCAATACCTGATTTGAGCCAACATACTGATTTTGTAAAATCAGACTCGAAGACGATATGGATTCGACCACGGGAAAAAAACCGGATTTCTTTTCATATACCCCGCAGTTTATGTGTTGAAACTGATTTCCACGAGTTCACCAACCATCTGGAATCAAACATCATATTCTCTACAATCCCCTAACCGGCAGGGCAAGGGCATGTGGAATTTCAACCGCGATGGACTCAGGGCGATATAATTGACGATCATTGGTTTTTGGCGATTACAGGCCAACCGGAAGGCATGGCGCGATTATATCTGTTTGTCCCGCCAAGGATAATGTTGACAGCCAACCATACCTGATATACCAAATATCATTCGGTTGTTCCGGCCCGCATGGCGCGGGTGTCCGGCAAAACAGGTTTTCGGCATATGGAAGGGAGGGGCAAGACGCCCTGCTTTCCATCCGTGAATAAACTTATGGGTTCAGGAAAGAGAGCATATGAACGACAAGCTGAATATCATATCCCTTCGAGAACAGGTTTACCTCTATCTCAGAGAGCAGATGCACAACGGCAAGTTTCTTCCCGGCTCCACCATCAACATCGGCGAAATCGCCAAACGACTCGGCATCAGCAAGACGCCCCTCAGGGATGCCCTGATCCAGCTCGAGGTCGAAGGGTTCGTATCCATCCTCCCCAGGCGGGGCGTGCTCGTGAACGAGCTCTCCCTACAGGATGTAAAGAATGCGTACGGCATCGCCGGCGCGCTGGAAGGCGCCGTGATCACGGAGTGTTTCGACCGGATCGATCCGGAATGCGTGGGTCGCCTCGAGTCCCTCAACGAAAAGATGCGGGCGGACATAATGAGCGGCGAGTTCGGAGAGTTCTACGAGACAAACCTCGCCTTCCACAGCGTCTTTCTGGAACTTTCCGACAACACGGCCCTGAAAAATCTGCTGGTTCCCCTGAAGCAGCGCCTCTACGATTTTCCCCGAAAGAGCTATATCGCGGAATGGGAAACAAGAAACTGTGATGAGCACGAGGAGTTTATCGGGCTGATCAAAAAAGGGGACCGGGAGGGCGCAGCAAGGATCATGAAGGACGTGCACTGGTCCTACGAGGTCCAGGAGGCGTACATCCGGGAATTTCACTCCCTGGCAACCGAGGAGATCGAGGTGGAAAGGTCCACCCGCAGGAAAGCCCTCGAGGAGCCTTACAACCTGTAAGTCACAACTTTACTTCCATCGGCGTGCCAAGGGTTCGCGCCCGCCCGTGAACTCCGTTTGTTTTAACGTTTCCAATGGAGTTCCCTGCCGGCACGCCGTTCCGGAATACATTTCCGGATTCTCCAATTTTTCCGGCGACCCCCTGCCCGATTGCCCCCCCCGGGCCTTCCGGTTTTATACAACAGGAATTCCGGTCTTGGCTCGCCTCATAAAAAGTCAGGTCCCCCATGACATACTTTGTTTTCGGTCTGGTGCTGCTCTCCGCCACCATGCACGTTTTCTGGAACACACTGGTCAAGACCAGTGAGGACAAGGCGTCCTTTGCCTTTCTCACAACCCTTGCGAGCACCCTGGTGCTGCTGCCGTTTTTTATCGCGAGCCGTTTTATCTCCCCGGGCTCCCTCTCCCCGGAGGTATGGTTCTGGGCCCTTCTCTCCGGTGTGTTCGAGGGTCTCTACACCGTTTTTCTCTTCACCGCCTACAGAAAGGCGGACCTGTCGGTGGTCTATCCCCTGAGCCGGGGTATCGCCCCCATGGTGACCCTTCTTCTCGGTTTTCTGATCTCCTGGGATTCGGTCGGCCCCGGGCAGGCAGTGACCGTGGGGATTATCTTCACGGGGGTCCTGGGGGTGAGTTTTTCGGCAACAAACGGTTCGGCCCGGCGGGACCTGGATATCCGGGGCATCCTCTTTTCCGTGGGAACGGGGTGCATGATCGCGGGATATCACCTGGTGGACCGAAGGGCCCTGAGCCTCGGCATCCCCCCGAATCCCCTGGAATACCTCTTTCTCATGCACCTGTTCCTGTTGGCCTTTGTTTCCACGTGGGTCTGCGCGGGACTCGGGCGAAGCATGCATCTTTTCACGGAATGGGAAAACAACCGGAAGAGCGTGCTCATCGTGGGCGCCTTCGCGCCCCTGGCCTATCTTCTGATCATGGTGGCGTTGAAATACGGCAATGTCACGGGGGTCGCGGCGGGCAGGAATATCGGCATCGTCATCAGCACCCTGGTGGGCGCCTTGATTTTAAAGGAGCGGGTCACCGCCAGGAGGACGGTGGGAACCGTTATCATCGCCATGGGGGTGATCGGTCTGGTCCTGATCACCGGCAAGGCCTGACGCGTGAAAAGCCCCATTTGGTTTTCCCGCCACGGCTTGCGGGTCGCCCCCATTTTTCCCGGTTTTTGTTAAGACGGCAACTCGACACGCAAATCAATCACGGGGATATATCTTTGTTTTTCAGTCAGTTCCAGTGTCGAAAAACTCCGATTGTCAATTGGCCGGATGACTAAGACGGCAACTTAATATGCAAACCTGTCGCGGACAGCATGTGTTTGATTTCATGCGTCATTTCAAGTTGAAAAGCTGCTCTTCCTAATTGCCGGATTAATAATAACAATTTTTTGAAGCAGTGAGTGCCGCCTTAGCCAAACGGGCACGCCGGCCCATTCCCCGGTTGGCTCGACAGCAGTTGCGAATCCGATTCAGGTCGGAAGCGTTCATATTTGTGAAAGAACCTCGCGCACGGCATCGATCCCCACACGCTCCACAAACCTTGCCGTGCGCTCTCTCTTTTTACCCTCTTTCGCATAAAACGCCAATAGATGCGAAAGGGCCGCCGTCACCTCCGCCTCGGAGGCATCCACCAGCAGCTCGTCCCCGCACCGGGCCCTTCTTCCGGCATTTCCGCCGAACACCAGGGTCCACCCGCCGGCGGTCGCCACAAGGCCCACATCCCGAACATAGGAGCTCCCGCAGCACCTCGGACAACCCGAAATTCCCACCTTGACCTTGGCGGGGGTCTCCCCCGCGCCGTTCAGCACCTCTTCCAGGCGCCCGGCCATTTCAAGGGTGTCCCGGACTCCCCTTTTGCAGTTGCCCTTTCCCCTGCACGAGGAGATCTTCTGGGGATAGTTGCCGCAGGCGCCCCCCAGGGCGGCGATCACATCGTTAAGGCGGTGCCCCGGGATTCCCTCGATCATAAGCCGCTGGGCAGCGGTCAGGCGCACGCCGGGGAGTCCGAACCTCTTTACGAGGGCCGCGACCGTTTCAAGCAGCTCGGCATCGACCCTTCCGATGGGCATCACGGGTTCAACTGAAAAGGTGCCGTCGGAACAGCGGGTTACGCCTTCGGGCATATTTACCAACATCGTTTACTCCTGCTTTCTGTTAAAAAAAACACTTATGAAAACGGGCCGTGAAAGCTCCGTATACATTTCATTCCTGACGGTTCCGTAAAAAGTCGGCGCCTCCCCCACAACCTGTCGCGTTTGACACACCTTGAGCACCGCCCATGGTGTGTTGTCCGTCTCGGACTTATTACGAGTCCATCATTCTTGATGGACTCGTAATAAGTCGGCCATGGAAAAATCGGCCACAGCCGGTTGGTGTGCCGCATCGGACGCGATACTTCATAGTGTGGTCATAAAATCTACCTTGGACTTTTTACCGGTTCATCATTCTTGATGATCATATAAAAATAGTCCGAAGCGGATTTATCGAAGATGCCGTGGCCCACGGATCCCTTTATATATTGCGCGTCATGCAATTTATAGTGAAAATATGATCGCCCCTAAAAAAACGCCTCGGCAAGATCCTGCCCGCATGATCCACCTGCCGCCCAGCTGAACTACCGATCACCGTGCTTGAGCACCCTACTTCGGTCCTCCAGGGAACTTAAAATTCAACATGCCGCTCTTACTAAGAGCGGTCAAAATGCACCAGACATGGCAAAAGGGATCGCAAGTCAAAAATCCACTATCATCTTAAATGGTTTTGACATCCAGCAATGTCGGGAAACTTACGTACTCATTAGTAACGCCCCGGACCCGAAATCAATTATTAAACCGGCAACCAACGACTCGAATCCACCACGGAGTTTTCCATTTTTGGTTATGGTGATTCCATGAAATATAAACCGCGATTCTTAATTGCCGGGTTAATACAATCGAATCACGGGATAAAAGACGGAATTCCTGTTCGGAAACATGCCCCCCCATGGTCTGGAACCACCTTTTCGAGGTCATGGCCATGAGCGGTATCCGCTATTCCGTTCCCAGTGAATCGGACTGCGCTGCTGCGCCCTCATTATTCTTCCCGATATCACATAGTTTCAAGTTGTTGCGGGGCATCATCAATTCATTTGAAGAAAACATCTCCTTTACATCAATTTTATTGAGAGTCATTCAGATATTTTCCTTGACAGAAATTTGATATCTGATATTCCAGATATAGTATTTCTGATGCAGAAAAACGGCGACAAGAGAGTGTAATGCCGGGCCGGGACCACCCCTCCCTGCTTTGCCGGGCATTCACCTCTCCCGCCCATGGGCCCGCGGTCCAAGCGTGAAAAATAGATCCCACACACCGATGAAGTCTGTCGGGTTGCCGCGAGAGCGGCGACATCGCTCCCCTCCCGCGGTTGAACGCCCCTCCCCCGCGGGAGGGGGGAAGCGATGACACCCAATGAACCGAGATCAAGGCCCCGGCGGTAAGCCGGCCCGAATTCCAAACAAACGGAAGGTTTCAGGATCACGGCCGCAACGACCGGCACCCCATGGATGAACGGCCCCCGGGATGGAAAGAGAGATTTGGCCCACTCCTTCGGGCAGCTTCCACAACCTCGTTTATATGAACAACAGGGCAGGGAAGCCCAAAGGGGGCCGCTTGCACCACATGAATTTGAACCCATCGGGTTACCTGGAGTTTTGACGCTTCTGTTTCGCGGCCGTCGTGCAGGGCGGCCGCGAAGCAAACCCTTTCCAGGGCAGCCCGTATCCGGATTCGTTTCCGGAACCATAGCGATAAAAGAAAACCATTGCAGGCGTTTGAAGCTGGATTGAGCCGACATCTCGATTGGCTGCCGAAGGGGTTGCCCGAGGGATGTATCGGCCCCTCCGTTCAACGGGGAATGGCTCCGGATCGGCACTCACCCTCCATGCCCCGGGCGTGGAATTGCCGAATTAAAACGCCTGTAACGGGGGACCGGTTTCAGCCTCCGAATCCGGACGCTTCACAGCGCATTACCGTCGGCGTTTCCCGTAAGCCGGCGGTTTTCCGGCCCGAAATCGTTCCCCGACACTAAAAAATCGGATCGTTACCGGGAGAATTCCTCCCGGGCGCGGCGGTCGACCGTCCGGAACAAGATGCTGCCCGTGCATTATATGTACTGGCGGCATTTGATTTTTGGGGCTGCTCCCCTTTTTTCAAGGTTTCCCCCCCCTTTCCGGCGTCCCGCCCCGATCCTTCAAAAAATAACGGGAAGCGATATACCATGAATGAAAAACTGAACATGTCCACCCTCCGGGAACAGGTCTACCTGCACCTGAGGGAACTGCTCCACAACGGGCGGTACCTGCCCGGCTCCACGATCCATATCGGCGAGACGGCCAAGCGCCTGGGGGTCAGCAAGACCCCTTTGAGGGATGCCTTTATCCAGCTCGAACTCGAAGGGTTCGTCGCCATCCAGCCCAGGCGGGCCATACGCGTGAACGGCATCACCCTCCGGGACGTGCGGAATGCCTACGAGATCGTGGGCGCCCTGGAATCCTCCGTTATCCTTGATTGCTTCGACAGGATCGAGGATTCCCACATCCGGCGCATGGAGGAGGTGAACGACCAGATGATCGCGGACATCGGCCACAACGATTTCGGGGATTATTACACGGCCAACCTTGAATTCCACGATATCTACCTTGCCCTGTCGGACAACGATACCCTGCGGAAGATGATCCTTCCCATCAAGCAGCGCCTCTACGATTTTCCCAGGAAAAGCTATATCAACGAGTGGGAGCTGAGGAACTGCTGGGAACACGTGCAGTTCATCGATGCCGTGAAAAAGGGCGATCGCCTGGAGGCCGCGCGGCTCGTCAGGGATGTCCACTGGTCCTACAGCGTGCAGGAATCCTTTATTCGCAAGTTCCACTCCCTTGTGGTGGAAGAGATCAAGGTACAGCGGCGAAGGCGAACAAAGGCCGTTTCGGAAACGAAGCTGCCGCCCAACAGTTAAAACTCCCGGCCGGTCCGGGGATTCCCCGATTACCGGCCGCCCCGCCCGCCCCCGCGGGAAACACGTAAACCCATTGAAAAGGGATTGTAAAATGAAAGTACTTGTCATCAATGCCGGCAGTTCTTCCCTCAAATACCAGCTCCTCAACATGGAAAACGAGGCGGTCATGGCCTCGGGTATTGTGGAACGTATCGGAGAATCCGTGGGTTCCATCACCCACAAGATCCTGCCCGACCAGGAAAACGGGAAGAAGCTCGTCCTGGAGCAGGAGATCCGGGATCACAAGGCCGGTATGCTCCTGGCCGTGAACCTTATCACCGATGCCGAATGCGGTGTTATCGCAGAGGCAAGGGAGATCGACGCGGTTGGCCACCGGGTGGTCCAGGGGGGCGAGGCGTTCAAGAGCTCCATGGTCATCAACGAAGCCGTGAAGGAGGCCATCAAGGCCAACAATCCCCTGGCGCCCCTGCACAACCCCGCCAACCTCGTGGGAATCGAGGTGGCCGAGGAGCTCTTTGCCGGCACCCCCAATATCGCCGTCTTCGACACGGAGTTCCACCAGAGCATGCCGGAAAAGGCATTTCTCTACCCCATTCCCTACGAGGATTATGAGAAGCTCAGGGTTCGGCGCTACGGTTTTCACGGCACCTCCCACAAGTATGTGGCAAAGCGGGCTGCGGAGATCATGGAGAAGGACGCCTCGGATTTCAACGTGATCACCCTTCACCTGGGCAACGGCTGCTCCATGGCGGCCGTGAAGAACGGCGTGTGCGTGGACACCTCCATGGGCATGACGCCCCTTTCCGGTGTGATGATGGGGACCCGCTCGGGCGATATCGATCCGGCGATCATCTCCTATATTGCCGGGCAGACCGGAAAATCCATCGAAGAGATCGACACCATGCTCAACAAGGAGAGCGGGCTCAAGGGGATCTGCGGCTTGAACGACATGCGGGATATCCACGACCATATCGCCCAGGGAAACGAGCGGGCGAAACTGGCGCTCGATATGTTCAACTACAGGATCAAGAAGTATATCGGCGCTTACACGGCCGTTCTGGGCAGGATCGACGCGGTTGTGTTCACGGCGGGCATCGGGGAGAACGACGAGTTCGTCAGGGCCGGGGTATGCGAGAACCTGGAAGGGCTGGGCATCGAATTTGACAACGAAAAGAACCCCGGGCGTTTCGGTGAACCCACCCCCCTCCACAAGGAGGAGAGCAAGGTTGCGGTATGGGTCATCCCCACCAACGAGGAGCTCCAGATCGCCCGGGAGTCCATTGAGGTGCTGGACGCCAGGTAAAAATCCCGCCGTTGCCCCTCCCGGGCGTGGCGGTTCCGAGCCCCTGACGGCTACCTGCCGGCAAGCCCAGGCAACTGAAATGCCGCCCAAATGACAAAAGCCTGCGGGATCCCCTTTTCGGGATCCCGCAGGCTTTTTTATTTTCCATGCCCGGTTTATCGGCAAACGTTCTGTACTCGGGTCCTTTGGGCTAAGAGGGATCATTATCCGCCCCGGCGCCATCGACCATGGAGCCCAACCCCTTGCCCGCAAGCGGCTTCGGCCCACGTCCACCGGTTAACCCCAAACGTTCTGTACTCAGGCCCATCGGGCTAAGCGGTACCATTATCGCCCAAGCGCCATCCACCAGGGAGACCAACCATTGCCCGCGAGCGGTATCGGCCCCGCGTCCGCCGATTAAGACCAAACGTTCCGTATTCGGTTTCATGGGCTAAGATGTGCTGTTATCCGCCCGCTCACCATCGATCATGGAGCCAATCCCTTGCCCGCAAGCGGCATCGCACCCGCCTCCGGCTTCAGTCTTGGGACACCCTGCGGGCCCGGGGAAAACACGCGCTTCGCCTAATCGCCGCCGTTCATTTTATTGAAAACCTTGTAGAGCCCCTGGGTTCCGAGATCCTCCAGGCCCATGGCCTGTGCGGCCACGTAGAACTGGTGGGCAAGGGCGAGTCCCGGCAGGGAGAGCTTCATCTCCCGGGCCTCCTTCAGGGCGACTCCCATATCCTTCACAAAATGCTTGATAAAGAATCCGGGATCGTAATCCCCCTGGGCGATCCTTCTGCCCAGGTTGTTGATGGACCATGAGGCGGCGGCGCCGCTGCCGATCACGTCGATCACTTCGTCCATGTCCATTCCGTTCCTGTGGGCGTAGAGCAGGGATTCCACAACGCCGATCATGGTGCCGGCAATGAGGATCTGGTTGCACATCTTGGTGTGCTGCCCCGCGCCGGGTCCGCCCATGAGCCGGACGTTCTTTCCCATGATGTCGAGAAGGGGCTTTACCCTGTCGAACTGGGCCCGATCCCCGCCCACCATGATGGCGAGGGTCGCCTCCCGCGCGCCGAGATCCCCGCCGGACACGGGGGCGTCCAGGGCGCCGAGGCCCTTTTCGCTTGCGGCCGCGTGGACCTGTTTTGCCAGGGAGGGCTCCGAGGTGGTCATATCCACGATCAGGGCGCCTTCGGGGGCATTGTTCACCACGCCGCCCTCGCCCAGGTAGACCTCCTCCACATCCCTGGGATATCCCACGATGCCGAAGATCACGTCGCTCTCTTTTGCAACATCCGCCGGAGAGTCACACATCACGGCCCCCATCTCCACCAGCTCCGCCGCCTTTGCCGCGGTCCGGGTATAGACGCGCACCGAGTACCCCGCCTTGATAAGATGTCCGCACATGGATTTTCCCATGACTCCGGTTCCGATCCAGCCGACTCGTTTCAGCTCCATTTTATCTCCTTATTGTTCTGATATTCCATATCACCCATCGGGCCTATCCCCGTTTTTTCAACAACATACACCAAACATCACCGATAAAAAAGAACGAAAACGGCAGTGTGACAGTCGGCCCGCGGAACGGTTTTCAATCCCCCCACCTTCCTCAGGCAATCCTCCCGCGACAGCGCCAAAACGGGATTCGCCCATTGCATCCGGGTCATCCGGGCCGGGCGCGGGTCAATCGCATGTTGATTATTAATTCAATGACCCCATCTCCAATGGAGTTGATAATCAATAACCTTGATGCACTCGAAAAAGCATGGTAGCCCACGGGTGGCCGGAGACACTTGAATGCCTTCGGACCCGGCGACTATCATATTTACAATTCATCTGAACTCTACTATGGTTCGAGACTATAAATATATCACACATTAAACATCACAGACAATTTATGTTTTTTTTGCCGGCCACGGAAAAAAACCGTGACAGCGCGCTCCGACGCGGGCATTGGAGAACACTTCACGTCCCCAAACAAACGGCTTCAGCCTCAACTGCAACACACTGGATTTTAAGGAAAACCAAATGCAACAACCCGCCACCACCCGTTCCGCATTCACCAGGGCCCTGCCCGGCATCACCTTTATCAGCGGCATGTACTTTCTCAACTTTCTTGCCCGGGGGATGCTGGCCCCGCTCCTGGTCTCCATGGAGACCGCCCTTGGCGCGGGGCACGGGGCCATCGCGGGCCTTATGCTCTTCATGTCCGGCGGGTTCGGCGTAAGCCTTGTTCTGTCGGGATTTATTGCCGCGAAGGTCCGCCACCGAAGGGTGATCGTCATGGCGGGGTTCGTTGCCGCGGCCGGCCTCCT
>PPCM01000717.1_pt1 | contig 22534 bp, 19 predicted proteins | sample 1555541 | NCBI WGS metagenome assembly PPCM01 (sample SAMN05284479, study PRJNA326546) | Marine sediment metagenome, whole genome shotgun sequencing project. | isolation source: marine sediment | place: Germany: Wadden Sea | collected 2012-09-05 | reverse complement strand
GGAAAAGGCCACAGTGAATATTTTTTTAGTGGAATCGTTAGACACTGCGCACCATCCTTCGCTTGATGTTGGCCCGCATCACGTAGTTGTCTATAAGCGGGGCAAACACGTTACCGAAAAGAATCGCCAGCATAACACCCTCGGGATAGGCCGGGTTGACCGTACGGATCAGGATGATCATGACCCCGATAAGTGCGCCGTAATAGAACTGCCCTTTAGGCGTCATGGAAGATGAAACCGGGTCGGTAGCCATGTAGACCATACCGAAAGCAAGTCCGCCCATAACCAGATGCCAGAGCGGGCTGACGGTCATCATGGGGTTGGTGGCACTGCCCACTCCGTTGAAGATGACTGCGGTGGCAAAGGCCCCGGCAAGCAGGGAAACCATAATCCGCCATGAAGCAATTCCGGTGATAATCAACACTGCACCGCCAATGAGGCAGGCCAGTGTGGAAGTTTCACCAAGTGATCCGGGAATGGTTCCGATGAAGCAGTCCCACCATGAATATTTCGCGGTAACTGCATTGATGCCGCCCTCGGAAGCAAGAGCCAGCGGGGTTGCGCCGGAGAAACCGTCCACCGGAACCCAAACGCTGTTCCCTGAAATCTGGCCCGGATAGGCGAAGAACAGGAATGCGCGGGCCAGCAGGGCCGGGTTAAGAATGTTCTTTCCGGTTCCGCCGAAGATTTCCTTACCGATAACCACGCCGAAACTGGTAGCCAGAGCCACCTGCCAGAGCGGAATATGCGGGGGAACTATGAGCGGGATCAATGATCCGGTTACCAGAAAACCTTCGTTGATTTCGTGTTTGCGGATAACCGCGAACAAAGTTTCCCAGAATCCACCTGCAATGTTGCAGACGATATAAATGGGAAAGAAGTAGAGCGAGCCAAGCAGGAGGTTGGCCCCGAAGCATTCAGGATCAGCGGAAAGGCCAAGCCCGGTCATGACCGACCAGCGCCAGCCTGTTCCGGCCTCCAGTCCCATGGAAGCCAGCGCGGCATTGGCCTGATACCCGGTATTCCACATAGCCATGTAGAAACAGGGGATCAAGGCGAATACCACTGTGATCATGACCCTTTTCAGGTCGATGGCATCGCGCACATGGGGCGATCCGGAGCTGGTCTCCGTGGGTGAATACAAAAAGGTGTCGATCATCTCGTAAACGGGATAATACTTGGTGTATTTCCCGTCTCCGGTGACCGCACCGTGCATTTTATCAAGTAATTTTCTCATATCCCTACCCTTCCTTCTCGATCTGAGTGAGGACTTCGCGCAGCATGAACCCGAAATCGTTTTTGCCGCAATCCACGAAGGATAACAGGGCGAGATCTTCCTCATCCAATTCAAGGCAGCCCAGAGCCTGGGCTTCGTCTGTATCCATCACCGCCATAGCCCGGACCAGATAGGTCGGCAGGATATCCAGCGGCATAACCTGATCAAAAGCCCCGGTGGGGAAGATGGCGCGATGGCTGCCGCCCAGCAGGGTGTTCAAGTCAAATAACTTTTTCTTTTTGCTGAAAGCTGAAGCGAATACGGACTTAACCGAGAACTTATCCCGGCCCGGAGCCACCCAACCCATGAAGTCCTGCTTGCCGCCTTCTTCAACCGCTGAAATCTGATTGTGAAAACGACCAAGAAATGCCAGCGGACCTTCGGCCTTTGTGCCGGAAAGCACTGAGCCGGAAATAGGACGGACAGCTCCATTCTTGAGTTCTCCAGCCAGCAGTTCTTCGAGGCTGGCCCCCAGACGGGTTTTGATAATCCGGGGACGGTTGACCATAGGACCGCCGAGAGCCACGTAACGTTCTGTAGCAAGACGACCTGTGGCGAACAGTTTGCCTATTGCAATAACGTCCTGATAGCCAATGTGCCAGTTGGTCTTTGCCGGACCGACCGGATCAATAAAATGGATGTGGGTTCCGGGGAGTCCCGCAGGGTGTGGACCGGAAAACATGTGCAGATCAACTTCCTGAATAAGCGGAAGGGTCGCCCCTCCGGCAGCGCAGACATTTACTGCGCCTTCACTTAAGCAGGTCAGCACACGCAGGCCGTCCAGCCATGCATCCGACTCTTTCCAGAGAATAGGAGCAGGGTCGAAAGCAAGCGGATTGGTATCCATTGCGGTGACGAAAATAGAACGGGGTCGTGTAGCCGGGGCCGGAGTCTTGCTGAAAGGACGCGTCCGAAACGCGGTCCACATTCCTGAATTCACGAGATTCTCAACAACCTTATCCCCGTCGAGGGAGGTCAGTTTATCTGAATCATACGCCGGGAACTCCACTTCGCCGGCCGTTTCATCAAGTTCGATGACCACAGATTGCAATACCCTGCGCTCACCACGGTTAACAGCAACGACCTTTCCGGCTCCCGGAGCGGTAAAGACGACTCCGTCGATCTTTTTATCTGAAAAGATGGGCTGGCCCAGCTTGACCGTATCACCCTCGCAAACGTCCATGGTCGGTTTCATGCCGACATAGTCGCCTCCGAGTACGGCCACGCGGCCCGGATATTTTTCTTCGATAATATCCAGTGCAGGCTCGCCCGAGATAGGAACATCTAGTCCTTTTTTGAGCTTAATCATGGAGAATACACCTTGTCCTTGAAAAGGTTAACGGACCTAAAAACGGGTGCAACAGAACAACTCGCCACAGCGCATGCGCCGGGACGTCTCCTTGATTGGGTGGGTATGGAATGAATCTAAACCTTCGTAGCGCTCCAGATAGGAAATCCGGAAAGTGTGGGGTAAAAACGCACGAAGTTTTTTTGCGTTGGACTTATTTCCTAACTAGAACAAGAAAAAAGGTCAACCGGTTGTGAAATATTTCTTTATCCATAATCTAAAACTGGATAAACATCTAAAATCAAGACACATAAAGCTTACGGCTCATAACCAGAAAAATGGGCAGCAGACAAAATCCACTGAACAATGCTGTCAACTCAAAGGCATCTGCCATGCCCCCGGCTTCAGCTGCAAAACCGGCCAAAGCAGGGCCTAAAACGAATCCCAGATTTGAGACACCAAGAAAAATTCCCATGACCCGGCCCCGGCCCATATCAGCGGCCATCGACATGGAAGCAGGAAGCGACAAAGCAGAGCCAAGGCCCATTCCCGCTGCCAGAAGGCAAAACATCCACAGGTGAGCAACCTGCCCGTATCCGAACAAACAAGCAGCGCAAAGCCCCATCCCCAAAAAAGTAAGCCCGGCCCGGTCGCGCAGGTCGGCCCACTTTCCGGTGAGCGGAGTTACGGCTATAAGGACAAGGCTGGGCAAGGCAAAAAGAAGCCCGGCCTGCATACCGTCCAAGCCGTAGGATTCATTTATCAGCCGGGGCAGAAAAGTTACCACGACAGAGGCTCCGGCAGTCCTGCCCAGCACAGCCAGTAACAAAACCGCAAAAAAAGGATTACGCCACGGCAATCTTTGCGTAGCACCTTTTTTATCGCGTGCCGGGGCTGTTCCCATCCTGCTCCGCGCAAAAGCAAGAAAAGAAAACCCCATGCCCAGAACAGGCCAAAGAAGACTCAGCTCCCCTATCAGTCCCTGTATGCCCACCGCCGCACCTCCTGCAAGCGGACCAAGCACCAACGCGCCGTACATGCAGGTATTGTAAGCTCCAAACAAGCGACCCCGACTGCTTTCAGGAACGCAATCACCGAGTAACCCCATGCTCACAGGCTTGATTATACCTGAACAAAATCCCAAACAGATCTGGATAATGCCGAGAGTCTCCACTGCCGGATGAAAAATATAAAAGAATGGCACTACCACCCCTAATCCTGAAGCACCCAGCAATAAAGGCCGGGAGCCAATGGAATCAGCGGCATACCCAGCAAACGGGGCCAAAATCAGACGGGCAAAAAAGTAACCGGAAAAAGCAAGCCCCAGCCATGCAGCAGAAACCCCGGCCGAACGGGCTCCCAAAGAAAGGGCGAAAGTAAAAGCACCGACTCCGAGCGTGGAAAAAAAGGCCGCAGCAAGCACCCCTTCGGCATCCTTACGCTTCGAGTCATGGCATTCACGCAGAACAGTCATCCTGAATAACGCTTCGATATTATTCATTCACAGCACTCTTCGTACAAAAGATTTCTATCGTAAATTCCAGATTCAGCATCGCATAAGAGAGCCAGTATTTTCTGTTTCATGCCAGCATTTTTTATGTTATGAGATTAACAATCAAAATCACAAGAGTATTTTAACAAAAACAAAGCAACCATAAATACCTGTAACAACTAACCATAACCAAAAAGTCTACTTTTCTAATTGCCTGACCAAACTTGAACTGACGCCTAAAAGTGACAATCTGCTTACGGTGTCACTTTGACTCACAAAGCCCGGGAAAGTGTGTTAATAAGTCAATAACACCCTCATCTCCCCTAAACAAAGGGGCTGAGGCAATTTCCGTTACACTAGAACGTTGCAGAATTTTACAATAATTATGTAACACCCGCGAAAAAAGGAACCACAGCAGGAAAGTCTTTAGAATCATAATCGACTGATATTCCAAAGCAAAGCCACTTGGTTCGTTTTTTGCTTTTGTGTTACAATCCTGCGTTGGGTGGGTTCCCTTTGTAAAGGCATCGTGGGGATGACTTTACACTAACCAAAGAAAAGAACTGGAGAGTGAATATAATTATTTTTAAGCATCAAAAGAAAGTATTTAACAAATATACCCCTTCCTTATAGCTTTACGACATTGAATTATGTTTAAAAAAGCTCAAGAAACACCGACAATGTATCACAACTTTTTGTGTTTAGTTGCCGATACCCTCCATTTATTGCAAAAAATCCCCCTTCGAACTTATTCGAAGGGGGATTTGCATTGTTTATATATGAATGAGGTTAATTATTCTGTTGCAGTCTGGGGCTGGCCCTGAGCGGCTCCTTTGTAGAAAACCGGGATTTTATCACTGCCCAAAACATTTTTACGCATCTGGGCTTCGGGAAGTTCTGCCCAAGCACTCTTGTTGGAGAAGTAAAAGAAAACACCCATTGCAACCCAGGCGACCATGCACCAGCGGGAAGCTTCACTGATGTAAGCCGGGGAACCGGGAATAAGCAGCAGTACGATACAAAGAACGGAAGCCAGTGTCCCCATTCCACAGCAGAACAGCTTCACTGCCCGCTGGTCTACATCTGTAGAACCGAGAATCACACGGCGGGCCGCAAGGCAGGAAAACAGGTAACCGATACCTGTTCCTACAGAACTCATATCAACAATCCAGACGATAACGGAACGTCCTGCAAAAGGGGTCAGCAGGACAATGGCGATGGTAAAAAGAATAGCTTTGTAAGGTGTGCGGTACTTCGGGTGGATATCACCGAACCAAGCGGGCATGATGCCACCACGCGCCATACTCAGCAGCAGGCGGGAAGTGGCGATGTAGAAACCATTAATCCCGGTGCAGACCGCGCCCATAACCGCACAGGCCAGAATGACAGCACCAAGTTTACCAAAAGCCATAGCCGCAACTTCGCCAGTGGCCCAGGCAGTACCTCCGGCAGCACGCATGGCATCCATCTTAGCCAGCATTTCAGGAACGGGAATGGCAACACCGACTGCGAGAGTCACCAGAGCATAAAGCACAAAACCGCACAAAATCGCGATAATCATGATGTTGCGTGCACGGCCAGGTTCAAAAGTAAATTCTTCAGCAGCCTGCGGGACAGTATCGAACCCGGCAAAAAGGAAGGGAGAAATCGCAAAAATAATCAATACGCAGGAAATCATGGAACGGTGCTCTGCGAAAAGCGGAAGCAGGTTTCCGACCTCAGCGGTTTCAAGGGATGCGGAACCGGTAAAAAGGGAAACAATGCCGACGGTCAGCAGGAAAGTCAGCATAACCTGAAATTTACCCGCAAAGCTGTTTCCGCGATAATTCATCCAGCCGAACAGCACTGTTGCGGCGGTCATCAGAATTACCTCGCCGGTATAAACCTGCCAGCCGGCAATGGAATACAATGCCCCGAATTCAAAAACACCCGGAAACAGGAAACGGAAAATCAACGCCAACGCGGCAACGTCGATACCGATGATGGCTATGTAACCAAGTACGAGTGCCCACCCGCAGACAAAAGCCGCACTCGGCCCAAAGCCGACATAGGCATATGCAAATGCTCCGCCCGCAACCGGAGCATATTTAATCATGTAGCTGTAGCAGACCGCTACGAAACAAATAAGAAAAGCACCTACGCCGAAGCCGATAAGTGTACCCAGAATACCGGCCTGCGGAAGAAACATGTCCCCGGGAAGAACAAAACACCCCCAACCTACGATTGACCCCAGTGCCAGCGCCCAAACCTGAGAGGGCGACATTGATTTTTCTAATTCCAGTTGTTCTTGTGACATCAGATTATCTCTTTGTTTTATGAGTTCGCGGCAGGAACCTTAAATAGTCTCCAGCCCCGGCGACTGCTCCTCCTCTAACCAAAAGACAGCCGCCTGCTGTGTGCTCCGAAATACAAGCCATCCCGGACACATCACGCCATGTGCACGCATAAAGCGACATGGCCCTCCTCTCCTTCCAAAGAGCGAACGATTACTAAAATACTTTCAATCTACCTGAATCGGCGGTTCTACCACTGCCGCCGTCTACCCTAAGCAAACCCGATGCCAATTCGTGAATTTCTTCACCAACTCCATAATATCCAGAAATAACAGGTTTAAATAATTAACCCATCAACATCGTCAATAAACCATTTTTTAAAATTTGTTCTTTTTCGAAAGTTTTTTTTCTTTTTTTAAAATTTTTTTTAGTAGCCACAAATCCCAATTACCGACACACAACTACTCACCCGCAAACTCTTTATCCTTGACTTGGGCAATCAATTCGGGATGATAGTAAAATAAATGCAACCATCTTGCCCCAAAACGATAAAAAGGCATCAGGTTTGCAAATCCAAGCTCGTTACTTTTTTCATTAAGGAGAACCACATGGCCGAAGAAGCACGCCTGCAATTAATTGATGAAATAATCGCGCAGGAACTGGAAATGTTCCTCGCTGTCAAGAACCGTGGCGGAACTGCATCATGTCAGGAGCAGCCCGATTCTTTTCGCATCATGCGCCACATAACCCATGCCGTAATGCCTATCGAATACCTTGAATCATATCTCGCCGACCTCAAACAGGCCGTGGCCGACAAGCGCAATCTCATGACCGAAAAATACGCGCTCATGGAAGGGATTATCCCGGTGCAGAATGACTCACAGGCCATTTCTGAGCTGGTGCAGATCGAAAGTAACTGGCGCAAAGAAGTTTCCGCGCAGTTTCCTCTTTCAGTGCATCCCGACGGTCACGAATCCTTCTGCACCTACCTTAACGGTGAATTGCAGACCTACTCCCCCAAAACCCTGATCATTTACCTCAATTACGCCCGCAAGACCCAGCACAACGGAGGCAATCTCGTACGCGAAAGATATGAGATTCTCATGCGCAAGCTGGGTTACGATTCTCTCACCCATTGCGAGGAATCCATTGCCAGCGGCAAAAAGTAGAATTTAATGTTTGAATCACCCCACGTTTTAGTATTCCTGCTTTGGCTGATCGGCGGATTTGTTTCCGGTGTCAGCGGTATCGGCGGGGCCATGGTCGCTGTTCCGGCAGCGGCCATGTTCATTCCCATGCAGGAGCTTGTCCCCCTCGCCTGCCTGCTCAATGTCATCATGGACGGCAGTATCGCGGCCATGCATTTCCGACACTGCCGCTGGTCCGCGCTTAAACCGTTGCTGGTCGGCTCCATCCCCGGTGCATTTGCCGGACTCTACATCCTGACCTTTGTCTCCAGCACCATCCTGCAAGGAGCAGTAGGCGCGCTGCTCATCTATTACGTCTACTGGCAGCTGACCTACAAAGTCGAAAAGACCCACCCGGAATCATGGTCGCGGGGCAGTGCCGCCGGATTCGGGGCCAGCCTGCTCGGGACCGCCATATCTTTCGACGGACCGCCCATCGGAGCCTACGGGCTATATGTCGGCTGGCAGCCGCGGGTATTTCTCGGAACCCTCGGGGTCTTTTTCGTCATCAGGGCAACTTTCACCTGCATCCTGCAGGCAGGAGCCGGGCTGATCACCCCGACTGTAATCGACTACGCCCTCTACGGAGCACCCGCTGTCGCCATAGGGACACTGCTCTCCTTCCCGGTCATCAAACACATCAATCAGGACCTGTTCCGCAAAGTCCTCATGACTGTAATCGCCTTGGCAGGAATAGTCTGTCTGGTTCGATCTTTTCTGTAATTTAATGCATCCGGCGGTAGTCCCGCCGGAAGCTTCCTAAAAATCATCCCCTATGCCGAGCTGCTGAATTTTGTAGCGTAGCCCCGCCCCGGTGATCTGCATGATCCGGGCAGCCTTGGCGACATTCCCGCCTGTCACACGCAACACGTTCCTGATGCACTCGGTTTCGTATTGCTGCACGCAGCTTTTGAGCGGGACTACGCTGTTGCGCTTGATGCTGTTATAGTCGAAAAAATTTTTGCCCAACATGGACTCATGTGCCTGCTGCGGCGCATCCATTTCGAACTGCGGAATCCCGGTCATGAGCGATTTCTCATGGGCCTCGCGAAAATGACGGGGCAGATTTTCCACACTGATAGATGTCCGCTCCCCGAGAAGAGCCAGACTACCTTCAATAACATGCAATAATTCACGAACATTACCCGGCCAGTCGTAATCGAAAAACATCTGCACAACATCCGGCTCAACACCGATCAGACCGGGACTTTTGACCTGTTCAGAACGGGAGATAAAAGAACGCATCAACACAGTCAGATCCATCTTGCGTTCCCGTAATGGCGGCACGGCCAATCCAACCACCGCCAGCCGATAGAATAAATCACTGCGCAAAATGCCCTCGCTGACAGCGTTGAGCGGAGCTTCGTTGAGAATGCTGATCACGCGCACATCTACAGGAATTTCTTTTTGCGAACCAAGTCGGCGAACCCGCTTTTCCTGCAACACACGCAAAAGCTTGGCCTGTAAACCAAGCGGCATGGAATTCAGCTCGTCAAGCAGCAGTGTTCCGCCGTTGGCTTCCTCAAAAAGTCCTGGTTTTTCAGGAGCATCGGTGTAAGCCCCTTTCGAAGTTCCGAAAAGGATCGCTTCGAGCAGATTTTCCGGTATTGCGGCGCAGTTCTCGGCAATAAACGGCTTTTCGCGCCGCTCGCTTTCCATGTGGATGGCCTGTGCGAAAACCTCTTTACCAGTGCCGCTCTCACCCCAGATCATGACATGCGAAGAAGACATTGCGGCAGTGCGAGCCTCAGCCAGAACCTCACGTAACGAATCGTCCTGTCCTACGAGTGAATCAAAAGTGTAATAGGAATAGCTTTTATCGCGTGTTTTGGACCTGCGCGACCTCTTGTTAGGATCGCCCAGCGGAACGGCCCCGGTCCAGAGGGTAAAAGTCAGCACCCCGTCTTTGCGGCCCTGGTCATAGAGTGGAAAAAAGTCGGAAACAGTCCCAGCGAGATAATTATTTGTTGTCTTGTACAGGTAACTTTTCTTGAGAATGGGCCTGCTCTCGCGCAAACATTCAATGGTCGGGATACAATCAAGTTCGTGCGGGACATAGAGTTTGGTAATGTGCTGCCCTTCCACATGAATCCGTGAAAAACCGTCCACCTTGCGCTGGATGGGATTCATGTATTCGCAATATCCTTCAGCATCCACCACAGCCACACCGAGTCCCAGATCATCCCAGATCGCTGTCATTTCCGGAGTCAGCATACTGCGCCGACTGACATTATGAAATTTTTCCCTGCTAAAATACATTTTTCACAACCTCCATTTATCCCCGGAAAATCTGAAACCTGTCCAAAACCTCCGGCTGCTGATTGGGTCGATAATTAAAAAAATATCTTTTAGCAAATCAAATTTTTTTTCAAAAAAGAAAAATTTCTTTCTTTTCTCTTTTTACCCTTCAGACTCCCGACTCACTTGCTTGTTCATAATTAAACACATTTATATCAATATATTAGCACGTTTTTTAGAACCAAAACACATCTCTGGCACACCCCGTGCTAGTGACGAAATTAACAAGCGAACGATTTACACTTTCAATCTACCTAAAAGCCCAAAAACAATAGCACAATCACAGGAGATGGAAATGAATACTACTCTGTCTGCAAAAGAAGAGACCCAGACTGCCCAAGGTTACGGCATTAACTGGGATACAGCCGAAGACCGCGCCAAGGAACTCAAAGATTTTCTCATGAACGCTCCGCAGGTTATGGACCCTGAGCGTCTCAAGTTCCTGAACGAAATTTACGAGAAACATCAGGGTGAACCTGTAGTATATATCCGCGCAAAAGTTCTGGAGCGCGTTCTGACCCAAAAAAAAATCTTTCTCGACGGCAACCCCATCGTCGGAACCCTCACCGGTGTTCGTGCTGGTGTTTACGCTTATCCCGAATGGAACGTTTCCTGGATTAAAGAAGAAATGCAGATGGCCAAAATGGCTTCTCTGGGCGAAATGAAGATTCCCGCCGAAACACAGGAACTGCTGGAAAAGACCTACAAGCTCTGGAAAGGCCGCACCTGCATCGACCAGAACAACAAAATGTACAAAGAGAAGTACGGCGAGAGCGCAAAGAAGTACGCCAAAGCAGGCATGTACTACGAGAACGTTTCCGTTGCTTCCGGTTCCGGTATCGCTGATTACGGTCTGGTGCTGAACAAAGGTATCCGCCATCTTATCGAAGACGTAAGAACCCGTCTTACTGAAACCCCTAACATCCTTGCCAACCGCGATAAGATCGACCTTTACCGCTCCATGCTGATCACCTTTGACGCGGTAATCAAACACTCTCACCGTTATGCGGATCTGGCAGAGCAGACTGCGGCGGAAGAATCCGATCCCAAGATTAAAGAAGAGCTGCTCGAAATCGCAGAAGTATGCCGCCGCGTTCCCGAACACCCGGCCCGCAACTTCCGTGAAGCTATCCAGTCCTTCTGGTTCACCCACCTCTGCGTAGCAACCGAGCAGATGGCCTGCGCAGTTTCCCCCGGACGTTACGGACAGTACATGTATCCCTTCTTCAAGAAAGACATTGATGAAGGCAACCTGACCCGTGAGCAGGTCCTGACCATGCTCAAATTCCAGTGGATCCGCCACCTCGAGCTGGGCGAATATCAGGGTAACTCATACGCCCTGACCCTTTCCGGACACACCGGACAGTCCATGACCATCGGCGGTGTGGATGCCAATGGCGAAGATGCCTCCACAGAACTGGAAGAGCTGATGCTCGAAACCCAGATCAATATGAAGAGCATCCAGCCGACCCTGACCCTGCTCTACCACCCGAAACTGAAAGATTCCTACATGCAGAAGGTTGTTGAATGCATCCGCGGCGGTTCCGGCCAACCCCAGATCCTGAACAACAACGCCGTTATCCAGCGTACCCTCGCCCGTTTCGCCCAGTACCCCGACGGTATCACCCTCGAAGATGCCCGTAACTGCGGTAACTACGGCTGCGTATCCACCGGCGTATGCGGCAAAGGCAGCTTCATCACTCAGGAAGACCAGCCCTGTCTCGCTAAAGTTGTGGAACTGGTGCTCAACAACGGTAAATGCCCGGTGACCAAGAAGAAGGTCGGCGCAGAAACCGGAGACCCCACCACTTTCGAAACTTTCGAAGATCTCTACGAAGCAGTGAAAGGCCAGCTGGACAACCTGTTCCGCATTTCCCGCGCCCACTCCGACCTCAGCCAGATGGCCCGCCTTCAGGTTGTACCGAGTGTATTCCGCTCCGCAATGTACGACGGCTGCATTGAAAAAGGCATGTGCGAGGAAGCAGGCGGAACCCGCTACCCGCAGGTCAACCCGATCATGACCGCAGGTGTTGATGCCGCGAACTCCATTCTCGCCATCAAGCATCTCGTATACGACACCAAGAAAGTAACAATGGAAGAACTGCTCAAAGCACTCAAAGCCAACTTTGACGGTTACGAAGAAATCCGCCAGATGTGCTTTGACGCACCAAAGCACGGCAACGACTACGATGAAGTTCAGGCCATTGTTAAACGTTTCTACCGTGACGTGGACGCAATCCACCACGCACAGGGACCGGACTGCTTCGGACAGCGCACCCCGCTTGATGCATACTCCCTGTCTTACCACAACTACTTCGGCGGACTCATGGGTGCTCTGCCCAACGGACGTAAAGCAGGCGTAGCCCTCACTGACGGTAGTGTTTCCGCAATGCCCGGCACAGACAAGGAAGGTATCACCGCACTGATCAAATCCGGTGCTGAAGCAATCGACACCGTCCGGTACGGCGCTAACCACTTCAACGTGAAGTTCTCCCCCTCCGTTCTGGAAGGTCCGCAGGGCGCGAAAACCCTGATATCCCTGATCAAGACCTACTGCGATTTCGGCGGCTCCCACATCCAGTTTAACTGCGTAAGCTCCGACACCCTGAAGCACGCGCAGCAGAACCCGCAGGAATACCCAGACCTGATTGTACGTGTTGCAGGATTCAGTGCCTACTTCACCCGCCTCGATTGCGGCGTTCAGAACGAAATCATCAAACGTACCGAATACGACGCTGGCCGTTGCTAGTATAAATAATAGGAGAGAGTGTTTCGCACTCTCTCCTTTCTCGGAGGCAACCATGTCCCAAGGCATGATCTATAATATCCAGCGCATGTCGCTCCATGACGGACCGGGGCTGCGCACCACTGTATTTTTGAAAGGCTGTCCCCTGAGCTGCTTATGGTGCAGCAACCCGGAATCACAGCAGCTGAAACCGCAGATGATGTGCTTTTCCGAACTCTGCACCGGATGCGGACACTGCGCTGAAGTCTGTCCCAACGGGGCAGTCACCGAGATTGACGGCAGGTTCGGACGCGACACTGAAAAATGCACCAACTGCGGAGCCTGCACCGAAAACTGTTCCGGCAAGGCCCGCGAAATGTCCGGCAAAACCATGACCGTTGAAGAAGTTATGAATGTGGTGCGCAAGGACGCCCTCTTCTACGACAACTCCGGCGGCGGGGTCACTTTCGGGGGCGGAGAACCTACCTCAGGCGGACAGTTCTTCCTAGACATGCTCGAAGCTGCGGTAAACGGAGGCTATCACAGCACCGTGGACACCTGCGGTTACTGCCCTGAAGAACGTTTCGACAAGACCATCGCGCTTGCAGACCTGTTCCTGTTCGACTGCAAGCACATGGACCCGGCAGAACATAAAAAGCTGACCGGAGTGGATAATAAAATCATCCTGCGCAATCTGGGTGCGGCACTTTCATCCAGCAAAGAAGTACGGGTGCGCATGCCGCTCATGCCGGGAATGAATGACTCGGACGAGAACATCGCAGCCATGGCCCAATTCCTGAAGCAGTACGGACGCAATAAGGTCGAAGTGATGCCCTGCCATGCATTCGGGCGCAACAAATACGCCGCACTCGGCTGGGAATACAAAATGGACCGCGAATACTCTCCTGAACAGCTGGATTTGGTTTTCGCGAGATTTGAGAAACACGGTTTGAAGACCGAAATTATCTAATTTTTACAGACGCGATTAAAAATGAACTGCTCACTGACCAGAAGCCTGATCTGCGAAAACATCGGACGCGAAGCTAGAGAACTCTACGCCAGTGATGTCATGTGCTGCTCCGAAGCTGTGCTTTGGGCTGTTAACAGTGATTTCGACGGCGGGTTGAGCCAAAGCCTGACTCTCGCGCTCAGTAAAGGTTTCTGCGGCGGAATAGGTGATGCGGGCTGTGTCTGCGGAGCTTTGTCCGGTGCGGTGATGGCCTTGTCCCTGATCCTCGGCAAAGGGCAGCACCCCGCTGACGATGAGCAAGTGCGCAAACTTTCAAAACAACTGCACGACCGCTTTCTGGCCGAACACGGCTCGGTCTGCTGCCGGACTTTGAGCCGGGAACGCGACCATGAATCCGGCGACAAAGGCATCTGCCTTGATTATGTGGAGTCCGCAGCAGCCATCTGCACCCAAATTCTGCTCGCACCGGATCAGATAAAGAAAGAATCAACAGCGGCAGCAACCGCTTTGATATAACCGAAACCATTAATGGAGAGAGAGAATATGTTTAATGTTACCGTTCCCGAAGAAATGCTTGATAAGCTGCGGGACATGCTTGAAGACGAAGATGAAGAGTCCTGTGTCCGCCTCAGGGAATACAAGGTAGGCGGCGGCTGACACGCTAAAATCGTGCTCGGTCTGGGCATTGACGAAGCGGATGAAGACGAAGACGTACAGATTGAAGTAAGCGATGTCCCTTTCATCGCCGAAGAGGACTTCCTCACCAAGTACGGCAAAGATTTTTCCCTTGTTTTCAACGAGAATAAAGAAGTCGTGCTTACTGCGCTCAGCGCATAAATCCACGGAAAAAGCACACCCCTTACGCGAATACCCCGTTCGCAAATAATCCCCCTGATACTCCCTTCAGGGGGATTTGCTTTTTGAATCCTGCCGATACCCCTTTATATATAAGATGGGCCTTGCGTTACGTAATTGGTATCTTGAAAATTTCTGAGCCTTGCGCTCAGCATTGAACTGGCAGGGCACAAATGCCTGATTCATAACGAAGCCGACTGCAACAAAGAAGATACTTAGATAGACGTAGCCATTTATCCGGGCCACTCCGACAAGCTGAATCCCAAACCGTGGCACTTTAATATTCTGCTGAACAATGCTGGGCAGACGGCCCACGGTTATGATTATGCTCTGGCTACGGTGCGTTATACACCACAGGAAGCCCTGAAAGTCTTTAAAGACTGCATCAACCGTGATTCCGATATCGCCAGCCTGCTTATGGCCTGCTCTGTGAGTATTGCCATCAAGAATAAATTTGCCGGAGCACTACTGGACATGCTGGCGGCTTCGAAGACACAAATGAATAAAGAACAACTCAGCATATTCAACGATTACAAAACACAGCATTCCACGACAGGCTGATTTTTAACTTCAAACGGCAGCAGACATCTCCCCTTTGCGCAATCCGCAAAAGCCATTTGACTTATTCCTCCACCCGGAACTACTTACAGGTAGTTTTTAACGGCAAACAACGTGGAGCTATTCAGCATGGGCAAGACAGAACATTTCGGTCTGGATTTCGAGACATTTGCGAGACTTATCGACAATCTCCATGATGAAATCATCATCTACGACAACAACTATCGCATGCTCTACGTGAACAAGGCCTGTGAACGCCACTACGGTTTCACCCAGCAGGAAATGATCAACATGCCTTTCTGGGATGTGGTGCAAAAGCACAACTCATGGGACCGTCCGATCCTGCCCATCGTTTATGAAAACAAAATTCCGGCCAAGCAGGAACAGAAAACATATCTGGGATTGGAAGTTCTGACCATCGCAGTTCCCCTGCTTGATCAGGATCAGGAAGTTGAATACGTGCTGCTCAGCATCCGCGACAACTTCCATGAAGGGCGCATACGCCACCCGGAAGATATTGCAACCAATGAAGATCCCGACTCGGCTAAACCCGAAGACCTGATTTACCGCAGTTCCTTAATGGAACAGGCGGTCATAGCCGCACGCAAGGTAGGCTCAATCAGCGCACCCTGCCTGCTGCTGGGCGAATCAGGATGTGGTAAAAGCCTGCTGGCCAAATTCATCCACGCCAACAGCAACCGATCCGGCAAGCCTTTCGTGGTCGTCAACTGCGCGGCTATCCCGCAGGAACTTTTCGAATCAGAGCTTTTCGGACACGTTGAGGGTGCTTTTTCCGGGGCCACCAAAACCCGTGGCGGTCTCTTTGCAAAAGCCGAAGGCGGGACTCTTTTCCTTGATGAAATTTCAGAACTTCCATTGTCCATGCAGGCCAAGCTTCTCTACGCCGTGCAGGAGCTGGAATACCGTCCTGTTGGAAGTTCTTCTGCTGTTAAGGCCGATGTGCGCATCCTTGCGGCCTCCAACCGAAACATGGAACGCATGGTCGAAACCGGAGCCTTCAGACAGGATTTATATTTCCGTTTAAATGTCTTTGATATCGTCATCCCGCCCCTGCGTGACCGTCAGGAAGACCTGATCCCCCTGCTGCATTACTTTTTCAACCGCTACGGCAAGACCCACGGCAAAGGCAAGCGCCTTTCTTCCGAAGCCCAGAACCTGCTCTGCCAGTATTCATGGCCGGGCAACATACGGGAACTTGCCCACCTTGTAGAACGTTTGGTCGTTACAGTGGAAGACGAAATCATAACTATGGACCACCTTCCGTCTTCCATCTACGAAACCACAGCCATACCTATTTCGCCGCTTACATCAGCAGGCAACCTCGATGATGCCCTTGAGGCAGTGGAACGCCAGCTTATCATGGACGCAGTCACCAAGCATGGCAGCAGCCGCAAAGTTGCCGCAGCCTTGAAGATCAGCCAGTCCCGCGCATCCCGCTTGATCAGAAAATACATCGGTAATTCAAAGCCTTAAATATCGAGTCGCTTCCAACTCACCGAGTCAATATAGACTCAATACCTGAAACAACCCGCCAGACAAGGGCTTTATTTAATAATGAGTCACAATCGACTCAATTCAATTTTATTGATTGAATGATCATACAGCCGTTATATCTCTTAACATTCTGTTTTTTAAGCATTTTTGATCGTGAAAACTATAACTTTTCATTGGCACATCACTTGCTCAAGTAACACTAACACATATTCGAATTCGACAGATGCAATGTCCGCCGTGGGAAGATGAGTTGTTATGGAGGTAGCGGCTCAATACGGACAAACGGGGTGTTTGGTTTCGTATAAGGCAACAGCATCACAATTGTGTTTGTGGAGGCAGCCGCAGCAGTGAGCGTATGCGGCGAATTAAAGAGGTGTATTAACTTTCAAGGGAGATGACTGTATGTTTAAAGATAAAAGATATTACGGGATGGCCTGTGCTCTGCTTGCGACAATGCTTTGGGCCGGTGCTTTTGTTGTTGCCAGACTGGCGGTGGGACAGATTTCACCCATGACTCTTGGAGCCAGCCGCTGGTTTATTGCCCTGCTCATCCTGTGTGCTTTCACCATGCCCAGAGTGAAACGCGAATGGCCCGTAGCTAAAAAATTCCTGCCCCAGATTATTGCGGCAGCCCTGACCGGTGTGGCGGCATACTCCCCCCTGAGCTACTTTGCAGCCCAGACAACATCAGCCATCAACCTTTCCCTTATTTCCGTAACTTCACCGATCTTCATCGTTATCATATCTTCCGCGCTCGGCCAGAAGCAGTCCATGAACACATGGATCGGCTGTACCGTCGCACTGATCGGTTCTTTCTATCTTGTTTCCGGCGGCGATCTCCAGCAGCTCCTCGGACTGCACTTTGCTTCCGGCGACATTCTCATGCTGCTCGCAGCTGTCGGTTTTGCAGTCTACAGCCTGATCCTGCGTAAAATCCCCGAAGGACTGTCCCAGCTGACCGTTATGACTCTCATGTCCTTCTTCGCCGTGCTCATGCTCATTCCCTGCGTTATCTGGGAATCCACCCAGCCGAGCATGGTCTTCAACATGAACGGAGTTGTTTTCTTCAGCATCGTATTCTCCGCTGTCTGCTCATCCGTAATCGCATGGCTGACCTGGAACATCGGTATTGAACACGCAGGTCCGGCAACTTCCGGCATGATCTACTACAGCCTTCCCCTCTGGGGCGGCCTGTTCGCCTTTGTTTTCCTCGGCGAAACCATGAATTCCGTACACTTCATCTCCGGTATCCTGATCATCGGCGGTATCATCTGGTCCAGCCGTGGGCCGAAAGAGGTTACTGCCGCAGAAGCAGCCGCCAGCGAAGCTTAAACGTACCTTGACCCCATAAATACTGCGGGGCGGGTTTTGCCCGCCCCACCGGAATCCTTGTTCACCCCGGAGGCCGCCATGCCTCCGGGAACAGGAGGGGTGCGTCCCCCGCACATCAAATCAAGGTCTGAAAAGACCGTTCAGGAATAACTAACCACTTAAGGAATTGGATAATGAATCGCGACGAACAACAGAAAAAGCTCATTCATCTCAATGTGAACGGAGAGACCGTTTCACTGCATGTAGAGCCGCACTGGACCCTTTCCAGAGTTCTGCGCAATGACTGCGGTCATACCGGGACAAAAGAAGGTTGCGGCGAGGGAGCCTGCGGCTCCTGCACCGTGCTCATCGACTCTGTCGCAGTGCCCGCCTGCATGGTTCTCGCCGTGGAACAGCAGGGCAAGGAAATTGAAACCATCGAAGGACTCTCCAAAGACGGCAAACTGCATCCCATTCAGGAAGCATGGCTTGAAGAATACGGTTCCCAGTGCGGATTCTGCTCTCCGGGCATGATCATGTCCACCAAGGCCCTGCTGCTGAAGAACCCGGCCCCCAGCGATGATGAAATCAAGGAAGCCATCAGCGGAAACATCTGTATCTGCAGCAACTACGAACACATCATCAATGCCGTGCGCAGTGCTGCAAAGAAAATGTCCAAGGAACAGTGCTAATGATTAAAACCAACTCCATCGGAACCTCCGTCCGCCAGAAGGACGGCCCGGCCCGCGTAACCGGTTCCGCAAAATATTACGCTGACTTTATCTTTCCGGGCATGCTCCAGATCCGCATCCTGCGTTCCCCCTACCCCGCTGCCGATATCGTATCCATCGACACCAGCGCGGCCGAGAAAGTGGAAGGCGTACATCTGGTCATGACCCACGAGAACTATCCCAAGGCTTTCCGCAAGACTCTCTACTACGTTGGCGACCTTGTAGCCGCTGTAGTTGCCGATGACGAAACCATTGCCCTTGAGGCCATGGAACTCATTGAAGTTGAATACGAAAAGAAGAAGCCGGTACTAAGCATTGAGGACGGAATCAAAGAAGACTCCCCGCAGGTTTTCGAAGGCGTGGACAACTGTCAGGACTGGGCTTTCCATGCCATCCTGAGTGACCGTGATCCCGAATCTCGCCTGTTCAAAACCAAGACCCCGGCCGAATACAACGGTTTCGGCGACATTGATAAAGGATTTGCCGAAGCGGACGTGGTTGTCGAACAGAAAGGACTCAAATACGCCTACTGCAAAGGTCCGGCAATGGAACCGCGCGGCTGTTCCGCCAACTTCGACGGAACCAAGCTCCATGTCTACACCCACTCTCAGGGACTGCATGATGAAAAGCTCTGCCTTGCGCAGGCTCTGGGCATCAGTGCCACCATGCTCAACTATGTTTCCCCGTTCACCGGATCAAGCTTCGGCGGCAAGAACGCTTTCCCGCTGGACCGCAACATCGCGTCCCACTATCTGGTCATCGCCGGTCTGGCCTGCCTTGACCTCAAGAAGCCCGTACACTGCCCCTATTCCCGTGAAGAGGAAATGGTTTCCGGCTGGTCTCGCGGCAGCATCGGTGACGTAAAGATCGGTTTCAAAAAAGACGGAACCCTGACCACAATGGACCTCGCCCACTGGCAGGAAACCGGGGCAGGCGGCGATAAATATCCCGCCAAAAACGCCATGCTCGCCACTGGCGCGGTTATGTATTCCCATAACTGCGAACACCTGCGCGGCAAGATCCGCTACGTGAACACCAACCGCTTCCCCGCCGCAGGCTGGCAGGGTTACGGCGCACCCGAAGGCGTATTTGCCGTGGAAACCACCATGGATATCGCCGCCGAACAGATGGGCATGGACCCGGTTGAAATCCGCAAGAAAAACTGCATGCGCACCGGGGACATCGACTCCGGCTGGGACCCGCTGATCTATAAATCCTGCTACATTTCCTCTTCCGGTATCCGCGACTGCCTTGATGCCGGGGCAGAATTCATCGACTGGAAAAACAAATGGCAGCATCCCAGCAAGAAAGAAGGCCGTATCCGCAACGGTATGGGCGTAGCCATCTTCGCCATGGGCGCAGGACGCCCCGGTCCGGGCAACTCCAGTGAAGCCATGGTCAAGATCTACCCCGACGGATCTGCCGCACTGGTCTGCGCCGTCGCTGATATCGGTCAGGGCCAGCACACAGTTCAGTGCCAGATCGTCGCCGACGTGCTGGGCATTCCTTATGAAAAAATCGGTCTTGTCTGCCACGACACCGACTCCACCCCCTTTGCCACACTCGTTGCCAACAGCTGCGGAACATGGATTCAGGGCTGGGCCACTTACGAAGCCGCCCTTGATGCCAAGCGTCAGGTCCTCGACCTCGCCGCTGCACAGCTGGAAGTCCCCGCACAGGCTCTTTCCATGGGCGAAGACGGCGTTTTCGTCACTGCCGAACCGGAAAAGAAACTGAACTTTGCCGAAGCATTCGGCGCACGCGGCCACTACGGCGGTATCCACGAAGTAACCGGATACTACGTCAACAATTCACCGCATCCCAACGGCCTCAAAGACGGCAAGGAAGATCAGGTTTACATCCCCAAAGAAAAGGGCGCGCAGTTCATCACCCTTGATGTGGACACCGAGACAGGAATGATCTCCAACGTCAAAGTCATCATGGCCCAGAACGTGGGTAAGGCCCTGAACCCGAAAATCGTCGCCGGACAGCTCTCCACCTCCCGCCACGGAGTGGAAAACGCCATCCTCGGCAACGACTGTATCGTGGACAAACGCAACGGCTGGCTGATGACCCCGAACTGGGTTGATTACCGCCACTCCACTGCCATGGAATGCGACGTTGAACCCATCGTTATCGAAAAGCCGGGCGACCCAACCCACCCCTTCGGAGCCACCGCCTGCGGTGAAGGTGCGGCCTGTCCCTCTTTGGCAGCCTTCTCCAACGCAATCTACAACGCAATCGGCGTAAGAATCATCGAAACCCCGTTCACCCCCGATAAAATCCTTGAGGGCCTCGGCAAGATTCAGCCCAAAAGGAGGAAGAAATAATGAGACGTTTCAACCACTTTGATGCTTCCAGCATTGAGGAAGCCGTAGCCCTTTTGCAGGAATACAAAGATTCCTCCTATGTAATTGCAGGCGGCAGCGACCTCATGGGCTGCCTCAAAGACAACCTCTGGATGAAATATCCCGAGGCGATCATCAACCTGAAAACAATCCCCGGACTGAATGAGATAAGAGTCGAGGATGACGGTCTGCACATCGGAGCACTGGTGACTCTCACCGAACTCTCCGAATCCACAGCCGTTAAAGAAACATGGCCCGGCCTTGCAGAAGCGGCCCGTCGCACAGCATCTCCCCTGCTGCGCAACATGGGAACCGTTGCCGGGAACATCTGTCAGGAAAACCGTTGCTGGTACTACCGCTACCCGGACAAAATCGGTGGACGCATCGATTGTGTCCGCAAGGGCGGAAAACGCTGCCTCGCCGTACCCGGAGATCACCGTTTCCATTCCATCTTCGGGGCGGTAAACAAATGTATCGCCGTAAACCCCAGCGATACCGCTCCTGCCTTTGTAGCACTTGGCGCGACCATCAACACCACCAAACGCCGGATTCCCATTGACGAATTCTTCTCCGCTGAAAACGGAGCAGGATCGACCGTGCTGGAACGCGATGAAATCGTAACTGAAATCTTCGTACCCCGCCCGGAAGCAGGCAGCAGCAGCGCGTTCATGAAAATCGCCTACCGCAAGTCCATCGACTTCGCCATCGTCAACTGCTCGGTTTCATTAACCGTCACAGACGGGAAAATCAGCGCAGCCCGCATCTGCCTGAACGGGGTTCATAACAACCCCCGCCGCTGTGAAACATCCGAGGAAGCACTCATCGGCAATGCCCTTACCGAAGAGCTGGCGGCACAGGCCGGAGAACTGGCAGTAGCGGAAGCAAAACCGCTCTTCCAGAACATCCACAAAGTCCAGATGTCCAAAACAATCGTAGCCGACACCCTCATGGAGTGCGCCAAGTAAGCGCAGGAAGGTTAGCCATATGGCAGATCAGAGCTTCAGACAGGAAATAGCAAAGACTTCCGGCATTATCCTCGCAGCCGGGAAGGCATCCCGCATGGGCAGGGACAAATTGTCCCTGCCCTTCCGGGGCAAGCCCATGGTCCAGCACGTAATCGACGCCGCGCGAGCCTCACAACTCAGCAACGTTACCGTGGTGCTGCCGGAAGAATCCGAACTGCATACCATCCTCGACCTTGAAGGTTGCGAGGTGGTCACCAGCCCCGAACGCGACAAAGGCCAGGCCGAATCCTTCAAGGCCGGACTGCGCAACGTCAAAGACCGGGTACAGGGAGCCATGTTCTTTCTCGGTGACCAGCCGCTTATCGAGCCGGAAACAATCGACAGGCTGGTCTGGGCTTTTTCGCAGGAACCGCAATGCTGGGTTGCCCCCATTCAGGAAGGAATGCGCGGCAATCCCATCACCATTCCCCGTAGCTGGTTTGACCGCGCGCTGGAACTGGAAGGCGATACCGGAGCACGTCCGCTGCTGGCCGCTCCCGGACTGGCCTTAAGGCTGGTACGCATTCACGAAGTAGGCCCGTTTATCGACATTGATACCGAGCTGGAATACCGGCAACTGCTGGATCGCTACGAACGGAGTGCATAGATGCCTCCGGCGGCGCTTTCAGCGGGACCAGAGGAGAGGGAAAAACCCTTTTGCTACCGCCAAAAAGTGTTTTCCCCTCTCCTCTGGACTCCTCTC
>PPCM01000716.1_pt1 | contig 22548 bp, 20 predicted proteins | sample 1555541 | NCBI WGS metagenome assembly PPCM01 (sample SAMN05284479, study PRJNA326546) | Marine sediment metagenome, whole genome shotgun sequencing project. | isolation source: marine sediment | place: Germany: Wadden Sea | collected 2012-09-05 | reverse complement strand
TGCGCCTGCCTTAACCACCTTGGTCACAGGGCAACCCATATTTATGTCAATAATGTCCGCATCACAGTTTTCATCTATTATTTTAGCTCCCGCCACCATAGAGTCTATGTCTCCTCCAAAAATCTGCATACTTACCGGATGCTCATCAGGACTAATCTCTAACATCTTCCACGTCTTTTTATTGTTAAATGTCAATGCTTTATCAGAAACCATTTCAGCGCACACTAAACCCGCACCAAACTCCTTACACACTTCTCTATACGCTTTGTTTGTCACTCCTGCCATCGGAGCAACAACTACTTGATTTCCAATTTTTATATCTCTTATATACCATTCCATAGTTCTCTTATTCCTCATTTTAACTCTTGTTGCATTTTATCATATTTTCACCTAATATATGATAAAATTAGCAAGTAAAGTTGTCATTCGATAACATAGGAGGTATTGAAGCAAATGAAGGATTATTTAGTTAAGGGGTTTGCATATGATGGTACAGTTCGTATCTATGCTGCCAGAACAACAAACTTAGTTACAGAGGCTCAAGAACGCCACAATACATATCCAACCGCAACACAAGCACTAGGAAGAACATTAACTGCTGCGGTTATCCAAGGTTCATTTTATGATGAGGATCAAACGATTACCGTAAGAATTGATGGTGGAGGACCCCTTGGAAGAATATTAGTAGATGCAGATGCTAACGGTCATGTTAGAGGGTATGTTGCAAACCCTGGTGTCAATATGATTTACGATAAGGGACCTAAAAAAGGTCAATCAGCTGTAGGTCCTGCAGTAGGTACAAATGGTTACATTCATGTAACCAAGGACTTACAAATAAGAGATATGTTTACAGGAAGTGCTCAATTAAACACAGGAGAAATTGCAGAAGATTTTGCATATTACTTTATATCAAGCGAACAGATTCCTAGCGCAGTAGGACTTGGTGTTATTGTTGATGAATACGGGAAAGTTCAATCAGCTGGAGGTTTCATACTACAAGTGATGCCTGGATGTAAACCAGAGTCACTTGATCGTATTGAAGAAATTATTAAAAACATGACTCCAGTTAATCTAATGATTGAAGAAGGTGCAACACCAGAAGAAATCATCGACGTATTAGCAGATAGTAAATGGGATCGCTTATTAGATTTAGATTTATCGTTCCAATGTAACTGTTCAAGAGAAAAGTTTGAAAGGGGATTATTAACTCTTTCTAAAGAGGAACTAACTGAATTACTAGAAGACGAAACAACAGAGGCAAATTGCCAGTTCTGTGGAGAACAATATAAATTTTCAAGAGAAGACATTCAAAAATTATTGGAGGAAAAAGATGCCTAATAAAGATTATATTTTAAATTTTGCAAAAGAAATTCTTGCCATCCCATCACCAAGTGGATATTGCAAACAAGTAATCAATAGAGTCGAACAAGAAACAAAAAAATATGAACTAAAGTTTGAAAGAACTCAAAAAGGGAATGGAATCATTACCATCCCTGGTAAAGACGACTATGTAGTAGGATTAAGCGCGCATGTAGATACATTGGGCGCAATGGTCAGAAGCATCTCATCTACTACATTGAAGTTCACCGCGATCGGCGGTCCATTATGGAATACATTAGATGGAGAATATTGTACTGTTCACACTAGAGATGGAAAAGAATATGCAGGTACTATTCTTTCTACAAGCCCAGCAGTACATGTATACAAGGACGCATCTACAAAAGATAGAAAACCAGAAACAATGGAGATTCGTCTAGATGAAATAGTTAAATCAAAAGAGGATATCCAAAAACTTGGAATTGAAGTAGGAAATTTTATTTCAATTGACCCTAAAACTACAATCACAGAATCAGGATTTGTTAAATCAAGATTTTTAGATGATAAAATCAATGTTGCTAGTCTATTTGGATTAATCGATTACTTGCACAGAAACAAAATCACACCAAAACATACAATAAAAATCGTTATTTCGACATATGAAGAAGTTGGTCACGGAGCAGCGTGGATTCCACAAGATATCAACGAGATGATTGCAGTTGATATGGGATGTATTGGTGATGACTTATCGTGTACAGAATACGATGTAAGTATTTGTGCCAAAGATTCAAGTGGTCCATATGATTATGATATGACTAGTGAGTTAGTAGCTATTTCAAAAAAGAACAAGCTACAATTCGCTGTAGATATTTATCCGTACTATGGTAGTGATGTGTCAGCAGCTCTTAGAGGAGGAAATAACATTAAAGGTGCACTTATAGGGCCAGGTGTTCATGCGTCTCATGGTATGGAGCGTACACATTATCAAGCAATCGAAAACACAGTAAAACTATTAGTAGAATACGTTAAATAAATAAAACAGGAATGTGCAAATTGCACTTCCTGTTTTCATTTCTTTTTCAATTTATTAATTAAAAATGTAATAATTTCTAATACAACACTAATAACCAACATAACAATTACGATTATTCTTCGAGAATCATAAACTAAAAACAATGTAATAGTGAGTCCAAAAATACCTCCTAGTAAAAGAACTGGAATTAATCTTCCATATGATTCAGTTTTATTTACTAAAATAAATTGAACTGCAACAACAATAATTACTATCAAAGAAAAATAAAATGTAGACATACTCACACGATTCCTCTCTTTTTAATGTTAAAGCAAAAGCCAATTCTTAAACTAATTATACTACATAGCTTACTTCAATCATAACTTGGCGATCATAGTCGTAATATCACTTGGAATATTATGTAACCCTAAAGTCAAATTTCTTTCCAATAATGCTATAGCTAATAATGAATGCAGTCTTAATACTATATCCATCTCCGGTATCATCTCCTCTAGATCTATTGTGATGTGACCTTCTAATGTTGTCTTTAACTGATATAGAGAATTTTGACTATATACAAAAGTATTTGCATCAAATTCTTTAAACATTTTTGCAACATAAAAACTGCATAATTCAATAATTTGCTTTTGATTCGACGTGCATACAAGTTACAATTGTCGTATTTTTAAAAGGTTTTGTTGTTTCTATTTGTTCCTCTATTTGTCTTAATAACGACATATTTTCTTAACCCGCAATTGTCTATGCTCTCCTGTTTTGGCTAACAATTCATTATTTATTACAGATTTTATCTTAAATTATCTCCAAATGTACAATAACATTCTATTTTAAGTTGAAATCGGACATATGTCCGTTTACAATATAAAAGAGGTACTTTATGAATTCTGAATTACAACAAAAACTACATAAACTGAGTGAACTAAAGATATACACTAAGGATCAAGTAATGGTCCAAGAGGGAGATTATCCTAGTTATATTCATGTCATCCTAAAAGGGACTGCAAAAGTTATTCCCTCATCGATTAACGGAATGGAGTCTCTAATCGATTATTTAGAGGTTGACGACTTTATCGGAGATATTGAATTTTCTAAAAAGGTTCCCTATATTCACACAGTAATCGCACAGGAAAAAGTTCAGGCGTTATTGATTCCAGCTGATAAAATGATTGGGTTATTAAATGATGTTTCATTTTGCCGTTTTTATATTTCAAATCTTTCAAAAAAGTTAAACATATCTAGCAAAAAGTCAAAGGACCTTACAACTCTTACAGCTAAAGAAAGATTTATGAACCACATTTCTTCTGAAGCAGTAAATCGAGAATACATTGTACTACATACTTACGAGGATCTATCAAAACAGTTAGGTACTTCTTCAAGACATTTGAGAAGAATTATTACTGAGTTAAAAGAAGAAAACATAATTGATGTTTCTTTAAAATCTATCATAATAAAAGAGGACTATCACTAGTCCTCTTTTTTAATATTATTCTGGTTCCCCTTGCCAAACACCATGAAGGTTACAGTATTCAAGCGCATACACTTCTTTACCTTTTTCAGTCTCAAACTCCGCTACAGGAGTGTCACCTGGTTTAAACTCTTTTCTTCCTTTTAACTCACCATCAACATATAATTCAATGTATTCGATTAAATGTCCTTCAACCATCGGATGTATTGCTGGTTTTCCAATTGTTACTTTATATCCATTTTCTAATTCTTCGATAAATGGCACATGTTTTTCTTCGTTAACATTTCCTTTTTTGATTTCCATATTTATCTCCTTAATTTATAATTATTTAAGCATCTTAATTATAGATAAGTTAGGTGATACTAACAATTAATATGCTTTTATTTTGTGATGATATTGGTCTAACAGTTCTTGCTCGATTTTTCCTATCTTGATTAATTTTTTTACGTGACACTTTGGTTCAGTTAAGTGTTTACAATTTCTAAATTTGCAGTACTGTGCAGCTATGACAATTTTGGAAAAGTCATCCTCTGTACTTTGTACTATTCGAATTCCTGGTATATCAATTACTGCATAGTCTTTCTTTATATACATCGTTCTATTTGATGTTGTATGTCTTCCTTGAGCGTCACTTTCTCTTATATCACTTACTTTAATTTTCTCTTCAATCAGCATAGATATAATACTAGACTTTCCAACACCGCTAGCACCCACTAAACAAACAGTTTTTCCTTTAATCTCTTCTTTTAAATGTTCAATTGATTTTGTTATCGATACTGCCGTAACTGGTAAATCCAATTGTTCGATGAACAAGTCTACATCATTTGTTAAGTCGGTCTTAGTTAATAACACCTTAACCGCAAACCCTCTATTCTGAGTCATGCGTTTAAAATCATTATACTTCTTGATATTAAAGTCTTTATTTGCACTAAGGCAAATGTATACTAGATCAATGTTAGAACAAATTATTTGTTCCGTTCTATCTTGTCTTATGGCCTTTCTTTTTAAAACAGTTTTACGGGGATACACTTTATCAATATATCCATTCCGTACTTCTACATAATCTCCAACTACTGGTGTTTCAATACCATGTTTTAATGGGTATTGTTTTTCCTCGTTTGTTAAAACGCTATAGTTATTTCTATTTACTCTTATAATTCTTCCTTCCATACTCCTCCTAAAAGATAATGAAAAGGGCTCAAAAAGCCCTTTGCTTTTGAGATATATTGTTTATTCTTCTGTTACTCTTTAATCACTTTTTTCATAATACATCCCTCCTTTTAAAGGAAATGTTACTTACTTCTTATAATTTTCTTGATAACTTTTTATCAAGGAAACTGCTTCATCTCTTGTGTGGAACTCTCCAACTGTTACTTCTTTATCTTCTTGTAAATCTTTGTATGTATTAAAGAAGTGTTTGATTTCTCTTTTTGTATGATGTTGCACATCTTCTAAAGTACGCAAATGTTTTAATCTAGGATCCTGGTCAACAACTGCAATGATTTTCTCATCCGGCTCACCGTTATCAACCATATCTAGATAACCCAATATTCTTGCATCTACAACACACCCTGGGAATGTTTTTGTACTGGCCAAGACCAAAATATCTAGTGGGTCACCATCTAACGCTAATGTTTCATCAATGTATCCATACTCTGCTGGATATGTCATTTGAGAATATAATACTCTATCCAACTTAATGATATTTCTATCCTTATCTATTTCATATTTATTTTTTGTATTCATTGGAATTTCAATAATTGCTTCAATAACATGTGCCATTCTGTCTCACCTCTAATAAATAGTATATCAAAGTTCACAAATTATCAAATTAAAATTTGAATAACAAGTGCAAATCAGTTGTTAGTTATACCTAACATTGTTATTATAAGGATGCAAAAGTAATTTTGCACGAATTATGTAAGTGGGTCTTAGTACATCCTAACTAAGGCAAAGCACTTAATTTCATAAATTCAATCTCCCTTAAAAAATATATAAAAGAGGACTCCTACAGGTCCTCTTTTATGTTATCTAATTCTTCTTTTAATTTATAAACAGGTAATCCCATCACATTATGAAAATCACCAATGTAAAAATCTATTAACTTACCGCCTAATCCTTGAATACCATAAGCTCCGGCTTTGTCCATCGGCTCTTTTGTTTTTATATACTCTAGGATAACTTTTTTTGATAACTCCTTAAAATGAATCTTCGTACAATCATAAAACAAAGAATAGTGATTTCCTTTTTTCAAACAACATCCTGTATAAACATAGTGTATTTGATTACTTAACCTCTTCAACATTCTATATGCATCTTCTTCATCTTTAGGTTTTCCTAAAACCTCATCATCGATTACAACAATTGTATCTGCTGACAAAATTAACTCATCATCAATGTTCAAAGCATCAGCTTTTTGTTTTGCTAAATCCATTACTTGTTCAGGCAGGGGTAATGAATCATTTAATACTTCTTCTATATTTGGAACTTTAATTTCAAAATCAACACCCAGTGTTTCTAGTAATTCTTTTCGTCTTGGGCTACCACTTGCTAAAATCATTTTACGCCTCTTGTTTTTTCAAATTAATATTAGGTACAAATGCTAATAAAATAGCACCTAATGACAATGGAATGATTAAGAACAATACAGCTGTATTAACGCTCATACCCTCAATTTGATATAAAGAGGCTAATAGGAATGGGCTGAAAATTCCAGCAAATCTACTAAATACACTAAAGAATCCAAAGAACTCATTCGCTTTTTCAGTTGGAACCATTTTCGCAAAGTAACTTCTAGAAATCGCTTGAATACCACCTTGAGCAGATCCTACTAATGCAGCCACTACGAACATCAACCATGCTGTGTCTTCACGAATTTGCCAAACAACCAAGATTGTTAGTGCATACATAAAAATTCCATAGAATAACATTCTTTTTGCACCAAATTTCTTTGTTAACTTTCCAAATATAATCGCACATGGGAACGCCACAAATTGTACTATTACGATAACACCTAATAAAACAACGTTACCAACGTTTAAATCTGTCCCAATAGTTGTAGCTAAACGAATAACACTGTTAACTACGTCAATATATAATAAATACGCTAGTAGATAAATAATGATATGTTTATACTTACGCCAATCTTTAAAAATATCAGCTAAACTTCTAATTGCTAGTTTAAACTCATTTTCATCTCCAGAGTCAACCGAATACTTTTGATCCACATCTCTTAGAAGAGGCAACGAATAATAAATCCACCAAATCATCGCGATAATAAATGCAAATGTGATTGACAAGTTGAACCATGAGTCATCCAAAATCCCAAATGTAACTAATGCAAATGGAATAATACCAACAAAGAATGGAATCATACTTCCAATATAACCCCAAGCAAATCCTAGTGATGATATTTCATCCATACGATCCTCTTCTGTTACATCAATTAAGAATGCATCATAAATTACATTAGTTGTACTATACCCAATACTAGATACAGCAAATAATGCTAATAGGACTACCCAAGATAATCCAGGAATCGAAATCCCAATCCCACCTATAATCGCAATCGTTAAGAATAATTTAAAAAACTTCTTTTTATTCCCTTTATAGTTCGCTACCGAACCTATGACTGGGGAAATGATTGCTACCACAAGTGCAATACCTGCAGTTAAGTACATAAAAGTACTACTTACATCTCTTGAAGCTCTACCTTCATCTGCAGCAATTGCTTGATGTAAAATAGGGAATAATACTGTGATAACTGTCAAAATATAAGCTGAATTTGCAACATCGTACAATATCCAACTTCGTTCTTTTTTTGATAATTTTTTGAATTTAAACATAATATACCCTCCGCTTTCAATAAATTATATCATAGGGTATACTTTGATTTGTTATTACCATGTAAAATAAGTGATATAATTAATGGCGAGGAGTGATATTATGCCTGATTACTTAACACACGCATTCCTAGCTGAGGATGCCTACAATGATCTACATCTTGAAAAATTAAAAAATGTAGATCTAAATTATTTTATTATTGGTTCTCAAGGACCAGATCCGTTATTTCATTTCAATTATATTCCTTGGAGAAGTTCCGGGAGTTCATCAGAAATAGCCAGTATGATTCATAAAAAAAACACAAAAGCATTCTTATCAACTTTATTAAAAAATGCAAAAAATGCTTCGAAAGATATTAAAGGATTTGCACTGGGATTTTTATGTCACTATGCATTAGATACTTCTGCTCATCCATACATATACCATAAAGCGGGAAATTATTCTAAAACATCAAAACAGTACCGAGGGAATCATTTGCGCTTAGAAAAAGCTATTGATAATTACTATGTAAAACAAAGAGGTGGAAATCCTCGTTTCTACAAAGCAAAAAATCTTTTTCAATTACCAGAACTATCGAGCGAATTTGTTAATATCTTTAATGATGTTATGGAAGATGTATATGATTTTAAGGATGTTGGCCTATTATTTGCAAGAAGTTATAAAGACTTCAGAAAAAGTATCCACGTTCTTTCATTTGATCCGTTTGGATGCAAAAAGATTATTTATAAGATTATAGATTTTTTTACAGATAGTTCTACTGGATATACCAGTTTATCTCAAAGAGCTAACGTCAAAAATATTGATTTTATGAATATTAATAAGACAACTTGGAAACACCCTGTAACTGGGGATGAATCAAACGAATCATTCCAAGAGTTATATGACAACGCTTTAATAAAAGCCAAAGCCTTAATTCAACTTTCAATTGATTATTTTAATAATCAATCCGAAGAAATATTTAATGAAATCAAAAACGTGAGTTATGATACAAACCGTGATTGTGATGCAGATCGAACAATGGTACATATCAACTCAATCTTTAATTAGGAGGTGTTTCCTTGAAACTAGATCGATACGACAAAGAACACTTAGAAGGATTATCTCCTGAAGAAGTGAATATACGAATTCAACAACATTTAACTAACAATACAGAGTCAAACTCTAAAAGTGTATTTAAAATATTATTCGTAAATCTCTTTACATTTTTTAACTTTGTATTTGCAGCATTAGCTGTCTGGCTTGTCTATGTTGAAGCTTATGAAGATTTAATATTCTTAGTTGTTGTCACAATCAACGTGATCATAGGTGTATATCAAGAAATCAAAGCTAAGAGAACTGTTGATAAATTAGCAATTCTAAACACACCTACTGCAATAGTAGTGCGTGATAAAGTTAAAGAATCTATCCCATCTAAACAGGTTGTATTAGATGATATTATTATTCTTTCAGCTGGAAATCAAATACCTGCAGATTCCATCCTAAAAAGTGGTTCTATTGAAGTTAATGAATCCTTACTAACAGGAGAATCCGATTTAATTAAAAAGAAAAAAGGAGATTTATTATTAGCGGGTTCATTTGTAGTTAGTGGAACCTGTTACGCTAGAGTAGATGCCTGTGGTAGAGATACTTATGTAAGTAAGTTAACAAAGGCTGGAAAGGCACTAGGCGAACCGCAGTCAGAGATTCTAAACGCTCTAAAATACTTAATCCGCGTAGTAACACTCATTATTATTCCAATCGGATACTTTGGATATCGTATTAACAGTGGAAACATCAGTATGGACTTTACCAATCAGGATGCAGTTGTAAAAACAGTCGCATCAATCGTTGGGATTATTCCTGCTGGTCTATACTTGACCACAACAGTTGCATTATCTGCTTCTAGTAGAAGACTTGCAAACCAAAATGCTCTTGTACAAGATATTTATAGTATCGAAATGCTAGCTAGAATAAATACATTATGTTTAGATAAAACAGGAACAATCACTGATGGTACAATGTCAGTTGAAAAGTTTTTACCAATCAAAAAATCAGATAAGTATCAGAAGATAATTTCCAGTATAAACTACGCTCTTCAGGAACGAAACGAAACTGGAAATGCCTTAAGAGAATATTTCGGCGACGAAACTCATTATGAAGAGGTAAACATATTACCATTTTCCAGTGCAAGAAAATACAGTGCCGTTAAATTTAAGCGCATTGGTACCTATGTAATAGGAGCACCAGAGTTTGTACTTAAAATGAACTCAGACCTAAAGAAAGAAGTTAACTTTTATGCCGCAAAGGGTAAACGTGTGCTAGTTTTAGCTAAAGCAGAAGGTTTAAACGAAAAAGGATTTGAAGGAAGTACTTCTTTGGAGTCTCTAATTATTATTGAAGATCATATTCGCGATGATGCAAGAGTTACAATTGAATACTTCAATGCTAACTCAGTTGATGTAAAAGTAATCTCAGGGGATAACCCAATTACTGTAGCTGAAATCGCTAGAAAAGCAGGCGTTCAAAACTCACAAAACTACATTTCATTAGAAGGGTTATCTGATGAGGAAGTTATTGAGTCCGCAAAATCATATACAATCTTTGGTCGAGTAATACCAGAACAAAAGAAACTATTAGTTGAAACATTCCAAAAAGAAGGTCGTAAAGTAGCAATGACTGGTGATGGAGTAAATGATATTCTTGCCTTAAAACAAGCAGATGTTTCAATCGCTATGGCATCTGGCTCTGACGCAGCTAGAAGTGCATCGCAGTTAGTATTAATGGATTCAAACTTCTCAAGTATGCCGAAAATTCTAAAAGAGGGTCGTAGAGTAATCAATAACATTGAAAAAGTTGCATCACTATATTTAATGAAAAATGTTTATATTTTGTTAATAGTTGTTTTAACTTTTATAACTGGAAAACCATATCCATTTAGGCCTATCCAAATGGTATTGATAGAATTTTTCGTAATCGGTCTACCTGGATTTATGTTAGCTGTTGAGGAAAACAGTGATCTTGTATCAGGTAAATTTATACCAAAGGCACTAAAAAAATCACTGCCCGGATCTATTGTTGTATTCCTAAGCATTGCGATTTTATTCGCCACCCAAAACATCTTACATCTTGGAGATGATGAAGTTTCAACAATTTCACTGGTGGTGGCATTAGTTACAAGTTTAATTATGTTAGGAATATTCTGTCAGCCATTTACAAAATATAGAAGGTTGGTATTCTCAAGTATGTTAATATCGAGCGCATTCGCGTTATTCTATTTATCTGAGTCTTTCCATGTATATTGGTATACAGTAAGCACATCTGGATACTTAATGATGATTATCTTGATTCAATTTGCTGTACCTATTCTTTTAAACCTACGAAAAATAAAAGAGAACACCGAAGTTATTATTCACGCAGGTGAAAGACTACTTGAGCGAATAGATGAACTTAACGAAGTAATATAAAAATCACCCACAGGGTGATTTTATTTTTTTAAACGATCCATTAAATCATAAGCTGTTCTATCTAACAACAATGGCGTTAAACTGACATATCCATTTTTGATTGCCCAGATATCCGAATCCTCATCATGATTACTTTTAACCACTTCATAAATATTCTTATATCCATCTTCTTGTTCTACGAAGACATTAGCAAAATCCTTAACACCTTGTTTTGTAACTTTGTAACCCTTAATAGTATCAAACCCTCTTGTAGGGAAATTTACATTTAAAGCATATTCTGTACTATAAAGTTTATTATCAATAATGTGCTTGATTACCGTATCCAAGCAAGTATCCACAATCTCGAATGCCCCTCTGTATCCACAAGAGACCGCCACACCAGCGACACCATTAAATACAGCTTCACTTGCTCCTGCAACTGTTCCTGAATAAAATACATCATTTGCTAGGTTTGGCCCATCATTTACACCACTGAACACTATGTCAATATCTTTAAATTGATGTAGCCCGAATTTTACACAGTCAGCTGGTGTACCATCAACTGCATACGTTTTTTCATCAAACTTTTTTATTTGGAATAACTTCCTTATTGTTATACTATGAGATTTTGCACTTTGCTCATGCAGAGGAGCAACAACATAGACCTCCATAAATTTTTCTAAGTGTTTTTTTAACAATGCTAACCCCTCTGCATGGATTCCATCATCATTCACTAATAAAGCTTTCATACTATCACCTTTACTTCCCTTTTGTCTTAAACATTATAGCAAATATCATCATGAAAACAATCCTAGTATACCCTTTATCCTCACAATTCCTTCACATCTATCTTCATATCTATTATGTTATAATGTATACGGAGGATTTTGGGTATGATTCAGAGGATTACACAGTATTTTGATCAAAAAATAGTCATTGGAGTCTCAAGTGGTGTTGACTCAATGGTTCTTTTTGACTTGCTTAAGAACCATGATATTGTTGTTGCTCATATCAATCACAATGTTAGAGAGGAAAGTGAATACGAACAGTCGTATTTAAGAGATTTTTGCTTAAAGAGAAATATTCCTTTCGAAACGATTACACTAGAGTATACAAAGGAAGAACTACTTGAAAATTTCCAGTTACTGGCTAGAAACAAGCGATATAGTTTTTTTAAGAAGGTAATGATGAAATACAATTCTGACTTATTAGCACTAGCACACCACGGAGATGACTTGGTGGAGACTATTTTGATGAGTATGACCAGAGGTACCTCTCTTAGAGGACTAATTGGCTTCGGAGAAGAAAGTACAATTGGTACGATTAAGATCATTCGACCACTATTAAAATATTCGAAAGATGAGATTATATCTTATGCTGAAAAAAACGAAGTTGTTTTCTTTGAGGACGCTTCTAATAATACAGACAAATATACTAGAAATAGATATAGAAATCAAGTACTTCCATTCTTAAAAACTGAAGCACCTAACATCCATCAAAAATATGTGAATATGAGTGAGGATTTACAGGATATCCATGATTATTTAATGATTGAAGTAAACAAGTTTATTGATTCTGAACGTAAGGTGTCCGATTTTCAAAAACTGCATATTGCAGTACAAAGAGAGACTATCGCAACAATCTTAAAACGTCAGTCTATACCGTTCAATGGAAATTTATTAAATGAAGTAATCTCTATTTTAAGTAGTACAGAACCAAATTCTGAAATTCACCTACCAAACAATCTAGTGGTAATCAGAGAGTATGATTCATTCACTATTAGAAACTCTGTTGAACCTATAGGATTTGATATAGAAATTACTGATTTTGGAACTTATGTATTACCAAATGGAGGCACTATTTCAGTAACACAAAAAAAGGATGATTTTAATACCCACACTTATAAATTATGTTATAATGATTTAGTCTTTCCAATTAGAGTTAGAAATAGGCAAATAGGTGACAAAATGAGGTTACCATTCGGTACCAAAAAAGTTAAAAGTCTATTTATTGACCAGAAGATACCAAAACTTCAAAGGGATACAGTACCACTTATTCTTCACAACGAAGAGATTATATGGATCCCCGGTATCAAGGAAAAGAAGATTGAGGGAAATAAACACATATATATTGGTTATCAAAAAGGAGATTATTATGGATAATATTTTTAGTGAAATCTTAATTAATGAAGCACAAATTAAGGAGGCATGTGAAAGATTAGGTAAACAAATTTCTGAAGACTACAAGGATAAATCACCTATCATGGTTGGTTTATTAAAAGGATGCGTTCCTTTCATTGCAGATTTAGGGAAACATATTTCAATTCCAATCGAATTTGGATACATGGATGTATCAAGCTACCATGGTGGAATGCGATCAAGTTTAGAAGTGAAAATTGATAAAGACTTAAATCAACCTATAGATGGTAGACATGTAATTATAGCTGAAGATATTGTTGACACAGGAAATACTCTGCACAAAGTTATTGAGTTATTGAAGTATCGTGGTGCTGCAAGCGTAGAGGTTGTTACACTTCTTAATAAAGAAGAAGGTAGACAAGTAACAATGGTACCAAAATACATCGGTCATGAAATTCCAAACAAATTTGTTGTTGGATATGGATTAGACTTTGACGAACTGTATCGTAATATCCCTTATATTGGAGTATTGAAGCCAGAAATTTACGAATAGGAGGCTTATATGGCACAAGTAAAAAAACCTAGTCCTAGAAGGTTAAATATTGGTGATCTAGTTCTTCTAGTTATCTTAGTAGGAATTATCATCGGAGTTGTGTATTCTTTTAGAAACACAGCGGAAGCTCCAGTTGAGTACAGCTACAACGAGTTTGTACAAGTAGTCGATGGAGGAAATGTAAAGAAATTTACAGCAACACCTCAAGCAGGTGAAGAAAATCAAGAAATATATACTGTTACAGGTGAATTGAATGATGGAACAACGTTCTATTCTGAAATCCCTACAGTACAACAATTTAATGAAGTAATCGATTTATCTGAAGAATTAGGAACAGTTGAAGTTGATATTCAACCAGTAAGTACATTAGACTTTATGGCAATCTTATCATTCATCTTCCCAGTACTATTAATCTTTGGTGCAGTCTTCTTCTTAGCTCGTAATGCTGGAGGCGGAGGTGGCGGTAACAGGGCCTTCGAATTTGGTAAATCAAGAGCACAGTTATCTAGACAAAAAACAACAACTTTCAAAGATGTTGCTGGTGTAGATGAAGAAAAAGAGGAATTAGCAGAATTAATCGACTTCCTTAAAACTCCAAAAAAATACGTTGAAATCGGTGCAAGAATACCAAAGGGTGTTTTATTAGTTGGACCTCCGGGTACAGGTAAAACATTATTGGCAAGAGCCGTTGCCGGCGAAGCTGATGTTCCATTCTACATGATCAGTGGATCTGACTTTGTAGAAATGTTCGTAGGTGTTGGTGCGTCACGTGTTCGTGACATGTTCAAAAACGCGAAACAATCTGCTCCATGTATCATTTTCATTGATGAGATTGATGCAGTTGGTAGACAACGTGGTGCTGGTTTAGGTGGAGGAAACGATGAACGTGAGCAAACACTAAACCAATTGTTAGTTGAAATGGATGGATTTGGTGCAAACTCTGGTGTAATCGTTATGGCCGCAACAAACAGACCTGACGTATTAGACCCAGCGTTATTACGTCCTGGACGTTTTGACAGACAAATCACAATCGGTGCGCCTGACGTAAAGGGTAGAGAAGCTATTCTGGGCGTTCACGCACGAAACAAAAAAATTGATGCAGAAGTTAGATTAGAAGATGTCGCAAGACGTACTCCTGGATTTAGTGGCGCAGACTTAGAAAACTTACTAAATGAAGCAGCTTTATTAGCCGCTAGAGAAAACAGAAAAGTATTTAACATCAAAGATATAGATGAAGCGGTAGACCGTGTATTAATGGGACCTGCTAAAAAATCCAGAAAATTCTCTGATAAAGAAAGAAACTTAGTTGCACACCATGAAGCTGGACATGCTGTTATTGGGATTAAACTAGACAACGCAAATGTGGTTCACAAAGTTACGATTATTCCAAGAGGGCAAGCTGGTGGTTATGCACTAATGCTTCCTGAAGAAGAGCGTTTCTTAGAAACAAAATCTTCATTGTTAGATCGTATTACTGGTTTATTAGGTGGACGTGTAAGTGAGGAGTTGAACTTTAATGAAATTTCAACAGGAGCTCACAACGACTTCCAACAAGCAACTAAAATTGCAAGAGCTATGGTTACTGAGTATGGTATGAGTTCATTAGGGCCAATCCAATACGAAAGAAACACAGGACCTGTATTCTTAGGTAGAGACTATAGCAAATCAAAAGACTTCTCTGACAAGATTGCATTTGATATTGATAATGCAGTTAAGGAAATCATTGATGAATGTTACGATCTTGCTAAAAAAACTCTTAAGAATAACATTGATCTTGTTAAAGCAATTGCTTACTACTTAATGGAAGTGGAAACACTTACCAAAGAGGAAATTTACGAAATTGCTGACACCGGTAAATTAAAATGGTGGGATGAAAAACAATTAATGGCTACTGATGAAGAAGTTGCTGATCAAATTCAAAAATCAGAAGAAATCAAAGAATCAAAAAAAGACGCTAAATAAGCGTCTTTTCTTATATTCTATTTTTATCAAGTGAATCTACTGAATCTATAATAACCCCAAACTTCCTTTTGAAAAAATAAAAATAGACTAGTCCTATCGCACTAATTATACCAACAGATAACCACATATTTCTAAACGACATTCCTTGATCCAATAATATACCCGGAACTACTGTAGATAGTAAATGACCTAACATATAAAATATCGTCATTGCTCCAGCTATTTTTCCTAAAATATTTGCTGGAACCAACTTACTCATAATCGGACTTGAACCAACAGAGATAATAACCTCTCCAATTGTAAATATAAACATCATTACAAAGAATAACGGAGTAATCTCGATATAAGCCAATAAAAATATCGTGCCCACGTACATTACAAACCCAATCAATATTTTCCTCATTGCACTAACTCTTCTAAGAACATATATTAAAACTGAGGTGAACAACACTACTACCAGTCCGTTAAACCCATACAAGAAACCATAAATAGTTTCAGAGTTATCAAATAAACTTCTCAAGTATAACGGCAATGCAAAATTTAATTGTCCATAGGTGAATGACACAAATACAACCAACAACCCATACCAAACAATAACTGGTCTATCCTTAAGAATTTTTAATACAGAATCTGTCACTTCTATTTCCAATTCATTCTCAACTTCTTTATTTGGATTTTGGTGTACAAAAAAGAATATAAGCATTAACCCCAAAAACGTTGTTAACACATCTAACCCGATAAACAGACTAAAGTGATCTTTTAGCAATAGCCCTCCAACTGATGGACCAATAATTATTCCAATATTCATCGCAAGATAATGAAGACTATATGCACTCTCTCGTTCTTCTGTTTTTGTAACATTTGCCATCAATGCCTCATGAGCTGGCCCTGTCAAACTAAAGAAAAACATACCAGCCATTAACAAGTAAACTGTTATCATCCCAATATCATTAAATACGACCAAAGCGAAAGCAATAATAGCTAACAACTCTCCCACAACCAATGTGACCTTACTACCAAAATGATCTGCAAGATACCCACCTGCTAAAGAACTAATTCCGCTTAGAACCATCCCTACTGTTACATAGACTGCCGTTTCCGCAATATCCAATCCAATCTTTGTTGTAAGAATCAGCGTAAATAAAGGCCAGATAAATGCACCCATAGTCTGAACTAGTTTTGATAATGACACTATATATATTCCTCTAGATAATCCTTTATAATGTTCAAACATCCTTATTACCCTCACCCTCTTAACTCTTTATTTCTTATGTCTAGTATACCTACTTATTGTGTTGAACACAATAAGTTTTGTAAAATCTTTAAATTATGTTATTCAAAAATCCTTTATAATTAGATAACAAACAAGTATCATTAAAATAGAAAAAGGTATAAATAAAATCAATAAGCATATGGGATTCCTCCAATATATGGTGAATATGTATTAAGAAGATATGTAGGAATTGTTAATAAAAATTAAAAGGCAATTAGTGAGACATTTGATATAATTAATAAAAAGTAAATGGGGATATTATTATGGGTAAAATATTATTTGTTGAAGACGATGTATCAATCAGAAGATTGGTAAAAATCGCCCTTAACAGTGAAAACTTTGATGTTGAATACGCAGAGAACGGTCTCGAAGGATGGGACAAAATAGAGGGCAACAAGTACGATATTATTTTACTAGATATTATGATGCCTAAACTGGATGGAGTTTCATTATGCAAAAGAATACGAGCAGGTGGAATCGACTCATATATCATTATGTTAACTGCAATGGATGATGAAGAAAGTAAACTTATTGGATTTGAAAGTGGAGCAGACGACTATATTACCAAACCATTCTCTCCGAACTTATTGGTAGCTAGAATTAACGCTGGTTTAAGAAGAGTCTCTCACGATCAACAAGTGATTCAGTATCAGGACATAGTGATTGATCCTCAAAAACTTACCATTAAGTGTAATAATCAAACATCCAACCTTACTGTAAAGGAGTTTGAACTCTTAATTTATTTACTTAAGCGCAGAGGGAAATATATTTCAAGAAACCAATTGCTGACAGATTTATGGGGGTTTAGCTACGATGGAGACACTAGAATAATTGATGTTCACATCTCAAAACTAAGACAGTATTTAAAATTGTCCCAAGCAGCGATAATAACTAAAAGAGGAATCGGGTATATGATAGGAGAAAAAGATGAATAAACACATCTTCTTCATTCCCTTTACTATACTATTATTTATTTCATTAATCTCTCGTCCAACTTCTGATATGTTGTACTTTGTTTTATTAATTTTCCTATTCATAGTTACCTACTTAATTTATAAAATATATTTTCTTGAACGACAACTTGAAACCGAACAAAAAGCTAAACTCGATATAAAACAAATTAAAGATAGTACTGTGATAGCAAAACAAAATTTCTTTAATCTTGCAAACAATATCAAAAGCGGTGTTCTATCATTTAACGAATTTGGACACATAATATATACAAATAAATCATTTCCAAAAATATTTGGCTTTGTTACCGAAGAAAACTCACGAATAGTTGATATTTCCCATAATGAACTTAAAAAGATCATTGTTCATGCATATGGTAGAGAATCATATGTCGACAATACGCTAGAGATTGGATCTGAACACTATCGTGTAACAGTAAATCCAATATTTACAAAAAGTGGAGAATACACTGGAGGCTTGTTGTTAGCAACAAATGTTTCTAGTATAATCAAAACAAAAGTGATTCAAAAAGCATTTATTGCCGATGTCTCACACGAGTTAAAAACTCCAATTTCTTCTATTAAATTGGCAAACGAGTTACTATACAAGAACGAAAACCTTTCTTCAGAAGAAAGAGAGGAAATTTTTGAAATAGTCACAAAGGAAATTACTAGAACCGAAAATCTAGTAAAAGATATCTTAGACTTATCTAAGTTGGATAGATTAGACTTTAAACTAGTGTTAGATAATGCTGATTTAAAGGATATTATCTCTGAGGCAGTGTCTCAATTAAACGTTTCAGCCTTAGAAAAAAACATAGTCATTAAAGACTCTTCTCAATCTCATGTATTAAGAGTGGATTCAGCAAGAATAAAACAAGTATTATTAAATCTACTGAAGAATGCAATAACTTATACTGACGAAGGAAATATCTATGTTTTTACCCGAGAAGTAAAACGTCATGTCGAAATTGTAGTTGAGGATACTGGAATCGGTATCAAAAAAGAAGATCTTGATTTAATTTTCGAAAGATTTTATAGAGTTGATAAGAACCGTTCTAGAAAAACTGGTGGATCAGGGTTAGGGTTACCTATATGTTCAGAGATAATCTCAAAACATAATGGTACACTTTTGGTGAAAAGCAAACTTGGTAAAGGTTCTAGGTTTATAATCACTCTACCACTTGATTATATTGGAGAATATTAAAACTCACCAAAAGGTGAGTTTTATTATCGATCCTCTCTAAAGTAATTAACTCCAAGTGACCTAGGTTTTAATAGTTTAGCCCTACCACTCATAGAAATTATAATCAACGTTAAGATTGTAACGACATATGGTAATGAAGCAATTAGATATTGTGAAACAGGAATTGAAAAATAAAAACCAACAATTTCTAATCCACCAAATATCAACGAACCAATTAATGCTGTGATCGGTTTCCAACTACTGAATACAACAAGTGCAACAGCAATCCATCCCCTACCTGCTGTTATATTAGCTAGCCATCCATCAATAACTACTAATGATAGATACGCTCCACCTAAACCAATAATCATACCACCAACAATAACATTTACATACTTATACAGTGTAACATTCACACCAGCTACGTCTGCAGTATTTGGATTTTCTCCTACTGCCTTTATGTTTAATCCAAATTTTGTTTTATTATAATAAACATACATCAATATAGTTAAAATAACACCTACGTATACTAAAATCGTATGTTGGAACAATATCTCACCAACAATTGGAATTTTGCTTAGCAAGGGTATTTTGACAACATCTGCTAGTTTTCTAACGTTATCTCCCATACCAACACCTACATAGTGTTTCCCTAATGTGTTTGCTAGATTTACTCCAAATATAGTTAGAGTTAGTCCTGTGACTGCATGGGACGTTCTAAACGTAATTGTAAGAACTGCATAAATCCCAGCCGCTAATCCCGATACTAACATTGCACCCAATAAAGCTAAAAATATCGAGTCCGTATTATAACCAAAAATAAACCCTCCAAATGCTCCGAGAATCATAATACCTTCAGTACCAAGATTTAAGTGACCTACTTTTTCATTGTTAATTGTTCCTAAGGTACCAAATAAAAGTGGTATCGCGGCAGATACTGTCGCTGTTAAAAATGAAACAATCATTCTTTAACCCCTCCTCTATTTGTTCTAACAAACTTATATTTTGTAAAGAATTCACTACCTAGTACAAAGAAAAGTAATGATGCCTGAAAGACCCCGATTGCACTAGCCGGAATTCCCTGCGATGACTGCAAGAAGTATCCACCCTGTGTCATAATCGCGAACAACACACTAACAAATGCTACCTTAGCAGGTTTTAATTCTCCTAACCATGCAATGATAATTCCAGTATAGCCAATTCCCATTGTAATCTCTAAAGACAACGTCTTCATCACACCAGAGGCTTGTATCATACCAACCAAACCAGCTAATCCACCACTAATAAACAAAGTGATTAACGCCAATTTAACAGGCTGAATACCAGCGTAAACAGCAGTGTTTTCACTTTCTCCCACAACTGTGATTTGGAATCCTAATTTTGAATCTTTTAAAACAAAGTATGCTGCTACACCGACAAAGACTGTTATAATCCATCCAATATGTAATCCAAACAATTCTGGAAGTACTGCATTTTCAGCAAACGTTTGAATTTTTGGAAATCCTAGTGACTCTGGATCTTTCCAAGCATCAAACTGCAAATACGTTAATACATACACAGCAATATAGTTCATCATCAACGTAATGATTGTTTCGTCTGTTTTCAAAAACAATTTAATAACTGCTGCAATTACCGCATATAAACCACCACCAATAATTCCTGCAACCATCATAATGAGCAATAGTAGCGGTCTAGATAATTCTGCAAAGTGAATTGCGAAATATGTGGCAAAAATAGCCCCAAAAATTATTTGACCCTCAACGCCAATGTTCCAAAACTTCATTTTGAAAGCAAGGGCTACAGCCAACGAGGATAAGAATAACGGAATCAAGTACTTCAATGTTGATAAGATTCTAAACTTAGTTCCAATTGAACCTTTAATCATTAGATAATAAACTTCAATTGGATTCTTATCAAGCATTATGAAAAATATCGACAAGAACACTAAAGATGCACCAATCGCATATAGTTTATAATTACGTTTTTGTTTTTCAGTAACATTTCCTTTTTGAGCAATTGATATCATTACATCACCTTCTCCCCACCAAGCATTAGTAGACCTATTTCTTCTTTCGATGTATTTCTAGCATCTACTATCTTAGCCACCTCACCATGATGTAGTACCAAAATTCTGTCACATAATTGAATTAATGAATCCAGGTCCTCTGCAACATATATAACTCCTACACCATTACACTTTTGTGCATTCACAATACTGTAAATTTTATATGTAGTTTGAATATCAATCCCTCGTACTGGGTATGACATAATTAATAGATCAGGATTGTATTGTAACTCTCGACCTAGCAATAGTTTTTGGATGTTCCCACCACTCATTAAACTTACCTTCTGATCAAGTCCAGTCGTTTGTACGTCCAATGTTTCTATCACTTCTTCTGTAATTTGTTTACTAGATGTTTTATCTAATAAAAACCCTTGACCCAAATACTCTCTTAACAATACATTATCTTTCAGACTCATCGATGGTACTAAACCCATCCCCAGTCTATCTTCAGGTATATAAGATATTCTATCTTGCAATGATAAAATCTCTTTTGTTGAGAGCGTAGTAATGTTTGTTCCATTAAAAATATATTCGCCTTCAAAAACATTCGATATACCCATAATACTGTCGCATATCTCCTTTTGACCATGTCCATTTATACCAGCAATCCCTAATATTTCTCCTTTATAAACATCGAAGTTTACATTTTTTAGTTTATAAAGGCCATTGCCAGTTTTCATTGAAATATTCCTTGCTTCTAGCACTTTACGTGTAGAAACGGCAGGCTCTCTTTTAATGTCTAAATCTATAGATGAACCAACCATCATTTCTGTTAATTGCTTAATATCTATCGTTTCAGTATTCGCAGAATCAACCGCTTTACCTTTTCTTAAGAGTAATATACGATCTGATATTTCTAATACTTCCGTCAGTTTATGAGATATAAAAATTATAGAGTGTCCCTTTTTTTTCAACTGGTTTACAATTTTAAATAATTTATCAACTTCTTGAGGTGTCAACACTGTAGTTGGTTCATCTAGAATCAATAGTTTAGCACCTCTATATAAAAGTCGGATAATTTCTAGAAGTTGTTTTTCTCCCATGCTCATTTCATGAACATATTTATCTAAGCTTACAAAGATGTCATACTCACTCATAATCCGCTGTAAATCTATTTGGCGTTGCTTTTTTTGGACAAATAAACTTGAATCATGACCGAGCAAGATATTCTCTAACCCGGTCATTGATTCAATTAATTTAAATCGTTGATGAACCATCCCAATTCCTAACTTCTTTGCTGTTTTAGGTGAATCAATTTTCACTTCTTCTCCATTTAGTAAAATAGAACCTGAATCTTGGAAATAAACTCCAGCAATCATATTCATTAAAGTCGATTTTCCAGCA
>PPCM01000715.1_pt1 | contig 22623 bp, 19 predicted proteins | sample 1555541 | NCBI WGS metagenome assembly PPCM01 (sample SAMN05284479, study PRJNA326546) | Marine sediment metagenome, whole genome shotgun sequencing project. | isolation source: marine sediment | place: Germany: Wadden Sea | collected 2012-09-05 | reverse complement strand
GCCGCAATAGGTGCTGCTGAGGGGAAATATATTGCCCGCATGGACGCGGACGACATCGCGTTGCCTGAACGCATCGGAAAACAAGCAGCTTTGCTGGATATCGACCCCGGTACAGGACTGACCGCCTGCCGGGTCGGATTCGGCGGGGACCGCGCAAAGAATGGGGGCTACGCTCATTATGTTGACTGGATCAATACTCTGGTCGGCGCAGAGGAAATTTCATTGAACCGTTTCGTGGAATTTCCCTTTGCCAACCCTTCGATCATGATGCGCAAAGATTTGATTGCCGCGCATGGACCGTTCCGTGATGGAGATTTTCCTGAAGATTACGAACTGATCCTGCGTTGGCTGGAAGCCGGGGTAAAAATGCGCAAGGTTGATGAGGAACTGCTCATCTGGAATGATCCGCCGGACCGCCTGTCGCGCAACCATCCCAAATACACAGTGGAAGCCTTCTACCGCATCAAAAGCGAATATCTTTTCCGCTGGCTGCAGAAGCACCTCGGCCCCGACCCCAAAGTAGGAATCATCGGATCAGGGCGAACTTCCCGCAAACGCTACCAGATGCTGGAAAGTCTGGGTGTGGAAACTGCTTTTTATGTTGATGTGGACCCGCGCAAGGTAGGCATGCTGATTCACGGCAAGAAAGTTCTGCACCGTGATGAAATTCCTGCAGCCGGGGAAACATTTCTGCTTTCGTATGTGGCCAGTTGGGGCGCCCGTGATGAGGTCGCAAAATTCCTCGATGGACGCGGATATGTTATGGGCCGGGATTATCTGCTGGCGTCTTGAACCTCACAGCAGGTTCTTGCGGGAATAAAAATACGGTCTTCTAGGACCTATCGGCCCGGAATCTTGAGGTTGATTTTAGGGTAATGTTTAGTAATTATCTTATTTGTAATTTCAATCCCAGCAGAGCTGACAGCTTCTGCCTTGGCACATTGAACGGATACCAGCATCCAGATTAGAAATAGACCAAGCAGTACAGCGATAACTTTTATGGACAAACCATTATCCATCTAATGAACTCTCCTTATTCCAATAGTTTCAGCACTATAGAAAAACTCTACACATTCAAGTACAATCTTTATATCTTAATTAAAAAATAAGTTCCAGTTCCAATACAGCCGCGCTGACTCTCTCCGCAGAATAAAAATCAGCCTCGAATTCAAGCTCGCCGATAGCTGTGACCGGAATCATACCTCCCAGCGAATTAAGAGCGTAGACATAATCAAAATCACCAACCTGCGCCAGGTTAATTTTTTTCTCTATAATTTCAACATGCTGAGCCGCTACGATGCGGGAAGTACCGGGAAGCTTGTACGCGCTCTGCGGTTCGTAGAAAGAATCAGCTTTGCGGAACATAAGGGATGCGAATGAGGATTCCAGCACGTTCCCGTCAAAATCCTGCAATAATGCATCATTAAAACCGTCCGCAAGCGCGTCCTGCCAGGCGTTCAGGTAATCCATGCGATTGGTGGATTTATGAGCCATGAGCGGGGAAAGAAAAACATTCGGGCTGGGCTTCAGAGTCCAAGTGCGCTTCGGGATGTATTCAAACGGAACAGCGCACACGACAGGCACAGTGCAATTTTCCTCAACCGGAAAGAATATATTCACCCTCGCGAATTCATTCTCCTGACCATTAGCCGCCAGTACATCTTTGATGACAGCGGCATAATCAAGAGCTTGCTCAGAAATTCCAAACTGGGCCAGACTCTTACGCGCACGCTCAATATGCAGGTCCAGATGGCAGAGTTTATTTCCATTCCAGCAGATGGTCTCAAAGAAACCGTACCCGGTCCTGAACGCTGGCTGGGCCAGATCGAGACTGACCGCATCTTCGATAAACTCACCATTCCTGAAATAAATCATACAGACTCCGGGTCGAGAATTTTGCCGGCTTTGGCAATCGTCTCCAGATACTCCGCTTCAGGATCAGAATCAATTACTATGCCGCTTCCGGCCCAGTAATGAAGTTCTTTATCCGCCTGATTAAACACAGCTGTCCTGATAGGAATGGAAGAAACCATATCCTGCGGACCGTTGATAAACACAATGCTCCCGCAATACGGCCCGCGCACATGCGGCTCCAGCTTATCGAGAAGCTCCATGGAACTTTTCTTGGGACACCCGGTAATGGAACCACCGGGAAAAGCACTCAAGAGCAGATCAATACAGTCACGCCCTTCACGTAATTCCCCGCGCACCCGGCTGAACATCTGCAAGAGGTTGTCAACCGCAAACACAGATTTGTGGTCCTCAACAACCACCGAACCGTAAAGGCAGTCGGCAGAAATATCATTACGGATCAAATCCACGATCATGGAAAGTTCCGAATCTTCTTTAACAGAGCTTTGTAATCCCCTGACCAAATCTTCGGAATACTCCTCAAAACGAAGGGTTCCCTTAATCGGTTCCGAAAGCACCTGACCATTATCCACCCGCAAAAACAGTTCCGGGGAAGTGGAAACAATCACATTCCCACCGCTCTGCAGCAAAGCATAGTAAGGGGCAGGATACTTTTTGTGAAGGGCGAAAAACCAGAGAGCATGATCTAAATCCCCACCCGGCATGGTGAACCGGGTTGTGAGATTAAGCTGGTAGGTAAGCCCATCGCGGATATATTCCAGAGTGCGGGCAACGCCTTCCTCATATCCCTGCTTATCCAAGGACATACGCACATTACCTTTAGCAAATGAAGGCAATGAAATATCTGGGACCGCTTCTGCTTTCCCGATCTCCACGAGAACTGCTGACCGATAACTTTCATCTCCGCAGATAATTCTCAGGGACGAATCCCCACCGCCATGAATCAGTACAGCGCGATATTTTTTCAAGTGCAGCAGCGGAAACTCAGCAGGCTTGTCGCTTTCCACTCCACGTAATTCATGTCCTAATTCATAGGAGAGGTAACCTATAACCGGAGTGTCTTCCGCGAAACAAAAGTCCTTCATTTTTACGGAAAAATCATCGGCTTTATGACCATGCGTCATCACCAGCTCGTCAACTGGATCAATGCCGAGATAACTAAAGCTAGAATCAGCAAATTCCAGGGAGCCGAGCAGAATATCCGCATCATGATTACGCACGAAATGCGCCGCGATTTCCCTGAACCGTTCGAAGCTACAGCAGTCCGCAATAATTAATGGCGAATTCAATGAAGACTCCGGGTTGCTCGGTTAAGAAAGATTCCGGGTGAAATTGATATCCCAGAAGCGGGAGATTCGGATGCCCTACAGCCATAGGAACATGGGCAGAATTAAAACTAAGCAGTTCCAGCCCCTGCCCAAGTTCGGCACAATAAAGAGAATGATAGCGAGCCACATCCAGCTTCTTCCCGGCGAAAGATATTTTTTCGGTGCGACCATGAAAACAGCCGTCCAGTCGAGCAGTACGGCCCCCGAAATATTCATTCATAATCTGCATGCCCAGGCAGATACCCAGCACAGGCAGGCCGGATTCAAAAACCGCTGCATAACCGGGATAGTCTGCCGGACAACCGGGTCCGGGTGAAATAATGATCAGCGCATAGCTCTTGAAATCAAAACCGCTGCCTTTACCCAGCACCTCGGCATAAGGACGCACAGAAATGCGCGCCCCGGAAATCTCACGGGCCAGCAGATGCTCAAGGTTGTTGGTAAAGCTGTCGTTGTTATCGATAAGAAGTATATTCATGGTTCGAACCGGGTGTTTACTTCATCAAAAGACGGGGCACAAGCATGATAAACTGATTCATAACTGACGTATTGCGTTCAGGGAGATCAAAATGTATAGGTTATATACTCTTCCCCCCTCCCCACTATCAGGGATTACAAAGGAGATCATTCCCTTTGGTTCCGCTGAAGGCTAAATCAAATCATCAAATGCGCGCAGCGCGTCATAATATTCCCACGGAGAGCAGTATGGAATGTATTTCGAAAAGAGCCTGTGAGATAACCCCCTTTTTGGTCATGGACGTTCTGGAAAAAGCGCAGGAAATGGAACGTCAGGGCCGCAGCATCATCCACATGGAAATCGGTGAACCTGATTTCGATACCCCGGAATGTGTCAAACAGGCCTGTATCAAGGCACTGGAATCCGGTGAAACCCACTACACCCACAGTCTGGGCATCCCGGAACTACGCGGGGCTATCAGCAAATATTACAACGACACCTACGGTGTGGATGTTGATCCGGGCCGGGTCATCATTACTCAGGGGACTTCCCCGGCAATGCTGCTGCTCTTCACCTTCATTCTGGATCAGGGCGACAATATCATTGTTTCCGACCCCGCCTATGCCTGTTACAGCAACTTCATTTCCTTTTCCGGGGCTGAAGCCAACTCCATCCGCACTTTTGAGGAAGACGGATTCCAGTACCGCCCGGAAGCAATTGAAAAGGCCATCAACGACCGCACCAAAGCGATTCTGATCAACTCCCCTTCCAACCCTACCGGAACCCTGCTCCCGCCGGACCGCATGGAGAAAATCGCCAAGATGGGGCCTTGGATTATCTCCGATGAAATTTACCACGGCCTTGTGTACGGGGAAAAGGAACATACCATCCTTGAATACACCGACCACGCTTTTGTGCTGAACGGATTTTCCAAGCTTTTCGCCATGACCGGATGGCGGCTGGGCTACATTATCGCCCCGGAAAAATACGTCCGGCCAATGCAGAAGCTCTGCCAGAATTTTTTCATTTCCGCGAACTCCATGGCCCAGCATGCCGGAGTAGCCGCGCTCACAGAATCATGGGATGAGGTCAACCGCATCAAGGGTATTTATGACAAACGACGCAAGTTCCTGATCAAACGGCTGCGCGAGATCGGCTTTGATATCAAAGTCGAACCAACCGGGGCTTTCTATGTGCTGGTAAACATGAAGCATCTGGCAGCTAAATTCGACGGCAGCTCCCTGAAACTGGCCTTCGACATCCTAGAGAAAGCCGGAATCGGAGTCACACCGGGCATTGATTTCGGCGAAGGAGCCGAAGGCTTTATCCGCCTCTCCTACGCCAACTCAATGGAAAACCTAGCTGAAGGAATGAACAGGCTTGAAAAATACGTAAAAGAAAACAGCTAGACTTCTGACTCGATAAAAAGAAAAGCCCTGCGGACTTTGTGTTCGCAGGGCTTTATAGGTTATTAGGCTCTCGCTCGTCTCTGTTTCAAATAATAAGTAGCTACACCACAGTATGGTTTCAATTGCCCTCTGGAATTCCTATCAGAATATGATCTGATCACTTTATCAATTTGAATTTTAGTCCATTCACCTGAAGTCTTAAAATGTTTTACAATAGCATTTTTGACTGCCTTTCTGTTATTTTTCAAGAAAGCTGCATTCAAATTTAACACTGAATTAAGCTGCGAATCAAATTCGCCATCACTACTACGAATGGTTCCATCAGGGTCATACGATATTAAGACTTCAATATCTGAAGACGAATCCGAAGGATTATATTTTAAAACACCTTCAGCCTTACTGGCATCACAATGTTTTTCAGCACCTTTTATATTGCTATTTCCACAACATGCAGCAAGCATATTTGAATATTCATATTTATCTTCTTTAAAAGAATCCTGGCTTCTAAAATGCTCAACATGCATTTTAGTCCCAGTTGGTTCTATTCTCTGCATACAGTAGCAGCAAATATATCCTTGCTCTTTGCACAAACCTTCTTGCAAGGCTGGCTTAACACCTTTAAAGAATATTTTATCATAATTTTCAGGGTAATTTTTTAGATCATATTTACCCTTCATCTCTTCTTTCCAATCACGAAATTGAGTCGGCTCAGCTCCTTTCTGAATATTCAACACAGACTACTCCGAAAGTTCAAGCATAGTACGTGCTTCAATCAAAGCAGGAATCTGGCCTAGTTCTGATTCTAATTCGTCTATACCTTTCCGAGCCTTATCAAACTCTGCATTCTCGATATTAATATATATTTCCTTCAACTTATCCGCTAAATCTTCATTAATATATGCATCACCCATTACTTCTGTACTAATTTCGGACACTGTCAGTCCCTTGCTGCGCATTGGCTTACCACACTGAATATCCCCGTTCTCATCCCGGTAAAGTATAAAGATATTATCAGCAGGCACTTCACTCAAGACCTGTGGCGAATGTGTTGTAATAATAAACTGGCAGTTGGGAAATGTCTCACGCAGTGCAGGAACAATGCGGCGTTGCCATTTGGGGTGCAGATGGAGGTCTATTTCGTCGATTATGACGAGGTGTTCGGCATCAAAAGGCTCATCAGACTTCGAAGAAATAATTATATTATAAGCTATAGCAGCAACGAGTCCTATAAAAACACGTTCACCTAAAGAAAGTTGGTGAAGTCCCAGTATTAATTCGTTGCTTGCAGTTGATTTATGTACTTCTAGAAATTTCTTTTCTACATTAAACGATACATCACTAAAACCTGTTATATCTCTAATTGCATTCTTAACAGCTTGAAGATTTTTATTCCCATCAAAATTTTCAATACTCCCACCGGACATTATATGTTTACGGAACAACTTATCCTCGTAGCCTTCCTCAATTTTAAGCCAGTCGAAGGCCCTCGCAAATGCGGCATTTCGGTTAGCTATTATTGAAAACCGAGGATCAATCTTCCTCAACGATTCAAAAGTATTTAAATCAGGATGATTCTCAAAAACTCCAACGCCTCTATCTTCTTCAAAAATAGAAAATTCTAAAAAATCTACGCGCGGAAAATATTCTTTTAATGTACTTGAAAGCTCTTTTGGATCACTACTACCGACAACATTTATTGAATTACCTTCTCTATTATAATCAAGAACAAATCGAGCATTATCTTCATTCGCGTATATATTTACGTCATAGATGAAAAGAAGGCTCTCATGGGTTCTTTTTTCATCGCCAACCATATGATTCAACTTAGAGCCGAACAATCCATTACCAGCGGCATCAATAATACTACTCTTCCCGCAGCCATTATCGCCCACAAACACATTCAGATGCCTGTCAAACTCGATCTCCATATCCCGGATGCCCCGGTAATTGTGCAGCGATAATTTTTCTAAATACATAGCAGGTTGTCTCCTGAAGAATTGATATAAAAGAATCCCATCGACGCATTCAACGCCGATGGGAATATAAGTAGCCTATGATCATATGTTTCTCAATATGCTGATCAGTTTAATTTTCCCCTACCCCCTAAGCTTCGGCCTCACCGTGGCCCACCTTCTCCATCTTGATGAAGAACATGAGCAGGGCAGGAATCATGAACACGGTGAAGACCGTGGACAGAGCCAGACCTCCGAGCACAACCGCTCCGAGACCGCGATAAAGTTCGGAACCGGGACCGGGGGCGATTGCCAGCGGCAACATACCGAAGATGGATGTTGTTGCCGACATGTAGATGGGGCGAAGTCTGGAGCGGGTAGCTTCCAGCACTGCCTCGCGGTGTTCCATGCCCTCTAAACGTACGTTGTTCAGGGACTGGTGCACGATGAGAATCGCGTTGTTAACAACAACCCCGATCAGGATAACAAAACCGAGCATGGTCAAAACATCCAGCGGTTGCGGCGCAATGAACAGGTTTTCCAGCTTCAGACCGAGGAAACCACCTGCACCAGCCAGCGGAACGGTCAGCAGAATGATGAACGGGTAAATGAAGTTTCCGAAGAGTGCCGCCATGAGCAGGTAGGTAATGACTACCGCCAGCAGGAAGTTCCACTGCATGGCCTCACGGGTCTGGGTCAGTTTGTCAGCCGCACCGGACATACGCACGTTCACGCCGTCCATAAGTCCCATTTCCTTAACCTTGGGGATGAGCTGGTTCTGGACGATGTCCATAGCCTGTTCCAGAGGCATGGATTTGGGCGGGGTAATCTGCAAGGTAACAGTTCTCTGCCGCTCAAGATGGCGGATCTGGGTGATACCGTAAGTCCGCTCCAGATGGGAAAGGGAAGATACCGGAACCGCCCAGCCCTGCGGGGTTGCCACAAGGGATTCATAGAGATCTTCCGGTGTGCCGACCCTGTTTTCAGAAGCCATAAGCTTCAGGTCGATCTTCTTCTTACCATCTTCTTTATAGTCACCGATCTTGCGCCCATCCATGAGTACGTCGAGAGCTTCACCGATTTCCTGACTGGACATTCCTGCCGCACGCAGACGGTCACGGTCGGGCACTATGCGTACTTCAGGATAAAGCATTTCCAGAGACGGGATTGGTCGGACCTGCCCGCCGGGAATTGCCTGTCTGGCCATACCGAACATTGTTCCGGCAGCAGCCATCAGCTTGGGCAGTTCCGGTCCGCTGAAATCAACAGCGACCATGCGACCCTTACCGAGACCTGTTTCGAAGATAGAAGCCTGAATGCTAACCCCGAACATACCGGGGATTGAGTTCATAATGCGGTTAAAAAGCGGGATCAGCGCAGCGGGACGATCCTCGTCACCGGAGATTGCACCGAAAAGATTAATATCCGGGGCGGAAACATAGAAGAGCTGCTCCACGGAAGGAAAACCATCCTTTTCCTGATTCATATGCGGCTTAGTCTGAGCGGCAATGAATTCACCGATGGACGAGCGTTCCTCAAAGGAAAGACCCGGCGGCGGGATGAGAATGGACAGGATCAGGTTACGGTTACCCTGCGGCAGGTATTCCATTTTCGGGAAAAAGGAAATTACCAGCAAAGCCGAAGCCGCAACGAGTATTGCTACAGTGGAAAGACGCGTAGCCCAGTTGCGGATAGCGAGACTGAGTATTGCCATAATTCCGTTGGAAAATCTGGTCCCGATACCGGTAAGGAAGTTCTCTTTGACCTTTTTTTTCCTTTTGGAAATAGAATAGAACTGCTTTGCCAGCATGGGGATGACCGAGATGGAAACAAACAGGGACAGGGAGATCGCACAGGTAACCGCGATGGCGATATCCTTGAACAACTGCCCTGCTTCCTCTTCAATAAAAACAACCGGAAGGAATACCGCAACGGTAGTCAAAGTTGAAGCCAGAACTGCGCCCCAAACCTCACTGGCCCCGTCGTAAGCGGCCTGATATGGAGCTTTACCCATCCCCCGGTGTCGGTCGATATTTTCCAGAACAACAATGGCGTTATCCACCAGCATACCGACAGCAAACGAAATACCGGACATACTGACAATGTTCAGTGTCCGGCCCAAGCCGCCGAAAACAATGAATGAACCGACAACTGAAATAGGAATGGCGATTGCGACGATAACGGTGGCGGAAAGTGATTGCAGGAATGTCAGCAGAACGATAATTGCCAGCACACCACCAATGATGATATTCTGTTTTACCAGATCAATCGCACCATTGATATACGGAGCCTGATCGTAAACCCAATCAAGAAAAACACCCTGATCAGCGAGCAGCCCTGCATTGAGTTCTTCCACAACCTTACGCACGTTCTCGGTAACTTCCAGTACGTTCGCGCCCGGTTCGGGTTTAACCCCGATTGCTATTCCGGCAACTCCGTTTTGCAGCATGGCTACTTTATTTTTCTCGAATCCGGGAACTACCCTGCCCACGTCAGCAATGGTCACCCGCTGCTGGCCGGAGGAAGTGATTACCACCTGCTCGATTTCTTCAGGACTTTTGAATTCGGAGGTTGTGCGGATGCGGTAATCACGGCGTCCAACACCGAGGTTACCGGCAGAAACGTTGGCATTCTCACTCTGCAGAACCTTGGTCACCTTATCGATGGTCAGGTTGTAGGCAGCCAGCTTTTCCGGCGCGATGATGATGTGCATTTCCTTTTCAGTTCCACCGCCGATGAACAGGTCCGCGACACCGTCCACACGTTCAAGGTACTGGCGCACTTCATCTTCAAAATACGTCGCAAATTCGTTGATATGCCGCTTGTTCTCCGGCAGGGTGCGCAAAATCATCCAGATAACCGGGGAAGCCGAAGCACCTGTCGCGGAAATTACCGGACGGTCGGAATCAGAAGGATATTTCTTAACCTCATTGAGCTTGTTGGAAACTCTCAGCAGTGCATCATCAATATTAGTACCGATCTTAAAGCGCAGGGAAATTCGCCCGAAACTGTCGAAGCATTCCGATTCCATCTCCATAAGGCCGGTGACACCCTTGAGCACTTTTTCCTGCTCTTCAATGATGTCACGCTCGATCTCATAGGGAGTAGCTCCGCTCCAAGTTGTTTCAACGGTAATTTCCGGCTCAGTTACAGACGGGGAAAGCTGGTACGGCAGACCGGAAAGGGCCATTCCGCCGAACAGGACCAGCAGAATAACCCCGACTAGCACTGAAACAGGCTTTTCGATTGAAAACTTTACAAAATCCATAATCTACTCCGGCCCGCCGGGCTATTTATTGTCTATGACCACAGGCTGACCGGGTCTGAGCCGTTCATTACCTTTGGTGACGATATCCATTCCGGCTTTGAGCCCCTTGCCGCGTACTCCGGCATTCATGCCTTTAAAACCGATCACCTGTACAGGAAATGGCTGGGCTTTGCCGTCAATAACCCCGATAACCATGGTCGTTCCGCGCAGAGTTATAACCGCATCACGGGGAACCACAACTGTCTCACTGGCAAGAGCATTCGGCAGGGAAACACGGGCTTCCATGCCCTGCTTGAAACCGTTCTCGCTGATTATCCTGATCTTCACAGGAAAGGTTCGGCTGGCAACATCGCCACGTGGGATAACTGCGAAAACCTTACCCTTATACTCGTTACCTGCGGCGGAGATACCCACCTCAAGCCCCGGTTTAACGACCATCGCAACATCCTGCGGCACATTAACCACCACATCATAACTGGTATTCATGCCCAACTTGACTACATCCTCTCCGACTGAAAGCCACTCGCCGAGGTAGACAGAACGTTTAAGCACAATGCCGGTAAATGGCGCACGGATAATCTTTTTGGAAAGTTGAATCTGCAAACGGCGCAGTTTGGCCTGTGAGGAAGCAAGCTCACTCTCCATGGCCAGAGCCTTGAACCGTTTGGAGTCGTACTCACCTTCGTGAACAGAGCCGCTTTTAAAAAGCTTGGTAATACGCTGGTCATCACGCTTGGCAAGATCGTAATTGGCTTTTGCTTCCGCATAAGCCGCCTTAGCTGCCCGGATTTCAGTATTCAGTAAATCAGAGCTGAGTCTGATCAGAACATCCCCCCTTTTGACCACATCACCTTCTTCGACATCTACTCGGACAATCTTACCGCTGACCTCGGATGCAACATCCGAAGTCTCGGAAAAATAGACCGTGCCGATATAGGACGATTGCGGGGCAACCTGCCCGGCGAAAGATTTGGATGTTGCCACATGGGCGGGGGGCATCTGCGGGGCCTTCTTCTCAGCAGCAAAGGCAGGACAAGAGATAAGTGAGAAAATCAAAAAAAATATTATCCGTTGCATAGAACAGCTCCGATAGAAATTATAACTTCATTTTGTTAACGGGCACACTTTACGTAAGATCGAAATATAGTCAACTGAGATCGTATTTCACCTGAAAGCAAACATTCACACCTCGACAGCGGTGAATTTATAATTTACCGCTAAAACAATCCTGCTTAAATTTGCCTTGGAAGAATCCATCTCCAACCCCTGACCCGGACAAATATGAAAACGCTGCTAGCAAACGCTGTAATACTGGGACTTTTTGCAACCGCAACGCCTGCGGCGGCCCTGACTTTGAAGAACAAATGTAAATATACTGTGGCGGGTTCGGTGACAGTTGCGGAAAGTATGGTTAGTGTTGCCCAATTCAACATCGCGCCCGGCAAGTCCAAAAAGATACTGGATAATTTTGAAAAAATGGGACTTATTATCAGGACCATTCCCAATGTCTACGACATGAAGAAGCTTAAAATAACTTCTATTGAAATCGACAATCCGGACAGCCACATTGAATTGAAACAATCTCCAGAGGGGATCAAATTCAAGGTGGAATAAATTTCCGTCTCTCTACCATCAAAAAACCCTCCCCATACTCATGTACGGGGAGGGTTCACTACTTTCGGTCTCTGTAAACGACCAAGTAAGTCCTTTCAGCTACTTACTAAAGATTGGCGAGAATAATCTCACCGAATGCTTTACAGCCAACCTGCTCGGCACCGCTGATCTGGCTTGCGAGATCAACAGTTACTTTCTTGGCTGCAAGGGCTTTTTCAACCGCATTTTTGATCAGTGCGGCTGCTTCGCCCATGTCGTTATTCTCCAGCATCATGGCACCGGAAAGCAGGATACTTCCGGGGTTGGCAAGGTCTTTACCGGCGATGGTCGGTGCGGTTCCGTGGGTAGCTTCATAGATAGCAAGCTTGTCACCCATGTTTACGCCCGGAGCCAGTCCGAGACCGCCGACCTGTGCGGCAAGCGCATCGGAAAGATAGTCACCATTGAGGTTGGTGGTAGCAACGACACTGTACTGTTCGGGACGCATGAGCAGTTCCTGGAACATTGCATCGGCAATACGGTCATTGATCACAACCTTACCGGTCGCATCTTCGCCTTCTTTGACAACCTTGCCGGCATAGTCTTCCTCGGCGAGGTCGTAGCCCCACTGACGGAATCCGCCTTCGGTGAACTTCATGATGTTGCCTTTGTGAACCAGAGTCACGGACTCACGGTTCTGGTCAATGGCATAATCAATGGCACGGCGGACGAGACGCTTGGAACCTGCGGGAGTGATGGGCTTGATGCCGATCCCGGCAGTGGGATCAATCTTGGCACCCATTTCGTCCACGAGAAAATCAATTACCCGCTTTGCTTCGGGGGAAGCTGAGCTCCATTCGATTCCGGCATAAACGTCTTCGGTGTTTTCGCGGAAAACCACGATATCAACCAGATCAGGACGTTTTACCGGGGACTCGATACCTTCGAAGTAGCGGATGGGACGGATACAAGCATAGAGATCAAAAACCTGTCTCAAAGTAACGTTGAGAGAGCGGATACCTTTCCCGACGGGAGTCTGCAAAGGCCCTTTGATGGCCAATTCAGCTTTGGCGAGGGTATCAAGAGTTTTCTGGGGAAGGTATTCACCGGTAGCTTCATATGCTTTTTCACCGGCAAGAAGTTCAACCCATTCAATTTTCTTATCGCCGGAGTATGCTTTCTCAATGGCAGCATCCAGAATTGGACGGGCTGCGCCCCATACTTCTGGTCCGATACCGTCACCTTCGATAAAATATACTGTTTTTGTGGACAAAATGATCTCCTATGTTGCTGGCACAGCTCCGGCTCCTTACGGCTGCGCAGTGAAGTGAATTGACACCTGTGTTATAAAGACGTGACATCAGGTATGACCGGACGGCGTTTCGAGTCATCATTAAACTGAAAAGAGGAACCGGGTATTTTTTCCGTCCGCAGGCTGGACAAACGGCAGGATTGTATCTGCATAATCGATTACAAAGCGTAGAAATACGATATTCTTGCAAAAAAGTAAAGAAGACCCACTCCAAAGCGCACAAGAGACACATACTTCGCAAAAACATCAAATCAGGAAACTTTAATCAAAACACAACCGCATAAACAGCACAAAATTCATTCTGATATTAAATACGAAAAGGGAGGCCCGAACACGGACCTCCCTTTCTGAGTTGTATATAACCCATCTGTGATTATTAGCCACCGATGAGCTGCATTGCCATCCTGGGCATACCGTTAGCCTGGGAAAGCATGGCTACTGCGGACTGAGTCAGAATCTGGTTTCTGGTGAATTCTGTCATTTCAGTCGCTACGTCCACGTCGGAAATACGGGATTCCGAAGCCTGAACGTTTTCAGCCTGGATTGAGAGGTTGGTAATGGTGTTTTCCAGTCTGTTCTGGAGAGCACCGAGATTTGCGCGGATCTTATCCTTGGAGATAATTGCATTCTGCAGCTTCTCCAGAGACTTCTGAGCCATCTCCTGAGTTGAGATGGAGTTATCTGCAGCCGAACCGACACCGAGAGCCGAAGCAGTAGAAGTGCCGATTGAGATGTAGTAGTAGTCTTCCGCACAATCGTTACCGGTACCGAAGTGAACCTTTACAGGACCGGTAGATGTGAGACCAGTACCGCTGTGATCAGAGTTTGCACCGGACATGTTACCGTTGAGCAGGTGGATTCCGTTGAAGTCAGTGGCACTTGCGATACGGGTAATTTCTGAAGCCATGGCCTGATATTCAGAGTCGATAATAAGACGCTGGTCAGAGTTGTAGGTACCGGTGGATGCCTGAGTTGCAAGTTCCTTCATACGGATGAGCTTTTCATCGATAACACCGAGAGCTCCATCAGCAGTCTGAATCATTGAGATGGCGTCGTTTGCGTTTCGAATACCCTGATTAAGGGACTTAATATCTGCACGCATGAGTTCGCGAATTGCCAGACCTGCGGCATCATCGGCTGCTGTTCCAACACGGAGACCTGAAGACAGGCGACGGGTTGAAACACCGAGGTTACCATATGATTCCTGCAAGTTGCGGCTTGCGTTCATTGCCATCATGTTGTGATTAATTACGAGCGACATAATAATTCCTCCATGAATTACTTATTTAAATTCGCCTGAGTGGGTCCTTCCACTCCGACCTTTTACTGGTTAAATATTCAGTACAAAATCCTCTTGAATTTCTACTGCATAAAATACCCTCCGGAACAGTTCGACATGCGGCCTATGGCCGGTCAACCCGGTAATCACCGACACTTCATCTGGAGCATCTTCGGGCATTACCTGCATATGGACTCACGCAGGTGTCCGCTTAATCTTTGATTAAGACGCGGGACTCCTTGATGAGTCCGCGACTCTGTACAGGCACGGTCATACGGCGGCGATTCTCACATGTCCCGTTTCTGGGAAATTTCTCTATGCAGGGTACTACTCCGCACATTACCAACCTCCGAGAACCACACTCGACCAAATGCCTTTATATGCTCTTGTGAACGACGGTTTATTCTTTCCGGGCATCCTCCTTTGTTGACTTGATATAATTTTACTCTGCCGAAGTATTTGCAATGGGTATGCCTAGACTGCGGGAAGCGTTTATTTACTAAAGAAAAGAAGACACAAGATGCTGTTTAGACAGTATTTTTAAAGACAAAGATATCTTAATATTTAAGAAGAAAAGGATAGAAAGAAAGAAAACGGGAAATATCTGCCCTTCTGTAAGCGGCAAATCTTTCCTCTTGGCGGGGGCGGGAAAATGTTTACACGATTCTATTTGACCGATATGACCCGAAAAACAAAAGCACGAAAATCCAAAAACAAAGACAAAGCACTTTTCCACATGAAGATACGAAGTATTCACAGGCTCAATAACCGTATCAGGAATTACCTCTGCCTATTCCTGACCATATTTATAGCGAGCTCACTCTGCTCTTCTATTTTATTTTTCTGGTCCGTATCCAAAGAGGTGGATAGCAAAGCTGCCACATGGGCAAACTACCTTGTTGAACGGATATCCTTTTTGGAGGATGTTGTTACATCAAGAGCAACATTCGATCATGGAATGTCCATATTGCGGGTTACTACCGAAGGCGAAGTAGTAAACAGCAGGCCCTTTCCCTCTGAAATAAAATCTGTAGCCAAGTCTCCTGTTTTCCAGGAAGTAAAAGACTTCAAGCCCGGGCAATCCCTTCTCCTGCGCACACACGAAGACGGCTCCAAGCAACTCTATCTCATCCAGCGTTTGGACCACAGTTTCGCGATTGCCAAAGTTCCGCCGGGAAGCCTACTCCCCGTATCCCCGTATGGAACAGAAATATATATTAGAGATAGAAACGGAAATTCAATTTTCAAATCAACCGAAAGTTTCATTCCGAACTCCTTCAAGCTAGGCAAGCTGCATTTTTCCAAATTCCATATTATTGCATCCGCACAGGCCCAAACAACAAATTTCGGTGGTCTCTCCCTGACCGTGGGCAAGGATATCTCTACAGAATTCTATGCCGGAATCGTGCTCATACTTTTTACGACAATATGTCTGGGTATTCTGGTCAAAAGGTCCGCATTCCTTACTTGGGACCTTGAAAAAAACGAAAAAGACTTCATCAGAATCAACAACCTGCTAAAAAAAGTGTCGGATGCACCGGATGAAAACCTGAACCATCTTCCGGCAATTGAGGCTACGGCAAAAAGAATCCGTGAAGTTGATTGGGACAGGGAAGCACACCGTATGGCATTTCTGGAAAACAGAAACTACGTAACAGCCACGGCTTTCTTTTCCAGAAAAATTCTGAGGCTGCTGGAAGAAGTCGCTTCACATTCACGCAAACTGACCAGTTCGCGCCAGAAATATCATGACCTTGTGCATACCGCCCGCTCTATAATCTTGCGTATCGACTGCACAGGGAAATGTACTTTTTTCAATGAATATGCCCAGTCCTTTTTCGGTTTTTCGGAAGAGGAGATGATCGGAAAAAGTGTGATCGGAACGCTGATTCCCAAAACGGAGAAAGGCAGTTCGGAGCTGGAGCAACTGATCCGGGAGCTTACCAACAACCCCGAGAATTATCCGGCCAATACCAACCGCAACACCCGTAAAGACGGAAGTACTGTCTGGGTATACTGGACCAACAGCCCTGTATTTGATGATTCTGGGGAGCTTTCAGAAATTCTCTGTGTAGGTACAGATATTACTGAACGCAAGAAGATGGAAAGCGCGCTACATGAGACCCGTAACTACATCCGCAACATCATCGACTCCATGCCCTCAGTAATCATCGGGCTGGATAATGACTGCAAGATTACACATTTCAATACAGCAGCACAGCGTCTGGCAGTTATTCCGGCCACTGAACTGGAGGGGGCGGATGTGGAAACAGCTTTCCCACCGCTGGCCAAGTACGCCTATAGCATCACTCAGGCCATCGAGAGCGGAATTCCGGAGACTGGTATTCGCACTCAGGGAATCAGTGCTCCGCACAGCCATCAGGACATTATCATTTACCCTCTCAACGACGGCATGCGCGGAGCTGTTATCCGTATTGATGACGCAACCGAAAGGGTCCAGATTGATGAAATGATGATCCAGACAGAAAAAATGATGTCCATCGGAGGACTTGCCGCAGGTATGGCCCACGAAATCAACAATCCGCTGGGTGGAATTCTTCAAGGCATTCAGAACATAGTCCGCCGTATATCACCGGACCTGCCGGCGAACCTCAAAGCTGCGGAAAAAGCGGGCTGTTCAATTGATTCCATAATTGCCTACATGGAAGACCGCAAAATCCTGAGAACCCTGAATGGAATAACCGACTCCGGGGTGAGGGCGGCATCAATTGTTTCCGGCATGCTGGAATTCAGCCGCAAAAGCGATTCCCAGAAAGCTCCGGGAGATCTGCGACAAATAATGGATAAGGCCGCAAGCCTTGCAGCTCAAGACTACAATCCCCAGAAGGGGTATGATTTCAAACAAATCACTATCATAAAGGATTATGACGACAAACTGAGCCTGACCCCCTGCACCGCCACTGAAATCGAACAGGTATTCCTGAACCTGCTGCGCAATTCAGCACAGGCCATGAACGACTGGAAAGATATGGAAAATGTGCCGGAAATTATGATTCACATCCACAACGACCGGAACATGGTCAAATGTACTGTTTCCGACAACGGACCTGGAATGGATGAGGCGGTACGCAAAAGAGTGTTTGAACCATTCTACACTACCAAATCACCGGGAATCGGGACGGGACTGGGACTTTCTGTGTCCTACTTCATCATTACCCAGAACCATCAGGGAGTCTTTCAGGTAGATTCTTCCCCCGGAATGGGAACAACCTTCACCATCCAGCTTCCCGCAATGCAGAAATAATCAAAAAGCCCGGAAAATCATGAACAGATTTTCCGGGCTTTTTTTTATAAATTTTTTATGAACCGCCATCAGTTACGGCTGACCGGCAGTCCAGACTTGACCCGCATAATGCGCTCATAGGACTGCCTGATCCTGCGCTCGGTGATCTTACCTTCACGGACCAGCTGCTTTAAAGTGACTACGGCTTTGGTTCCCAGTCCCGGCTCAAAAATCAGGTTGTTGCCGAACAGCAGTATATCCGCACCGGCTTTTACCGCCCGGTAAACCCCTTCTTTAAAGCCATATTCACCGCTGACAGCCTGCATCTGCATATCATCGGTAACAATTATTCCTTTGAATCCCATTCCGCGCCTTAATTTACCGTGGATAATCTTACGGGAAAGCGTTGCCGGATAATTCCGGTCCAGATCAGCATTAAAAATATGGGCCGTCATGACCATATCGGCCTTATTATTCTTGATAATTTTCTCAAATGGATACAGCTCGCTGCTGTCCCATGCCCCGGTAACATCGGTAAAGCCCAGGTGGGAATCACCACGCGAACTGCCATGTCCGGGAAAATGTTTCAGGCAGGAAAGAATGCCCTCGGAATGCAATCCGTCGATAAACGCTTCCGCGAAACGGGCCACGATGCGCGGGTCATCGGAGAAACTGCGCTGCAGAGCCGCAATTACCGGATTGGCAGCATTACGGTTAACATCCACAACCGGGGCAAAATCCATATTAATCCCGGCTTTTTTCAAAGTATTCCCGATTACTTTACCGGCACGGTATGCGCCCTGCGGATCACCACTGTTACCAAGTTCGGCAGCGGAGGGGGTCTCTGGAAATCCCATTTCCCCGGTTAACCTTTTGATGATGCCGCCTTCCTGATCAACAGCAACAAACAAGGGAATATCTGCATGGCTTTGCAGATCGGAAGTCAGCATGGAAAGCTGTGCAGGACTGTCCACATTGCGAACAGTGCTGTTCAGTGCGCAATCCTTGCTGAAAAGGATAACCCCGCCGATTCGCGCTTCACGGATATCTTTTACTATCGGATTATCAACAGTGAGTTCCAGCCCGCGAAAACCGACCATGACCATCTGGCCGATCATTACATCCAGTTCCGAAGGACCGCTTGAACTTTTTTTCAGGGCACACCCGGACAAAATCATTACAGCCAAAAAATATATAAATATTAATTTTCTCAAAGATAAAACTCCGAACTTTTTTAATACAGAACACTAAAAACGTGATATAGTTAGCATCCTGCAATTTTGCAAGAGCGGCAAGCGTATTGCCACCCGGAATGATTTCCTATACACGGGTTTCTCCACTTGCTTTTAAAAAATTGCAACAGAAGGAAAATAAATGTCCCAGACCGCACTGCAAAAAGTATTAGACCACGCCCGTGAGGGGCTTGAAGTCCGTGAATCTTTTTTCGAACAATATTCCCAGCTGGTAGTTGATGTTTCAAGAGCACTGGCCGTACGACTTGCCCTCGGTTCCAAAATTCTTTTCTGCGGAAACGGCGGTAGCGCGGCAGACTGTCAGCATCTGGCGGCGGAACTGGTAAACAGGTTCAAACTTGAACGTCCGCCCCTTCCCGGAATCGCCCTGACCACTGATTCATCCATCCTCACCGCGATTGGTAATGACTACTCATATGAGATGGTCTTTGAAAAGCAGGTTCAGGCTCTCGGTCAGCCCGGTGATGTCCTCGTCGGCATAAGCACTTCAGGAACCAGTCCCAACGTGATCTGTGCCCTAAAGGAAGCCAAGCGCAAAGGCATGGTAACAGTAGGCATGACCGGAATCAGTGCCGGAGAAATGCTGCCCATTTGTGACCACATCATCAGTGTTCCCAGCAAGGATACTGCTATAATTCAGGAAGTTCACATCGCCGCCGGACACCTGTTCTGCCACCTGATTGATCACTTTCTTTTTGAAGCGGTCAGTGAACTTGAACCCTACTTGAGCGGGGAGTAGGCAAACACCAGCAAACGAGTCCACCATGCAGATTCTCATAGTAGAAGACAGCAATACCAGCAGGATGTATCTGAAAGAAATCCTGAAAGACATAACCGAAAATCTCGATGCTGATATCGACTGCGCTGTCAGCGGCGAGGAAGCTCTCGAAAAATTCGAACGTAAATGGATTGAAGGGAATCCCTGCGACCTCATTTTTATGGACATCATCCTTCCCGGTATGGACGGATTGCAGACCCTTGAAAAAATCAGAGCTATTGAACAGGAAAAACAGATTGCCGATGACAAAAGACTGAAGGCAATCATGACCACCGCTCTTGATGACAGCACCAAGGCATCCCGCGCATTTTTTAAATGCGAAGCCCTTTCGTACATGACCAAACCCATCACTGCCGAAAAGATACGTTCAGAACTCGGTAAATTCGGAATGATATAGGATTTCGAAATGGACGCACTTACACTTGCTTTCATCCCGGTAGCAGCAATACTGACCATCACTCCCGGTTCGGATACAATGCTCGTGGTCAACAACACCCTGACCAGATCAACAGCAGACGGACTTTGCACTGTTGCCGGGATCAATGCCGGCCTGCTCGTTCATGCTCTGGCCTCAGCTCTTGGGCTGTCCATGGTCCTAATGAATTCGGCAACCGCTTTTGAGATGGTCAAAATGGCCGGAGCCCTTTACATAATTTACCTTGGTATCCAGTCACTGCGCAGCAGCCGCAAACAAGAAGAAACGGAATTCTCTGCAGAGCTATGCAGCAAAGGAATCTCCGCTTCCATTCGTGAGGGCTTTCTTACAAATGTACTGAATCCTAAAGTAGCGGTATTTTACCTCGCACTTCTTCCGCAGTTTATTTCTCCCGGAGAATCCATTCTGCGCCAGTCAATGCTGCTGATGACTATTCATTTCAGCATGGGCATAATCTGGTTCAGCTTTGTCACCCTTGCACTGGGCCGGATCCGCCACCTGCTTTCCGGTGGAAAATTCAAAAAAAGACTCGAAGCACTATCCGGTGTCGTATTCATCGGCCTCGGTCTGAAAATGGCCCTCAGCAGAAATTAATTCTTACCAGCCATTGCCATTGAACTTTATATAGCCCGGAGCCTCTCAGGTTCCGGGCTTTTTTGCGGATATAAATATCAACAACTTGCCCCCTGCACATGCAAATGCTAAGATCAGCCATGCTATTTTATAACTCACCCACGAAATCCGGCATAAAAAGCAAAATCGCTATGTTAGCGGCTCTAATGGTGATAGCCGGGTACTTCTTTATCCCATATCAGGAAATAAGACTGGAAAGGATAAGGGCGTTCGGCGAAAAAAAAGTTATAGGTATAGTTATTGAAAAAAAGAGCCGAAGAGGTGAACATAATTCCAAACAAGACCACATTGAACGACAGACCGTTAAATATCGTTTTGTTGATAACTCAGGTCTACCGAGAGAACGGACCGCAACAGTAAAAAACAATTTCTGGAGGAGGATTTCACGGGGGGATAGTGTAATTGTGTACTACGCAAAAGCCGCGCCTGAGGTGTCCCGCATTGAACATGAAAAGGAAAATGCGGTGGTTCAGCTTTTAGCCAGATTTTCACGTAAGAGTGCACAATGATTTATGCCGGACAAATTAATGCCTGAATACTGCGCAAGCAGTTTCAATAAAATCATAAAAGCCGACCCTACGCGTTTAAGGGAAGAACGCATATGTAACGGTAAAAGCATTTAACTTCGGATCAGGAGAGACCATGTTAAAAAAGCTGGCATTTCAAACAAAACTCATGCTGGGAGCAGTGCTGATCGTTCTGGCCACCATTGTGTTCATGACCGGCATAAATCTTTATAAAGTGCAAGGATCGCTACACTGGCTGGGCCAAACTTCCATGAAATCAATTGCTGACAGTGTTCACGCGCTCATGGAAATCCAAAATGAAATCCTGCTTGATAAAGTCAAGGCCGACATTGACACGCTGGACAAAAAAATATTTTCACTCGGTTTCCCCAAGCTGAATAAACGACGCCCTATTGAAGCCACAATTACCAACCAGTCCACAAAACAGAGCGAAAAGGTAACCTATCCCAGCCTCGAATTCGGCGGGATTGAAGTCAACGGAAAATTTGACATAGTTGACGACCTGCAAAAAGAAATCGGCGGCACAGCGACTATATTTGAAGTGCTGCCCGGCAAACTGCTGCGCATATCCACCAACGTTATGAAATTGGACGGCAACCGCGCTACCGGGACTTATATACCCGAATCCAGCCCCGTTTATAAAACTGTAATGTCCGGCAAAACATACTACGGAATGGCCTACGTTGTTAACGCATGGTATATTACAGCCTACAAGCCGCTGGAAGACCTGCGCGGCAACGTTGTCAGCGTCATATATGTAGGACGCAAAATCATTACTGAAGCCTTCAAAAAATCCGTACTGGCCTCAAATGTAGGCGGAAAAGGTTACGCGACAATCTTCAATCGTAACGGTGATGTTCTTCTCCACCCCACACTCACCGGTAAAAACCTGAAAGATGCCCCCTTCTGGGATGTTTTCTCAAAAACAGAACAGGGTGATGTTGAATACGATTTGAACGGTGAAGCCAAGGCTGCTTACATAACCTATTTCAAGCCTTGGAATTGGTCCTTTGCTTTCATGATGAATAAAGCCGACATGTCTCATGGCGTGGACAGGGAAATATTCATTACCAACGTTATTATCGCTGTGGCCGCCCTTGCCATTTCGGTGATTGTTCTGCTCCTGCTCATCAAATCGACAACAAAGCCGCTTCAGGACCTCTCCGACTTTACCGGCAAAGTTTCCGATGGAAATTACGATTCAGAACTTGAATATGATGTTGACGACGTAATCGGTAAAACTATCGGTTCAGTCAAGCACATGGTCTTTGAACTCAAAAAC
>PPCM01000714.1_pt1 | contig 22637 bp, 16 predicted proteins | sample 1555541 | NCBI WGS metagenome assembly PPCM01 (sample SAMN05284479, study PRJNA326546) | Marine sediment metagenome, whole genome shotgun sequencing project. | isolation source: marine sediment | place: Germany: Wadden Sea | collected 2012-09-05 | reverse complement strand
TCTGTTCGGGAATCACCGTTTTTAGCAGTGGGCTATGCACATAGCGTAGACCCACAAGGCCAGTTTTTGTTCTTTGACATCTAAAATATGCAAAATCAGCTCATGAGCAGCTGTGGAGACCCTTTTTTGGTCGTACCTCTCCATTGCGGATGATGAAATTAAGTTTTTTTGGAGGAAAAGATTATGCTGGGCAATCTTTTAATCTGAGTCTGGCAAGCGTGACCAAGTTTGCCGAGACAATTGATGCCCAAACATAACTTTTAAACGAGCTATGCCCTTTCCAGGTGCATACCCCCAATCCAAAACATCTTTTAAGCAATGAAATTCCAGCTTCTACACCGGCTCTAAACTTTCGTAATCGCTTGTAAACATAATCGCTGCGGCACATATCCTTTTTATCGATACCGCGTCGCTTGGCAAAGCAGATATCTTTTACTCCACGCTTTTTTGCAATCCGAATGTTGTCTTTCGAGGTAAAACCCCCATCCAGAGCAGCCTTCAGTGGAGGCTTGCCGTATAGCGAACAATGGCGGTCGATCATTGTTTCAACGAGAGTTGAGTCCGCTGGGTTGCCGTCAAGGATTTTGCAGTCAAGAATCAAGTTTGATTTACCGCCGGTTAAGCACAGTTTGTGACCATAATGTATCTCCCTGCGATCTTTGATGATAATGTCCGTGTGAGGTTCAAAAATTGAAACGATCTTATCCGCTGCCGGTACTTTTTCATCATCAATGACTCGTCTTTCTGTTTGGCTGATCACTTTTTCGGCTAAGGGGATATAGTGATCGAGTTCATGAACAGCCGCTTCGATCTCCAAATCAACGTAGGTGGCTGCCCCAAAATAGGATACAGTCTTTTTAGCGTATCCAACTGTTTTATGAGTTACTTTCAGCAAATCCCTGTAGAGCTTTTTACGGGCTTTTTTGCGATTAGCATTCAAAATGCCAATCATCCGCCGCTTAGCTCTTAACGTGTGATTTGAAAAAACAAATGGTAGCTTACCGCTTCCGAAACAACGCTCCCTGATGGATTCAATTATTCGCGCAAGAACGCGGACGGAATCCCAAAGCAGGCTTGAATCAGTTGGTTCGTGAATGTTGGATTCAGTGACGGTACAATCAATTCTGACTTCTTTGCCGTCTTCATGTTTTCCATCTTGTGCGGAGAGTACCCCCATGCAATTGATCATTTCCCAAGTTTCGGGGGATATTCTTTTTATGTTGCTGCACAAGGTTGAGCTGCAAAATCCCTTGTCGGCGATACCGACTCGGCAAAAATGGCTGTACGTTCTGGAATCCGTAATGTGAAACGCAAGGGCTCTATATGAGAAACCCTCAGTTTGCTTGATAATAGCTGCTTTAAGCACCTGCTCAGTGGTCATCCCGTGAGCTCCGGCCTTATCATTTGTAACATCACTGGTAAGGTCCGTATGAACAAGATCGAGGATGATCTGGTTTTCACTGAGAATCTTGTCGATTTCCTTATACTCCCTGGTCAATGGGTGGTCTGGAGCAGGTGATAACAACGACGTTTCTGCTTGCTTTTTTTGCCTCATTTGCGATGTCCCGGATTTGCGTATGGTTCATATTTTCAAACATTTAAGTTAAAACCACTATACGCTTTCCGGTAAATTTGTATAGCTTTATTAGTAAAAACATCTAAAATAATAGAGGGTTAGATCCCCGAACAGAAACTAGCTATACTGATAATTATCAGTGACACAGTGTGGATACACTGAGTCGAGATAGGCACGCGGGGACACTCGGAAACCCGAGGGGGGAGGTTCCTTCGGGTTAGGGGGTGAGAAATAATAAACGCAACAATTCCACCCGCTACTGGTCCGAGACCCGCTACGACGACTGGGAGAAGATCGGGGCCGACGCCCTCCACTCCCAATGCGACGTCACCCCCAAGGCATGCGCCAAATGCTTCATGGCCTGCGGCAGGATGACCACGGTAAAGGAGGGACGGCACAAGGGCCTCAAGATCGAAGGCCCCGAGTATGAGACGATCTATGCCTTCGGCGGCCTCTGCCTGATCGACAGCATCGAGGAGATCATCCACCTCAACGATATCTGCGACCGCCTGGGCATGGACACCATCACGGCGGGCAACCTCTGCGCCTTTGCCATCGAGGCCAAGAGAAGGGGCAGGATCGACTACGACATCGATTACGGCGATGTGGACGCCATTGCCGGCCTTCTCGGCAAAATAGCGAGAAGGGAAGGCATCGGAGATCTTCTGGCGGAAGGGTTGCGGGCCGCCGCAAAAGAGTGGGACCTCGAGGATATCGCCGTGCACGTCAAGGGCCTGGAACCTCCGGGGTACGATCCAAGGACCCTGAAGGGGATGGGCCTCGCCTATGCCACCTCCGACAGGGGCGCCTGCCACCTCCGCGCCACCTTCTATAAGCCCGAACTCTCCGGCATGATCGATCCCGCGCGGATCGAGGACAAGGCCGAGATGTTTATCGATTTCGAGGACCGGCTCACCCTCTTCGACACCCTCGTTCTCTGCCGGTTCTACAGGGACCTCTACGATTGGGAACTCCTGGGAAAGACGATCCAGGCCCTCACCGGCATGAAGGCCGACAAGGGGAGCCTCGGGGAGAAGGCCCGTGCGATCACGGATCTTGTGAGAAAGTTCAACCTCAGGGAGGGGATGACGGCCTCCGACGACAGCCTGCCCAAGCATCTTTACAAGAAGATCGCGGACAGCAGCTTTTCCGAGGCGGAGCTTTCCTATATGGTGGATGATTATTACCGCCTTCGGGGGTGGGACAGTTCCTGAAGGCCCCAAGATCTGGCCTTATAAGAAGCAGTAGAGGAACATGTGTGTGTTGCGACGTAATTGACACTTGGCATGTATTGTTTTATTTGATTTGGTCATGGCTGTAAGAATTTGTTTGTAAAGATGGAGCCGGTATTAAACGGCTTGTTGAAGTATATTTTCCCTTCCAAAGAAACTATCCGGTTTAATCGGCAGGCTGCCATTCTGGCCGCCTGCCTCCCCGCCCTTTTCGATGTTGTAAGCCCGAGCCTTTTCTAAATGTGTTGGAACAAAGTTGGTTAGAAAATGGATTGCTAAAACCCGATTGCATGAATTTGTGGCTGAATCAAAAGAAAGGTTGTCTAATAAAGACTATAATAACAATGGATTAGCACATATTGTGTGTGGTGGGTATTAATACGTGCTTTATGTGGGTATTTTTACCTGTTGTTGATGTCTGATAATTATCGAAAGTCAAAATGGTTGAAATAATGGTAAATTTATGCTTTCTGATAGCATTGCTCTTGATGATTAAGAAAATAAAAATGGGGAATTTATTCCAACTTGTTCCCAAACGATCATTTTAAAAAAGTGCGATATCAATTTCGGCTTTGTTTGGATGTGTTGGGATAAAGAGACGATCCGGTTGCAGTGCGATTGTTCAGCCTCGGTAAGCGTAATGACAGTGACAGATTTGAAACAGGAACAAAAAGGGACGGATTCGTTGACACGTGAACATATTGGAAATGCAATAGGTGGAAAATCGTTATGGATAATTCCATGTTTTCTACGTTAATGTGGCAATAGGTGGAAAATTTTACATGGTATAAGGGTGATATGATGGAAAAGTTTCCATCTATCCCATGCTGTTGGGAATGGCGTTGGGCATGAGGCAAGGGCTGGCCTGGTGATAGAAATTGTGCATCAAAAATCATGGTGCCCCAAATTTAATCTGGTCACAGATACAATAACCGAAATACAAATACACAGGTAAAAGAAAGGATGGTGGGAATGAAAAGATATATCAATGCCGTTGTTTTAATCATCAGTATGTTATTTCTGACGGGCTGTTCAGCGTTTTCTATTTACTGTAAAGAGGGGGCTGATATTGAAAAGAAAAAAGGCGTACCTTTTTACCAAAAAGTAGGGAAGTACAAAAAGACTACTGTTATTACAAGGACTTGGGTCGAGATACAATTTATCCTTGATACTTTAAAAGAGGATAGTACCACGGTCGAAAAAAGTGAAAAAAGAAGTGTCTATGTTCATCCGGACAGTTTGCCGTTACTTGCGATTTCAGAAGGCATAAAGATGTTTCAATCGACAGACAGCACACAAATATCAGATATTGATACAGCAATAAACCGATTTTTTGAAAGTAGTTACACTCAAGGGATCAACCGATTGTCATCAACTCAGATCTACCAAGCTACCGATATAAGAACTGAAACCACAAATTTTCTGAAAGAATCTTTGATATCCAAAAGTATTGATATGATCACTGAGGTTGACTACACAAAAACATTTTACTTCAACTCTACAATACCGTTTTTTGGGACAGCAAATGGCACAATCAAACTTGCAGCGGACGGAACAATTACTGAGGGGACTGCTAGTGCGGACAATACAAAATTGGCCGATTTACTACCCTTGAAAGAATACGCTGAGAAAGTATTAGGTATACCAAGCTCTGCGGATAAAAGTGTGCAAAAACCACCTAAGAGGATTACAATTTCAGCCAATAATATGGGGTACAGCTATACATTAACAAAAACATTCGACTTATCTTACCGTAAAAAACCTGAATTTGAGACTCCGCTTGCATTTGCTGAAGCGACCGGAATAATCAGGGAGGTTATAGGCGCCGGGGGTAAAAAAGCAGAGGATGACGATTCAATCAATATCACTGGAAAGATTAACTTGCCTAAAAAACTATTAGATTAAGAAAAGGGAGAATTCGGTCCTGGACTTTTGCAAACGTTTTGGAAACACCTTACACAATTTAGTGTGTAAAACCAATGTGTTCAAGTTCTCCTTCTTGCCAGACTTACAGCAACGATAAAATGCCCAACAAGTGCGATTAACTCAGACGCCTTATATCGTGCGGTTTTCATTGGCGGAGTAGTTGTAGGGGAGTACGGGATATAATAAAATTACCGCATCTTAGTCGGCGCTGGTTATCGCAGTCGTTCAGGTTAGAAAAGGATAAACAAGTGTCGACTGAGCTAGCTTTACTAATAGGCATTCTACCACCAAGCATCATAGTCCTTGCTCATATTATCAAGGCCGGGCTTGATGAGGGATTCGACGCCAATCTTGTCGGGCCATCCGTACTGAATGGGTTAGTCGCCCTATCTGGATTCGGAATTCCCTTCGCATGGGAGTCCAACTGGCTCTTCGGGTTGCTTTACGGTTTGTTATTGTATTCGGCATTAGGGCTTCATTTCATAGAAGGTTGGGTAAATTCAAATATCGTTATTCCCGAAAAGGTGTACCAAACCTTAGGTTCTAGCATTGCAATATGCCTTGTTCTTACAGTACCAATGTCGATCTTGCCTTTCTATCGTGGTGAACATATTGCAACAGAGTCATCCACCGTCGACGTTATTAGAGCGATAGAAATAGATTCGATCAAATCCAAATTTTCAGAGTTGGAAGCAGTATTAACGAAGGAAGGTGAAAAAATCCGGGAGGCATTGGCTACTGTTACTAAAGAGATAGACGCTCAGAATGCCGAACTAAATAAGCTACAGAGAGAAAAGGAAGGCATGATGGCCGAACTGGAAATGTATAAGAATATAGTCAACCTCACCGAAGACCAAGTCAACGCAGTTACAAATATCCTGGGAAGAGGAAAGTACATTGACTACACCATCGGGTTTCTACTGGGTTTGCTCTCCAGTGCAATCGTAGCGTTCGGCAATAAGATTTTACTACTAAGGCCGAATAAGAAAATTCAGTCGATCTCGTAAACTCGACGACTGAATCAGTCGTTAAATTGTATTGGAGCAAATTATGTGTGCGTTTGGAGAACTTGTTTCTAATAGATTAATATCTGCAGGCATTAATTTTAAAGTTTATTGTGAATACTCTTCTAAGAAAAGTATGGTACTAAACAAAGGAAACGAATTTATTCAGATTATGGAGTATAAAGATGGATTCCTGCTATCTTGGGCCATGCCTCGAAAAAAAGCTATAAAATACCTGCGCCTTGTTTCTATGATTGAGTTTGATGAAGATGTCGTTCAGTGCTCTAAGTATCTGAAACGTGATAATAAGTCTAACGAATATGGGCATGTATCAATCAAGCTTCAAGAAGACGTGAATTGGCACTTGGTTATTGGGAAGCAGATAAAAAAAGGCGATATTAGCGAAGATTGGGTTGTTGAAAAAGTGACTCAATTTAAGAATGATATGGAGGGGGTAAATCGGATCTGGCCGTTCTAAATATTAGAAATGATATTGAATATATAAATAATCTGGGCCTGAAATGATTATAGATCTGCATTTTTGCCATCTAAAACATGCATTTAAGACAGGGCTCAATAATTTGGTTTTTTGGGGTTGATTTGGCGCAGAGTAGTTCAACCAATTGCCCGGAAGGCTCACGGGAAATTAATGGCGGCACTTATCCCTTCTATTATAGGAAATCGCGGATTCGGTGGATGAAAAAGTGAGGGGGATATCATTAAATCCGTTGGCGGGAAAGCTTTGAATTTGACATGAGACTGTTGATGGCAGTGACCTTCCAGGGGCGGTTGAAACGTAGAAGGTTAAGACACGAATAATCCTGCTCTATCATAAAGAGTTTTTCAAGGGAGATCCCCAGGACACGACACAGCAGCACCCTGTTCACCCCCGCATGTGCCGTGATCAGCACATTCTGACGGGATTGCCGTGCAATGTCATCAAAAACGGGAAAGGTTCTTTCCTGAAGATCGACAAAACTTTCACCGCCCGGTGGACGAAAAACAGCGATGTTATTCCCGCGCTCAATCCACTCCTGCGGATAGTCCGCCTTGATTTCCGCCATGGCCCTGCCGTCCCATTCCCCCAGATCGATCTCCCGAAAAGCCCGTATCTCCTCGAAGGGAAGAGTGCGTTTTCCAGCAATGATGCGACACGTATCCCGCGTTCGGGAAAGATCGCTGCAAATGATCCTGCTGAATTTAACGGACAAAAGCTCGTCATGCCATCTCTTGGCGGCGGCTATTCCCCTTTCGCTCAGTGGAATATCCGTTTGCCCTACATACCGTTTCTCACCACCCGTTTGAATTTCTCCGTGCCGCATCAGATAGATCACGATCAATAAAATCTCCGATTTTCTTCTGGATAATCATGGCGTCCGTATAGCGCCGGAGGATAGCGGCCAGGACGTCGAGGTCTTTCCCGAATTTTTCCATTTTGGGGACAAAGCGCTCCTCCAGCGTCACCTTTTTGCTGCCTTCAACGAGTTTGTCCGCCAGAAAGACCAACTCCGCCTCCGATACAGGAACACCTGTCGATTGATATTTCCGGCCTTCAGACCGTAAAACCCCTGGCTTTAAGCCTTGGGAGCCGTCACGGCACCCGATATCCATATGAACGGCCACAATATCGGCAACCTCGGGAAAGCCCATCTTTCGAAGCCGCCACGCGCCTTTGACCGCATGCCTGCTTTGATCCCTTGCAAGATCGTGGAGAAGGGCGCTTGCTGTAATCAGCTCCAGATTCAGCTTTCCGCCGGAATCGTTGATCTCCTTTCCCATGGCGGCTGCAACCTCTGCAACGGCCCGGCAATGATCGATGATCCCCTTGTCCACCTTCAGCACGTCCGCCATCAGGGCACGGCATTCCTCTTCGCCGGGAATCCGGTACCCTGCATAAAGCCTCCGGATACGCTCGTAATCTTCCGGGGTATCCATATCCATCAGCATGCAGGCATCGGCCACCGGAACCTCCACGGCCCTGCTTTCATACTGTTCCAGATAGGCCCGGAGCCCGCCGTTTCCCTCCCACTTGAACAGGTCCCCGGCGTATTTCGTGGGAATTAACGGCGGATGCCCCCGCATGCCGTTGAAAACAGGATATAGAATCGAATCGTCCCCCCCATTCCATGCCCCAAGCAGCGTCCGCACCGTTTCATGGCGAACCAGCGGAATATCCACCGGAAGGATAAAAAAAGCCGCGCAATCCGAATCAAGGGCGCCGACACCGGCCTTGACCGAGGAAAACATCCCTTCTTCATACCGGCTGTTCACCACCTCCCGCGCTTCGAGCCGCTTCAGCAACCCGGAAAGGCGGTCATGATTATGCCCCGTGACGCAAACGACATCTTCGACCCCGGCGTTGCGGAACATGCGAACACAGCGCTCCAGAACCGGCACCCCGCCCAGGGGCAGAAGCGGCTTGAACGGCCCGTTCATGCGGCTCGACTTTCCTGCCGAGAGTATAATTGCCGTTGTCTTTTTCATCATGGTTCCCTATTTACCGGAACGCTTCTTGATCAGCTCCGCCGCGATACTGACGGCAATCTCCTCGGGGGTTTCCCCGCCGATGGTGATGCCGATGGGGGAGTACACCTCTTTGAGCTGCTCCTCCGAGAACCCTTTCTTGACCATGGAGCCGTATATGGTGTTGCGCTTCCGGCTGCTGCCGATCATGCCCACATACCCGGCATCCGTTTTCAGGGCCTGCTCCAGGACGCTCTGGTCGTGGTTGTGGCCCCTGGTGAGGATAACGATATAGCTGTCCTCTCCAATGGAAAGTCCACTGAAACAGTTCTCGAAATCGGGCAGGACGATCACCTGGTCCGCTGTTTCGAATCGCTCCCGGTTGGCAAACTCCGCCCTGTCGTCCATGACCACTGTCCTGAAATCCACCATCTCCGTTATGCGCGCCACCTGCCGGGAAACATGCCCCGCGCCCATGAGGAACACGGTGCCCGATGAAAAGGCGGGTTCCGCCAGATAGCTCCTCCCTTCGGCGTGGATAATGGAGGGGGAGCGTTCCTTCCGGGTCAGATCGAGCAGGGTTTTCATGGCGCTTTCCGGAATATGGGGTTCGCCAAATTGCTTTCCGTCTTCCATATACAGACTGCGAATAACCGTGCCCCCGTTTTCGTCGATCTCCGTGATATCGGCAGCCAGCACGGCTTTTTGGCCCCGGCCGATGCAATCGAGAAACGCCTCGAACATCTCCCGGACCTCCGGGGAGGGGAGGATCACCTCCATCAGGACCTGCATCTCTCCGCCGCAGATCATGTCCATGCTGTTGGACACGGCGGCCTGATCCAGGTTGAACGATTGGACAACGGCGCCGCCCCTTTTCAGGAGATCCGAAGCCCCCGACATCACCTCGGCCTCCACCAGTCCGCCGCCGATGGTTCCGATAATGGCGCCGCCTTCCCGTATGATCATCTTGGTGCCCGGCAGCCGGGGGGTCGAGCCGCTCTGGCTGAGGATCGTTGCCATCACAAAGGGTTCGTCTCCCTCAATCAGCCTGCATGCCTCTTTTTCTATTCTCTTCACTTTTTCACCCTGTATACCTGCGATCCGTTAACGTTCTTTTTATCATTCCGGTGGAAACAAGGGGATTGCACCCCGTGGTAAACGCCTCCATTTTCAATGCGCCGTCCGCGACGGCTTTCTTTATAGCCGGGATACCTGAAACCGCCCGTTCCGCGCGAACCGTTGCGGCACGTCTCTCCTTGGATGCCGTCAGCAGGGAGAATGTAAGCCGGTCGATCCCGTTTTCCTTACTGATTTCGGCAGTATAGTTCATCAGCCCCGGAACGGCAAACAGGGCTTCGTCAAGCTCGGAAAGGTTGAGCACGCCCCCGTGTTTTAATCTCACCCCGTTTTTCAGGCGTCCCCGAACCGGCTCCATCCGCCTGAGAGAGCTGCCGCAGACGCAGGGCTCGGTTAAAAACCGCGCCCGGTCCCCCGTCCTGTAGCGGATCAGGGGCATCCCCTTTCTCGTGAGGGTTGTGAACACCACCTCGCCCGGTTCTCCGTCCGGCACCGGGGTGCCCGATGCCGGGTCGATAATCTCGAGATAGAGATCCGCCTCGCGAAAATGATACCCGTATCCCCCATGGCATTCCACCCCGCCCGCATATCCCATCTCGGTCATGCCGTAATGGTTGAAGACCCGGCATCCCCATGCGGACTCAACGGCCGCCTTCACCGGCGAGGGAACATAGTCCGAGCTGAGGATCACGCTCTTGATCCTGTTTTGAGGAAGGGGAGGGAGTTCCGGGTCCCGCGCCAGCTGAAGTATCTGGATGGGAATTCCGATAAGGCAGTCCGCCTCGTGTTCCAGGATCAGATCGCGGGCCTTGCCGGGGTCCGTAACGGGGCCGGCGGCAATCCCCCTGACGCCGATCCGGGCCAGCCCCGTGCAGAGAAGCTGCCCGATGCTGTCCGGCCGGGTGCCCGGCATGAAGATCACCACGGTTTGACCGGGGCTCACGAAATCGGCCATGGCATGGGCAAAATAATCCACGGTCAGCTCCAGATCCGCCTCCGTGAAAAAGATCCGCTTGGGGCAGGCGGTTGTGCCGGATGTTTTCAGGGTAACGGCCCGGGCAATCTCGCTCTGGGAAACACAGACAAACTGGAGGGGAAACTTCCGAAGCTCATTGGCATCCGTAAAGGGCAGGGCATGGATATCCCCCGGGGTTCGAATTGCCCTGCCCGCGAATTCGGTTAACTTCCGCCCGTAAAAAGGGCTGTTTGCCGCGGCGAAGTCGAGTGTCTCCTGGAATTTTCGCATCTGGTACCGAAGCAGGCCCCCTTGATCCGCATTCCGAAGGTCACGGCTTCCGTTGGTGGGGATTTCCACCCCCTGTTTCCGCCGTGGGGACTTCCCGTTGATCCCGGAAAAACCGGCGGCCTCGATCTTCCTTTGAATCCACCCGTCAATACTCGCCATGGGGATTGTACCTATCATAAACCTTTTCCCGTTATTTCCTGTACAGGGCTTTTCCCTGGTCGTTCGTTACATTGTATGCACAAAAGGGAATCAACTTCCCCTCGGGGGAAACCGTGTGGATGCAGCACCCCTTCAGCCTTTCAATATCCATGTTCCAGGCATCCTGGAAGGCCATGCCGGAAACGGCAAAAATATGAGTTTTGGCCCTCTTCAGGAAAATATCGAAAGCATCCCCGACATCCTCCCCGCAACCGCAACCGCAATGCGCCGACTCCGACTCCGACTCCGACTTCGACTCCGATTCCGACGTCGACGTCGCGGGCGCCGCCCATTGCCTTTTAACCGATGAAACGGCCTGCCGAGCTCCCTCTTCGGCCTTTATGGGAGGGGCACAGCATCCCCCGCTTTTCTCCGTTGTAAGGGGCTTCAGGGTGTTGTCCGGCATGATCATAAAGTTTCCGTGAAAAGAACAGAGGGAGTGCTCACAGCCCGGAGGCTGGAAATTCTCCTTTCGGATCAAACCGTTTGTCTGCGCCTCCATGCGGGTGAGGATTTCGGGGATGGTGATCCGGTCCCCGTCCGACGGCGGCTTTGGATAACGCCCGAAATAACTCAGGGGTTGAAAATGCACCCCCCGCACAACCGGGGCACGGTCCAGACCAAACCGGATGATATCTCCGATCATACGGGTGTTGACCCCCGGTACCAGGGTCGGCACCAGCACCACGCCGATATTCGCATCCCCAAAACGCTCGATGGCCTTTTGCTTCTCTTCAAAAAGAGCGCGTCCCCTGATCTTCCCGTATACACCGTCGTCCACGCCGTCGAACTGCAGGAAAACCGAAGACAGCCCCGCATCCCCGAGCTTCCGTGCAAAACCCGCTTCCCTTGCCGCCCTCAGGCCGTTGGTGTTCAGCTGAATAAATTCGAAACCGGTTTTCCTTCCCATTTCGATGATCTCCGGCAGATCGTCCCGCATGGTGGGCTCTCCGCCCGAAAGCTGGATATTGCAGTTGCCCGAGGCCTTCCACACTTGCTTGTACCAGAAGGCGATTTTCTCCATATCGGGATCATCCCGTAAAATACCCTCTCCTGATGTGCCGGTGCCATCACCCGAGGTGGCGGCAGAGTCGTTGCTCGCGGCAAAGCAGACCGGGCATTTCAGGTTGCACCGCTGGGTGATCTCGAGAAGGGCCGTACAGGTATGCTGGCCGTGGTCCGTGCAGAGGCCGCAGTCAAAAGGGCAGCCCTTGTCCGCCTCGGTATAGCACTGAAGCGGTGTGCTTGGGATCTTGGGCCGGGACCATTCCGAGAAGGGTGGATCTCCCCGCCAGATAATTGTCTTGAAAGAACCGTGGGCCTCGCATCTCTTTTCAAGAAAGACATTATTGCCGTATGTCACGCGCCGGGCAGGTATCTTTTTCAAGCAGGAAGGGCAGAGGCTCTCTGTTTCCGAAAGGATTTTCGCTTTAAGCATTGGGTGCCTCGGATGGATCGAACCCATATGAATCGAGAATCTCCATCACCTTTGCGTAGGTGTCCACAAGCAGGTCACCGCACCGGGTCATATCGGGTTGGCTTGGAATCTCCCCTATGATCTCCTCGCAGTCCATGCCCTCATATTTACCTTCCGAGTATTCTGAAAACCAGTCGGCAAGCTCCTGGAGCATTGCGGGCATTTGATCGTTTTCCGTTTCAAGGTCGGCGCCCTTACCCCCGTACAGGGCAAGAAGGCAGGCGGCGCCGGACAAAACACCGCAAGTTCCGCCTACGTTCCCCATGCAGAGACCCGCCATGGAACGGATCAGGTCCGGGTTTTCCCTGTCCAGGTTGTCGAGTCCCAGTTGCAGCATGATCTGGCTGCAACAGTACCCCTTTGCCGAAAGTTCAAGAAGCCTGATAAATTGATCGTTCATATTAAACTCTTTTACCTTTGATGACCATCCGGATTCGTACAATTTCAGGACGGTGTTTTTTTCAGTTTTTTATGCCGGACGGTTAAGCCATATTCCGCTTTCCCACTGATTATGTTGCCGAAGGGATCTCCGGTACAGCCGCCGGACAGAAGCCCCCCCGAATTATTTCAGTTGTATGTGATTGTGTTTATAGCTTTTTAACTCCGATGGTCAGGCTATAACCAGGTTTTCCACTGTTTATATTGCCGGGGGATCCGCCCGCACAGCCGGTGGGCAGAATCAGCTCCCGGAACTTGGAGAGGGAACCGTGTTCAAAAACGAATCTTGCGGCAAGCTCTTTTAATAGTTTTGTGTGATCCTCCCAGAGCAGAATGGTGAAACCGGCGGATTCGATCTGTTGCCGACGTGTATCCCTGTCGACGGCACCGGCAAAACAGGAGTTATATGGAACTTGTCGCCGTACTGCTTCTGTTTCGCGGGAAGGTGATCCCGACGACGAAACCGAAGGCGGACTGCACACGGTCCTCGAGGTCAATCCGGATAACGTTTTAGAAGTGCCGCCGGCTATCGATTGAGAGGGTTGCCCGGTTATCGATTGAGAGGGCGACCCGGATTGAGAATCCGCAGACAACATCCGAGCCGAATCGGATCTCGAACAAGCATATGCGGATGAATCGGCGCGAAGGAAGATATCGGAAACGATAAGGTACCCGCCGCTTTTCAAAACCCTGTGATATTCCCCCAGAGTCTTTTCCGGCTCCGGCAGGATCGAAAGCACGCATTCGCAGGTAATACCGTCCATGCTGCCCGATTTCCAAGGCATCACGGCGGCTTCCCCGCGAATCAGGGGGAGCGTTTCCGATGCCCCTCCCTCGGAAAGAAGCTTTTGAGAAATATCGATGCCCATTGCCCGGAGGCTCCACCTGTTGCGAAGGTGTTTGACGGTGGTGCCGCACCCGCATCCGGCATCGAGAATCCTGCTGTTTTCCGGAAAATCGCAAAATTCCATGGCCCGGTCGGTCAGGCTCAGGCCGCCCGGCCTAATGGCGGGGCCGGTAACGTTCCGCACAAGATCCTGCTCATAAACCGCGCCGGCGTACCTTTCGGGCGATTTTATCTCAACTGGGAATTCAAGTTTTTCGTTGCATGGCGCCATTAAAAATCTTCCTGGCCGGGAACCCCGGCACACATATCAATCCCTGAAAGGGGGCATTTATAGTAAATTGGGAGGAGTGCATTGCCGCGTTTTGTAAACCATTCATTTGCCCATGCTGTTTCCATCGCAACAAAATATCCCATACGCCATAGCTTGTGGCCCGGGGCATCTTTCCTTGAGGTGAGCGCCAATTCAGTACTTTCAGGATCATTTATCCTCAAGGATCAATTCTACTTCCGCCATCTTACCCGTTGCCAGATCTTCGGGGATGTACACAAGGCCGCAGTCCGGGCATTTCATCAGCTCCACGTTGAAACGACTGCCCATATAATCCAGGTTCACCTCTCCCGGCTCAAGGGGCCTGTCGCAGCAACCGCATTCCCAGTCCACCGGCCCGTCGGTCATCTTCATTTGACTCATATTTACTCCCCTCCCGCAGTGGTCATGCGATGGCAATACGCATTGTAAATAACGAACGAATCACCTTCCTCCCGGTACTCCACCCAGAAGGTCACCTTCAGGGGCCTGTGGAAGGCCAGGCGGTTCCCGGTTTTGGGGTTTTTCAGCCACTTGCCCCCGTTTTGAACATGAAGGAGGGTCTTTTGAATATCTTCCTTTAGTATTCTTCGCCCCTCGATTCGCTCCAGCACCTCCGGGGAGATCTCCAGCCTGATCTTCCTGTACGCTTCGGTGTCCTCGCTCTCTTCGTCCCACAGTTTTTCCAGGAGACCCGACCTGAGCCTGCGCCTGTTTTCCATTCGCATGGAGTATCCCGGGCTTTCGGTTTTGTTTTCAGGCCAGATATAATCGAGGATATGGCCCACCGTTTTACCGGTCGAAGCCAAGTGATCGCGGCAGACAATACAGTAAGAGACATAGTCCAACGGGCTCTGATCCGCCCGCCGCGCCAGCAGCTCTCTTGTCACGTCGGGATCGGCATTGGACATGAGGCCTCCGAAACCGCAGCACTCGGTGAGTTCGCGGCTCAGTTCGAGTTCTTCGAATGCCGCGCCCATCCCCTTTAAAAGATCGCGCACGCTCTCCTGTACCGCTGTTTCATGCCGCGCCGTGCAGGGGTCGACAATCGCAACGGGGTTCTCTTTTGTTCGGGTGTTCAGGGCGGTTTGCGGCAGCCCCTTGTCCGCCATGACGCTCCAGAGGGAGACCACCTCGGCCTCGGGAAAAAATCGATCAAACACGCTTTGGCAACTGCTGCATGCCGTGATCAATTTGGGTTTTCCCATTTCGGTCCATGACGCCCTCATACGATCCAGAACGGATTCCAGGAGCTTGTCGTCCCCTCCCCAATGGGCCGGGGCGCCGCAGCATCCCAGCATCAGGCCGGTCTTGGGATCGAGATGTTCCCGGAGATAGGCGTATGCAAGCCCCACATGGTCGGGGGAGGCCCCGCCAAGCTGGCAGCCCGGGAAAAAGAGGTGGGTGCTCCTCGATTCGCCGGGTGCATGGCGGGCAAGGGAGGCGGGTTCGCTGTTGGCCGAGGCCATGTCCAGAAGGGCGAATTCGTGGGCCGAGGGAGGCATTTTACCCTCCGCGACCATCTCCCTCCGGGTGGCATGGCAGAGGTCCGCCATGGAAAAATCGTTGGGGCAAACGGTTTCGCAGAGCCGGCAGAGGCTGCATGAGTTGATCATCTTGTTTGCCGTCCTTGCCCCCTTTACAATCGACTGGTTGTTGTAGATCTGCCTGGCATACTGCCTGGGATAGCCCTTGTACTTTTCCAGGTAGGGGCAGACCTTGACGCATTCCATGCATTCGCACTGGATGCAGCGGGAAGCTTCGTTCCGGGCCTCCTGCTCCGTATAGCCTGTTTCCCCGCTTTCCATGGGGACCCGGGGCAGGGGGGCCACATCCTTCATATCGGTATGAAGCTCGGAATCCAGGGGGCCCTCCTTTTCCCTGCCGGCGGTCATGGACACCTTCTGGAGAAAACGATCCATGGAAACGGCTGCCCATCTTCCCTGTGCGGCATTCACAACAGGCGACCCGGGGCTTTCCCCAGGCTTCATATCTCCGGAGACTGCGCCCCCCGCGAACACCCCCTCCACGGCCGTTGTGCCGGCCGGTTCCCCAACGGGAAAAACATCCAGGCCGGTTCCGCCGTAACCGTCAAACCCGACGTAGATCGCGTGGTACTCCTCGCGGAGCCCTTCGAGTCGATACTTATCGACCCTGGTGTTCAGGTCGACGCATACGCCAAGTTTCTCCAGCTCTTTAACGCCGTCCATGATAACCGTTCTTGGAAGACGGCTGGGGGGAATATCGAGGAGGCTTCCCCCGGGAAAGGCGGCCTTGTCGAAAATTGCGACCTTGTATCCCTTCTTGACCAGATCCAGGGCCGCCGTCAGGCTGCTGAGCCCGCTGCCCAGAACGGCAACACTCTGCTCCCTTGGCGGAAGTTTCATGGTTTTGCCCGTAGAGGCGGTATGGGTTACGCAGGCACGCTCCACGTCTCCCACCGCGATGGGGGCACCCTTTTCCCCGAGCCTGCACCGCGTCTCACAAGGGTGATCGCAGATCCGTCCCAGGATACCGGGAAAGGGCATGGTCTTGTCCAGGATCTTTCTGGCCCGGGTAGGCTTTCCCTCGGCCATCAGCTTTAAAAAAAGCCGGACATCCACATGAAGGGGACAGGCTGCCGTGCAAAAGGGGGGCTCTTCCTGAATACACCTTTTTTCCAGTTCTCTCAGCTCTTTCTGGTCCATCACGCCTCTTAATTAAATTGCTTAATAATTGAAGGAAAGTATATCGCAGCCTCTGCTGCTGTCTTTCTATTTGATGCCCCGCAAAAAAGCGGCTTCTCGGGCCATCAATGCCCATATGTCCAAAAAGAAACTCGGTCTTTTCTCCAGTGATCTGGTCGACATCGCCTTCGCGTCCGGTCTTATAGAACTATAATGTTGATGAAAGAGTTCCTTAAAAAAAACTAAGTGGATTTTTCAACCACAACACTTACTAATGCGGTCAAAAGCCGCTCGACATAACCAAAGAGGTCAAGGGCTGGAATACGTCATAAGTTTAAACTGTTCCGTCATCCAGCAATGTCGGATGACTTACGTGCCCATTAGTAGTAAGCCGGGTGCTCGGCGGATTCATCATGTTGAGGCGATTTTTCGTGGCACGACTTTTTTACAGATCCATCAAAAATACGAGTTGTCCATTACTCCGACCCCGAAATTTCCGGGGCCGTTACCCGTATAGCCCGCGCGGCATAATGCCGCGCGGGCATATTCTCAACGGCTTCCCCGGTTTGCTTGTTCCGGCTTGCTTGCTCCAGCTCACTCATTCCGGTTGACTAAGTCCGGATTGTTCAATCCGGGGTGTGCTTTGCCGCTCTACATTGCCGCCAGAACCTTTTCAGGCTTTGCCGGAAGCTTGGTGATGCGCGCGCCGCATGCGTTGTAGATGGCGTTGATCACCGCCGCATGGGGTGCGACCAGCGGAATCTCGCCGCATCCGGAAGCGCCGAAGGGGCCCTGCTCCCTGGGGGTTTCCACATACATAAGCTTGATGTTGTCGGGGATATCCTTGATATAGGGCATACCCGCGCCGATCATGGTGGAGTGCTTCTTGATATCCTCGTAATCCTCGCTCAGGGCAAGGCCGATGGACTGGGCAAGACCGCCGTACATCTGGCCGTCCACAACCAGCTTGTTGTTGATGGTGCCCACGTCCGCCACCATGGTCATCTTGGTGACGGTGGTCTTGCCGGTGGCGACCTCGACATCGGTTTCCGCCATAAAGAGTCCGTACATATAGCAGACAAAGGGGTTGCCCTGTCCGTTTTCATCGCACTCGGTTCCGGGCGCGGACCAGTTGCCGGTGTACTCCACTTGGATATTCTCCGCCTTCATCTCCTCGTATGTGCGGAACGATCCGTCGGCCTTGCGCATGCCGCCGAGGAGCAGTTCGCATGCCGCCTTGATGGCTTGCCCCACCACAACCTGGGAACGGCTGCCGCCGGCAGGGCCGCAGTTGGGGGTGACCCTCATGTCCGTGGCTTCGAGGAGGATCTTGTCCGGGGCGATGCCCAGGGGACGAAGTGCTTCGTGGGCCGTTCCGAGCTCGCCCATGTCCGCGCCCTGGCCGTGTTCGCCCCAGCTGGAGAGGAGTGTTACGGTGTTGTCCTCGTTGAGTTTAATACCAACCTCCGCGCCGTCCGGGCCGTCGAGTCCGGAGCCGTATACACCCAGGGAGATGCCCACGCCGGATTTAACCGCGTCCGTGGACCTTTTCTCTGCCGCCTTTTTTGCCGCCTCATAGTCGGGGCGAAGCAGATCGATCATTTCGGGAAGGGAGTAAACGTCGGGCTCTTGGCCGGTGGGGGTGGTGCAGCCTTTCCGGTAGACGTTCTTGTAGCGCAGCTCCAGGGGATCCATGCCGATCTTCTCGGCCAGCATGTCCATAAGGACCTCCGAGGTGAATACGCTCTGGGGGCCGCCGTATCCCCTGAAGGCGGAGCCCCATGCGTGGTTCGTGCACACGGTGCGGCCTTCGCCCCGGATATTGGCGATGTCGTAGCCGGCGCCGATAAACTGGGCGCCGCGCAGGGTCACAAGATCGCCGAACTCCGAGTAGGGGCCGTGGTCCACGCTCCAGTCGGACTCGAGGCCAAGGAGTTTACCTTCCTTGTCCGCCGCAAGCCGCGCATTGATAAAGAAGGGAGAGCGCTTGCCCGTGTAGGTCTGCTGCTGATACCAGGTGTAGTTCAGGAACACGGGGCGCTTGGTGGCCATGGCGGCAACACCCAGGAGCGCTTCCATGGTGGGGCTGAACTTGTAGCCGAAGGTGCCGCCGGCGGGGTTCTGGGTCAGCTTGAGCTTCTCGGGGTCGATGCCCAGGCCCGGAGCGATCATGGCCTGGTGGAGATGAACACCGATGGATTTGGTGCTGATGATAAGGTCTTCGTTTTCGTCATAATAGGCAAAGCCCACATCCGGCTCGATGGGCATATGGGGTTGTCTTCCCACGTAGAAATCGTCTTCCACCACCACGTCCGCCGAATCGAAGATGGGCGCGGTCTCCTCGCCCTTGACGATCTTCTGGGTAAAGTAGACGTTGGGGGTTCCGGGATGGATCTCCATGGCGTCCTCGGCCATGGCGGCGGGTGCGCTCATATACTCGGGCAGGTACTCCAGTTCGAGCTTCACCTTTTTCGCGGCCTCTTTTGCATGGGCTTCGGTGTCCGCGCATACGATGGCAATGGCATCACCGTACTGGAAGATCTTCTCGTCGCAGAGGATGGGGCGGTCCCATCCGTCTCCCAGGTTTGTGGGAAAGGTGATCAGGCCCGTGATGCGGTTTTTTCCTATGATATCCTTATGGGTCAGGACCTTGTAGACGCCGGGCATCTTTTCGGCTTCGGAAGTTTCGATGGCCATGATATTGGCGTGGGAGACCTCCGCCTGGACAAGGGCCAGCCTGAGGGTGCCGGCGGGCATCTTGAGCCCCAGGTCGGCGCCGAAATCGCAGGTGCCGGTAACCTTTGCGATCGCCGAGGGCCTGGGGAACTTGGTGCCCCAGATGCGGCCGTTTTCGGGGATCGTGAAGCTGAGCTCCTCCTCGGTGATCTCGCCGCGCATCAGCTTTGCCGCGTCCATGACGGCATCCACAAGGGGCTTATACCCCGTGCAGCGGCATACGTTGCGGTGTTTCTGGAACCAATCGCGAACCTCTTCACGGGTGGGGCTGGGGTTCGTGTCCAGGAGGGCCTTGGCCGAAACGATAAAGCCGGGGGAGCAGAAACCGCACTGGGCGCCGCCGTGGGCGACCCATGCCAGCTGGATGGGGTGAAGGTTGTCGACGGTTCCGATTCCTTCAAGGGTGGTGATGGCGGCGCCGTTCTCGACCCTTTTCATCTTGGTGATACAGGCGCGGATCAGCTTGCCGTTCATGATCACGTTACATCCACCGCATTGTCCGGTTCCGCATCCGACCTTGATGGAGGTAATTCGCATCTGTTCCCTGAGGACATCCGCAAGGGACATATCCTGGTTCGCGACAAGTGGCTGAGAGACGCCGTTGAGTGAAACTGTCCTTTTGATCATCTGTTTCTCCTTGAAATGGAATTGTCTTTTTTACCGATCATCATGGGTAATAATTGCGGGACCGGCTATGTTGTTTACTACATTTTATATCGATGGCATTTGCTGAATCACTGTGTCCTCCAAGCAGGGTTTACTTGTTTCGGAATCGAAAGGGTACGTATGGCCCTGATTTGACCGTTTTTAACCCAAGCAGGTTTCGAGAAATGCCGAAGGCAGCTTGACGTTGTTCACTCTTTGTCAATTCCACCTGTTCAGGCAAACCCTGCAAAGTCCGATTCTTGGGGTGTAAACCGAAGATACCCGGAAGTACTGCCCGGCCTCCAGCGATAGGCGGCGGATTTTTCCAGGGGCCTCGAAGGCGATATTTCTACCCTGCCTTTTCAATAACGCGGAAAGGTTAGCGGCATTCGATTGAACTCTTCTATCCCGATTTACCAAAGGCACAGGCGGGATACCGGCATTCGGCACAGCTTGCGCAGAACCCGCCGTGACCCAGCTCCGAGATATCCTCTTTTTCCAGGTGTTCCCCGGTCAGTATCCGGGGCACCACAAGGTCGAAAATGCTCGCCTTGTGGTACATGACGCAGCCGGGCAGCCCCACCACGGGCACTCCCTTTATATAGGCGAGCATAAACATGGCCCCGGGAAAGATGGGGGATCCGTAGATCACCACCTCGCCCCCGGCCGCCCTTATGCTTGCCGGTGTCTGATCGTCGGGGTCAACGGACATGCCGCCTGTCAGGGCGATGAGCTCGGCGCCGTCATCCAGCATCTTGTGGATCGCCGTAACGGTCATCTCCACGTTGTCCGACACGAAGACCTGCTCCATCACCTCGCTGTTCAGATGGGAGAACTTCTTCCTGAGCACGGGGCCGAACTTGTCCTTGATCCGTCCGCTGTAGATCTCGCTTCCCGTGGTGATAATCCCCACCTTTTTCTCCGTGAACGGCGTTACGTCCACCAGGGGAAACTCCGCCCTGCAGAGAGCTTCTACTTCGAGGATGTTTTCCTCGTCGGTGACAAGGGGAATGATGCGGGTGCCGGCAAGGGGTTGCCCCTTTTCCACCTGCTGGTTGGTGTGCAGGGTGGAGAAGACCACGTCCGTCACCCCGTTGATCCTGCGAAGTACCGGCACGTTCACCTTCAGGAGTCCGTCCACGGCGGCCTTGAGGTTGACCCTTCCCTCGCTTGCCTCCGAAAGTTCGATTCCCGGGCCCGCCGCAGCCGTGGCGATCCTGTGGGCCGCGTCGTCCTCGTGGACCAGTCCGTCGGCCGGATCGAACACGTAGATATGCTCCTTTCCTATGTTCAGCAGTTCGGGAATATCCACGCCCTTGATGATATGGCCCCTTTTAAAGGCGGGTCCCTTGTACTCTCCGGGAATGATCCGCGTCATATCGTGGCAGATCACCATTCCTTCAGCTTCTTCTACCGCTACACATTTCATGTTGTTTCCTTCACTCGCGTCGGTATGGAATCGAAAAAAGCGGCCCCTGGAAGGCCGGCCGCGTATTGTCCTTTGCCTTTGCCTTTGCCTTTGCCGTAGCCGTAGCCGTAGCCGTAGCCGTAGGCCCACGGCCGACAACACCCGGTCTCCCCGCTTAAAGTCGGTCCGTTTAAACGCCGATCCGCATGACCGGCTGTTCGGGGAGTTCACATTGTCGGTTTTTGGTTAAACAAAATACTCCGGTTGATTGTACCGTTGTTCAAAACAGTTCCGGGGGAAAGCAGAGAGCTCTGTCCGGCATATTGCGGGGAGTCTACTGCGAATTGCATGCCATTTCAGGTCGAACACCGGGCATAATTCTGTGGTCTTGTCTAATTATTTGAATATAAAGTAAATATGCGCTTTCTTCTTGTGGCGAATAAAACATATTCGTTTGTGGTGGTCAATAAAAAATCGCATGACGTGTAAAATTGACACGTTTGTATGGGTTTGTTGGAGTCACATTGACACGTTATAAAGAGCGATGATTTTGGATAATCTGCTTAAAGTTACTAATAGTAACCAAATATAACCCATGGTGTTTAGGGCGATCTCAATAGGGATAATTCCGGGTTGGTTCACCTGGGGACGTGCATCGCCCCGAAGGCGTAAAAGAATAGCCGGATAATTATCAACACCGGTTTCTCCGTTCATGGAACGAAAGGGTTTAATTCAGGTGGGGCCATGCCGGGATTATGGATTGGGTAACCGGTTCATCAACGTTAATCTGTTCGGCCATGTTTTAAGCCATGGATCCGTGCTCGGGGAGGGGACACAGGTTTAAATAATGGTGTTGGGGGGGCTTTGTGAAAATGGAGATGTTCCTTAACTGAAAGGGGGCGGTGGCGATGGAGGGGAGTTGTTCTTACTATTAACCCGGCAATTAAGAAGGACAACGTTTCATCCTGAAATACCCCATGAAATCAAACGCATGGTTGAGTGACAGGTTTGCGTATTGAGTTGCCGGGCTAATAAGGACAAAAAAAATGTGGGATAGGGCGGAAACAGCGCTGTTTCGGGTTGTTGCCCCCTCCCCGGGTCTTGTGATATGGTATTAACCCTGTTCCGAAAGAACGGATGACCCGTTTTTCCTTTAATCGGAATTAACACCGGGCAGTCCCTTGCCGGCTTTAAAAACCACCCAACACAGGAACCTCGGATGGAAAAGGACCACACGCCCATAGTCGAAAAGAGATATTTTACCTTTGGGGACCCTCCGGACGAAATGCTCCTGGAAAGTGGGGAAAGGTTCGGCCCCATAACCCTTGCCTACGAGACCCTGGGCACCCTGAACGAGTCCGGGGACAACGCGGTCCTGATCCTCCATGCCC
>PPCM01000713.1_pt1 | contig 22638 bp, 12 predicted proteins | sample 1555541 | NCBI WGS metagenome assembly PPCM01 (sample SAMN05284479, study PRJNA326546) | Marine sediment metagenome, whole genome shotgun sequencing project. | isolation source: marine sediment | place: Germany: Wadden Sea | collected 2012-09-05 | reverse complement strand
CATAGGGCAACTCCAGGAGGCGGCCGATTCCCCAGGGGATCTCGCTCGACAGCAGTGAGTTGTCTTCGAAAGGATCGATAAAGGAGGCGGCATCGCTTTCGGGATCTGGGGGCGTGGCCTGAAGTTCCATTGTCTGGTCCTCTTCGACGCTGAAGACCCTCGGGTCGTTGGCAAGTTTTTTCGAGGTGATGGTATCCGGAACACTGAGGATGATTCCGTTGATAAAGGTGAGTTGATCGACCAGTACGGCACCGTCAAATTCCCAATCGGCCACGTAGGCATCGATCTGCTCCGGTGTCACGCTTTCGTTAAAGAGGATCATTTTTCGTTCGCTTGCCGCGGCATTGGTCGAAAACATCATAATAGCACTGAATACCAGGGAAATAATCAGCCGTTTTGTATATTGCTTCATTGTGATAAGTCTCCTCGTTAAAAAAGTTTAAATTTATTGATTGTCAACGATAAGACGAAAAGCAATGTGTGTGCCATTGAGAGGGGGGGCTGTAATGTGTTGTAATGTTAATAAAAAAAAAATATCCGAGTGAAATAGTCGGAATAATTGAATGTTCTTCACTGAAATCAGGTGTGAATGTGTTCAATGTACGATACGCGGGAGAGACAATTGTGTTGGAAGCTAAATAACTGCCGGAAATAGTAGAAAGAATACCAGGGCGGACTGTTTTCCATATCCGGCATGCAATGGAAGAATGTCTTACTCGGTCTTATAAAGTTCTGAATATGATATGAAAAATAATAATGTGATCTGTTCAATATCCAATATGAAGTTAAAGCGGGGCCATGGGGCAGGGGCGGAACTTCGCTTTCGGTTCCTTGGCAGGGGGGTGTTTTTTCCGGAAGGAAAAAAGCTACCGTTACTCAACAGAGGCGTTTGTGCGTCCGGCGGGATCGCTTTGGGCGGTAATCAGGGACGGGGCCGGTTGCATATAACCACCAATAAGATTAAAACTATTTAATTTTCATGCCTAAGTAATAATGAGCTTTTGAAGCAGGAGAGTATAAACGAAGAGGAAACCCCGGGGGAGTTGTTTTCTGCCCAAAACAAAGAAGCTGCCCGCACTATTGCGCGGACAGCTCCTTATGATGATCACGGTCTAATGTAATCTTGTACAACACGTACTATGGGGTGGGGTACTGCAATTTCAATCCCAGGGGTAAGGAAGGATCGAAAATATTAGATCATGTCGTTGATGTCGGCGCACTCGAGGCCGAAAGCGGTCGCAACGCCTTCGTAAACAACCTTGCCTTTAACAACGTTGGCACCGAGCTTGATCTCTTCGTTCTCGGCGATGGCTTTCTTCCAGCCCTTGTTCGCGATCTCAACAGCGTAAGGGAGGGTTGCGTTGGTGAGTGCGATGGTGGAGGTCTTTGCAACCGCACCGGGCATGTTGGCAACGCAGTAGTGAACAACGCCGTCGATGGTGTAGCAGGGCTCGGTGTGAGTGGTGGCCTTGGAGGTCTCGAAGCAACCGCCCTGGTCGATGGCAACGTCCACGAGTACGGAACCTTCCTTCATGGAGGAGAGCATCTCCTTGGTGATCAGCTTGGGAGCCTTTGCACCGGGGATGAGAACCGCGCCGACAACAACGTCAGCCTCTTTGATGAGGCGTCTTACGGTTGCGGGGGAGCTCATCATTGCGATGCAGTTTGCGGGCATTACATCGTTGAGGTAACGGAGCCTGTCGAGGTTCATGTCGAGGATGTAAACCTTTGCGCCGAGGCCGCAAGCCATTTTTGCAGCGTTGGTACCAACAACACCGCCGCCGATTACAACAACGGTTCCGGGCTCAACACCGGGAACGCCGCCGAGGAGAACGCCCTGTCCGCCCTGAGCCATCTCGAGGTACTTTGCACCCTGCTGAATCGCCATGCGGCCCGCAACCTCGCTCATGGGGGTGAGGAGGGGAAGGGAGTTGTCCGCCTTCTGGATGGTCTCGTAAGCGATGCCGATGGAGTCGCTCTTGATCATTGCGTGGGTCAGCTCTTCGGCTGCCGCGAGGTGAAGGTAGGTGAAAACGATCTGGTCCTTACGGATCATGTCGTACTCGGAGGGCAGGGGCTCTTTAACGTGCATAACCATGTCGGAGCGGTCGTATACGCCCTTTGCGGTCTCAACGATCTCGGCGCCTGCTTCCATGTACTCGTCATCGGAGAAACCGGAACCGATACCGGCAGCCTTTTCAACGAGCATGGTGTGACCGTTTCTGATCATTACCTCAACGCCGGCGGGGGTCATGGATACGCGGTTCTCTTCGGACTTGATCTCTTTAAGAATACCTACAATCATTTTATTCTCCTTGAATATTGATCCGGATTTTTCCGGAAAAGCGGGCTGGTCGCCTGGGGCCGGTTCGGCTTCGTCCGTTCTGGATCGGCCTGAGCCGGAAATGCCCTTTTCAGCAGTGTAGCCCTTTGGGTTCGTATGTCTGGAAGGCGGGGGAGCGGGTTCCTGTTTCCGGCTGAAACTCCGGAGCTTCCGAAATCTCGCCGCCGGATAAAACCGGCCCTGGTCGCGCTTTCCTTAAATTTTCTTTAAACGGGCATCCGCCAAACGATTCCGGCGGATGCCCGTAAAACGGTCGGGGCTCCGGTTCGGACGGAAGGGGGCAACAAGGACCCGGTTCCATCCGATGCCGCATACCTTTATATTAGATGCCCTTCTCGATGGCCGCGCGAACAGCCGCGACGATCTCGTCAACCTCTTCCTTGGTGATGGTGAGGCAGGGGGCGAAGTTCATGATGGTGTTCATGCCGGGGAGGCTGCTGTTGGTACGACCGACAATCACGTTCTGGGCCATTACGTTGCCCATGATGGTTGCCATCTCGCCCTCGGAGATGGGCTCCTTGGTGTCCTTGTCGCGTACGAACTCGATGCCGCAGAAGAGGCCAACACCCCTGACGTCGCCGACAATGGGGAGGTCCTTGAGGGTCTTGAGCTGCTCCAGGAGGTAGTCGCCCATTACGCGGCTGTTCTCAACGAGGTTCTCGTCCTCGATGATGCGGGTGCTCTCGAGGGCGGCGGTCATGGGGGCGGTGCAGCCGCCGTAGGTGCTGATGTCGCGGAAGTAGTTCATGCGTGCATCGGGGTTGCTGGGATCGTTGAGGAAGAGGTCGTAGATCTCCTGCTTAACAACCGTGGCGGAGAGTGCCTCGTAGGAGCTGGCAAGGCCCTTGGCCATGGTCACGATGTCGGGATCCACATCGTAATGCTCGTGGCCCCAGAACTTACCGGTCCTGCCGAAGCCGCAGACAACCTCGTCAACCGCCAGCCATACGTTGTATTTCTTACAGATCTCCTGAACGATGGGGAAGTACTCTTTTACCGGAGGAAGGATGCCGCCGCCCGCGGTGATGGGCTCAACGAACACGCAGCCGACTGTGTCGGCGCCTTCCTGGAGGATCACGTCCTCGATGACCCTGGCGCACTCGATGTTACACTCGGGGTAGGTCTTGCCGAACTCGCAGCGGTAGCAGAGTGCGGAGGGGAACTGAACAAAGCCCTCTACAAAGGGACCGAAGTCCTGCTTGCGCTCGTGCTGGCCGGTGGCGCTCATGGCGGCGATGGTGGTTCCGTGGTAATCGCGGTTCCTGAAGAGGACCTTGTACTTGCCCTTACGCTCGGGAACGATTCTGGAAGCCTGACGTACCATCTTAAAGAGCTTCTCGTTGGCCTCGGAGCCGCTGTTGGAGAAGTATACCTTGCCCATGCGGGGGAGGAGTTCCAGGAGCTTGTCGGCAAACTTGATGGAGGGAACGTTTCCGAAAACGCCGGCGAAGTAGGGCATCTTCTTCATCTGCTCGCATACGGCGTCCGCAATGGAATCACGTCCGTAACCAACCATAACGCTCCAAACACCGCCGGAGGTGGCATCCAGGTACTCGCGTCCGCGGATGTCGGTTACCCTGAGGCCCTTACCCTCGACGATCACCATCTGCTCCTGGGTCTCAAAGCACTTGTGGGGCTTGAGGTGATGCCAAAGGCTGTTCTTGTCGCCTGCTACAATCTCGTCTGCGTCGTATTCGAGCCAGTTTACCTTTTCGCTCATGGTCCTGCTCCTTCTAATGTTTTCTGTCCCTGGACAGCAATGGATGATTGGTTTCCGTCATCGCCTCCCCCTCCCGAGGGGGAGGGGCATTCAACCGCGGGAGGGGAGCGATGCCGCCGCTTTCGCGGCAACCCGATAAACTTCATCGGTATGGGATGGACTCGGTAACGGTCGTCTTACGTCGTTTTCGGGCTAACTTGTCCGGCTCGTCCGTTAAGGCGTAAGACCGTTGTACCGAATTCCTTCACTATTAACTTTTCAATCGGTGTCTCCTGAAGGCCGTTTCGGGTGAACTCTTTTTACTGCTCACGTTCATTCTCCTTTGCACCTTCCTGCCGTTGCCCGTTTACTGTTCGGATCACCTGCTTCGGGGCTTCGGCCGACCCAGGCGGCGCCGAACCCGGATCAGGGGAGGGATGATACTGTTCGGGCTCGGTGCAACCTTGGATCACATCAGTTTTTCAGAAACACTAAATCTGAAATATCAGATATCAAATTCCTGTCAAGAATATTTTACCTGTTTTTTTAATCAAAGATTTTGATTATATATCTACCCGGTGATCATAAAAATTGATGACGTGTATATGTATGGATTTCAGGCAGAAACCGTTGAGTGAATACGATTTCTTTGGAAGAAAACAATGGTTGAAAAATCAGATACTTTTGTCATGTGTTGACGGAGAGGGAACGGGAGGCCGCTCGAAGATTGGAGAACCGCGTCGGGAGAAGTCGAACAGCGGCGGGGCGTGATATCACCTGAAGAACAGTAAAAGTTGGAATACGGGATAGGTGATGCCGAAAGTGCGTGGCGGGCAGGGGAGGGTATGGCCCACGGTAATACGGTAATACGGGAATGTTAAAGGGAGCCGTGCCCGTGAAAGGCACGACCCCTTTGTATATATGGAATGATGAGATAACGGCGTGGCCGGGAATTGGACCTGGAACATCCTGGAACGGCTTCGGGGCTAAACCTTGAACCGGCCAACCATCTCCTGGAGGCTCTGTGCAAGGGCGGCCAACTCCTCGGCCTTCCCCTTCACGCCTGCGCTGCTCCGGCTCATCTCGCCCACGGTTCCGCTCACCTCCGAGATATCACCGGCAATCTCCCCGGCAACCCCTGATGTCTGGCTCACGTTTTCGTTCACCTCGTTGATGCCCAGGGAGGCCTGCTGAAGGTTTCCGGCAATCTCCCCGGTGGTGACGGACTGCTCCTCCACGGCGGCGGCAATGGTGGAAACAATCTCGTTCACGCGGGTGATCACCCCGGAGATCTTCTCCACCTCGGTGACCGTCTCGTCAGTGGAGCCCTGGATCCCCTCGATCCGCTCCCGGATCTCCCGGGTGGCCGATGCGGTCTGGTTTGCCAGCTCCTTGATCTCGCCGGCCACCACGGCAAAGCCCTTGCCGGCTTCCCCGGCCCGGGCCGCCTCGATGGTGGCGTTCAGGGCAAGGAGGTTGGTCTGTTCGGAGATCTGGGTGATACTCTCGGTCACCTTGCCGATATCCAGGGCGGCCGATCCCAGGTCGTTGATCTTTCCCGTGACGGTGCGGGCCTGGGTCACCATTTCGGTGGTGATCAGCCTCGCGTTCTCGGAGTTCTGGGCGATCTCGTTGATGGTGGCGGTCATCTCCTCGGTTGCCGAGGCCACCATGTTCACGTTCATGGCGGCCTGCTCGCTGGCGGCGGCAACGGAGTTCATGGTGGCGCTCATCTCCTCGGAGGCGGCGGCAACCCCCACGGTCTTGGTGGACATATTGCCCGCTCCCTCGCTCATCTCCACGGAAAGGTCGGTCAGGGTACTGGAAGAGCCCCCCAGGACCTCCGCGTTGCCGGCGATCTCGGAGATGATCCCCTGGAGCTTGATCACGAACTGGTTGAACCAGTCCGCCAGGACCCCGATCTCGTCACGGGTCCCCACCTCGATTCTCCGGGTCAGGTCCCCCTCTCCCTCGGCAATGTCCTTCAGCATCTCCGCCGTGCGGGCAATGGGGCGGGTGATGGTGCCCGCAAGGAAGAGGGCCAGGAGCATAAAGCCCGCGATCAGCACGAGGCTCATGACGATCAGGGTCTTTGTGAGGCTTGTGGCCTTTTCCATGACCTCGGATTTGTTGATCACCCCGATAAACTTGTAACCGAGGGCAGGGGAGGTGTGAACCGTTGCAAGGTACTTCTCGCCGTCCCGTTCAAGCTCAATGGACCCTTGGCGCAGCTTGTTCAGTGCGGTGTAGGCCGGGATATTCAGCTCCCCCATCTTCTTGAAGTTGGTTTCGGGGCGCCTGGGGTTGGCCAGGATGGTGCCGTTTTCCTCCACCAGCATCACGAAACCGGTCCTGCCGATCTTGATGCTCTTGATCAGGTCCGTGAGCACCGACAGGGAAACGTCGATGCCGGCTACGCCGATATTCCGTCCGTCCGGCCCCTTGACCGGCGTCACCACCCCCAGGACCGCACTCTTGGTGGTGATGGTCATATAGGCCGGCGTTACCACCATGCGGTTTCCCCTCAGGGTGTCCGCGTACCAGGCCCGCTTCCTGGGGTCGAACCCGGCGGGCATGGCGCTGGGTGCCGAGGAGCCGTAGCCGCCGTGCTCCGTTCCCATATAGACCTCGAAATAGGAGGGGTTGGAGTCGTGAACCTGCTTAAAGAGCTTGTGCATCAGAACGGCATGGGGGCCTGCGTCCTCGGGTGTGATCAGTTTTTTCACTTTGTTTTTCGTGAAGTTGGGCACCGTTTCGTCCGCGTTCCGCGACACGGGGCTCTCCGCCAGCAACTTGACGGCGCTCTTGACCCCGTCCATGAAAAAGACAAAGCCGTTGTCAATCTGTTCCAGTTCCCTGTTGGTGGAGCTCACGAAGGACTCCATGGAATCCCTGCGGATATGATGGATCAGGACCGTGGAGAGGATTAAAATGGGAACCAGCGAGGTTGCCGCGAAGGAAAGGATCAGTTTCTTCTTGATGGAAAAAAAACGCAATGTGGGGCTCCATGCTTATTAAAGGTTTCAATGAAACTTCCAGAGGCATTGCCGGGTGTGAAGCGTTAGCGGCGCTCCTGTTTGGAAGCGTGTATACGGGATTTCGGGGCAGGGCGACATAAGGGCGCTTTTTCCTGGACTTAGGAGCGGTAGGAAAGCCACCGGCTCGAGTGCGTCCGGCTCATAAGAGGTGAGGAAAGGCGCTGTATGGTCGACAGGGTAAAGTACCCGCATCCCATATTGTAATGTGAATGCTTTCTTACAATGTAAGATCTGATATGTCTAATATTAGATCGCTGTCAAGGGTCTTTCTAAAGGACCAATGCGTATTCATAACGAGGATAACGGGGTCGGACCGAGCTAATATACTGAAATATAGTATTATCGTATTGATGGTTGACCGTTTTTTCAGCTTAGACCTTCAATTATGATATCGGAATTGACCTTGTAAGGTTCCGATCAGTTCACTTAATCTTTTTGCCCTGAAAAGGATAAGCTCTGAAATTGTGTTCCGGCATGCTACTTGGTGATAGCAACTTAAAGATGCATTTATTGGCATAAAACTGAGGCGCTAAGCTGTGTTAGGTGTCGTATTTTGGAGTAAATGGTTATTAATTCAGGGTGTTAAGTCGGTCCGGCCCCAGGCGCAACGGCCCCAGGCGCAAACGAGTTCAGTAGATAGGGGGATAAGGGCCTGGAAGGCCCTGATTGTTGTTGGCATAAGGGGAGTGGAACCGATGTTGACCCGTCGATTAAATACCTCGGCCATTAGAAATTGATATTGTTGGAGTCGCACTCGCCTTGTCCCTGACTTGGCGAGCGGCTTGGGCCATGGAAGGTGGGGGGGGGCGTCGGGGCGGATAAAGCGGGCCGCCAGGACTTCGGTCTCGTCACGGGTGCCTACCACGATTCTCCGGGTAAGGCCCTGAGGATAACGGATAACGGGGTCGGACCGAATTAATATACTGGAATATAGTATTATCGTGTTGATGTTTGACCGTTTTTTCAGCTTAGACCTTCAATTATGATATCGGAATTGAACTTGTAAGGCTCCGATCAGTTCACTTATCCTTTTTGTCCTGAAAAGTACAAGCTCTGAAATTGTGTTCCGGCATGCTATTTGGTGATAGCAGCTTAAAGCTGCATTTATTGGCATAAAACTGAGGCGCTAAGCTGTGTTTGGTGTCGCCTTTTGAGCTAATTAAAGCTTATTACAGGATGTTAACTCGGTCCGACCCCAAATGCACAAATGCACATGGGCCGGCGTGTTAAGTGGGTTGTCAAGGTGTCGAAACTTCCTCTATGACCACTTCAATTCGGGGAATATAAAGACGGGTGAATCCCTCGAACCCCGAATCCGTCCCGATCAGAATCCATACCCGGTCTCCGGAACCGGTGGTGAATGGGAACCCGCCCTGATCATTGGACATGGTCTTGAGTTTGTATTCGCCGTTCATGGTTTCAACGCCGATATGGTTCAGAACAACGGCATCCTCTCCGTCGTTGCTCTGGATTCCGTGGTCAACGTTCATCCGATAGTAGTTCTGGGCCGTGACTTGTGGCGCGGGTTTTTGTGTTGCGATGCCCGCCTTGAAAAACACCGATTCCCCGGGCGCTCCGCCGATTCCCACACCGCCGGCAGCTGCGTTGGATGCAATCTCGATATTGAAGACGGCAACGTATTCGGTATTGTGCTTGAGTCCGGTCAGGGGGCGGATCATGTACATGAAAAGGTCGTCGCTCCTGTTGTGTCCCTGGAGCATCGGGCCAAACTCATATGCCTCCACCACCTCGTCCGGCAGCTGCTCATGGGAAAATCCCAGTTCATAGATCTCCGGATCGTAATCCGCGGGAAGGTCCGCGGCGCCGGCCGTCCAGCCGTCCAGGCCCGTGCCGAAATCCGATTCGTAAACAAAACGGGACTGTTTTTCCGCCACCACACGGAGGTCCAGCCGGGAATAAGCCAGTGACGCCATATCCAGAATACCGTTGGGATCGCTGTCGACCCCAAGGTAGACCTGGTATTCGGCGGGGGGCAAACCGCCCATATCCGGAAGGAAGAACGTCTCTCCGTTGTTCAGCAGGGCTTCCCGGGCGGCGGGTGCCGTGGTTGTCGAGAAGTTGCCGTTCGCGATCCCGTACCAGTACCAGCCGAACTGCTCCGAGCCCGCCGGTACCCACCACTCCAGAACATCGGCGGCGGAATCTCCCTCCCTGGGGGTGACCTTCATGGAAACCAGGGCGCTTTCTCCCGCCGTGACAACGGCCGCACCGTCCTGCCCGTTGATCCTGATTTCAACGTCAACAGGAAATTCGACACCGGAATTCCGGGCCGGACGGGCCGCGGATGGGGCGGCATTGAACAGGTATGCGCCAAGGCATATAAACGAGATTGCTTTTATTAGGTTGGTTCCCATGAATGGCTCTCTTCCTTTTAAACGACAAAATTTCCGGGAAAGCGGGGTGTCGATGTATTAAATTCGGTGATCCGGAATCGCAACAGTATCGTTACCGGTCATAAATCAAGACGGGTGCGTGGCTGTTGCGGAACACGTAATTCCAATTGCCGCCCCGGTTATCCGTAAAGCGAGGCGGCACTTTTTTTATCGTAGAATGGCGGGCTTCTCCGGTCAATTGATTTGTTGGGAAATTCGGCGTGCATATCGGCGTTAAAAGAGCAGGGGCGTTTTCGGCGCTTACCGATCTAACCTTGCGTTTTTATGGCAAAGCGGCTTCTGATTGCCACTGTCACTCCGCCAATCTTAAGGATGGTATGCTGCTGTTAAGGGGGGATGTTTCAGGTTTTTAGACGAGCTTGATGGTAATGTGGAAATTTAGACCATGTATTCTCATTGCGCCAAAGTTGATGGTCCCGTAATAAATCAGCGATTGGAATTTTGAGCACAACAAGATGTGTTCGACATGCGCTACCCGCACTTCATATTGCCGTTAAATAGTCGGATTCGGAATTTTTACGAGTGCATTAAGGTAGCCGTGAAGCAGTTTTTTTTAAAGGTCCGCTTGAAAGTCTGAGGGGAATGCAACAGGAGGTTTTAACCCGGCTTGGGGGCATATGTTTATGGGGGATTCGGATTAATTCATTCCAGTGGACGGCTGCGAGGAAGAGATCGCGGAACCCCCACCTTCTCCTGCATGCGGCAAATGCCGCATACAGGAAAGGAGGTTGAGGCTGTTTGGACAAAAGCGCTCCGGTCATAGCAGAGAGGGAGAGCCCTGTTCTGACCGGCCGGGCGAAAGGTCGGCTTTGTCCTGCGCCCCACGATGAAATCTGATATATCAGATATTTTAAGTCTGTCAAGATTTTTTCAGGAGAAAAAGATGCTTCCGCAAGAATAGCCGGAGGTTGATTTTTGAACCGCAACCCATGTGTTTGGAACTCTTTACCCCTGCTTCATTTTTTGTCCCAGTCAAAAGCCGGGGATGATTATTGTGAATTAATCAAAGAATAACAGTGGTATCTGTTTGTGGGGATGTGCCGGGGCGTCGGGCAAGTAAGACGATCGTTTTCGAAAGCCGCAGGGATCTATACATAGGGTGGCGCGGCATGTGTTCTCGTTTTCCCAGGTCTTTAACAGCTCGGGAAAACCGGCATGCGCTGGTGCATGGGCCGACCGTGCTGTTGATTCCAGGTGATATGCCGGCACTCCGGGGATTTCCCTATGTCTGGTTTTTTTATTGGACCGCTGTGTTGTACCCCTGATGATTCCTGCTATAATCATGGATACATCGGTTTTTTCCAACTCCTGAAGATGCCCGTTTCCGGCCCTCGGGACGGGGAACGACCGATAGTCAACACGCCGCTCCAAAAAGATTGAGAACCGCCGCAGGTGAGTTCGTTTAAATTCAGTATTCTTTGATCGAAACCCGAAAAAGCAGGGGGAGGATTATGAGATTCATTAGACTGTCGACACTGTTTGCCTTGGTTTGCCTTGCCGTGATGGGGAGCGTTCAGCCGGCTCCCGCCAATGCAGAAACCCTCAGGATGATCATCTGGGAGGGGTATTTTCCGGAGGCCCACCGGGCAAAGTTCATAAAATGGGTTAAACAGAAACACGGCGTGGATCTGACCTTCGAAGTCACCTATGTCACCGATGCACAGGAGTTTTACCATGCGCTCCTGAAAAAGAAGACCGACATGATTTCACCCACCCACAACCTGATCAACGATCAGCGATTCAACTTTATCAAGAAGAAACTCCTGCTGCCCATCAACCTGGACAACGTGCCCAACTTCAAGAACCTCATGCCCGGCCTCAAGGAGGCGGCCTACCATTCCAGCGGCGGGAAGGTCTATGCGGTGCCCTATGCCAACGGCCCCTACGGGCTGGCCTACAACAGTGGAAAGCTGAGCGCGCCGCCCACCACCTGGAAGGTGCTCCTGGACCCCAGGTATTCGAAAAAGTATACCGTTGTCGAGGACTATTTCGAGGTGAACGTCTATATCGCCGCCCTTATGGCGGGCATTCCCCCGGGGGACCTGACGGATTACAATGCCGTGAACAAGCCCCGGGTCGTGGAAAACCTCAGGACGCTGAGAATGAATTCGGGTCCCTTCTGGAACGGCGTGGACAAGGTCTCCGACTTGAAGGGGCACACCCTTGCCACCTCGTGGGGCTTCTCCTTCGCGGGGCTTGCCGAACAGGGGGAGACCTGGAAGTTCGCGGAGCCGGTTGAAGGATCTCCCTGGTGGGTGGACAACTTTGCCGTGGGCAGTTCCCTTGCGGACAAGCCCGGGCTCAGACGGATTGCCGAGGAGTTGATCAACTACCTGATCAGCCCCGAGTTTCAGCTGGAAAATGTGATCGACTCCCTGAGCGCGGTGCCGGTGAACACCGCCACCCCCCTTACCGAAGAGCAGCAAAAGGCCTTTCATATGGATGACGACGCGGAAACCTTCGTGAAGCGCCGCATCCTGTGGCCCACCCTTTCGGAAAGGGCACGGAACGGATTTGCGAGAATGTGGAAAAATGCCGGAAAATAAAAGGAATCGGACCCTCCTTCCCCGGAGGGTGGGGGGGACATCCTGAAAAAACAGGTATCGGGGCCGAACCGATGGAAGTCGACGGTATTGGTATGAAAATAGTGCCGGCGCACCCATCGGGTGCGTAACGGTTCGGGCCGCGCGCGCTTCCCGAAAACCGGTAAATCTTTAGAAGCTCATGGAGACGGGGGGCTGCAACGGCTCCGCCATGGCCTTCATCCTGCCCGCCCTTTCATCGGCGATCTCCTCGGTGGCCATGGTGTGGAACTCCTTGATGTATGCTTCCTGAACAGAGTAGGACCAGTGAACATCCTTGAGGAGGCTTGCCGCCCCTTCACGGTCCCCTTTTCGGATCAGATCGATGAGTTCCGCGTGCTCCTTGCAGTTCCGCTGCTCCCATTCCACCATGTAGCTCTTGCGGGGAAAATCGTACAGGCGCTGTTTCAGGGGAAGGAGGAGCGTCTTGAGGGACATGTTCTCGGAAAGTTCCAGGTAGACGTCGTGAAACGCCAGGTTTTCTTCGTAAAAATCACTGAAGTCCCCGGATTCGATGGCGGCGAGCATCTTCTCGTTGCTCTTCTGCATCCTTTCCAGGTGGGATTCCTCGATCATGTCGAAGCAGTCCAGAACCACGGACGCCTCCAGGGCGCCGGCAATGCCGTATGCGTTCTTCACATCCTGGAGGGTGAGCTCGTTCACGAGGACGCCGCGCCTGGGCAGGATGGAAACAAACCCCTCCACCTCGAGCTGAATCAGCGCGTCCCGCAGGGGGGTCTTGCTGATCCCCAGCCGTTTGGCGATCTCACCGATATTGATCGTGGAGCCCGGGAGAAACCTCCCGCTGTGCATCTGCTCCCTCAGATACTGGTATACCTGCTCCCGCAGGGATAATACGTTCAATTTCTCGTTCATACATTCTCGCTCGCTGCCCGCTCCCTGCCGCGCCGGGTTTCGTTTCCGGTTCAACTGCCTGAATGGACTTCGCTATTATGTGTCAATAGGGCGGGGGCCGTCCTGCCTTCCCGGTGGAATCTTTTTCCGTCTACCCTGCCCCTTTCGGCGGCCCCGGGAGCCCCACGCCCTGTTGTAAAGAATCTCAGGGTACAAAGAGCTGTTGCTATATCAGATATCAGGTCCTGTCAATAAAAATTTTCCCATGATTTCAGATAGAAACCCATTCAGCGGGGGGGAAGGGCGGACTTCGGTGGAGTCAGATGTGTGGAATATTACAACATAAAAACCGGCCCCGAGCCGCGCCGAACGGTCTTTTTATCAAACCCTTCGCCTCTGTGAAAAAGATGACGGCGGAGTGTAACGGGAAGTTCTCGGGGGAGAATTTTGGGTTAGGAAAATACCCTTGACAGTATGTAATGTCTGATATATCCAATATCACAAATTGCACATGCCGATGGTTGATATTCAAGGGGGGGCGGGAACACGGACCTCCTACCGGAGGGGTAGGTCTGCTGACGGGAAGCGCGGAGCGGATTGGACATACCGGCTTGAACAGTTCTTCCGGCGGTCCCTTCCAATGCCCCGGAAGATTCCGGTATCATTTTAGTCCGGTTTCCCGTCACGGCGTACCATGCTCCTCCGCCGGCACATCGTCGGCTCGATCTTTCGGAGCCGAAGTATTCGGAGGGAGCGGCATGGTGAACCCGGTCCCGCCCGGGATTCCCCGGAGGATTCGGGGTGTTCGTTCCCATGGCGGGGACGAGGTTTCCAGAGTACCTGGAAAACAAGCCGTGCGGAAATTCCGTTCCCGCGTCCCCCTGGAAAAGGGGATCGAAATTCGCACATCCCCGGGAGGTTGTAAAGCGATAATTGTGAAAACCGCAAATTCGTGAACAAGCCATTACCAAGGGCGGCATCGTGCCGCCCGGCAAAACATAGAGAAGGAGTATCATGAAACGCTTATCCGTTATGCTGATGACCCTGCTGTTAACCGCCGCCCCGGCCCTTGCCGGCGGCATCGATGAAACCATCGACAAGGCCTTTAAACCCCTTGCCGATGCTTTGGCCGATTTTATTTTCTTCAAGGTCCACCTCTTTGGCGCCGACTGGTCCCTGGTGGTTGTGTGGCTCTTCGCGGGCGCCGTGTTTTTCACGCTTTACCTGGGATTTATCTCCATCAAGGGATTCACCCACTCCGTCAAGATCACCCGGGGTGATTTCGCCAACCCCGACAACCCCGGCGAGGTGAGCCATTTCCAGGCCCTCTGCACGGCCGTTTCCGGAACCGTGGGAATCGGAAATATCGGCGGAATCCCCATCGCCATCACCATGGGCGGACCCGGCGCCGTGTTCTGGATGATCCTGGCGGGCTTCCTGGGCATGTCCACCAAGTTCGTTGAGTGTACCCTGAGCACCAAGTACCGCAGGCAGAACGCCGACGGTTCTGTCTCGGGCGGCCCCATGTACTATATCCAGAAGGGCTTCGAGAAGAAGAACCTCCCCGGTATCGGAAAGGCCGTGGGCCTCCTCTATGCAGTGGGGATCGTTGCCGGGTGCATGGGCATCGGCAACATGTTCCAGTCCAACCAGGCCTTCATGCAGTTCGTTGTGATCACCGGCGGAAAGAGCAGCTTTTTCGCGGACAAGGGCTGGCTCTTCGGCATCGTCTTTGCCGCCATCGTGTTCATGGTGATCTGCGGGGGAATCAAGTCCATCTCCAAGGTGGCCGAGAAGATCGTTCCCTTCATGGCCGTGTTCTACCTCTCCGGCGCCCTTATCATCATCGCCCTGAACTGGAACTACATCGTTCCCGCCGTTGCCCTGATCGTCAAGGCGGCCTTCAAGCCCGACGCCATGTACGGCGGCATGATCGGCGTGATGCTCCTCGGCTTCCAGCGGGCCATCTTCTCCAACGAGGCGGGACTCGGTTCCGCCGCCATCGCCCACTCGGCCGTGAAGACAAAGGAGCCCATCACCGAGGGTTTCGTGGCCCTTCTCGAGCCCTTCGTGGACACCATCGTGATCCAGACCATCACGGCCCTGGTGATCGTCACCACCATGCTCGCCGTTCCCGAGTTCATGGACAGCGGCCTCAGGGGCATGGAGATGACCTCGGCGGCATTCCAGCGTCATATCGGTTTCGCGCCTTATGCCATCGCCTTTGCGGGCCTCCTCTTCGCCTTTTCCACGGCCATTGCCTGGTCCTACTACGGGCTCAAGGGGTGGACCTATATCGCGGGTGAGGGAAAGGGCGCGGCCTTCGGGTTCAACGTGGTCTTCTGCCTCTTCTTTGCCCTGGGTTGCATGATCGACCTGGATTCGGTGATGAAGATGTCCGACGCCCTGGTCTTCGTGATCTGCGTGCCCAACATCCTCGGCCTCTACATGCTGGCTCCGGATGTGAAGGAGGAACTCGAGCGCTACCTCGGGAAGGTGAGAAGCGGTAAGATCGTGGATTATAAGAAAGCAGCGGCCGGAAAGGGAAACTGCAACAGCTCCCTGGACAGGGCCGCATAGGGCCGGTAGCAGCCTGAAAAAATAGGAAAGGCGGTCCTTGTGGGCCGCCTTGCACGAAAAACCCATTGCCCCGGCGGGAAACGCCGGTGCAATGGGTTTTTGCGTTTGGGGATTAAAACTGATGCCCATGTAAAAGAGTCCGAAGTCATTTTCCCGACTACACCATAATGTTGCCGGTGCTCATATCGGATTCTATCTATTGCGATCTTATATCGGTATCCGGTTTTTTTACGGGATCATCAAAACTGAACAACTTGAACAATAGTCGATTGTGTGCGAAGCGGGTACCCGCTCCCGGTTCCCGGGGGAGCCGATACCCGCTGCAATTATGCTCGCTTGAATCAGTTTTCGTTCCTTAGAAATCCTCGAACTCTCCCTCGTCCATGGGGATCACCTGACTGGGGGTCACCTCCCGTTTCGTTGAAATAATTGCATTTTGCTTCCGGGGGAGGACGTTGGTCCCGGCTGTCGGCAGGCTCCTTTGGGGCTGGGGCAGGGCCTCGAAAGACCTGAGCTTTTTACCCCCCACCAGCCCGATCAGCTCATTCACCATCAGCTTCATCTGCTCGGCCTGGGCGTTCATCTCCTCGGATGCGCTGGCCGATTCCTCGGCGGACGCGGCGTTCTGCTGAATGACCTTGTCCATCTCGGTCACCACCTGGTTAAGCTGCTTGATCCCCTGTGCCTGCTCGTTGGAGGCGGCGGATATCTCGCCGATCAGGTTCTCCACCTTGTCGGTGCAGTCGGAAACCTCGGTAAAGGCCCTGTTGGTCTCGCTCACCAGCTCCGATCCCTCGGTCACCTTCTTGACGGTTCCCTCGATCAGTTCCGCCGTGTCCTTGGCCGCCTCGGCGGCGCGCATGGCAAGGTTCCGCACCTCGTCGGCCACCACGGCAAACCCGGCTCCCGCCTCGCCTGCCCGGGCGGCCTCCACGGCGGCGTTCAGGGCCAGGAGGTTGGTCTGGAAGGCGATCTCGTCGATGGTCTTGATGATCTTGGAGGTATCCTCGCTGGCGGTCTGGATCTCCTCCATGGAGCGGGTCATGCTCTTCATGGATTCGTTGGCCTGGGTCACCACGAGCGAGGCGTTCTTCATAAGGCTGTTGGCCTCGTCGGAGTTTTCCGCGTTCTTGACCGTCATGGAGGACATCTCCTCAAGGGAGGAGGAGGTCTCTTCGATGGAGGCGGCCTGTTGGGAGGCGCCTTCGGCAAGGGACTGGCTGGCGGAGGAGACCTGTCCCGATGCGGAGGAGACCTGGTCGGAACCGTCCGAGAGGCTCGTGATCACGTTGTGGATGGGACGGGTGATGGAGAGGGTGATGTACACGGCAAGGAGCACGCCGACCGCAAAGGCGATGATCAGGCCGATGATCATCACCCTGGATGCCGACGTAAGGGAGGCCATGGCGCCGTTGGCGATCCTCACCGTGTTTTCCATTCCGGCATCGGCCAGCACCTTGCAGGCGTCGATCATGGTCTTACCCTGGACATCACGGATCTTGCTCAGCCCCTGGAGCTTTTTCCAGTTGCCCAGGAACTGGTTCATGGCCCTGTTGTATCCCTCGGATGCTCCCTGAACCCTCTCGATGCGCTCGATATCCTCGGGCATGCGGGTGATCTTCCTGAGCTTTTCGAACTCCCTGGCGATCAGGGCGAAGTTCTTCTCTCCCTGGATCATCAGCTCCGGATCCCTGAGGGCCTGGGATTTGAAGGTCTTGATGCGGGTATCGTTGCCGAGATCGATGATGTTGTTGGTTAAGGTGATCTTGCTGTGACGTTCGTTCATGTCCGTGGTGAGCTTCTCCTGCTGCCCCTCCAGGAACGCCTCGCAGTTTTCAACATAGATCGCGGCATTGCTGTCCATCCGCTTGCGGGCGTCGGCAAGAATACCCGAGTCGGAGGCAAGGCCCTTTTCAAACTCGGCCAGGAAACTGAGCATGGCCTTCCGGTATCCCTCGGCGGCGTTCACGGTGGCGTCGATTCGTTCGATATCCTCCTTGTCCCGGGTGACGGTGCGGAGGGAGTCGGTGAGGCGGGTGACCTTGTTCAGCTTCTCAGCGGCCTCGGCGAGCATCACGGGATCGTTCAGGGTCTGGGCCTTGAAGTTCTGGACCCGCACCTCCGAGCCCAACTCCACGAGGTGGGTGGCGATATCGATCTTCTCCTGCCTTTCCCCGAGGTCCTTTTTAAAGGCCCTGTTCTGCCCCTCCAGGAACTCGGTGCTGCTCTTCATGTAAACGGCCGCATTTTCGTCGAGCTGCTTCCGGGCTCCGTCAAGGGCGGCAACGGTCTTGTGGGTTTCGGCAACGGCCTCTTTGTATTTTTTCTCGGCTTCCTCAATGGCCGTGAGCTGTCCCGTGAGCTTTTTCAGGTGAACGGCCTCTTCGGCAAGGGCATGACCCCTTTCAAGGGCCTTCTCCATAAGGGCCAGTTCCTTGAGGGCATCGTTGTAATAGGACTCGTTTTCAGTGTACCCGTATCCCCGCATGGCATACATGACCCGGTTGGATGCGCCCCTGATGGCGGCGGCCACATCCACCTCGGGAACATACTCCTTTGCCAGTTTCGTGGATTCCACGGTAACGGCCCGCATGTTGAATACGGCGATTCCCCCCAGGGTAAGGGCGATGACGATCAGCAAGCCGAATCCGATTCCGATTTTTGCGCCCAACTTTATGTTACCGAACATTTTTCATCCTTTCCATTTTTGAATTGATGGCCATGTAAAAAGCCGGCGGTGGAAACCCGAACTGCGGCCTGATCTGTTTGACACGCTTTATCCATGCTTCATACCGCGTACCCAAAATCAGGCTCGGGCTTTTTTACAAGTGCACCGGAGCTAAATATTACAAATTCCTAAGCTGTCTTTTTCAATACCGCCACGTCGTCGGGGGAGAGCACCCGGTCGATATCCAGGAGGATCTTCACGCCGGATTCGGTCTTGGCCATCCCGAGGATATAATCCGAATCCCCCGAAGCCCCGAAAACACTCGTCTCCTCGATCTCCCCGGACTTGATCATCAGCACCTCGGACACCGCATCCACAACGATGCCCATCTGCACGGTTTCCCCCCTGGGGGAGATCTCCACCACGATGATGCAGGTACGATCCGTGTAATGAGCGGCCTCCATGCCGAATCGAAGCTTGAGGTCCACAACCGGTATGACCTTGCCCCTGAGGTTGATAACCCCCATGAAGTGATCCGGAGTCCCGGGAACGGGGGTGACGCCCATCATCCCGATGATCTCCTTGACCTTGAGAATCCCGATGCCGTACTCCTCCCCGGCAAGGGAAAACGTCAGGTATTTGCCCTCTTTATCCTGGTGATCGCCCATTCCCGCCTCCTTTCGGTTTACGGGGTGTCGGATTTTTCGGACAATCCGCTACCCGCCATTTTGCCGAGGACGGCGCAGAGATCACTGCGATTGCCGTCCACATCCGTCATATATCGCGGCCAGAGCCGTGAGGCACTGGAGCGTGTGCTCTTTCTGCTGTCCGGAAGAATCAGGACCAGTCGTTTGCCTTCGAGCAGTCCCGCCAACGGGAGGAGCTGTCCAAGGCGATCGAGGCTGTCGGCAAGAATCAGATACAGCAAGGCGCCGGGCCGTGGATCGGGGTGCCTGAGGTGGGCCTGGAACGCATCCACGGTGGGGCAGATATCCAGCGGGATATCCGGCAGATGCTGTTTCACGGCATCCGCAATGCCTTTGTTTTCCCTGCCCGCCTCATGGTGTAAGAAAAAGATGATTCGACACATTTTCCTGCCTCGCGCCTGTTGGGTTTATCATTTCCGGAGGTTGTTTCCGGCCTTGACCCTCTCCTTTGGGTGTGGATGCACCGGGAAATGGACCCCGTTGGTGCCGCATCGGTCTGTTCCGAACGGTTTGATTTTCTCGATTGTTATTTCAATATACGTGCCGGCCTTGAATTCGGGGCCGCTTTCCTCAAGGCATGAAGGGAGCGGGAATTAAGAATAGATGTTCAGGAAGTTATAAAACACTATAATAACGGATAGATCAACTTATCTTGCGTCGAGTGTCCCATTGTCGATTTGGGCTTGATCATATTATCGGCCGGCTTGGTTTCGACAGGATGCCCCCACCCAATATACCCAAGTGATTAAAGGGGGCAAAACCGAGGTGCGGCCAACTTATCGAGTTGAATGCCCTGCCATGTGATCAAACCCGTCGATATAACAAGCCCAGGCCTTACGACGGTCTCAAAAAATCAGGTTCGACCTCTAAGGAATCCTTGAGGCAACATACTGATTTTATGGAAACAGCCTCAAAAGCGGTGTCGATATCACCACGGGAAACAAGATCGGGTTCCTTTTCGGAGATATGACCGTTCAGGGGCTGCAACTGTTCCTAAGGAATCGTATCGTTAACGTACTGAATTTATGAAATCTGACTCGAAGGCGGTGCCGATCCGACAACGGGAAAAAGACAGAGTTCCTTTTAGGATACATGACCACTCGTGGGCGGCCATGGTTTTTATGTGCGTTTTGACTTGGATTCTCCTGTTTGAGCGGAATCAGTCAGTTAAAATAAGTTGTTATGCTGATTTGGCGGGTGTCTGGAAAATCTGACTGTCGGGAAAATCAGACAGGGGTGAACAGTCAGGGGGGCTTTAACGCAGATTGTATTTTTTAAGAAGCTCGTAAAGGTGTCCCCTGGAGATTTTCGACAGGTTGCACGCCTTGGGAACATTGCCCCCGGTCATCTCCATCAGATCCTTGATGTAGCGATATCGCATCTCGTCGAGGTACTCCTTGAGGGATATGAGCCGGTCGCCTTCAGACTCGGGGGCGGCGGGGGGCGGCGCCTGAGCGGTGCCTGTTTTCCGGAGCCGCTGCTGGGCGGCCTTCGCGCGGATATGGGTGGGAAGGTGCCTGGGGAAGAGCACCGGCTCCTCCAGGGCTTCGGCGTGGACAAGGTCCATGGTGTTGAAGAGCTCCCGGACGTTGCCCGGCCAGTGGTACGCTTTCAGGGTGTCCAGAAAATCCGACGACAGTTCGTGCGCCCGTTCCCCGGGAAGGCCGCGCCTCCGGGAGAGCCGGCGGCACACCAGGGCGGGGATGTCGTCGGTCCTTTCCCTGAGGGGGGGCAGCTCGATGGGGATCGCCTTTATGCGAAAATAGAGGTCCTGCCGGAAGGTGGCCTTCTCCACCATTTCGGAGAGGTTGCGATGGGTGGCGCAGACCAGCCTGAAATCGCTCTTGACCTCTCCTTTTCCCCCCACCGGCCTGAACCGCTTCTCCTGGAGTACCCGGAGGAATTTTTTCTGGAGTCCCTGGGGAAGTTCGCCGATTTCGTCGAGGAAGAGGGTGCCGCCGTCCGCCTGGGCCACAAGTCCCTCCCGATCCGAGTCGGCACCGGTGAATGCGCCTTTTTTGTGACCGAACAGGGTGCTCTCCACAAGGTGCTCGGGTAGGGCCGCGCAGTCCACGATAACGAAATCCCCGACCTGCCGCCTGCTGTTTTCATGCACCGCCCTTGCAAAGATCTCCTTGCCGGTACCGGTTTCCCCCATGATCAGGACCGGGTTGTCGCTGGGGGCGGTTTGGGAGACGCGCTCCAGGCAGGCGGCGAGCTTCGGGCTGGCGCCGATGATATTATCCCGCTTCAATTCCAGGCAGGCGTTTTTTTCCCGCTTCTGTTCCCGGTACTGCAAGGCCCGGCTCAGGGAGAGTTTGAAGTTTTGAAAGGAGGTGCCCTTTTGAATGTAATCCCAGGCCTCGCTCTGGATGGCGATTTCGGCGCCGTCCTCGTTGCCGTAGCCGGTGATGATGATAATTTCCGGTGGAAAATGGGACTCCCGTAGCTTTGCGATAATATCCAGGCCGCACCCGTCGGGCAGGTTCACATCGAGAAAGATGACATCGTAGGATTGTTCAACGGCCATGGAAAGGCCACGGGCAAGGGTTCCCGCCGAGTCGGCCCCCATTCCCAGGCGTGAAATAAACTTCACCAGACTACGGCAGAGCTGGGCGTTGTCGTCGATTATCAGTACATGGTTTTGATCCGGTTCGTTTGCGGACACGGGCCTTATTTCCTGAATGTCACATCTGGGTTACGGGTTAACGGATCTCTCAACAGCCGGCGGGGCGGTTGCAATGTCGCGAAACCCCGTAATTTTCATTTGCCCGTGAAAATTTGTCAATCATATTTTGAAATTAAGTGGGGAAGGCATGTGGAAGGATGTGCGCGGAAGGGAACGAAACAGGGCGGTATCCCGGAGGGTACCGCCCTTTTATAACTAAACTCTTGGAAGGGGAACGATAAACACGGGCCTTCTGGATCGCCTGAGCACCCGCTTCGCGACGCTGCCCAGGAAGGTGTGGCTGAAGCCCTTTTCGTGGGCGCCCATGATGATGAGATCCGAATCCAGCTCCCTTGCCGTCCTGAGGATCTGCTCCTCGGGATACCCCTTGCGAACCTTCAATGTCGTCATTTCGCAGAGGGTGGGATCATCACTCATCTCCTTTTCGCAGTAAGTTTTAAGGCGGACCTTCATGGCCTCAAGCCGCTCGCTCTCCTTTTTCGCGGCCAGATCCTTGCGAAGCTCCTTGCCCAGGTAGGTTTCCATCACGAGTTTCGCGTCCTCGCTCATCTCCTCCACCACATGGAGAATCGTAATATGGGCGTCATATTTTTTCGCAAGGGACAGGGCGTACCGGAGGGCGTGGGCGGCGCTCCGGGAAAGGTCGGTGGTGTAGAGAATCTCTTTCATTTCCGGTAACATGGGTTTTTCTCCTTTTGCCGTGCGATCCGGCCCGAGGTTTTTTTCAAATCAAACCTTCGGGCCGGGGCAGGGCTTTTTTATCGTCAAACAGCCTTCGCGAAATTCCTTAGTATCCCAGCAGCTTGGGGAACCAGAGGGAGATCGCCGGGATATAGGCGATGAGGAAAACGGCGATCACGGCGACAATCGAGAAGGGAATCGCCTTCATGGAGATCTCCTCGATGGTCACGTCGGCGATACCCGATGCGATAAAGAGGTTTTCGCCCAGCGGCGGTGTCTGGAACCCGATTTCGCAGCAGCAGACCAGAACGATACCGAAGTGGATGGGGTCGATCCCCAGGTTGTACATAACCGGCAGGAGCACCGGCGTGAGGATCATGA
>PPCM01000712.1_pt1 | contig 22668 bp, 13 predicted proteins | sample 1555541 | NCBI WGS metagenome assembly PPCM01 (sample SAMN05284479, study PRJNA326546) | Marine sediment metagenome, whole genome shotgun sequencing project. | isolation source: marine sediment | place: Germany: Wadden Sea | collected 2012-09-05 | reverse complement strand
CCGCTCCGGCCGCATGGAAGCGCTCCTTGTGTCCCCCTTCCTCACCCGGCCCGAGAACGATGACGGGAATCCGCATCAGTTCCCTGTTCCCCTTGATTTCCCGGAGAACCCGGTAGCTTTCGGCCCCCCGCAAATCCGCGTCCAGAAGGACCATTCCGGGACGCGGGGAGGTCACGGGCTTGTAATATCGCCCCCGCCGGAACAGGTAATCCAATGCCTCCTCCCCATCCGGGAAATGGATCAGGGGATTGGACAGTCCCGACGATGCCAGCATCCCCCCAACGGTATTCCGCCCCCTGTTCACGGCCTCGACAAGCAGAATCGGCTGGTTGAATATGATCACGCAATCCCCCTTTTCATTGGAAAAGCTCACCCGGGCCGGTATGCGTAGCGGTATCCGGATATCGTCAATCCCCCCTGCTCTCGGTTTTTCCTGCAAGGGACTGTCCGGGGCGATCCCCCGGCATTACAGACGTCTCTTGTTTTCAACACTTTCAAGAGCCTTTCGGCAAGCAGGGATTAAAACAGCTTGCCGAAAGGCTCCGGAAAGAGTCCCGGTGAGCCCTTCCCTCAAATTTTGAGGTAAGCGGGCAACAGCTCGTACGCTTCGGCCGGCGACTTCAGGGGTTTCCGATTGTCCACGGCCATATCCCCTTGTTTTTGCAGCTGAACCGGCGACGTCGGTTTTTCGATGAGGTTGCCGCTTTCGTCCGTGAGCATGACCACCAGGGGGCCCGTGCTGTCCAGGACATAGGCCGCCTGCCCGCTCCGGACCGTGACAACGCTCCCGGGGGGATAGATGCCGATGCTCTTGACAAAGGAGTGCATGATATACTGGAGCATGGGGTCCTTTTTCGCATAGGTGCGAAAAATATCCGTCACCACCTGGATGGGGTTGAACGCCTCCTTGTAACTCCTCTTGGATGTCATGGCGTCGTAAATATCCACCAGCTTGCATATCTTCACGAACGCGGGCAGTTCCCCGGGGGGCACATTGTCCGGATACCCCCTGCCGTCCTCCAGGTGAAGGGGGGCATGGTGATACTTGACACAGTTGTAGATCAGGGGGTTGTTGATGCGGTTTCGATCCAGCACCTCCATGCCCTTTTCATAGGAATGTCGCTTTACCAGCTCGAACTCCTTTTGGGTGAGTTTCCCGTTCTTGTTGAGCACATTGTCCGGAAGCATGACCTTTCCCACGTCGTGAAGAAAGTACCCGATGGACATGTCGATGATATCCCTCGGATAATAGTAGATAAACCCCTCTTCATCGGATTCCCCTTCGTCGAAAACCCCCATTGCCGACGCGTTTAAATGGGTGTCCACCGTTTTCGAGAAATGATGGTTGAACTTGTTTAAGACCGCAGTACCCATGGTGCAGACGTTCACCGCATGGTTGTACAGGTAATCGTCGTACTCGAAGATCGATTTGGTCAGGTATGAAAATCCATTTTCATTTTTTGAAATAAATCCAAGGAGGTCCGTGACCGTCTCTTCCACCAGCGGGAAATCGAACTCACCGCCGCTTTCCCGGATTTCGGCGAGCACCTTTTTGATATTGGCCTTGGCGAGTTGGTATTTTTCCGTGGCCTCCATCTTCAACTCGGCGATCTCCCTGAGCCTGCCCGTCAGGCTGGAGTAGTCGGAAGACGCATCGGTTTTCTTCTTAAAATCAAGGACATCCCCCCGTTGATCCCAGATACCGCCGTCACCCTCCGAACTGATGGAAAGCTCGAGTATCCCCTTCTCCTTAAGGAGTTCAAGGGGCCCCACCTCATCGATGGGAACACTCCGGTCAAGGAGGAGAACCCCGTTCTTGTTGAACACGTCCATCCCCGTTTTCACGGTTGCACCCTTTCCCACCATCTCGATCAGGGTGTCCAAATCGACTGTCTTTTTCATGGTACCTCGGTTCCCAAGTCTCGTTTTCACCACAAAGCCGCACACGCCGCCGGGTAAACCCGGCCCCCGGATCATCTTTCACGCCGCCGGCGGCTCGAACATGCTGTCCCGAAACTTATGAAATAAACGTGCCGGCATGCGTTCTTCCACCGGGTCCCCTCCACTCCTCCCGAAACAGCGCTTTCCTGGATGATGCCGGCCCATGAAACCGGGGCTGCGGGGATCAGGCATTTTCTCCCGCCGCCAAACCCATTCCGGAAACCTATGAAATATGAGGAACCGCCGCCCCAAAAAGGGTGCAACAAATATTGACAGATTAAACCCTACTGTCCGATTACGTTCTCCCATCCCCCCCCAACGCTTCCCGCCGTCAATTAGATTCTGAAAGATATCGCTGCCACTGCCGCCCGCCCTCATCTTAAAACCGTGCTGCGCCCCTTCCCTCCCGGATTCCTTCATATTGCCCCCGACACCGGAAAACTTCTGTTCACGAACCGGGAGGAACAGTTCATCGGCAGTCACCTCCAACCAATAAGGCACGGATTTTGCTGAATGTGTACAGCATCCCGAACCTTGCCGGGACTGTAAAGAGTCCGAAGCGCGGGTCGTGATCCCCCTGCTCAGGATTGCTCCATGGGCTTCACCCATAATACCGAGGACTGTAACCGATGAAATGGACAAATGGCGTGAAACGAATGGCCGACACCCCTTTCGCCTCCTCCCCGGATCTGCTGGAAAGGCTCGAATCAACTGTAATTGAATTCGAAAAAATTCGGATGACCCTGAAGCGGGGCAACCTGGAGCTGAAGCGGCTGCTGGATGTCGCCCGTGAACAGGACAGCCCCCCCGAGATTGCACTGGCGCGCCTCGGAGGCAACTGGGCCGAGACACAGTCCATCGTCCGGAACATTCTGGAGGAGTTCGGGAAGGCCGCCCAAAGGGTGGCGAAATTCCTGACCGGACAGGAGAGCAGGGCCTCCCTTGATTCCCTGGACGCCCGGGGACTGGATATGATTCAGCAGCACCTTCACACCCTGTCCGTTGCCATGGCGGATGCCCTGTCCGAGGCGGAGGGGCTGGCGAGGATATACCACGCCTGCGCCTGGGGTGATTTACCCCCCGCCGGCAGCTGTTGAGATCGACCATTTCCTCTCCCCCTCAACCCCCTGTCAATAAATGTTGCACCCTTTAAACAGCGACGTTTTTACCGTGTATTTCAAATCCCCCCCGCCCGGCATTTGGGTCCCCCCCGTCCTTTCGAACAAGGTACTGAAATAAATTACAATAAATAAAATTCCCTCCTTCGCCCCATGGTTCCCCGATTTTTCACCCGTTCCTATTGCCTGCCGGCATGTTTTTTGATTAAATAACCCTGATCCGACACACGCATAAACGGTACAAGATCACAAATTCGTGCATCGGCGAAACAATCTGGAAAACACCCGGGTAACCCCGCGGATTCGGAACGGCGTCGTCTCCGGCGGGTCGGCCAAGGGGACATTGGGAGTTAAGCAGACCGGGACCCATGGGTAAAAGAACACGGAGCCGGCGAAAAACAGGAGTGTGGATGAAAAAAAGAGGACTCAAATTCAAGCTGGTCACGGGGGGCATTCTTGCCGTCCTGGCCCCCTTGATCACCATCGGAACATTCGCGGCGTACAAAACCTCCGGGGCGCTGCTCAATGCCGGAACCTCCGAGGCAAGACTCGTTGCCCGGAACCTTGCCGCCATGACGGACCTTCTCCTCCGGAAGGAGATCGACTTTACCAAGGCCCTGGCCTCGGCCCCCCTGCCGGCAGAGGTCGCCGCCTCCGTCCACGAGCGGGGCACGGAAAAAAGCCGGGAGCTCCTCGAAGCCCTGGACCGCTACCTAACCGACTTTCACCAGCAGGTCCAGAGCGGCTACGAGTCCTTTTTTGTCACCGATGCCCGGGGCACCCTCCTCTCCATGAGCGGCAAACGGAACCATTTTCAAAGGAACGTCACGGCCGGCGACAGGGATTATTTCAAGGCGGCTCAAAAGGGGGTGAGCAATATCGGCAACCCCGTCAAATCGAAAACCACCGGAAAGCCTGTGGTGGTCACGGCGGTTCCCCTCTTCACAAAATCCGGAGAATTCGCCGGTATGGTGGGATCGGTGCTGAGGCTCGACCTCCTGTCCCAAAGGGTGACGGAGGTCAAAATTGGGAATACCGGTTATCCCTACATGGTGGATCGAAACGGCATTGCCGTGGTGCACCCGGACAACGCCCTTATCCTGAAAACCAACTTCAACAACGTCGAAGGCATGGAGGCCTTCACGGCCGGGATAACGGCGGGCGGAAGCGGCGTGGATGAATACACCTTTCAGGGGGTGCGGAAACTAGCGGGTTTCGCCGAGGTCCCCGCCACCGGCTGGACCGTCGTGGTGACCCAGAACAGGGACGAACTGACGGCCGTGGCCCGTGCCGTGGGAAACCTTATCCTCATTGCGGCGATCCTCTTTATTCTCCTCACGGTTCCGGTCTTGCTTCGGTTCACGGACAGCCTCTTTTCTCCCATCAAGAAGCTGGTGGACGTTCTGGAGGCGTACGGGAAGGGCGACACGGAGGTCCGCGCAATCGTGGACACGGATGACGAGATCGGTTATTTCGCCGGAAGGTTCAACGCCATGCTCGAACAGATCAACGAATCGGCCGGCAACCTCAGGCACAGCGAATCCATGTACCGCAGCCTCTTCGACAGGCTCCGGGAATCCATCGAAATAAAGGATTACGCCTTTCGCTTCCCCACCGAACCGGGCAGGGAAAGGTTGATCTCATCTCTGAACAAGATGCTCGTAACCCTTGAAACCGCAGAGACCGAAGCCGAGAACCGCAACTGGCTGAGGGGCGGCCAGACCGAACTGAGCAGCACCCTGAGCGGCGAAAGGGAACTCACCGAGCTCTGCCGGAGGGCCGTGACCTTTATTGCAACGTACGTGGGCGCCAAGGTGGGGACCTTTTACGTGAGGCTCCACGAACAGGAGGAGTTCGTTCTCTCGGCGAACTATGCGTTCATGGAGCGAAAGGGATTCGTGAATCGATTCAAGCCGGGAGAGGGGCTTGCCGGTCAGGCCGCCCTGGAAAAACAGAGAATACTGTTCAGCGAGGTTCCCGAGGATTATATGTCGGTGTCCTCCTCCCTGGGAAGCACGGCGCCCACCAACATCCTCGTGATCCCCCTGGTGCACGAGGAGCATGTCACGGGGGTGATGGAGCTGGGAAGCACCCGCCCCTTTACCGAACTGGAGCTGGACTTCATGGAGCTTGCGGCGGGTATCCTCTCGGTTGCCCTGAACACGGCCATGTTCAACAAGCGCCTTGAAAAGCTGCTGGAACGTACCCAGCGGCAATCCCTTGAACTCAAGGAGCAGCAGGAGGAGCTCAAGGCCACCAATACGGAACTGGAAGCCCAGACCGCCGTTTTAAGGGAATCGGAGTCCAAGCTTCAACTGCAGCAGGAGGAGCTTCGGGTCAGCAACGAGGAGCTCGAGGAGCAGACCGAACTCCTGGCGGGCCAGAAGGCGGAGATCTCCCTCAAGAACGACTCCCTGGAGAGAAAGCAGGTGGAGATCGAGGCAAAGGCGGCCCAGCTCGAGCTGGCCGGCCGCTACAAGTCGGAATTCCTGGCCAACATGTCCCACGAACTCCGCACCCCCCTGAACAGCCTCCTCATCCTGGCCAACATGCTCGCCGACAACAGCGAGCAGAACCTCACCGACGACCAGGTGGAATCGGCCGTCTCCATCCACAGGAGCGGACAAAACCTCCTCCGCCTCATCAACGATATCCTCGACCTCTCCAAGATAGAGGCCAACAGGATCGAACTTGACGTCTCCCCGGTGAAGATCGAAAACCTCGGGGCGGACTTCCGGGCGGAGTTCGAGCACATGGCAAGGGAAAAGGGGATCGATTTCAGCATAGAGATAGATCCCGCCCTTCCCGATTTCATCACGACGGACGGCCACAGGCTGAACCAGGTCGTCCGCAACCTCTTGGGCAACGCCGTGAAATTCACCGACAGCGGGCATGTCTCCCTCCGCGTCTCAAGGCCCCGGGGGAACGCGACCTTCTCGTCCGGCAAACCCGTGCCGAACGCCTCCGTGGCCTTTACGGTAACGGATACGGGGCCCGGCATTCCCGAGGATCAACTTCCGTTGATCTTCGACGCCTTCAAGCAGGTGGACGGGTCCATCAGCAGGCGTCACGGGGGCACGGGCCTTGGGCTCTCCATCTCCCGGGAGCTTGCGGCCCTTCTCGGAGGAGAGCTGACGGTGAGCAGCGCGCCGGACCGGGGCGCCGTGTTTACCCTGTATATTCCGGAGACCCTCGAGGTCCCCGGGGAGGAGGAAAAACCGGCTTCCACGCCCACGGCAGGCCCCGGGGCCGGCCAGCTTTCGCCGGCGCGGACCGAAAACGGCACCCTCCGGCCCGCGCAGGAGCCTCCGGAAAACCCCAGGACGATCCTGATCATCGAGGACGATGCGGAATTCGCGGCCCTCCTTTCGGATTTCTTTTCCAGACATCATTATGAGAGCGTTGTGATGCCCAACGGCGAAAGGGGAATCGAGTACATCCTCGAACAGCGGCCCGCGGCGGTGATCCTCGATATCGGACTTCCCGGCGTGGACGGGTGGGCGGTGCTCAACGAACTGAAAAACAACCCCGCCACCCGCCATATTCCGGTACATATCATGTCGGCCTACGACAACAACCGCCTGGGCCTCGAACGGGGCGCCGTGGGATACCTTACGAAACCCGTCGGCACCAAGGACCTGAGGAAGGCCCTGGACCGAATCGAAGAGGTCCTCACCGGGGAGGTGAAAAAACTCCTTATCGTGGAGGACGACCGGGAGCTCAAGAACAATCTCTCGAAGCTCATGGAAACCCGGGATATCCACTGCATGACCGCCGGAACGGGCAGGGAGGCCCTGTCTCTCCTTACAGAGAACAGGTTCGACTGCATGATCCTCGATCTCGGACTTCCGGACATCACGGGATTCGAGTTCCTCGACAGCATCCAGACCGATTCCCGGCTGAACAGGATCCCGGTGATCGTCTACACGGGAAGGGACCTGACCCTGGAGGAGACCCGGCGCCTCGAAGCGTACGCCTCGAGCATCATCCTCAAGAGCGCCGCATCCATCGAAAGGCTCCTGGACGAGACGGCGCTCTTCATGCACCGCCTGGAAAAGAACATGCCCGAGAATCAGCAAAAGATGCTCCGGGATCTGAGGGAGCGGGACTCGAGCCTGCCCGGAAAAACCGTCATGGTGGTGGACGACGACATGAGAAACGCCTTTGCCATGGGCAAGTTCCTGAGATCCAGGGGAATGGAGACGGTGATCGCCGACAACGGGAAAAAATCCCTGGAACTGCTTGAAAACGGAGAAAAACCCGATATCATTCTAATGGATATCATGATGCCGGTCATGGACGGGCATGAAGCCATCCGGCGAATCCGGCAGGAGAAGCGGTTCAAGGATCTGCCCATCCTTGCCCTCACGGCCAAGGCCATGGAGTCCGACCGGGAAAAATGCATCGAGAGCGGCGCGAACGATTACCTGACCAAGCCGGTGGATACCGCCAAGCTTCTGTCCATGCTGCGGGTCTGGCTCTACGCCTGATCCCGGCTATCGGGGCCGTTCCGCCGAGGCCCATTTCGACGGGGGCCATTTCGACCGGAGCCATTCCGACGGGGCCACTCCAACGAGGGCACTTTGAGAATGTTCGATTTAACCAAGGAGAGCAATGGAAGACAACAATCAGCGGGATAAGATCCTTATCGTCGACGATATCCCGGAAAACAACCTTGCCCTGGAGAAGATTCTCGGAAAACTGGATGTTACGGTGGTCAAGGCGGGTTCCGGAAACGAGGCCCTCTCGGCAACCCTTTACCACGACTTTGCCCTGATTCTCCTGGATGTGCAGATGCCGGGGATGGACGGCTACGAGGTTGCCGAATTTCTCAAGGACGACGAGAAAACCCGCATGATCCCCATTATCTTCGTTACCGCCATCGATTCCGATGCTGCAAAGGAGATAAAGGGCTACACCCACGGCGCCGTGGATTTCATCTTCAAACCCCTCAACGAGTTCATTCTCCTGAGCAAGGTCCGGATATTCCTGGATATCCACCGAAACGAAAAGGCGCTTGAAGGGATGGTGCGAAAGCGCACCCACGAACTTGAAAAGGCGTTCGAGGACCTTTCAAAAAGCGAATACCGTTACAGGACCCTCTTCGAAAAGAGCAGCGATGCCGTTTTCATCGTAAGAAAGGAGAACTGCGGGATCCTCGATGCCAACCGGGCCGCCCTGACCCTTTTGGGGAGAAGCGCCGAAGCGGCAAAGCACCTCTCCATCCGGGAGACGGTGGCCGAAAACGGCGATGCCCTTTTCGACGCCGTATCGCGCCCCGGCCCGGGCAGGGAGATCGGAACCGTGTCCTATCGCAGGCCCGACGACGAGCTGAGGATCACCCGGATGCGGGTGCTGCCACTGGGAGAAGACTCGGTAATCTGCATTGCCAAGGACATCACCCACGACCTTGAGATGGAAAAAAGACTTCGCCAGTCCCAGAAGATGGAATCCATCGGTACCCTGGCCGGGGGGATCGCCCACGACTTCAACAACATCCTCGCATCGATCATGGGCAATACCGAGCTCCTCCTTACCGACGCCGACAAGGACACCCCCCTGGAAATCAAGCTTCGAAGGATACTCACCGGCACCGTGAGGGCCAAGGATCTGGTTCACCAGATCCTCACCTTTGCAAGGCAGGACGACAACACGGCCGCGAGCCCCATGCGCATCCAGCACATCGTCAAGGAGGTGCTGAAGATGATCCGCGCAACGGCCCCCTCGACCGTTGCCATCGCATCGAACGTGGCTCCGGAATGCGGAATGATCACCGCGTCCCCCACCCAGATCCATCAGATCATGATGAACCTCTCCACCAACGCCTGCCATGCCATGAACGGTTCCGGCGGCAAGCTTACCGTCTCCCTTACGGAGATCCCGCCGGACAGGCCCGAGATCTCGCGCCTGGGGCTGCGCCCCTCCCGCCATGCCCGCCTCACCGTTGCCGATACGGGCACGGGGATGGACGAGCGCCTTGTTGAGAAGATCTTCGATCCTTTTTTCACCACCAAGGAGAAGGGCAAGGGCACGGGAATGGGCCTTGCCGTAGTTCACGGCATCGTCAAGAGCATCGGCGGCGGCATCCGGGTGGAAACCGGGCCCGGCGAAGGCGCCGCGTTTCACGTTTACCTCCCCGTGACCGAGGCTTCCCCGGGCAAAACCCGCCGGGGGCGGTTCAAGGGCGTTCAAAGGGGAAAGGAGAGAGTGCTCCTGGTGGATGATGAGATGGAGATCGTGCAGGTGGGAAGCGAGATACTGGAACACCTGGGATACCGGGTGGTATCCCATACGGACAGCCGAAAGGCCCTGGAAGATTTCAGGAATAGGCCACGAAACTTCGATATCGTCATCACCGACCTGACCATGCCGGGGCTGCCGGGGGACAAATTGTCTGCGGAGCTGCTCAAGATCAATCCCGCAATTCCCATCCTGCTCTGCACGGGAAACAGCGAAACCATGAACAAACAAACCCTGGCCGCCGGGGGGATCAGGGGGTTTCTAAAGAAACCGGTGGTGATCGAAGAGCTGTCCCAAACCATGCGAAAGGCCCTGGATCAGAACAGAAACTTGTGACGGCTCCCAAGGGCTTAAAACCAAGGGTTATACGGCCTGAAGGCCAGAAATATAAGATCGGCGTTCCCTGATATCGAAAACCAAATTACCGGAAGATGATTTTGCCCATACCGAGGACTGGCCCGCCAAAGGAAAAGAAACGGGATTTATGCCGCCTGCCCTGAAACCGGCGACACAACAAAACCCGGCCGGAAGATCGGTCACGCAATGGAGCGGAAACTACTTTTCCTTTTCCACGAGACCCTTCACGAACCAGCGCTGCATAAAGAGCACCACGAGGATGGGCGGCAGCATCACCACCAGGGCCGCCGCCAGCGCGATGTTCCACTCGGGAATATCGTCCGCCTGGGGGATGAGGTTCTGGAGGCCGATCACCGCCGTTGTCATCTTGGGGTTGGTGGTGATCAACAGGGGCCAGAGGTACTGGTTCCAGCCGTAAACGAACTCGATCACCACCAGGGCCGCGATATTGGTCTTGGAGAGGGGAAAGAGGATCTTCCTGAAGAAGGTCATGGCCGAGGCGCCGTCCATCTTGGCGGCCTCGCAGAGCTCCTCGGGAACGGTGAGGAAAAACTGCCGGAAGAGAAAGGTGCAGGTGGCCGACGCCACCAGGGGCAGAATCAGGCCCGTGTAGCTGTCCAGGAGGCTCCAGTTCAGGGAAACCTCGATATCGCGCCCGGCGAACCAGGAGGCCACCCCGTCCAGGTGGAGCACGTTCCAGAGGGATTGCAGGGGGCCGAAGATGTTTGCCGCCATCTCGTAGGTGGGCAGGATCCTCACCTCCACCGGCAGCATCAGGGTGCAGAACACCGAGACAAAGGCCACGGTGCGGAACCGGTAGTCGAAGTAGACGATGGAGAAGGCGCCCAGCATGGACACGGTGATCTTGCCCACGGTGATCCCCGAAGCCATGATAAAGGAGTTCATGAGCTGGGTGCCGAGGTTCCCCCGACTCCAGGCCTCCGAAAGGTTCACGAAGAGCTGGTCCCCGAACATGAGGGGCATGGGCACCTTGGATACCTCCGAAAGGGGCTGGGTGGCCGCCATGAGGGCATAGATGATGGGAAAGCCCACGATCAGGATGCCGATCATGAGAAAGGTATATGTGAGAACGTCCAGAATCGGTGTTTTTTCTACCATTTTATCAACCTGTGTACTGTACTTTCTTTTCCAGATATTTAAACTGAAGGACCGTGATCAGCACGATCAGGCTCATGAGCACGATGGACTGGGCCGAGGAGGAACCGAGGTCCAGCCCCACGAAACCGTCCTGATATACCTTGTAAACCAGGATATTGGTGGACCCGCCGGGCCCTCCCTGGGTAACGGTGTGGATCACGCCGAAGGTCTCGAAAAAGGTGTAGATGATGTTCATCACCGTGAGAAAGAAGAGGGTCGGCGTGAGCAGCGGCAGGGTGATGGTCCAGAACCTCCGGAAGGGCCCCGCGCCGTCCATGGCCGCCGCCTCGATCAGGGAGGTTGGAACCGCCTGCATGCCGGCCACGAAGAACACGAAGTTGTAACTGATCTCCTTCCAGGCCGATGCCAGGATCACCAGGATCATGGCGTCTCCGCCGCTGAGGGTGGGGTTCCAGGAGACCCCCAGCCATTTATTGATCCCGATGGCCACGATGCCGAAGGAGGGATGCAGGAGAAAGAGCCAGAGGATGCCCGAGATCGCCGGGGCAACCGCGTAGGGCCAGATCAACAGGGTCCGGATCACGGCCTTGCCCCTCACCGCCCGGTTCGCCATGGCGGCGATAAAGAGCCCCGAGGAGATGGACAGAGCCGCGGTTGCAACGCTGAAGGTCAGGGTGATGCCGATGGACTTGAGGTAGAGGGGGTCCGTGAACAGGTCCGTGAAGTTCTCGAACCAGACAAACGTGGTCCTCATGCCGAAGGGATCGCTCCTTAGCATGGCATGCATCAGTCCCTGTACGGCAGGCCAGTAGAAAAACGCCATGGTGACGAGGATCTGGGGCAGTATTAAAAGGTACGCCAGCTTTTTGGAGCTGAATGTGGATCGCTTTATCATGATTCTATCCGGCTGCTCTCTTTCCCGATGATCGTTAATTTACAAATGTCGAACATAATTTTCACGGCTTTCTTATATACTTTTTTACAAATCTTCAAGATCGAACATTCCTAAATGTTCGTTCCGGAACATTTACCCGTCCGCCGCTTCTCCCGGAGGGTATCCGAACCGCCCTGACAGATTCAATATTTTTACTTTATTTTCAAGCCATTAAATATATCAAAAGCGATTTGGCCGAAAGCGGCAACCGCCCTCGAAGGGTGCCCCCTATTTTTTTCGGAAAGATATAATACCATCCGTAAAAATGAGCTAAACCGCCGAACACGGGGCATCCACGACTGAATATGGTGCACGGAGGATTATAAAATCCACAGCCATACGATGATTCATTGTAAACAAGGGGGAGGCTTCGGGGCTCATCCACCGGCCACGGTTCGGACAATCCGCTTTGACGAATCTTTCGTTTCCACGGGTGTTGCGCCTTCACGGATATTGCGCCTGTTCCCCAACGTTTGAAGAGAGGTTGGAAAGAGTCGCGGGATCAGGGATTAATCGGCTCGGCGGATGGGGAAGCGATCCCCCCGCTCCGTGCGGGGAGCAGGGGGATACCGTTCCGGCCGGACCGGAACGGCTCAAGTTCTTACTTGTATGTTTTCTCGAAGGAGCGCAGCTTGGCGTTGCTTCGCTTTGCCGCATCGTCAAGCGCCTTCTTGGGAGTCTTGTCACCGTTCCACACCATCTCGAGCTCCTCGTTGATGATGTTTCGGATCTGAACAAAGTATCCCAGGCGCAGGCCGCGGGAGATCTTCGTGGGGAGCTTTCTCTTGAGCTGGTTGATACCCACTTCCTGGAGGGGGTTGGCGTCGTAGTAACCTTCCGCCTTGAGGGCCTCGTAGGCGTCCAGGGTAATGGGGAAGTAACCGGTTTCCTTATGCCAGTAGATCTGCATATCGTTGTTTGCAAGGAACTTGAGGAAAGCCGCGACGCCCTTGTACTCCTTCTTGTCGTGTCCCGCAAAAACCCAGAGGGAAGCACCACCGATAATGCTGTTCTGGGGCTCCTTCATGGAAGCTTCCACGGGAAGGGGAGCCACATCCCACTTGAAATCCTTTACCGCCTTCTTGAGCTTGGCGATGCCGCTGATGGAGTCGATGTAGATACCGGCGTTCTGGGCGATGAACTCGGCCTTGGGGCCCTGGTATTTCTGGCCGCCGTATACGAAGCGCCTGTCCTTGGACCACTCGTTGAGCCGTTCGATATGCTTGAGCACGGTGGGGTTGTTGATGGCAAGCTCCGTATCCAGCCCCTCGTAACCGTTTGCCTTTGTTGCAAAGGGAACGTTGTGGATGGCGCTGTAGTTTTCGATCTGTGTCCAGGACTGCCACGCGGTCACGAGCCCGCCCTTGACGCCGGACTTGACGAGCTTCGCAGTGATCTCGCCCATCTCGTCCCAGGTCACGGGCTCGGTCTTGGACAGGGGAGCGATGCCCGCCTTCTTGAACTGGTCAACGTTGTAGTACATAACCGGGGTGGAGGAGTTGAAGGGCATGGAGGCCAGGTCGCCGTTGGCATCCATGTAGTAGGAGAGCACGGGCTGGAGGTACGCGGACCAGTCCACGTTGTTGCCGGTGTCCTTCATGAGCTGGTGCACGGGGTAAACCACGCCCGAGAGCATCATGGTCTGGGTTCCCACCTCGAATACCTGGAGAATATGGGGCTGCTTCTTGGCGCGGAACGCGGCAACACCCGCGTTGAGGGTCTCGTCGTAGTTCCCCTTGAAGGAACCGATCACCTTGTACTCGGACTGAGAGTCGTTGAACGCCTTGATCATCGTGTTGGCCACCTCGCCCCTTGCGGAGCGCATGGCATGCCACCAGTGGATCTCAACGGGTTTAGCCATGGCACCCAGGGGATAGAGCATCGCAACACCTACCGCTACGGCCGCCAACCATTTTCTCATTTTCATTAGAACTCCCTCCTGAATCTCTTTTTGCAACGGTTTAGTTTTATTTCATTCGCACAACGTTTCACCCCAAGGACCGCTTGGCCCGCCCCTGTTCCCGAAGGCGAAGAGCACCCGGCCGGCAACAGAGGAAGCCGTTATCCCCGATCAGTAAATTCGACATTCGACCGTGCGGCGAGCAAAACTGCCACCTTGGATCGTTCCTTATTTGACGGGTGATTCATAAGAATACCTACTATTTATTTACTCTAAAATCAAGACAATTGCCTCCATTGCCGATTAGTGGTTTTCCCTTGAAACAGTCCCCGGGAAACAGCCGGAAAAAGGGCCGTCAACCCCACCTGACCGATACCGGCCGTTTTATTTTCACGAAGTTTCTTTTTTTTCGTTCGAACATATCCGATTTTCCTTTTTTAAGTTGTTTTTCACATGGTTTTTTTGGTAATGCTGTTTTGCTGGAAAGATATGCGGCGCGGGATAAAACAATTGTCGACCTTTAATATATAGAACGGAAAATTTTACCATGGCGGAAGTAACCCTCAGGGATGTTGTAAAACGATACGGAAAAACCGAAGTCGTACACGGAATCAACCTTTCCATCAAGGACAACGAGTTCGTTGTTTTTGTTGGTCCTTCCGGATGCGGCAAATCCACGACCCTCAGAATGATCGCGGGACTCGAGGAGATCTCCGACGGCACCATCAGCATCGGGGACAAGGTGGTGAACGACGTTCCCCCCAAGGACAGGGGCGTTGCCATGGTATTCCAGAACTATGCCCTCTATCCCCATATGAACGTTTACGGCAACATGTCCTTCGGCCTGAAGCTCAAGAAAACCCCCAAGGACGAGATCGACCGCAGGGTAAAGAAGGCTGCCGGCATCCTGGGCATCGAGGAGCTCCTCGAGCGTAAACCCCACGAGCTCTCGGGAGGCCAGCGCCAGCGAGTCGCCATGGGCCGGGCCATCGTAAGAAAGCCGGATATCTTCCTGTTCGACGAACCCCTCTCCAACCTGGACGCCAAGCTTCGTACCCAGATGCGCATCGAGATCAAAAGGCTCCACCAGCGGGTCAGCTCAACCATCGTCTACGTGACCCACGACCAGGTGGAGGCCATGACCCTTGGAGACCGTATCGTGGTGCTCAAGGACGGGTATATCGAGCAGGTGGGAACTCCCATCGAACTCTTCCAGAACCCCGTGAACACGTTTGTGGCCGGTTTTATCGGCAGTCCTCCCATGAACCTCGTGGATGCGGTGATCGAAAAGGGAGACAAGGGGCCGATGGTGGGTTTTCCCGGCGGGTTTAAGATTCCCATCCCCGAGAAAGATGGGTTCGATGCGGCTCACGGCCTTCCCGTGGTGGTGGGCTTAAGAACCGAGGACCTGAACCTGGACGACGGCAACACGGGCTTTCCCGATGCATGGAAGGTGACCGCTGTTGTGGATGTGGTGGAACCCCTGGGCAACGAAACCCATCTCCATATCGACATGGGAGGTGTCAAGGCCATTGCCAGGTGCGACGGAAGAAAGATCCTCCATCCCGGGGAAGAGGTGAAGATCGCCCTGAACCTCAAACACCTCCACCTCTTCGATGCAGAAAGCACGAAATCAATTTATTAACCTATTTCGTACTCATAAAAGATTAGCTCCATAATTCGTATTCCCGGCTTTACTCCGGAAGTACGAATTTGGAGCCGCAATCGGTTAATACTCCAAAGTAATAAAACCAGGCTTTTTCCCGAGTAGAGTGAGTCACTCGACTTAACGCCCCAAGGCTTTTTGGTTTTCATTCAACAGAGCAGCATGAGAGACACAGACCTATAAAGGCCAAGTCCTTTGGTGCTCGCGAATTCGCAGCCTTGACACCCCAAACCCTCAAACTGCTTTGTAGGCAGCGGCGGCGACGGAAACGAGCCCCCTTGTTCGGAAAGCCGGCATGTGCTCCAAACCCTCGGCATTACCCACCCAATATGAAAGTAACCGAAAGCCAAATCATCTTACCGTTGTTCATCACCATGACCAAAGGGTTACCGTTATCATGAAGTTCTCTTAGAGGGAAAGCCGAGATAAAGAAATTCAACCACATGCATTTTTACGAACTCGAGATTCCCGCGGGCATTTAATTTTTTGACAATCAACAACGAATGAAACACACTGAATCGGCATCAATCTTCCGACTACGTTATCCGAAAATCTCTTTTTTTCCTTCGATAGCTTTGCCAATCGAACAAGAGATCCTCGACACAGTTTTCTCGAAGACGATCCACCACCTTTTTTGTCAGATTCCGCTCAAGGTGTTCATGGAGCAGAATTTCGGGGGGGATTCCCACGGGCGGATTCTCAGGCAAGTTGCAAATCACTATAGTGGGCAGTTTCTTCTCATACCGTCTATTAATAAGATCAAATAGTACTCCGTGCTCCCACTCGGAGTTTATCTGCCCAACACCAACCTCATCCAGGATGATTAGATCAAAAGAAGCATATTTTGCAAATATATCGTTGGGGGAGAGGACACTATTTTTTTTAAACGTACCTTTAACCTCACCGGTAACTCTAAGAACCGATGTATATTTCACCGAATACCCCTCTCGGATCAACTTATTTGCAACAGCACAAGCAAGGTGGGTCTTGCCGGTGCCATAGGAGCCATAAAAGATTAGGTTAAACTCTCCACGGCCCTTTTCCAAGAAAAATTCAACATAACGCCCTGCAACATAATGAGCATTAGCCTGGCCATCGTGTTCCACAACGTAGTTTTCGAAATTGCAGTTTTTGAAGCGCTCGGGAATGCCGCAGGCTTTTATCATCTTTTTGATGTCACGGTTGCGCTCGAACGCCTCCACGGCCTCCTCCTTGCCCCTTCTTTCGGCCTCGCATTCGGGGCAGGTGGCGTAGATGGTCTTCTGCCGCACATGGGCCATGTAGTGCGCCGCGTACTCCCCGTGATCCGGGTTGTTGGGGCAGATCTTGAGGATCGGCTCCCTTCTTCTTACCTCGGCGGCGCATGCCGGACAGATGGAGGTGATGGTGCCCCCCTCCCTTGCCGTGACGCTTCGCTCCATATACTCGCCGTGGCCCGGAACCGGGCAGGTCATCCGCCGGAGCTTCACCTTTCCCAGGAGGGCGGCATCGCTCAGAAAGCCCGAAAGCTCCTCCTCGCACCTGGGGCAGGGGGAGGCAAAGGCGATCCCCCTTTTGCTTACGGCGTACTTCTCCATGTACTCCCCGTGACCCTTCACGGGGCAGGTTTTCTTACGGGTGTCAAAGACCCTTTTTCCCTCTTCGGCCATCTCTTTATCGTCCCGTATTGTCGTTACTGTTAAACCGGCAATTAAATGCGCCACCCGTCGTTTAAGCATCTATTTGTTTGTCGCTTCGACCTGGAAAACCGTGTTTCTTAACCGCCGGGTTCATAATGAGTACGAAAGTTACCCGCCAAACAGTATTTCCATAACGGTTGGAAAACAACAGCCCGACTTGCCGTTCCATATCTTTTGCCGTGCCAAACGGCTGTTGACCGGATTCGTTTATCAGGCGTTGGCGGCAAACTGCATGTTGTGGAGCTTGCCGTACTCCCCGTCCAGGGCCATCAGTTCGTCGTGACTCCCCTCCTCCACGATGCGGCCGCCCACCAGCACCACGATGCGGTCCGCATACCCGATGGTTGCGAGCCTGTGGGCGATAACGAACGTGGTGCGCCCCTTCATGAGGTTTTCCAGGGCCTTCTGCACCAGGAGTTCCGCTTCCGCGTCAAGGGCCGAAGTGGCCTCGTCCAGTATCAGCACGGGGGCATCCTTGATCAGAGCCCTTGCGATGCAGAGGCGCTGCTTCTCCCCGCCGGAGAGGCGTCCGCCCAATTCCCCCACCGGGGTATCGTACCCCTTGGGCATGCGCATGATAAAGTCGTGGGCATAGGCGGCCTTCGCGGCGGCCTCGATCTCCTTGTCCGTTGCGTCGATCCTTCCGTAGGCGATATTGCCCCGGATGGTGTCGTTGAACAGGATGGGCTCCTGGGTCACGATGGAGATCTGGCGGCGCAGGGACTCGATGGTCAAATCCCTGATATCGGTCCCGTCCATGAGGATCGCCCCCTCGGTTACATCGAAAAACCGGGGGATCAGGTTCACGAGGGAGGTCTTGCCGCCGCCGCTCATCCCCACCAGGGCGAGGATCTCGCCGGGGGCCACATCGATGTTCACCCCCGAAAGGGCGAGCTTTCCCGATTCGGCGGTCTTGTAGCCGAACGAGACGTCCCTGAAGGTCATCCTGTGGGGGCCGGTCTTCATGACCTTCGCGTCTTTTTTGTCCTCGATTTCGGGCACGCTGTCGATCACGTCGTAGACCCGGTCCACGGCCGCAAGGCCCTCCTGGATGGTGTTGTTGAAGTTCTTGAGCTTCTTCACCGGCCCGTAGAGCATGAGCACCGCCGTCATAAAGGAGAAAAAGGTACCGGTGGTGGAGGTGCCCGACATGACCCGGGAGCCCCCGAACCAGATGATAAAGGCGATCCCCAGCCCGGCGATGGTCTCCATGATGGGCGATGAGAGCTCCTTTGCCACCACCTGCTTCATCTGGAGCTGGAACAGCCGCTTGCTCTTCTTGAAAAACCGCTCCCGCTCATAGTTTTCCATGCCGAAGGCCTTGACGACCTTGTTGCCGGTGATGGTCTCGTGGATAAAGGAGGAGATATCGGCAATTGCCTCCTGGCAGCCCGTGCTCACCTTTCTCACCCTTCTTCCGAAAATAAAGATGGGGTAAAAGAACAGGGGCAGGAAGACCATGGCGAGAAGGGCCATTTTCCAGTCCCTGTAAAAGATGACCCCCACGAGCCCGGCGATGGTGAAGATATCCCTGAAGATCCGTGTCACGGCATTGGAGACCATGTTCTTGATCAGGGCCACGTCGTTGGTGATCCTGGACATGAGGGCCCCGGTGGTCTCGCTTTGAAAATAGGAGAGGGAGAGCCCCATCATGTTTCCGTATATCTGGTTGCGCAGCCTCCGGATAATGCCGAGGCCCACGTGGTTCATGAAGTAGGAGTCCCCGTAATCCGCCAGCCCCTTGAGAAAGAAGACCACCACCACGGCAACGGGCACCAGCATGAGCATCGTCTCGTCGTGCCCCGTGAATATATCGTCCAGTATGGGTTTGACCAGAAGGGCGGTCACCGACTGGGTGCCCGCGCCCACCACGAGGCAGACCATGGCAAGGGCGAGCCTTGCCCAGCTGTCCTTGACCAGGGCCAGGAGCCTCTTGTACCTGCTTTTTTGTATTTCCGTGAACTTTATCATGGGTTCTGCTCTATGTTATGAACCATTGGATTGTCAACCTCTAAGATCACGGAATCCGGGTTTCTCTTGACTTGACGGGGCGAAATGGTACATGTATCCAGTTGTCCGCCCGCCGCTGGAACGGGTTCGCGAATTCCGCCGATAAATATACCATGATATCCATACGGGCCGAAAGTATGGTTTTGGTTTTGATTGAACGCTTATTGAGGCTTCGTCCGTGTTGAAAGAGGATCGACCGCTACAAAAAGGGAACAGGCTCGCCTTCTGCCTGTTCAAATATTTTCCCTTCGGAGGGCTTCAGCGGGACTTTGCGCACATTGCCCTTGAGTGCATCCGCCGGGGCTTTTCCGTTGATGCGTATGCGGGATCCTGGAGCGGGGATGTTCCTCCCGGAATCAACGTTCATATCCTTCCCATGAAGGGCTTCACCAACCACGGTCGCTATCGCTCCTTTGCCGCCGAATTCCTGAAAAGAACTGCGGAGGAGAACTATGCCGCGGTCGTGGGGTTCAACAAGATGCCGGGGCTCGATGTCTACTATGCGGCCGACACCTGCTTTGCCCTGAAGGCGGCCAAACGCTCCCCCCTCTACCGGATGACCCTGCGCTCACGGGCCATGGCCGAGCTGGAACGGGCGGTTTTCCACAAGGATTCAGGAACCGAGATCCTTCTGATCACCGAAAACGAAAAACCCTTTGTGATGGATTATTTCGGCACCGCCGAAAGCAGGTTTCATTTCCTGCCGCCCGGCATATCCAGGGACCGCCTGCGCCCCGACCATGCCGGAAAGATCGCCCTGGGGCTGCGGGAAGAGTTTTCCATTGCCCCCGACCATAAGCTGGTGCTGATGATCGGCACGGGATTCAAGCGAAAGGGCGTGGACCGGGCCATTTCCGCCGTTGCCGCCCTGCCCCCTTCCCTCAAGGACAAGACCACCCTCATGGTCCTGGGCGACGACAAGGTTAAACCGTGGAAGCGCCTTGCCCAGAAGGCCGGAATCGAAAGCCGGGTGATCTTCCCGGGCGGCAGGGAGGATGCGCCCCGTTTTCTTGCGGCCGCCGACCTGTTCCTCCATACCGCTTACCACGAGAACACCGGCACCGTCCTTGTGGAGGCCCTGGCATCGGAGCTCCCCGTGCTGGCAACGGGTGTCTGCGGCTATGCATTTCATATCCTCAGGGCGGACGCGGGCCTGGTTGTCCCCGAACCTTTTAAGCAAGACGCTCTCAACCGAATGCTCGAGGAGATGCTCACATCGGGCAATGCGGATGATTGGCGCATGAACGCAAGGCGATATGTCCGGGAAAACGACCTCTTCAGCCTCCCGGAACGGGCCGCAGACGTAATCGAAAGGGTGGCGGGATGATCGTTCTTCCGGAATCATGGCAAAAAGCATGGAGCGATCCCTGGGAGGGGGTATTTTCCCTCACCGGCGAGATGTTCCGGGACAAGGACGGCCGCAAGACCTTCCGCTTTTTCAAGGACGGCAGGGGATACTTTGCCAAGATCCACCGGGGCATCGGCTACCGGCGCCTGATCAAGGAGCTCCTGCGCTTCAACCTTCCCGTGATCGGCGCGGAAAACGAGTGGCGTGCCGTCCAGCGCCTGGAACGGCTGGGAGTGCCCACCATGACCCTTGCGGGCTACGGCAAGAGGGGGCGAAACCCCGCCAGGCAACACTCCTTCGTGATCACCGAGGAGCTGGCCGAAACAGAGAGCCTGGAGGATTTTTGCAGGGACTGGCCGACCAATCCGCCGGACCGTGCCCTGAAACGGGCCCTGATCACCGAGGTGGCGCGGATGACCCGCATCCTCCATGAAAACGGCCTGAACCACCGGGACCTCTATATCTGCCACTTCCTGCTGGATGTCTCCATGGGAAGGGAGAAGGTGGCCCCGCCGAATATCCGCCTCCACCTGATCGATCTCCACCGGGTGCAGATCAGAAACCGGGTCCCCGCGAGATGGGCGATCAAGGATCTTGCCGCCCTCTACTTTTCCAGCATGGAGATCGGCCTCACCCGGAGCGATCTCCTGCGTTTTATAAGGACGTATACCGGAGAAGACTCGCCCGGCAAGGCACTGCGCCGGGATTCCGCCTTCTGGAACAAGGTGAAGACGCGGGGAGACGCTTTTTACAGGGAATTCCTCAGAAAGGGAGGCGGTTAGGGAGTTCCACCGGCGATCTTCCGATACTTCACGGCGTGGTCCAAAAATCATGTTCCAATTTCCAAAGAACTTCTCTCCCGGCTTTATGTCGGCAAGATCCCGGCAAATCCGCAGCTTCATCAACCGCGTCAACCACTGTTCCCGCCCCATGGTCCCCTTCCTCTTCAGCCTGCACAGGTTTATAGCCGCCGTACTTACCCACGGAAGCACCGGCCCCATAAACGATTTAATCGTTGCTTTCAAAAGGTGAATGGCTTTAAAATCAATATTAACGGTCACAACAGGGAGGCGAATCGCCCCCGTAGCCCGGCAGGCATGCCTTGGGAGCGACTCATCGCCTCCTGCCGATCACTCAAAACAGGGGGGCGTCGTGAGAAAAATTACAAACATCCATTTGATATTTCTTTCCATTGTCGTTTCCCTTCTCACGGTCACGATCACCGGGGCCGAAGACACGAGCCGCGCAAGCGGTAAAAAGCCCCTCTCCCTCCTGATCTGGTCGGATTACATTGATCCGTCGCTCATTGCCGGATTTTCAAAGGCGTTCAACACCAAGGTAAAGGAGGTCTACTTTGAAACGGACGAGGAGCGGGAGCAGAAACTGGCCTACACCTCGGGCAAGGGCTACGACCTGGTGCTTGTGAGCGGCCCCTATATCGCCTCCCATGTTCGCCGGAACTGGACCGCTCCCCTGGATCTTTCCCGCGTGCCCAATATGGTCCACGTGGAGCCCCGCTGGCGGGACGCCTATCCCCAGGCCCGGACCCACGCCGTCCCCTACCTCTGGGGCTCCCTCGGCATCGCCTGGCGAACGGATCTCGTACCCGGCGAGATCACCTCATGGGCCCAGCTCTTCCAGCCCGCGCCGGAACTTAAGGGGAAGATCGGCATGATCAACGACTCCAAGGAGGTGATCGGCATCGCCCTCAAGGCCCTGGGCCACTCCCTCAACAGCTTCGATCCCTCGGCCCTTGCCTCGGCCGAGGCGCTTCTTATGAAACAAAAGTCCTATGTATACGCCTACGCCCAGCCGGATATAACGGCCGCATCCCCCATGCTCACGGGAAAGATCCACATGCGAATGACCTACAGCGGGGATGCCTTGAACATGCTCGCCCATACCTCCAAAATCCGGTTCACCACGCCGCGCGAGGGCACCGGAATCTGGATCGATTACCTAACCGTGACCGAAAGCTCGGAGAACAAGGAGCTTGCCTTCGCGTTCATCAATTACCTGAACGAACCCGAAAACGCGGCAAAACTGGCCGCGTATTTCAACTTCGCCACCCCCAACAAGGCCGCCAAGGCCCATCTTTCCCGGGAGCACCTGGAGAATCCGGTGATCTACCCACCCCAATCCGTGCTCCAACGCTCGGAATTCTATAAGAGCCTGCCCCCGAGGGCCCAGAGAAAACGCAACCATATCTTTTCACGGTTGACCCGGTAGGCCCGCCCATGAACCTCAGGGCCCGGATACTCCTGCTCTTGATCCCCCTGATCGTATTGCCGCTCCTCACCCTCGGCGGACTGGCATTCCTGCGTTTCAACGAAACGGCCCGGGATCGAACCATCGG